>Ga0163151_10010188_pt1 | contig 9983 bp, 12 predicted proteins | sample OliLakLV19MP5IB2_FD_145596 | JGI IMG/M metagenome (GOLD analysis project Ga0163151, IMG submission 145596) | Freshwater microbial mat bacterial communities from Lake Vanda, McMurdo Dry Valleys, Antarctica - Oligotrophic Lake LV.19.MP5.IB-2 | ecosystem: Environmental > Aquatic > Freshwater > Lake... | reverse complement strand
TCTTCGGTGCTCGTGGTGTTTCCGTTGGTGGTGGATGCGGCGACGGCAAGTTCTGAACTGGTATTAGCGCCCACGCCCGGGTCGGAGGCGCCGGCGTTGGCTTGTGTGCTTTCGCTGGTCTTCGAGGTGATTTCAGTCTCTTTGCTCTTGATTTCGTCGACCTGCTTAACCACAGATTCCTTCGACTCGGTGTTGAGCTGGGCCGACACCGATACCAGCACTCCGCCGATGTACGAAAGCTGCCTTACCACTTTGTTGGCGAAGTAAGTTTCAAACTCGCTCTTGCGTTCGAGCAGGTCGCCACCGCCGCCGCCGGCGAGGGCGGAATCGAGTGGATACGGTCGGGTATCGACGACGATCTGCACGTCGGCCTTTTTCATGCCGCTTACCGAGCCGCATACCATCGACGCAATGCCTTCGATCATCGCCGGGTTGACACGCTGAGCCGGCGTTTCGGTCACCAGAAAAACAGCGGCGGTGGGATTGATCGGCGTGCCGAACCTGGGCACGCTGGCGGTATCGACCGTTACGCGCGCTTCGCGCACGCCGGGCATGAGCATCAGCATGCTCTGAATATGCTGGGCCAACAGCAGCTTCCAGACCTTGCTGTTTTTGTCCTGCGAATCGAACGGCGTCCCGCGGCTGAGGAAATCATCGAGCAGATTTGATGAACCGGCGGGAACCAGATTTTCGCTCGTGACGACGGCCAACGCGCGCATGCTGTCGTCCGGCGAAACCATGATGTTCCCGCCGCTGGCCGTGTGGCTGATTCCGCGCGCCGTAAGCGCATTGACGATCTTGGCCTGATCCTGATCGCGCACCGCTGTCGTAAGCAACGGAACACGATCCGGCGTGGCCGCATAACGCGACCACAGCAGGAGCGTCAACACCATTACGGCTACCAGCGCCATGACGAGCATGCGCTGCGTGCCATTTAACCCTGCAAGCTGCTCCTGTATCCGCTGGAGCTGCTGCTTGAAAACGTCCATGGCTTAAGCCCTCCTTGGCTTCGCCCGGGAGTTGCCAGTTGTCAATTCATCGTTGCCAGTGAATGCCAGAACTCCGCTGGCAACTGGCAACCGACAACTGGAAACTCACTAAATCGGCATGTTCTTTATTTCATCAAACGCATCCATCAATTTCCCACGGATCGCGAGCAGCGTTTTGAAGGCTATGTCGCTCTTTTCCATCGCGGTGAATACGCCGGTCACATCCTCGGTGCGGCCGGTCAGCAAATCCTGAGTGGCCTGGCTGGCGTCCTGCTGCAGCTTGGCCACTTCATCAATGCTGTTCTTGAGCACATCGGAAAACGACGCCCCACCAGCCGCCGGTGACGTGGCGCCACCGGTCGCCGCGGTCACGGTGTTGACGAGGCTGGTTGGTTGTATTCCGTTTAGCATTTCTCTACCAATTGCGATCTCGGACGTAACGATTGACGTTTGACGATTAAGCAGACAATCGAGGAACTCTTCTCAATCGTCAATCGTTACTCCTCCAGATCGCGCATCAGTCCTCTTTCAAGCGATGAGCCTCAAACTCGAACTAATCATCGCCTTGGTGGTTTCCATCATTGTCACGTTTGCTTCGTACGCCCGGCTGGCGTCCATCATGTTGACCATTTCCATGGCCAGATCGATATTCGGATACTGCACATACCCTTCGATGTCGGCATCGGGATGGCCCGGCTCATACACCTTTCGAAACGGGGCCTCGTCCTGAATGATTTTGGCAATGCTCACGCCGGGCGCGCCGCTGGCATCGGCCTGAGGCTGCAGCAATGCAATCCGCCGGCGGAACGGGATCGGTTCGCCTTTTTCATTGCGAGTGACGTTGATGTTCGCCACGTTGCTGGCGATGGTATCCATCCGCGTCCGCTGGGCGGTCAGGGCACTGGCTCCGATGTCTAAGGCATCAAACATGACGGTCCTTACGCGCGAGTAACGATTGACGATTAACGATTGAGGTATTCAATCGTCAATCGTTAATCGTCAAGATACCCGTTCCTTTAACGCATTCTGCAACGAATTAAACTGTTTTCGCAGCAGTTCGACGATTAAGTTGTGCATGAGCGCATTCTTTGCGCCATCGGTCACCAGCTGTTCGGTCGAACGGTTGTTCAGGTCATGAAACATAAGCCCGCTGCCAGGCTCGAACGCGGCGCCGGTGATGTCAGCAAAGCCAATCGTGCCCGGGGCAGCGCCGCGCCGATCCTGCACGCGGTCGCGCAGCATTTGCTGAAACTGTGCGACGTCGAGATCCTTGTTGCGATACCCGGGTGTCGACAGGTTGGCGATGTTCTCCAGCAAAAGCTTGTGCCGCGCCGACGTAAACCGCAAAGCCTGTTCGGCCAGCGGCGCGTTGCCTTGATTGATAAGCCGTTCGATGAACATCGTGTTGAGTATCCCAATTCAAACTGCGTGCCAGCAAAATGTTGGTTGGTGGTTGTAGGTTGCGAGTTGGACTTTAATCGCTTCAAGCCTACCAACCCGCTACCCACAACCTCCAACCCACAACCCACAGCGGCGGAAATCGCGCCTCTCGCGCAATTTATGCCCCCGCTTCAATCAACTCTCCTTCTTCCCGCCATTTCTTGATCTTCATTCCCAGCGTCCGCACGCCGATGCCCAATGCCGACGCCGTCTTGATCCTGTGCCCGCGGAATTGTTGCAGCGTGGAAAGGATGACCTGCTTTTCAATATCCGCCAGCGGCTTGCCGGCCAGGCCATCAACGTTCACCGAATCGGATTCGCTGATGCGCAGCCACGGCTCGAGTGTTGCGGCGCGAACCACGCCGGCTTCCCGCTCAAGCACATTCGCGCGTTCCATGATGTTTTGTAGTTCGCGCACGTTGCCCGGCCACGGATATTTTTGCAGCAACCGCAACGCGTCCGACTCGATGTGCCGCATGGCCTCACTTTCCTTCTTCGCGCAACGATGCAGAAAGTGCTTGGCGAGCTCGGGCACATCTTCAGTCCTCTGGCGCAGCGGCGGAAGCTCGATCGGCACGACGTTCAGCCGATAGAACAAGTCCTGACGAAACTTGCCTTCACGCACCGATTGCTCCAGATCGCGGTTGCTGGTGGCGATCACGCGGACGTCGACCTGCTGTGTCATCGAACTGCCGACACGCTCGAAGGAACTTTCCTGCAGCACACGCAGCAGCTTCGCCTGCAGGCCCTGGGCGATTTCGCTGATCTCGTCGAGCAGCAGCGTTCCGCCGTCGGCCAGTTCGAATCGTCCGCGGCGGAGCTTATCGGCACCGGTGAAGGCGCCCTTTTCGTGGCCAAATAGCTCGCTTTCCAGAAGATTTTCACTCAACGCGGCGCAGTTTACCGCCAGGAACGGACGATCTTTTCGCGGCGATGCGTGATGGATGGCCAGAGCCACCACTTCTTTCCCCGTACCGCTTTCGCCGCGGATTAGAATCGTCGCCGAACGCTGCGCGACGACATCAATCGTCTTGCGAATCTCGTCCATGATCGCCGACGACCCGATCAACGGCCGCGGGCCATTAGCTTCGGCGATGGAACGCAGCGCGGCATTCTCCAGCTTGAGCCGGCTGTGCTCGAGCGTGCGCTCGACGAGCATCTTGATTTCATCGGCCTCGAAAGGCTTCTGAATGTAGTCGTACGCGCCAAGCTTCATGGCTTCCACTGCCGTTTGCACGGTGGCGAATGCGGTCATCACCACCACCGGCAGATCGGGCCGTAGTTTTTTTGCTTCCGCCAGCAGTTCCGTGCCCGTCATTTTGGGCATGCGCAAGTCGGTAATCAGCAGATCGAACCGCTGGCCGGTCTGCAATCGCTGGACGGCAACCGTGCCGTCGCCGGCGGCGACGACTTCATGTCCGTCGCGCGCGAGCGTTTGTGCGAGTGAATCTCGCATCATTTCCTGGTCGTCAACAATGAGGATGCGTGCCATCCGTGCGCCTCCTAAAACAGCTAAATCCTGATTTCAAACTTCGCGCCGCCGGCTTCCTGGTTGGAAGCCGAAATGACGCCGTCATGCGATTCAATAATTCGATGCACGATCGCCAGGCCCAGCCCGGTGCCCTGATCTTTCGTGGTGAAAAATGGGTTGAAAATTCGATCGAGCGCCTCGGCGGGAATGCCGGGGCCGCTGTCGGAAATCTCCATCATGAACTGCCCGCCTTGAACGGCCGCGTAGCGAACGCTCACCGCGCCGCCGGATGGCTGCGCTTCGACTGCGTTGAGAACAAGGTTGAGCACCGCCTGGCCGATCATGTTCGGATCGATGCGCACGCGTAGTTGCAGCGGGCCATCGACGCTTAACTTCACGTTAGCCGCGGCGGCGCGCGGCTCGGCCAGGTCCAGGGCATCAACCAGCACTTCGGCCAGATCGCAATCGCGCACCACGGGCCGCATTTCACGCGTGAACTGAAGCACCTGGCTCACCAGCCATTCCAACTGCTTCACGCCGCTGGTGATCTTGTTGACCACCACCAACGAAGCCGGACGATCGGAAACATCCTGCCCCAGCATGCCGGCGTAGAGTTGAATGCCGCCCAGCGGATTGCGGATTTCGTGCGCCAGCCCGGCGGCCATCTCGCCCAGTGCCGCCAGACGATTGCGGCGTTCGAGCATGCGATTTTTCTCGCTCAACTCGCCGCGTAGTTTTACTACCTGGCCTTTAAGCTGCTCGTGCGATTGCTGCAGGCGTTCGGTGAGATCGCTATAGGCCATGATGATCCGTCCAAGCTCCTCGATCCGCTGCCCGCGGGTGTCAACGGCGAGATTTTGGGTTTCAGCCAAGGTGCTCATCGCGATAAATCCATGTTCCCCGACGTTCGATTTCCGTAGGCCGACGTGGCATATGCCCGATTCACCTGCCGCGAAGCCGACGCCTGATTGATCTGCTTTCCGACGTTTAACTTGCGCTGCTGCAGTAACATCACGTCGTCCTGATCCGACCGCGTGATTTGCTCGAGCAATTGTCGCGATCGCAGCATCATCGCTTCCACATGTTCGCGCCGATCGCCCGCCAAAGACTGCGTAAATGCCGGCCACTCCTGCTTGATCGGCGCCACCACCCGCTCCAGTTGCGACAGTTCATCCAGCACCCCCTGCCGCCGCTGCAACACGCCCAGCAGCGCCTCGGCGTCGCCTTGCTGCACATGCTCACGCTGCACGTCGGCAAGTTTGGCGAGCCGCTGGTAGCACTCGAGCTGTCGCTCCATCGCCGCAAGGATGTCTTGTTCTCCGACCATAACTGCCCACCCGCCTGTCATCATTCGAACTCGCCTTACAACCCACAACGAACAACCCACAACCCACAACTAACAACGCCCCAGTCACCACATCCCCGCTTCACTCATCCACTTCAGTTGTCTTTCCCAATATTCTTTGGGCATCGAGAACGCGCCATCTTTAAATGCCTCGGCCGGCATGCGACGCAACAGCCACTTGGCGCGCTCGTTGGCCGCTTTGGCTTGTTCGAGTTTTCCCATCGCACAGTAGGCGTTGACGATCTGCACGAACGCCGTCAGCGCCGCCGGATCATCCTGATATCGCACTGCGGCGGCATCGTAGAAGCTGATGGATTGCGCGTAGTCGCCCAGGTCGTAAAGGCAATCGGCCCGGTAAAAATGCGACAGCTTCACTTGTAATTTATCCAGGTCGCGCGTGGGCGTTCGGCCGCGCCACATTTCAGTAATGCGGGCGTAGAGCGCCTTGGCTCGTTCCAGCCGCGTATTCCGGGCGGCCAGCGCCTCGGCGGGATCGAACGCCGGTTTATTGTCGGCCGACGCGGTCGCGTTCTTCGCCGCCGTTGCCACCGGGTCGATCGCCAAGGCGCTCTTCCGATAGCTGTCGGCCATGGTGAAGAGCAACTGCGTCGTGCGATCATCATTGGGGTACCGCTGCGCGAACTCTTCCAATTTGGCCACGGCTTCTTCGAAGCGGTTGGTGCGGTGATACAACGTGCCGAGTTCAAACAATGCCAGCTTAAATTCCTGCGAGTCCGGCGTGATCATCGGGTTGTTGTCGATGACCAGCTTCAGCACCGCCTCAGCTTTTCCATAAGCATCGGGCCCCTTGGCAATGTAAGCCTGCGCCAGCGGCACCGCCGATTTGCTGGCCGCCAGGCTTTGCGGATAGCGAAACTGATTGCGTTGAAACGCGGTGATGGCCTTATCAAACAGCCCCGCCGCCTGATAGGCGCGGCCGAGTCGCAGGATGGCATCGGGCGCCAGCGAATCATCGGGGCGCTCGGCGACAAACAATTCGAGCGTTGCGATCACCGCCGGCGTATCGCCCACGCGGTCGTAAAGCTCGATGCCCTTCCACATGGCGGCGCCGTAGTTTTTATCATCCGTCAGCGTTTGCGCGTGCGAGTAGGCGATGTACGAATCCGCCGCCTTGATGGTCGATTCACGCTGCTGCTGCTCTTTGCGAATCCGCTCGGCCGCCGGCGCAAGGGCGATCTGCTTTCCCAACTGCTCGGCGCGCTTTTCATACACGTCACCCAGTCGGGCGAAGAACCCGGGAATGGGCTTGGCATCAATGTCCTGCTCGTACGCCAGAATTTCCAGCGCGCCGGTATAGTTCTCTCTGGCTGCAAATGCGGCGCTGGCGAGTCGAAGCCCGTCGGCCACTTCGCCCTTGAGCTTTGCGCGACTGGGGCGACTTTGAATTTCCTTCACCAATTGCTGCAGATCGGCCAACGCCGCATCGTCCTGCTGAAGCAGAATGCGGGCCATTCCGCGGCCGAGCCGGGCCAGCGGGGCCACGCGCGCATCGGGGTGGCTGGTCAGCACCACCTGATAAAACGAATTGGCCTGCAACGGATCATTGCGATCCTGATAAATACGGCCCAACAGAAAACATGCCTCGGCGTCAAGCGGATGTTTCACCTGAAGCTCTTCGCGCGCCACGCGCAACAGCCGCTCGGCCTCATCCTGCTCGCCGAGTTTGAATGCACAATAGCCCAGGCGATAGTGCAGCGTGCCGCGCGCCACCGGATCAAGCTCGAGCTTCATGGCGTCGTCGAGCATCGTGCGCGATTCGCTGTATTTGCCCTCTTCAATTTTGATCTGCGCCTGCTCGCCAATGGCCCAGGCGCGCTCGGCGTTGGCCACGCGTTTATCAGTCAGATATTTCTCCAGCGTCGCCGCCGCCCCGCCGCGGTCGTCGCTTACCAGTTGCAGATCGATAATCTTCCTCTGCAGCGGCAGCGACCGATCGGGATCGCTGCCGGCGGCCTTGCGATAATTGTCGATCGCATCTTCCCACCGGCCCAGTGCCTCAAAGCTCTCGCCGAGGCGACGATGAATCACGCCGTCCGGCTGTACGCCTCGGGAAAGCGCCAGCCGGGTTTGCTCGATAATGCGTTGATAATTCGCCGGAATGCTAAGCTTTTTCTGCTTTTGCTCCTTATCCAGCGATTCGGCCAGCATGATGTGAATGCGGCCCTGCTGCGGGATGCTCAGTTTTTCATTCTGCAAAACCCTGTTAAGTTGCTCACGTGCCGCCTCGGGTCGGTCTTGATCGAGAAGAATGTGCGCGACTTCAATTTTTTCGTCGGCCGACAATCCGGGCTTGGGGTCGATGAACAAATATGCCGCGTAGCCGAACAGCGCCAGCGACAGAAGGAGGAGCGGCAACTGCCACAATTGTGACAGCCGCGCCGGAGCAGCAGATATGGCGTGGCGCCGAGCCGCCATGGCTTCCATGCCTTTCTCGGGCGAAATCCACCACGAATGGTGAACGTTGCGGCAGCGAGCAGTCCATGCCCATCACCGCGACCGATCAACAATCCGTTATTGATCGACGCACGCAACTATAACGCGGCGTTCAACATAGGCAAGATGATAAATCCAACTTTTGCATCCGCCGTGAAAAAACTATTTCACCACTACATGACGTATTGCCCTGCCGTGCTGACGAAGCGCGACCGCAAGTCGTAGAGTGTCAGGTCCAGAAGTTTCTGTTCGTCGGGTGACAAATTTCCTTTGGTTTTTTCTTCGAGCACGCCCAGCAGGTCAATTTGATACTTGGCCATGTCAAGGTTGAGCATCGATTCGCCGCCGCGCACCGAGAGTTCGCCGAGGTACAGCAACGCCTGCGTCATGATCGACCGAGCGAGTGTAGGAAATGAAGCCTGGGGCGTCTCGCGTTCCTCGCGCGCCCCGGAAGCCGCTCCCGCAGCAGCCGCTCCCGCCGCCCCTTTCGCCGGCACCGCAACATCGCTAACGGCCGCGGGTGCCGGCGCGGCTTTCTCAGCCAGCTTGCGCTTTTCTTCCTGCGCCTGCTTCTTCCAATCGTCATCAATTTGCAGACCTGGTTGCTCAGCCATCATCAACTCCGTGCAAAGCCGCCATGAAAACAACTCGTCAACACAAAGAGTAGGCGCAATGCCCATCGATCACAACCGCACCCATCATCACCGCGAACACCGCGCCGCCGAACTGTGGGCGTCGTGCCTTTCGGGGCGCCTACAAAGGTCAGGCGCTAATCTTGCGGGTGCTGGCGTGCAGGACGGTAAAACCAATCACATCGTCGCCCCGATAACGAACAATCACGTCTTCATCGGTCAACTCGCTGTCGGTCGCCACCGCGGGCTTCTCAAAGTTGACGTAAAGCACGTCCGCCTCTTGATCATAACGTGTCCAGAACAGCGTCCCGGGCGATTTGAGAATCGTCGAAGTCAGCTTAAGAATATCCGCAGCATCGATCACGGCCATACGCGCCTCCTTCGCTGAAGGTAGCTTGTTCGCCTGGTAAGGAACGCTGTAATGATAAACCCATCAATCGGCGAAGTCTCTCGAAAAACCACGATCAGGTGCTTTCCGTCGCCAAGGTGTTTTGTGGAAAACAATTCGCCGCCCGTGCCCTCATAAACCGCATCGGCGTTCTCTACCGCGTCCAACACGCTTTCGAGCATCCCGGCAAGTTCTGAGTGCTCTTCAACAATGTGCAACCACCGTTCGTCGGTCAGTCGAACGCGGACGCCGTTTCGCGTGGTCGTAGTCAACGTCATTTCGTCGCCTCTTCCACAATCTTAATCTCCTCGTCGGTCAGGCCGTAGAGCTGGTGCACGAGTGCGTCGATCTGCCGGTCGGTCGCGTCGATGTCCCGCTGTATCTGTTCCCGTCAGTGCGCCGATGCGTCCGGTACGTGATCTATTTCTTTTGTTCTGCTTCGCCAACAGCTGTATAAAATCGCTCTACCGACTTGATCTTGCAGTGCCGGATAAGGAAGAAGATGATCGCCAGGACCACGAAAAGTAAGCCAAAAATTCCGAACATTATTCGATATGCAGTCAGATCGGGAAGCTGGCGCAGCTGGTCCAGAGTAAGACTCGCCAACGCAATATTGCTCGAGAGCCAAGCCCCGAGCAGAAGTGATCCCAGAAATGTAAAGAGATCGATCAGATAAGAAGAGGAGCGGATTGATGCAAGCGTTTCAGCCGTAACGAGGTAGTATTGCTCCTTCCTCTGTTGAACTGTCGCGTGGACCAGTCTTTCACTGCTAGTAATGTTGAATTTATCCGGCACGATTCACCCCATCCGTTTAATGCCGGACTGTGGATACTTCACCTGTAACTCGCGCACGACATCATTTCGGATAGCCTCCATCTGTCGGAGGTCCGGTTTGTTTAGCTGTGAATTGTTGTTCATCAGCCATTCCACAAGCCGCTCCAACACCTTAATCCGGTATTCATTCTCAAGAATCTGCCCACTGTCAATTTCTCCAAACTTGATTCCCATATTCGCTCCTGGTTCTCTCGTGGTCCTATCGGCCTCGTAGTTCCCTGCGAACCTCGCCTTGTTCGTCCATTCAACTTTATCCAAAATCGACATCGACAGCCTACCCTCTTTCAACCAGCAGCGGGTAGGGCGGGTTGTCCTGCTCCCCTAAATTGTCCCACTGCGGAAGTATAGAATCGCTGCCCTGAGAGGGCCAAGCGATGAAGAAGCGATTTACCGAAGAGCAGATTGTCGGGATTTTGCGTGAAGGTCAGGC
>Ga0163151_10010183_pt1 | contig 9988 bp, 11 predicted proteins | sample OliLakLV19MP5IB2_FD_145596 | JGI IMG/M metagenome (GOLD analysis project Ga0163151, IMG submission 145596) | Freshwater microbial mat bacterial communities from Lake Vanda, McMurdo Dry Valleys, Antarctica - Oligotrophic Lake LV.19.MP5.IB-2 | ecosystem: Environmental > Aquatic > Freshwater > Lake... | reverse complement strand
TCTCGCGCAGCGACGGCAAGCGGTCAGCCAGTCCGGACTCCCGCATCCAGCGGCACAGATACAGGACATCGCCGCCTTGCACCAGCAGGGCGTCAGCCGCCTGGACAGCAGCGATCCAATACTCTTATTTGATGCTGGGTAGAGCCGTGAGTTCCAGCACGCCCAACGACTTCCAACCCAATTCGCACATGGGGTTGGCGGTTAATCCGCTGATGAACCGGTAAGCCATTGCCGGCCCGCCGGGGAAAGGGTAGATCGCAGTGGGAATGCAGAGGGCGCTGGACTCGGCAATCGGTTTGCCCAGCAGATCAACCAGCGCGTTGTGGATACTGGTGTTTCTGATGCCAGCCGAAGTGAGCAGAAGTTTCATCAGCCTCTCCTTGACGATTTCATGGGAGCCGCAGGCGAATCGTCAGCGCTGTTGGCGATCGCACCCCCGCTGAACTGGCAGCGCTCACCTGCGGGACTTCAGTCATAAGAGGCGCCGGGTCGCGCTGGAGCGGTACACGTGATCAGCGTGCCACGCCAGGGCCTCGGCCGCCGGCGCCAGGTCCGGATCGGAGGGCAGCCGCATGCCGCCCCCCGCGAGTTGCCACAGTGCGGCGCTGCCCGCTTCGTCACGCACCACCGGCGACACCTTCACGGTGTAACCGCGCTCCACCGTAACCAGCCCCTCATCGAACGTCCAGTGATGCAGACCGCACAGCGCCAGGCCGTTGCGGGGATCGTCGTTGTGCGTTTCCCGCCAGGGGACGATGTGCGCCGCCACGACGGCCGTCCGCCCTTCAGGTGTGAGCAGGCGCACACCGCACAAGGCGCAGGCGTGCGTATAGGCCTCGACCACCATGCGGCGGAAGGTGATTGAGCGCGCCTCGACCCGGTACTGCTGATCGGCCGCCGGCGCCTCCAGCGCAAAGCGTTCGTGGACCCGCCCCAGCAGCTGCTGCCCATATTGCAGTGTGTCGCCCACCAACTGGGCAGCCTCCATCAGCCGCGCGCGGGCGTCCGGCGTGAAGTAGGTTTCGAGCAAGACACGCCGCAGCTCGGCCCGGCTGGCCGCGCTTCCCAGCAGGTCATAGAGCGCCGGGTCGAGCGCCACACCCAGGACGAGGGCCTTCAGCTGCGTGATCGCGCTCACCTGCCGCAGTTGGGCCAATGCCGCTTCCTGGCCCGGCACCGGCAGCAAGTGCCAGAAACCATCACTGCGCAGGTGAAAATAGGGCAGGACCGGATTGCCGCGCGGCCGCTCCACACCAAAGCAGCGCGTCCAATACAAGTCGAAGGCATCGCGGAGCTCGGGCGTGAATGGGATGAAGTTGGTCGTCAGCTTGCCGTTGGCGATCAGGTCAGTCACCGCCAGCAGCAGGAACGGTTTGTGGGGGGCGCGCTGCTGCGTTTCCGCCGTCCAGCGGGTGCGGTTGCGGTCGGTATGCAGACGCGCCCAGCGCGCCAGGTAATCATCCAGGCTTGGCATACAGGTTTATCCGGGATCAAGGCTTGACGGGTGACATCATCTGCCGGCGCTTGGCCGGTCACCTTGATTATAGGCTCGGGCGAGGTCGCCGCAACCGCCACGGCTGCCGGTTGTCGTTTATGCGTTAACCGCGTTGCCGCTGCGCCGCCACATAGGACTGCACCGTCACCCGCACCCGGTTGTGGCCCAGGTGTCGCGCCACGTCCAGCCGCGCGGCCTCGTCGTCCAGCCCATGCTCGCGCAGCGCCGCATACATCGCCTGGGCGTTGAGCTTCCGGAAGCCGTGCGAGCCCAGCGGCTTGATCCCCAGCGCCCGGCAGGCGCGCCGGACTTCGGCCCGGACGTGCCCCGGCAGGCTGGCCCGATCATGGAAGACGCAGCCAAAGTCACCCCGGTTGGCATCGCCCTGACCCTTGAGCTCGGCCATGAGGTCGTCGAAGACGTCATCGAACGGCGCAGAGGACCGCGGCTTGCCGCCCTTCGTCCGGCTGGTGTTCTTCACCAGGTGGATCTGCCGTCCAGCCAGGTCAATCCACTCGGCCCGCAGGTAGACCGCTTCCTGGATCCGCAGCCCTGTCGCCAGCATCAGCTCGATCACTTGCGCCGCCACCGCACGGTACTTCTGCGAACCCCGCGTGCGGATCTCGGTCAGGATCTCCAGCGCTTGGGCTTCGCTGTAGGCCTGGGTCGAGGTGTTGGCCCGGAAGCTCCAGGTGCCCCCCTGCACTTTCGTCGGCAGCAGTGCCGGCGCGTCGTCCGGCACCCGGCCCAGGTGGCGCAGCGCCCGGTCGAGCTTGCGGATGAAAGCCACGTACCGGCCCAGCGTGCCGCCGGCCAGGCCGCGGCCCACCAGCGTGTCAATGAAGGCCGCGCACAGCGCCGGCGTGATGGCCTCGGGCTGCCGGCACTCCGGGTTCTGCGCGCGGACGAACGCCGCCAGCTCGAAGGCCTGCATGGTGTACTTGCGCATGGTCTCCTTGCCGAAGATCAGCGCCTCCGCCTCGCCGCGCTGCTTGGCGGCGTGCCGCGACGTGCCCGGCTGGAACACCGCCTGCAGCACCCGGAGCAGTTGGTGGCCTAGCGAGCCTGTCCGTGCCGGCCGCTTGCGTTCCCACTTGGATTTCAAAGATACCTCCATAGATAGTCGCAGCCGACCGCAGCCAATTGCCCGCCGAGGGCGCGGCGCACCGCGTCCGTCGGCGCTGGCACCGCTGCGAGCTGCGTTTCCCGCGTTTCCTGTTGGGTCGCCGGCCACTCAAGTGGTCGCCTTGCTCGCCCGGTTGAGACAAGCCCGCAGGCTGCGCGCGCCTTGGTCTGGCTGGCGCGATGGCACGGCTTTGGTGGGCGACGCTGCTCCGGCCGGAAGCCGCAAACTGGCCGGGCGCGAACCCGCGCGTGTCGCGGGCGAACGTGGCGCCCGAGTCAGCCCGTTCAGAGCAGACTCAGGCGAACGGAGGTCCCTGGCGCAACCCGGTGAGTTGGGCGAGGGCGTGCGGAGGCCAAGGGGTTGGTCCAGATGGCCTGTGCGGAAAGTCACATGCGCCCAGCGCATGAGAACAACGTGTGAAGGTGCGAGCGCCCGGCATGACACCCATGGGCTAGGCCCGAAATGACGCGAACATGTCATTTTCAGGGGAGGCAGAGCGCGCTATGCTGACGTTATACGGTCGGGGCTGTCCCGCCCGCAATAGCCCGGTGTCCCGGGTTGGGTCTGGCTGGTGGATATGGACGAATTGCTGTTGGGGAGGGTGAACAATGAAGCAGATGGGGTTGATCGTGGGAGCCACGGCCGGTGCATTCGAGACCTGGCTCGCCGCACACACTTCACGCGCCCAGGCGACCGGCTACCCAGTCGTGCGCGGCGTGGCGCACTTTGGGCCGATGGACCAGCATCCCCTCGCGCCAGCGGCGCCGCTGCGCTGGGCCATCGGCGGCGTGATCTTCGGCGACGACGCCGGCTACCCCATGATGCAGCCGCTCCTGGTGGAGGCGACCCCCATCGGGTGCGGCGGCCGGCTGGCCGTCGTAATCCACTGTCGCCGGCCGGAAGCCCAGGCGTACATGGTCGCCCTGTTGCTGGCCGCTACCCGTCAGTGGCCCGAATGCGGCAAGACGGTCTGGGCTGTCGAGCCGCCTACAGGACGCCCGCTGGGCCAACTCAAGCTCAAGAGCAGCGTGGCGGACCTGGCGCTGGGCCTGCAGGATTTCGCCGCCGCGTACCAGGCTGACGGCGTCACCCACGTCAGCGTCGTCGAGAACCGGGAACCAGCCGCTTCGCCCCACCTGCCTATCGCCGGGCCGGCAAGCCGGCGGCGGGTCTGGGCGATCCACCTGCATTTGCCCGGGCCGGAACTACTGAGCTGCCACATCCGCCAACTGACCCTGGACCTGGAAGCCGTTCGGATGCCGGGCCGCTACCCCGTCACCTTCACCCTGACACCCCAGGGTCATACCTTCCCCGAAGTCGCGGCCTTCGCCGAGTCCTTCCTGGCCTGGTGTCAGGCGACTTACCGCGCCGCACCCGTAACGGGCAACTCCGTTCCGGCTCGACCCGGAACGACGGCCCCCGTTATGGGTCAAGCCGCGCCTAATCCGCTTGATCCGACCGACAAGCCTTGGGAGCTGATCCCGGAGCACCTGTGGGACCGGCGGGCGCTCAAGCTGTGGTGGGAAGGCCTGACCTGCCCGGAGATCGGCCAGCGCCTCAGCCAGGCGCCGAAGACCATCCGAAATCGGCTGACCCAGCTCCGGAAGGCCCACGGACCCGCAGTTGTGCCCCTCAATGGCCGCCGCGACCGAGTCGGGACACCGGGATAGTGACGGCGGGCCATTCCAGCCCTACCCTGCCCGCATGATTACTCACGCTCCCCCACTCACCTACCACGACCTGCTCGATCGCCAGCGCCAGTCGCATGGGCTCAGCTACCAGCAGCTTGCCGAACGCGCCTGGACCACGGCCAGCTATGTCCACCGGCTGTGCCGTGGCGACGCTCGGCCGGGTTACACCATTGTGCTCCGGTTGGCAATCGCGATGGCGCTGACGTTGGAAGAAGTGGATGAGTTGCTACGCGTCGCGGGCTACCCGCCGCTGCTGGAGATCAAAATGCCGAACGCGGGAAGTATGTCATCCGGGGAAGAATCGAGCCGGGTGGCAAGATAAGGCCCAGGTTGGGGCCAGGCGGCCGGGCCGGCCTTCAGTTTGGGCTCAGTCGGACAAAGCGCCAGGTCTGTTTCATGAATCGTGGTAGGAATGTACTGATATTCATGAAATTCCTTCCACGATTTATGTGGTCTGCTGATAGCCGCAACCCTACTTCAGCCGCGCAGCTTCCAGCATGGCCCGTCGAATGGTCTGGGCCAGATACACGAACCAGCCGGTGATGTCGCCGGCATCCGCCTGACGTAGAACGTGGATGTACTGTGTGCGGTCTTCGTCTAGCAGGCGCTGCAAGATCAGCACTTCGTACTCAAAGCCAGCGCGCCGTAACAGCAGGGTCATCAGCGCTCGAGCCGTGCGGCCATTGCCGTCACGAAACGGGTGGATCCGAACAAACTCGTGATGCAAGACTGCGGCGCACTCCACCGGGTCCAACGCAGCCGCTTCGTCGGACTTAAGCCATGCCAGGAGGGCATTCAGGAGTGGTCCCACCACTTCATCAGGCGGAAAGCTCGTGATGAGCTCACCGGTGTTCACGTCGGCGACGGCCAGGCCTGGCTCCGTCTGCGCCACGACGGCCCGTGGCCGCGCCCAGTCAGTTGGGTCCTGCCAATCCACGGTCGAGCGAATACGCCCTGCCCAATGGTCACGGGCCGTCTGGCGCAAGATCAGCTTGTTGAAATAGCAGACGAGATTCAGATCAATGGGAACGCTGGGATGGGCGGTCAGGTGCTCGATCCACGCCATCACCTCCACCCCATTGCGCATCTCCTGCGCATCACGGTTACGGGGTGACATCCGCCTCGCTACCCGTCGCTGGCCGGCGGTGCTCAGAGATAATCGCCTGCGCTTCATCAAAGGTCAGCGCATTGCCTTCCAGATGGTTGGTGTGATAGATGGCAGCGGTCGTCAGCGCCTCCCACAGATCGGCTTCACGCTCAGCCGGCAGACGCTGATCGCGCAGGGTGGTCCGCAAGCGTTGAATATCTGCCAGAGCTGACACCAACTCCGGTGTGCGCGCATACTGCACGACCCGGCCCGGTGCCAGGTGCAACCGCCTGGGCCGGCCGCGCGTTTCCGCTTCCAAAGAGACAACCAGGTCGCGGACGGCGGCCCGCGTCGTGAGCCAGGTCCCACCGCTTTTCCGGGATACCAGCCGCCCATCCTTAGCGTAACGGACCAAGTTGTTGCGATCAACGGGGTGGCCGAGGCGCTCCGCAACCGTCGCCGCCTCGGCCAGGGTCATCACCTCATCTAGAATCTGTGTTGATACCATGTCAATACTCCTGGCTTATATACCAGGTTTAATATACGTAAATTCACGTAAATAGTCAACCATGGTATTCATCCGCCTCCCGACATGAAAAGGGGTTGGCAGCAGCTTTATAGTCAAGCGACCACACAGAAGACACGCCGAAAACCTTAGCACCTGGAAGCCGGTTTCGCGCTCCGCTTACGCTCTGAGCGCACCACGTCCCACACCGCCTCCGGGTGTTTGGCCGCCACCAGTAACAGCACCTTTGCAGGCCCGCGTGGCGCTCGCCGCCCCTGCTCCCAGTTTTGGACCGTGCGCACGCTGACCCCCAGGGCTGCCGCAAATTCGCTTTGTGAGTGGCGGACACTTTGACGGATGGCTTTAACATCCGGCGCTCCGGCGCCAAAAGCGCGGGCCGGCGCCCGTTGGCCACGCAATATCGCGGCCCCCTCCCGAACACTGGCGACGAGCTCGTTGAACTGCGCAGCTTTCATAGGTCATCTCCCGAGACGGGCGGTCTCCCGCTAGGCCGCGACCATGCGCGCCAGGTCCTGGCGGGTCGCGCCCAGCGCGATGAGCGAGCGGATCAGCAGATCGAGGGAAACCGACGCGTCGCCGTTCTCCATCTTCGCCACGCGCGATTGGCTAGACCCGAGCAGTTGGGCCACCTGAATCTGCGTCAGCTGTTTCGCTTGCCGATACTCGCGCACCTGCTCGCTCAGCGCCAGTTTCAACTCAATGTAGGCGGCCTCGTCTGGGGTCAGTTCAAGGAATTCATCCACGCGGCCGACGCGCCAGCCCTTCGCCTCCAGGCTTGCTTGTTTATGCTTGTCCATTCCTCTCCCTCCGCGCTAGGCCTCGTAGCTCTGGATCCGCTTCCGGCATGCGTCGATCACGGCTTGCGGCGTTTGCTGGGTTTGCTTCCGAAACACTTCCAGGATGACGATGGCGTCGGCCTCCAGCCGATAGATGAGGCGCCAGGTCACCTGCTGATCAACGATGCGCAGCTCATGGCAGCGCGGGCCGATGGCGGGCATGGGCCGCGACTGCGGCAAGCTGAGCAGTTCGCCGCGCTGCAGCCGACGCAGCAGGAAGCCGGCTTCGATGCGGGCCGCGCTGGAAAAGGGCGGCGTTTTCACGTCGCCATGCAGCCATACCAGTGGCCGGTCAGGCTTACTTTTCGTTGGCATGATTGTATGTCAATTCTGACATATCTTCAAGATTGGTCCACGCTCGGCCGCGTACATTCCGGGGGCAGCGCCGTGACGAAGTCGGCGCTGCCCCCGGGACGCGTAGACCATTCAATAGTCCCCGTAGTCAACCTGCTCCCGGCTCTTCTTCTTCCGCGGCTTCGGCTCAGCCGGCGGCTCTTCATACACCTCGTCGCCCTCACTCGCCTTGGTCCACGGCCGGCCGCGCGCCTTGCCGCGGGTGCGCGAGGGGTCATACGTCATCGCGTCCAGCGGCGACGGCCGCCGGATCTCGATGCCGCGCTGCGTCTGGGCCAATTGCTGGGCCAGGTGCACGTAGCGCTTGGTGGTCTCCAGGCTCTCATGCCCCAGCCGGGCCTGCAGCTCGAACGCATCGCCGCCGGCCAGCAGAAACTTGGTGGCAAACGTGTGGCGCAGCAGGTGAAAGTGAAAGCGTTCGATGCCCGAGTTCCGGCGCACGTAGCGCGCCAGGGTCTGCATCCCGGCGGCCGTCAGCGCCTGGCCTTCCAGGCTGGCAAACACGAACTTGGCGCCCGCCGGCTGGTAGGTGTGCCGGTAGCGCGCGATCAGCTTGTGCGTCTTGCTGCCATAACGCACGTAGCGCTCCTTGTTGCCCTTGCCGCGCACCTTGGCCCGGAAGTCGTTCACATCCAGGTTGTCATGGGTCAGCGTCAGCAGCTCTTCCAGCCGGGCGCCGGTATCCAGGAAGAAGGCCAGAATCGCCTGCCAGCGGGCGCCGAAGTGGGTGTTGGGGTTGTAGACGTCGAACAGCCGCTTGATCTCGTCGTCGCTCAGGATGTCGATCAGGTGCCGCGGCAGTTTGGGCGTCTTCAGCGCTTCAAACGGATTGCCGTAGCCGTTCTCGGCCAGCCAGACGCCGAAGGTCTTGAGCGAGCGCACCTCCTGGTGGATGGTGCCGAGCGACAGCGGCCGGTCCTCCGTGGGCTTGTACGGGTGGCCGGCCCACGACTGCTTCAGGCTCATCCGGTAGGTGACGAAGGCCTTGGCCCGCTCGGGCGTCAGGTGCGTGACCAGCAGCTGCCCCTTGGGCTGCTCCCGGATCAAAAAGTCCGAGAAATACCGCAGAATCTTGTCGTAAATGTGGATGGTCTGCGGGCTCAGGTTGCGAATCCGCAGGTCGGCGAAGTAATGTTGCACCACGGTGCTATAGGGAACCTTCATGCTTTTCGACCTCGGGAACTGGGTTGCCATCTTTGTACTCCTGGTGGCCGGCGGCCGGCTAGGCCCGCCCATTCCCGTTCATTCCCGGTTCGGCGAGGAGATAAATGCACAGGGTTGCGGAGGGGGTCCGACGGCACCGGGTCGCAACCCGGAATCACAACCGGGTGCTCCGCAGGAAAGCGGTAGCACCCGGTTATGAACGACCTTTGGCACTGGGTTGTGTGGGCCACCGGGGACTCGAACCCCGAACCCTGTGCTTAAAAGGCACCTAGGCTCCGGCTGCAAGCACCTGTACGCGAATCACATAGTTGCGTACAGGTGCTTGCTGAATCTGTGGCCTAAATCGACACCAATCACCTGTTATTCAATTTTCGAAAGGAACGCCAGATTCTGCTTGTTTCTGAGCAGATTCGTGCAGTGGCGTGAATTCACAATACTCCAGGATGGCCGTCAAGTCAATGCCTCTTGAAGCACCTGCACTCCCAAAGGAACGGCCACCGCAGTAACTGGCATCTCGGACACTTTGGCCTTTGGTTCCGAATGCAGCGCATGCCAACGCAGCATTGACGCCAGCCCCCAGGCCAGTACAATCCATCGCTATGACCCCAGAACAGCTTGGCGTTTTGCTATCCGGCCGTGAGAGCTTCACCGTCGAATTCAAGAGTGACACGGGGCCACTGTCGGACGCGGAACTGGTTGAAGCGGTGGTGTGTCTGGCGAATGCCCAGGGCGGAACTCTGCTTATCGGCGTTGAGGACGACGGCCGGGTGACCGGTCTTCACGCCAAGCACCGCACGCAGCCCGGGCATTTGGCCGCATTCATTTCGAGCCGAACCGTGCCTCCCGTAAGTGTTCAGGCAGAGTTTGTATCAGTGTCCCAGGGCGTTGTCGGCGTCCTAACCGTTCCATCGGCGCCAAGCGTCGTGGCAACCAGCGACGGGAAACTCGTAACCCGGTATATGGACAGCCAGGGCCAGCCGGGCTGCCGGCCACTCTACCCGCACGAGATAGTGGGGCGGGCAGCGAATCGCGGGCAGGCTGATTACACCGCCCTCCCGGTGGCCGAAACGACCTGGGCTGACCTCGATGCACTGGAGTTTGCCCGGCTGCGCCGCATGATCGAGGAGAATCACGGCGACGCAGCCCTCTTGGAGCTGAGCGATGAACACATGGCGAGCGCGTTAGGCCTGACGCGGCTGGAGCAACGCGGTTTGACTCCGACCGTGGCCGGTCTGTTGCTCGTTGGCAAGGAAGCGGCCCTGCGTGAATACCTGCCGTCGCACGAGGTCGCTTTCCAGGTATTGCGCGGCAGCGACGTCGCCGTCAATGACTTTCACCGCTGGCCGTTGTTGCGCACGCTGGAGTGGATTATGGAAGCCTTCCAGGTGCGCAACGAAGAACGCGAGTTGAACCTTGGCATGTTCCGGGTCGGTGTACCCGCCTACGACCGGCGTGGCTTCCGCGAGGCCGTCAACAACGCTTTCATCCATCGCGAATACACACGACTGGGCGCCATCCATGTGCAGATGCATGCGGACCACGTCCGTGTCAGCAACCCCGGTGGGTTTGTCGAGGGCGTGACTCCCGATAATCTGTTGGTGACCGAGCCTCGGCCACGCAATCCGCGCTTGGCGGACATCTTCAAGCGAATCGGGTTGGTCGAGCGGATTGGGCGTGGGGTCGCCATCATTTACAGCGGCCAGTTGCGG
>Ga0163151_10010182_pt1 | contig 9988 bp, 9 predicted proteins | sample OliLakLV19MP5IB2_FD_145596 | JGI IMG/M metagenome (GOLD analysis project Ga0163151, IMG submission 145596) | Freshwater microbial mat bacterial communities from Lake Vanda, McMurdo Dry Valleys, Antarctica - Oligotrophic Lake LV.19.MP5.IB-2 | ecosystem: Environmental > Aquatic > Freshwater > Lake... | reverse complement strand
GGCAATCATAGGAACATGTTCACGAATACCAATTCCGTGCGATGGATCCGCAATTATCGGCAAATGTGTTTTTTCCTTTAAGATTGGAATGGCATTGATATCGAATGTATTTCGGTAAGCCGTTTCATAAGAACGAATGCCTCTTTCACACAACATTAACCTTTCGTTTCCATTAGAAAAAATGTATTCAGCCGATTGCAACAATTCATCAATGGTTCCGCTCATTCCGCGCTTAATCAAAACAGGCTTGTCAACTCTTCCTAATTCGTCTAATAAATTAAAGTTTTGAGAATTTCTTGCTCCTACTTGAAAAACATCCACATAATCTATCATTTCTGCAATTTGTGAAACCTGCATCACTTCGGTAATAATTTTAATTCCATTCGCGCGACAAATGCGATTAAACATTTTCAATCCATCTATGCCCATTCCACGAAAGGCATAAGGCGAACTGCGAGGTTTAAAAACACCACCACGCATTACTTTGATGTTGTTCTCCACTAAATGCTTTACAACCTTCTCCACTTGTTCTTCGCTTTCGATGCTGCATGGTCCCGCCATGATGGAAAAATTATTTTCTCCAATCAACACACCATCACCCAAATCAATTTCGGTAGCATTTACTTTCCATTTACGTGAAACAAGTTTATAGCTATCAGAAACTCGATGAACATCTTGAACACCATTTAAACTGCCTATTAAACGAATATCAAATTCGTTTTTGCCGATACAAACTAAGTAAATACCTTTTTGAGTTTTTACTTCGGTTGTTTTATAACCAATCGCGTTTATTGAAGAAAGAATTTTCTCTTTCGCAGTTGGATTAATGTTTTGTTCTAATTGTATAATCATTGGTTTAAAGAATTTTAACGCCCTTCTCGACTCCGCTCGAAGTGACAGACACTAGGTGACGTACTATTTATAATTTTAGTTATCTAAATTTTTAATTTTCAAAACTGTCATCCCTTGCTACGAGATGGCATGACGATACTAATGAAGTGTAGGACTTAAAACGCACCCAACAAACACACTAATATCTCTCTTTAAATCTTTACTTCCATCAATTGCTTTTATAAATGCACTGCCGATAATTGCACCATTGGCATATTCACAAGCTTTTGAAAATGTTTGCTGGTTATGGATTCCGAAACCAATGACAGTTGGATTTTTTAAGTTCATAGAATTAATTCTTGAAAAATATCTTTCCTGCTCCTCTCCTATTTCATTCTTTGCTCCAGTTGTACTCGAAGAAGAAACCATATAAATAAATCCATCAGAATGTTCATCAATCAACCTGATTCTCTCTTCAGAAGTTTGTGGAGTAATAAGAAAAATGTTTCTCAAGTTGTTACTTTCGAAGATGTGTTTGTATTCATCCAAATATTCCTGAAGTGGCAAATCAGGAAGAATAACACCAGAAATTCCAATTGCAGAAGCTTCTTTACAAAATTGCTCCACACCATATTGCAAAACAGGATTTAAATAACCCATTAACACAAGTGGGGCTTCTAAATTCCCACTTTGTAAAAGAGGGTTAGCGAGATTTGAACGAAAGCCCTTCAATTGCTCAAAAAGTAATTTGATGCTCATTCCATTTTCCAAAGCAATTTCGCTACTACGCTGAATGGTTGGACCATCTGCCAATGGATCAGAAAAAGGCATTCCGATTTCAATCATGTCAACGCCAGCATTTTCCAACTCTGTGATAATAGTAACAGTATCATTCAAAGCAGGAAAACCAGCAGTGAAATATACCGATAGAATGTTATTATGTTTCTCTTTAAATAATTTATTGATTCTATTTTCCAATTTTACAATTTTTAATTTTTTAGTCTTTCAATATACGTTGCCAAATCCTTATCTCCTCTTCCCGATAGATTTATTACAACCACATCCTGTTCTTTTGCATTTAATTTTTCAAGATGAGCCAATGCGTGAGCACTTTCCAAAGCAGGAATAATTCCCTCTAGCTCGCACAAAAGAAAAACGGCTTTCAAAGCTTCTTCATCCGTTGCCGAAACAAACTCCGCTCTTCCTGTTTCAAACAAGTGAGCATGAATTGGCCCGACTCCAGGATAATCCAATCCTGCTGAAATACTGTAGGGTTCTATTATTTGCCCATCTTCTGTTAGCATCAACAATGTTTTGCTACCATGAATGATTCCGGGTTTACCCAACACACTTGTCGCGGCAGAATGCCCTGAATCAATTCCTTTTCCTGCAGCTTCTACTGCAATTAATTTCACATTTTCATTCTCTAGATAATGATAGAATGCACCGGCAGCATTACTTCCTCCGCCAACACAAGCAATCACATAATCAGGATTTTCATTTCCTGTTTTTTCTAGCAATTGTTTTTTCATCTCTTCACTAATTACACTTTGAAAACGTGCAACCATATCGGGATAAGGATGTGGACCAACTACAGAACCAATAATATAATAAGTGTCTATCGGATTGTTAATCCAATCACGAATAGCTTCGTTGGTTGCATCTTTTAATGTTTTGCTTCCGCTGGTTGCTGGAACAACTTCTGCGCCTAATAATTTCATTCGAGCTACATTCGGAGCTTGGCGTTTAATGTCTACCTCTCCCATGTAAACAATACACTTCAATCCCATCAACGCACAAACAGTAGCAGTAGCAACTCCATGTTGTCCGGCTCCCGTCTCCGCAATTATCCTTGTTTTGCCCAAACGTTTTGCCAATAATATTTGACCAAGCGTGTTATTAATTTTATGTGCTCCAGTATGATTTAAATCTTCACGTTTTAAATAAACATTCGTTTTATAACGTTCAGAAAGTCGTTTTGCGAAATACAAAGGAGATGGTCGCCCCACATAATCGCGGAGCAAGTCATTTAATTCCAATTGAAAATCTTTTTCTTGAATGATAGTTAAATACTTCTCACGTAATTCTTCTACATTAGGGAAAAGCATTTCAGGGATAAATGCTCCTCCAAAATTTCCATAATATCCTTTTTCGTTTACTTGATACATTTTTCTAATTTTTTAATGTCTTTTATTCCTGGCTCTATTTCGAATTTACTATTCACATCAATCGCAAATATTTTTTCATTTTCAAATTTTTTCATTTTCAAATTTTCAAATTCTTCTGCCCCAATTCCTCCACTCAAAAAAAATGGAACACTGTTATCGTACTTCTCTAAAATTTTCCAATTGAACGTATTGCCACTTCCACCATAATCGGTTGTTTTTGTATCAAATAAAAAATAAGTACAAGTGTTTTTATACGACTCTAACACTTCAAAATCAAACGCTTCATCAACACCAAATGCTTTTATTACTGGAACAATATGATTCAACACTTCACAAAAATTAGGTTTTTCATCACCGTGCAACTGGATCAAATCGAGTTTATACTCATTTGTTTTTTCAATAATGTGATTTGCAGATGCATTAACAAACACTCCCACTTTTTTAATCTCTGGCGAAATTGTTGGCATAATAAAATCTTCCCCAACAAAACGTTTGGATTGCGGATAGAATATAAAACCCATAAAATCGGGTTTCAAGGCTGCCACTTGTTTTATGTTTTCGGGATCTTTTAATCCGCATACTTTTAATAACATTTTAAATCATTTTAATCATAACAAAATCATTCATATAGAATCCGCCACCAATATCTTGATTAATTATTTTTTTAATTACAAAGCCATGTTTGAAATAAAAATTAACGGTTTTAAAATTCTCTCTATTCACACAAAGTTCAATCGATTCAGCATTTGGCAGTTGATCCAAAATATGAATAAACAATTCTGAGCCCACTCCTTTACCTTGGTCCTCTACTTCAATATAAAATTTATGCAGAAAATAATTTCTTCCATCCACACTGTTTAATGAAATGTATCCAATAGGTTTTTCTTTGCTGTAAACCAAAGTAAATTCATGTCCTTCATCCATTTGTTTTGTAAGACTATCAGCAGAATACATCAAATCGAGCATATAGTCAATCTGCTCCATTGTAATAATGGTGATGTAATGTTTTCTCCAAATACTGTTGGCCAGTTGAGCAATTAATTTTACATCTGACTTTTCTGCTTTTTTAAATTTCAAGTCCATAATTATGCTTGTATTAAATTATTTTTTCCAGTATTGGCTCCTACGGAGAATGCATATACTTCTTTAATAAAATTTGCACACGCAATTTCAGGGCGACTGCTTTTCATAAAAGTCTCACCCATCAAAAAGCCATTAAATCCAGCCTCTTTCAATTCAACAATTGTTTTTGCCTCATCAATTCCGCTTTCAGAAATTTTAATGAAATCAGCTGGAATAAATTTGGCTAAGTCAAAAGATTGAGAAACATTCACTGAAAAATCTTTCAGGTTACGGTTATTCACACCAACAGCATCAACAAACTGATTTACTGAATTCAATTCCTCTTTATCGCGGATTTCAAGTAATACTTCCAATCCCATGGATTTAGCAAACTCCGCAAATTGCTTTATTTGAGCTGCACTTAAAACATTTGCTAATAAAAGAACAACATCTGCACCAATAGATTTAGCTTCTACAATTTGATATTCATCGATAATAAAGTCTTTGCGAAGAATCGGGCAATAATTAAACTTGCGTGCAATTGTTAAATCTTCATTCTTTCCTCCAAAAAATTCAGAATCGGTTAATACACTCAACGCGCTTGCTCCAGCTTGCATGTAACCGATTGAAGTTCTTTCTACATCCGCATATTTATTAATAATTCCTTTGGATGGGGATTTACGTTTAAATTCAGCAATGATTCCCACTTTGTCTTCTCTCAATAAATACTTCTTAAAAGAAACAGTTGGTGATTCAAAAAAGGTGGAGCGCTCCAGCAATTTTATTGGATATAGGCTTTTTCGTTCTGCCACTTCTTTTTCTTTTTGTGAAATTATTTTGTCCAGTATGTTCATTTAATTGGCGATTAAAGATTTATATGTTGCTAATGCGTGTTTCGATTTTAAAGATTCCGTTGCCAATGCTAAACAATCAATAAAAGATTTATTAACCAGCACACATTGAATTGCTATAGCTGCATTCACTAAAACAGCGTTATTCTGCGCTAATGTTCCTTCTCCATTTAAAACTAATAAAAACAATTTTGCAGCAGACTCTACGGATGAACCGCCATAAAGTTCTTCTTGCTTTAGTTTGTTGAATCCAATTTCAGAAGGTGTAATGATTTGTTCTTTATCTTTTGAAATTAATTTAAAATCGGAAGTGAGCGAAACTTCATCATATCCATCCAATGAATGAACAATAGCGTATTCTGTTTTTGTGTTTTGTAATAGATAGTTATACAAACGAGCCATTTCTAAGTTATAAACACCTAACAATTGGTACTTTGGCAAACAAGGGTTTACAACTGGTCCTAGCAGATTAAAAAATGTGCGTACACCTAATTCTTTTCTGATGGGTGCTACACTTTTCATAGCTGGATGAAACAAAGGAGCGTGTAAAAAACACAGTCCTGCTTTATCCAATTGTTTTTGTAATACATTTTTATCGTTCGTAAATTTATAACCAATAGCCTCCAAAACATTGGAAGAACCACTGATGGATGAAACACCATAATTTCCATGTTTGGTTACTTTTATTCCTGCACCTGCTACAACAAAACATGCAAGAGTAGAAATATTGAATGTATCTTTCCCATCGCCACCCGTTCCAACTATGTCAATTGTGTTACTCGAATCGAATTCCACTTTCAAACATAAATCCAACATTGCATCTCTAAATCCAGATAATTCTTCAACGGTAATAGAACGCATAAGGTAAACGGACATAAATGCAGAAACCTGAGAAGAATTATACTTTTCGGTAGCAATATTGAAAAGCACTTCTTTCGCTTCGGCTTGCGACAGTGTTTTGTGTTCAAATAAATTATTTAATACTTGCTTCATTTTTCTTTTATCCAATTTTCAATCATTTGCAATCCGTGCTCCGTTAAAATACTCTCTGGGTGAAACTGAACCCCTTTTACATCAAACGTTTTATGTTTCAAAGCCATTATACTTCCTTGTTCATCAACAGCTGTTATTTCTAAATCTTTGGGAAAATCATCCCTATTCACTGCCCAAGAATGATATCTACCCACATTTAATTTTTTCGGAATATTTTTAAACAAGGAATCTTCTCCAACAATTTCAATCGGTGTTGCAACGCCATGAAACACATTAGAAAGATTACTCAATGAACCGCCAAATGCCTCAGCAATCGCTTGCTGCCCAAGACAAACACCTAAAATACTTTTTGTGCCAGCGTACGTTTTTATAACATCCAATAATATTCCAGCCTCAGAAGGAATTCCAGGACCAGGTGACAAAAGAATTTTATCAAACCTTTCAATCTCTTCCAACGTAATTTTATCATTACGATGAACTTCAATTTGAGCATCACTTACTTTCTCCAAGTAATGAACAAGATTATAAGTAAAACTGTCGTAATTATCTAAAACTAATATTTTCATAAACTAATTTCTTTTTAATTTGAAATCTGAAATTTGAAATCCCTATATGCTTGTGCCCAACTCAATCGCCTTCTTCAAAGCACCAAGTTTGTTATTAACTTCTTCTAATTCATTTTGTTCATTAGACGAATCCACCACTCCTGCTCCAGCTTGATAAAACAGGTTATTGTTTTTACTCAAAAAGGAACGAATCATGATTGCGCTATTAAATGTACCATCAAATCCCAAAAATCCAATACATCCACCATAAAAACTTCTATTCCCTTTTTCATAAGTGTCGATTAACTGCATGGCCTTGTGTTTTGGTGCACCACTCAATGTTCCTGCAGGAAAAGTATCCCCTACAATTTTCATTGTAGAGACGTTTTCCTTTAATTTCCCGGAAACCTTTGATACCAAATGAATCACATGTGAATAATACTGAATTTCTCTGAATTTGTCAATTTTAACATCCGTACAGTTTCTACTCAAATCATTTCTTGCCAAATCAACCAACATCACATGTTCTGCATTTTCTTTTGGATCCAATTTGAGTTTTTCTGCTAACTCAGCATCTGCTTCATCATTGCCTGTTCGTTTAAATGTACCAGCAATTGGATGAATGGTTGCTGTGTTCTTTTTTACTATCAATTGCGCTTCGGGTGAAGAGCCAAACAACTTGAAATTACCATAATCAAAATAAAACAAATAGGGTGATGGATTAATTGAACGCAAAGACCTGTAAACATTAAAATCATCACCTTTAAAGGCTTGCGAAAACTCACGTGATAACACCATCTGAAATACATCTCCTCGTTTACAATGCGACTTCCCTTTTTTAATTACTTCAATAAATTCCTCATCCGTAAAATTGGATGTTTCATTTCCTTCCGACAGAAATTTATAGGAAGCAAAATTTTTGTTGTTGATGTATGTTTCTAATAATTCAATACCCTTCTCTTCTTTTTCATATGAATGTTGAAAAATAGTAATCTCATCTTTAAAATGATCTATAGCAATAACATATTCATAAAGATTATAAATAATGTCAGGAATACGTTTTTGTTCTTTCTTTTCCGATTTAATTTCGATGTCTTCAAAGTATTTAACTGCATCATAAGCTATATAGCCGAACAATCCATTCATTGCCTTGTCAGGTTTTCCATGTATATCAAAATGTTCTCCGAATGTTTTCAATTCATCGGCTACAGATACAGCTTTTTCAATCTTTTTATTAGTGATTGAACCATCAGGAAAAGAACACAAAACGGTATCGTTCTCTACTTTTATTCCTGCAATGGGTTTGCAACAGATAAAAGAGTAGCTATTTTCATTTCCATGATAATCGGAGCTCTCCAACAAAATGCTGTTAGGGAATTTATCACGTAGCTTCAAATAGATACTCACTGGAGTAAATGTATCTGCTAGTATTTTTTTAGATGTTATGTTTATTTTAAAATTCATTTTTTGCTTGAGTTAAGACAATAAAAAAACGCCTGTTCATATTGAGAACAGGCGTTATTATATATCTTGTATATTAAATAATAGCTTATGCCGTTCTCAAAGAGTACGACCACCACCACATGTTATTTAATAATTGATTTTTCATTTACGGAACAAATATAAGGCTGTTTAAAATTAAAAAGCAAATTTATTTTCAAAATAATTTATTTTCGAGAGATCAAACGCTCTAAAATAGCTGTAGTACTTTGCCAATTGAAGCCATTTACAACAAACTGGTAGCCATTCATAGCAATTTGCTTGGCTTTGTTTTCGTTTTGTAGTAGATCAATAATGTGACGTGCATATTGCTCAGGTGCATCAGCAACCAATATTTGTTCATTTGGCTTTGCTCCCAACGCATTGTTTGCCAAAGAAGATGTAATGCAGGGTAATTGCATGGCCATTGCTTCTAACAACTTATTCTGCAAACCAATACTAATTTGCATTGGCGCCACCAATATCTTTGATTTTGCAAAATTCATTCGAATATCATCCACCCAGCCTGTTACAATTACTTTGTCAGATGCTAAATCTAAAACGGCTTGATTGGGTGAAGCTCCTGAAATCAACAATCTTGTATTCGGGAATTTATGCCAAACATAAGGCATTACTTTTTCTACCAGATATTCCACACTTTCAATGTTGGGAGGGTAATTCATGTTCCCATTAAACAATAACTCGAATTCTTTTTTATGGACAATGGGTTTAAAATAAGATGTATCCACTCCATTTGGAACAACAACAATATTTTGTTTTTTAGGATGATCAATAAAATTTTTATCCTGCTCCGAAATAATCGTTTTATTATTAAAATAAGCAAACATTTTGCTTTCGTACTTTTTTAGTCTGCGGTACTCCATAGCCAAAAAAGGCTTCATATAAAAAGGCTCCGTAGATTTTCTTCTCTCCATTCCTTTTGAAAACACATCCATATAATCCAATGTTTTAGGGATGTGTGGATATTTTTTAATGTACTCAGTTGTGCGAATAAGCTGACAATAAATATGATCTGGTTTGTGTTTGGCAATTAACTCGTCTACTTTTTTCTGCGCTTTTTCAAAATAGAAATAGCCAACTTGCAAAGGCTTGCCATTAAAAAAGGCTCTCACTAAATTAAAGAAGATGGTGAATTTTGAAAATCTGATAATTGAAATTGCTGAACAATATTTTTGTAACTCTACTTTTGCCTTCTCATCCAACTTTGTATCATTCAAGGCAAACAAAATAATCTGGTGCTTTTTCGAAAGTTCTTTTATTTGATTGAATGCACGGAGTTTGTCCCCTTTTTCAAGAGGATAGGGCACACGCGACAAAAGCACAAATAATTTCATTAGTTCAACAATGATTTATAAAAATCTGATAGTCTGTTACAAATTACTTGGTTATCGTATTTTGTTTCAGCCAATATTCGTGCATTTTTTCCAACGCTATCAGAAAACACTGAATCGTTTAAACATTTTTCAATTACATCTACAAATTCTTTTTCTGTATTGGCAATCAGCAAATTTTTTCCATTTTCATACTCTATTCCTTCTGCACCAACCGCTGTAGAAATAATTGTTTTTCCAAAAGCCATTCCTTCAATAATCTTCACTCTCATTCCGCCACCTGAAGTTAATGGAACAATCATAATTGATTTTGAATTAATGAACTTATGCGAATCGGGTACTTCTCCTTCTACTACTACATTTTTAATTTTTAATTGCATCAACCAATCTGGCATATTTCTACCTGCTAAATAGAGTTTTACAGATGAATGTTTGTCCACTACATTTAACCAAACAGATTTCAAAAACCAATTGATTCCATCTGCATTCGGACGCCAATCCATTGCTCCTATATGAAACACGGATGGTTTTTCTAAATCTGAAGTATTTATTTTATATTTTTCTAAATCAATCCCAAAGGGAACGTGATAAATAGGAATTGTACAACCCTTTTTTTTAAATACGACTGAATCCAACTCTGTGATTGTTGCAATGGCATCGTATTTATTCAACAAAGCCAACTCGTATTTTTTTAATCGCTTAGAGAG
>Ga0163151_10010179_pt1 | contig 9991 bp, 17 predicted proteins | sample OliLakLV19MP5IB2_FD_145596 | JGI IMG/M metagenome (GOLD analysis project Ga0163151, IMG submission 145596) | Freshwater microbial mat bacterial communities from Lake Vanda, McMurdo Dry Valleys, Antarctica - Oligotrophic Lake LV.19.MP5.IB-2 | ecosystem: Environmental > Aquatic > Freshwater > Lake... | reverse complement strand
CAAGCATCTGATACTAGTCGACGGCAAGTTGCACAGCGATCACAGCGTCGCGAGCCAGTTTCGAAGCAGCTGAATGCCAGCCTCGCCGGACTTTTCGGGGTGAAACTGCGTTGCGGTCAGCGGTCCGTTCTCAACGGCCGCAAGAAACCGACTGCCGTGTTCCGCCCAGGTCAGGATCGGTTTCGGGAACGGATCGTGCACCTCAAGGGGGAACTCTTGAGCGGCATAAGAGTGCACGAAGTAAAACCGCTCGTCGCGAACGCCGGCGAACAGCTTCGAGTCGGCTGGCGCATCCACCGTGTTCCAGCCCATGTGGGGCAGGATCGGAGCATCCAATTGGGTCACCGTGCCTGGCCACTCCCCCAGACCCGCCGTGTCGTGACCTCGCTCCACTCCGCGTTCGAATAGCACTTGCATCCCGACGCAAATGCCGAGCACTGGCCTGCCACCGGTGAGTCTCTTCTCGATCGCAGCCCCTCCGCGCACCGCGTCGAGTGCGGCCATCACTGCGGCGAAGGCACCGACCCCGGGCACCACCAAACCGTCGGCAGCCTCGGCGGCGGTCTTGTCCGCAGAAATCGAAACCCGGGCTCCGGCCAGCTCGAGTGCCTTGGCGGCCGAGTGGATGTTGCCGGAGCCGTAATCGAGAATGACGACCGATGGCGCCGTCACCGCTACAGGGCGCCCTTCGTCGATGGGATTCCGCTCACGCGGTCGTCCCGCTCGATCGCCGATCGCAGCGCGCGAGCGAAGGCCTTGAACTCAGCTTCGGCGATATGGTGCGGATCCCGACCGCCGAGCACCTTCACGTGCACGGTGAGGCCAGCGTTGAACGCGATTGCCTCGAAGACGTGGCGCACGAGTGAGCCAGTAAAATGACCGCCAATGAGGTGGTGCTCGAATCCGGCAGGCTCGCCATCGTGCACAAGGTATGGTCGCCCCGAAACATCGACAACTGCTCGCACAAGCGCTTCGTCCAAGGGCACAAAGGCGTGCCCGAAACGCGAGATCCCCGCCTTATCGCCGAGCGCTTCCTTGATCGCTTGGCCGAGCGAAATGGCGATGTCTTCGACCGTGTGGTGCACGTCGATGTGGGTGTCCCCGGTCGCTGTCACGGTGAGGTCGATGAGCGAGTGCTTCGAGAACGCAGTCAGCAGGTGATCGAAGAACGGCACGCTCGAATCGATGACGGATTCCCCTGAGCCGTCGAGGTCGACGACAAGCGTCACACTCGACTCGCTTGTAGTGCGCTCGATGCTCGCGGTGCGAGAAGTCGTCATTGGGTCATCCTACCGACGGCGAAAAGTCGACTCAGCGCGTCGAGCAATACCGTGGTCTCGGCTTCGCTGCCTGCGGTCACGCGCAAGTGATGCGGGATGCCGACATCCCGAATCAGGATGTCTTCGGCCAGCAGCGCCTCGAAGGTCGCGTTCGGGTCGGTCACACCACCAAACAGCACGAAGTTGGCTGCACTCGGGAGGGGGATGTACCCGAGCGCGGGGAGCGCGGTAACCATGCGGTCACGCTGACGCTTGATGTCGTCGACCATCGCGAGCATCGCTGGCGCGTGCGCCAGCGCAGCGACCGCGGCCGCCTGGGTGAGCGCCGACAAGTGATACGGCAAGCGCACGAGCCTGATCGCGTCGATCACGGCGGGATCCGCGGCGAGGTATCCAAGCCGCACGCCGGCGAACGCGAAGGCCTTGCTCATCGTGCGGCTGACCAGCAGTCGTGGTCGGCCCTCCAAGAGGCTCAGTGCACCGGGGCCATCATCGAACTCGGCATAAGCCTCGTCAACGAGAACGATTCCCTCGGTTGCACGGTAGGCGGCCTCGATGGTGTCGAGCTCGAGTGCTGTGCCGGTCGGATTGTTCGGCGAGCACAGGAAAATGACATCGGGTTGCTCGCGTTCGATGGCAGCAACGACCGTGGCTGGGCTGATCTGATAGTCGGCATCGCGCTCGGCGGTGACCCAGGTTGTACCGGTGCCCTTGGAGATTATCGCGCGAGCGACTCGCGAAGCTCGGTGAACTCGCGATCCGGATACCGGTTGACCCCGAGCACCGCGCGCGCGAGTGCTGTCACGATGTCGGTCGCGACATCCTCAGGAATTGGATGCGTGTTCTCGTTGACGTTGAGCTGCAGCCGAACCTGCTTCTGTGGAGCGCCGTACGGCACTTGCCCGCGCAGGTCATCTCGGATGGGAAGGTCGGCAAGACTTGTCACTGAGCCAGCCTATTGGGCTGACCTGCGAGCCCAGCCTAGGAGACGGTCTCGACCGTGTCGGCTGGATCATTCGCGCGACGGCTGAGCAACAAGAACGGTATCGCTAGCGCGGAGAACACGCCGCTCACCAGCAGCGACGCTGGGTATCCGCCAATGTCGGCGGTGCGGCCGAGCACGGGCTGGAAGATAACGCCGCCACCGCTTCCGAGCAGCGAGTTGAACGAAAGCACCGTCGCCCGCTGCTTCGACGGAATCATATCGTTGAGGTAGGCACGCTGAACCGGGTCGTCGATCGCCGAGACGATTCCCCACACCGCGACAAGCGCGACGGCGACCCAGAACTCCGTCGCGAACCCAAGCCCAACCAACACGGCCGCGCTTGCGACGGTCGCGAGGAGGATCGTGGACGTGCGGCGACGAAACCTGCGTCGAACCCATGGCGCAAGTGCCCCGCCGATGATGGATGAACCAGCCAGAAGAGCCGCCGCGATTCCGGCGATCGAGTAGGCCTCTGCGTCGCCCCACAGATTGAGCAGGTGTGGCTGAAGCGCGTAAAAGACGTAGATTCCGACACCGGCCGTAAAGGGGCTTGCGAGCATCAGCCAGCGCACCGGCGCATTGCCCAGCCCATAGGTCAGCGACGCTCGGAACACGTTTCTGGTTGCCGTGATCGGCCCAAGACCCCGCTCTGGTGTGAATCCGAGATCGCGCATGAGCAACGCTGCAACGAAGAACATCACGAGCAGGATGCCGCCGCGGACCAGAAATGGCACTCCGAGATTGCTCAGCTGCGCGATCACTCCGCCGAGCACCGATCCGGTGAGCATCGCGATACCGCCGACGATCTGCGCCCGCCCGAATACCGTTTCGAGGCTGCCCGTGTACCCGGTTGCTGCGAGCGCATCGACGAGCCAGGCATCGACCGCGCCCGAGAAGAACGTGAATCCGAGACCGAGAAGCACGGACACGACCGCCCATGCCCAGAACGGCGCCTGCCACACCCACATGAACCAGTACAAAATCGTCGTCGCCGCGAGTGTTACCGTGCCGATCAAGAATGACGCGCGTCTACCGAGCGTGTCCGCGACAACTCCGGTCGGAATCTCGAAGACCAGCATTCCCAACGCAAAGAACGCGTTGGCTGCAAACGCCTCGAGGTTGCTGAGTCCAGCGTCGAGCAGGAATACGGTATTGATGCCCCAGATCAAGGATGCGGCCAGCGTGTTCCCAAGCATCAGCACGTAGTAGGTGCCTTGGACGCGCCGCGGCGAGCTCAGCCGATCGGGGGTGTCTGCCTGCGCCACTGCCATCCTCCCGCCACAGTCAATTCCCGTCCGAGTTCTCGTTCGTCGCGGCTGGGACGCCCCTAGTCACGCGATCGACGGCATCGCGCAGCTTCATCAAGAAACCGTACCGTTACATCCGTCCGGTGGTCGACGCGCCTTGGCAATCGAAGCGACCACTCCGCGTCGGGTGATCTCCCCCGCTTATCGGGCAGTCCAGCTGTTTCTTGGCGGAACCCATGACGGCCTTGCCGCGACCGGTCTCGACCCGAAGAAACTGATCGGTGTCGGGATGGGCCTCAAGCCCGATCGACGCATCCACCGGGATGCACATCAATGTGACCTAGAGGTGTCGCCCAGTATGGTCCGGGTGGGACCAACTCGGCGAGATGAACTGCTGAATGCCGCTGTGGCAGTTCGAACTGTGCACCCCGACACCGACGGGTGGCTGCGGATAGAAGTTACCTTCCAAGACTTATGTCACGCAGAATGGGCGCTTTGGCAGCTCGATACGGACGCGGAGGTCATCAGTCCAGAATCGTTGCGTGCCGCCTTGAGAGACCGTGCAACAACCATTGCCGCCCACTACGGCAAGTTTCGCTGACAAACCGCCGGTCACCGTCGAGCCCGCGCGGCACCGCCGTGCCATCCCGGCATCCGGGCCGCCGAGGCACCCCTTCCTCTCAATACCGGAGGATGGCGGCCACCCTCTCCTCGATGGGCGATTCCTCGTCGAGCGCGAAGACGTTCCCGCCGTTGCGCAGGGTATCGATCACTGCCGCATTGACCGTGTTTCGCACGTTGACTCCCTCGTCAGCGGCCTCCGACCCCGGCTCTGCAACGTGACGGTAGAAGAGCGTCTCTACTCGTCCCTCGGCGCCAGCCTGCGCGGCCGCCGCAGAATCGAGGACTGCGCGAGGATCGGCTCTCCCGTGCAGCATCAAGAACTTGTCGAGAGCGTTTGTTCGGGTCGAATCGAGCGTCGTGCGGACCTGTTCGTAGGCCACCTCGTGCAACTGGCGGTCGTCGAGAGACTCAGGATTGATGTCGACGCTGTCTGTGACGGCATCAGTGGACGCGAGAAGACCAATGTACTCAGCGCTCGAGAGCAGCACCATCGGTCGCGGATCTGAAGCCCGGTACTTCGCCAGCGCCGCGGCAACTCGACTGGCGAACTCCCGCGTCTGAGCCTCCCGCCATTCAGGCGGACTGTCCCCGTAGACCTGGGCATTGCTGATGCTCACATTGCCGGTATGAGGCCTGGCGATCGGAGTCGCCTGGAGCGGGTTCTCGTACTCCGATTCCCCCATGCTGTCCTGCAGGCTCGTCGGCAGACCGGAGTCGCCAATCTCATCCAGGGCGAAACGCGACGCCTCGAACAGGCGCACTTTCTTGGCCGTCACCGTCACAATGGTGAAGGATCCATCGGCCGACAGCAGCGGCAGGAGCGGTCCCACCACGAAGGCGTCGGCGACAACGACCTCCTCGGCCACGGAGATCGGCACCCGGAAGTGTCGTGGCGGAAGCCCAGCACCCAGGAAGATCGCCAATCCCTCGCTCTGATGCTGCCAGAAGACGGCATCCTCCACCATCGCCTCCGCAGGGGCGAGGAGTTCGTCTGCAGCAGAATTCTCGAGCCCGCGCTCAGCGATGGCGATTCGCGCCTGCGCGATGGCGTTCTTCAGAAATATTCGGCCTTGCATTGTCTCGACACCGGACTTTGCGGTAGGAACGAAGACGGACACCCTCAGAGCGCCGTCACCCTCATCGGTGAGCGATGTCAAATCGGTCTGCGTAAACATGGTGTCCTTTCTCGGCGTGATCGGGAGGAAGGCCGACCGGCGACCCGAGCTTCAGCGGGAGAGGTTCGACGTCGGTCTTGTTCTGGCGATCACGGACTGTGCGGGCTGGGTCTCGAGCCAAACGGACCCAAGTTACGGCTCGATCCAGCGTATCGAACACATTTGTCGAGAATTCGGGGTTGACCTCGATCGAGTTTTCGTCTTCACCCCCTAGTCCTCGAAGGGTCCCCTTGATCCGTCCAGGTACTACGCCTGAGACGATCAACTTGATGTTGCTCGGCGAAACCTCCGCACCGCTCGAGTGGACTCGGGTCGGCGCGTCCGCGGAATGCGAAGGCCACCGCGGGGCCGGGCCAGTAAAACTATCGACCAACAAATGACGGCTGTCTCGTAACCCAACAACTCGCAAGACATGTTCTGAGAACTGCCAGAACACAGAGTTCGCCTCATCGACGATCGCTTAGCAGCGTTCGCCGGGGTGTCTCTAAACACTAGGAAACGAGGCGTCTCACCGTGCGGCGGCCGATTGCTGCCGACGATCGGCCGGGCGTGGCTGTGTTGCATCCCATGGGTTTCGAGGCACTGAGGTTGCGAGACGCATCGACGGCCTTGGAATCAGGCTCGACAGGCGATTGGACATCAGCGACCCTTGACTGGCAACCGTTGGGTTGCCTATGGTGGTCGAATGGAAGACGTGTTCCGGGCGGTCGCCGACCCAATCCGGCGCGCGCTCATCGATGAGTTGCGCGAGCGCAACGACCAGTCGTTGTTCGAATTGTGTACGCGGCTGATGTCGGGCAGGGGCATTCACGTGACCCGGCAGGCAGTGAGCAAGCACCTCGCGGTACTCCGCGAGGCCGGGCTGTTAAGCATCGACCGGGTCGGGCGAACGAGCATCCATCACCTGAAGTCTGTACCACTAAATGAGCTGAGAGATTGGCTCGACCGTAAGGAGACACCATGATCAAGATAACCACCGCGAGCGTCTTCGTCGACGATCAGGCCAAGGCGCTCGCGTTTTACACCGACATACTGGGTTTTGTGAAGAAGACAGACATACCCGTGGGCGAGCACCGCTGGTTGACCGTCGTGTCGCCCGCCGTCCCGGACGGCGTAGAACTGTTGCTCGAGCCATCTGATCACCCGGCGGCGAGAGTTTTCAAGGATGCATTGGTTGAGGATGGCATCCCGTTCACCAGCTTCGGGGTGGATGACGTGTTCACCGAGTACGCGCGTCTCACCGCTTTGGGTGTCACCTTCGTCCAGCCACCCACGGATGCCGGAATGGTCATCACCGCGACTCTCAGCGACACGTGCGGCAACCTGATCCAGATCGCAAGCGTCAAGTGAATCAACTCAACGAGCACGGCCTCAGAACTGGCCGATGGGAGGAGCCTGATCCGCACGGAGGCGTCGTCACCGGTAGCTACATCGCCGACGAGCGGCAAGGAAAATGGGTACACAAATTTGCCGATGGACGGGTGCGCTCCGAGTTCAACTACGACACTGGCAAGCTCACTGGAGAGTGCACCTGGTACCGCGCAACTGGCGGGCTAATGCAAAAGGGCACCTTCCTTAACGACCAGAAGCACGGCCTCTGGCAGCGCTGGACCGCCGCCGGTGACCTCCTGGATGAGGGGCACTTCGACCGCGGCACCAAGATTGGCGAGTGGGTCGTATACAACCCCGACGGGAGCGTGAAGAGGCGCTCCAGTCACCGCTCGAGACCTGAAACCCGTTGAGGGTGAACGCGGAAAGGGAATGCTGCAGGTGTGCGCCCGTGGAGGTGTCCGAGTTGCCGACCGTTCCGATCGGATCCCCAGCGCGCACCTGTGCGCCCTCGCTGACGAAGATGCCCGAGGGCCACATGTGCATGTAGAGCACGCTCAGCCGCTCACCGCTCGGCCCTACGGAGGTGACAGTGACTGAGTTGTTCCCGCTCGCGGGGAAGGAAACACGGCTCACGGCGCCGTCGAAGACCGACAGCAATGGGGTGCCGTCCGCCGCCGCGAAGTCCGTCCCCTCGTGCATCTTCACCGTCCCGAACACGGGGTGCACCCGTATTCCGTATGGCGAGGAGGTCGACCACGTGCCGTCTGGCAGCGGGAAGACGGCCAGAGGCCCTGCGGCTCCTGCAAGGCCGGCCCCATCCAGGCAGGACTGCGCTTGCGGTGAGAGCTCGACGCCGCGGTAACCTGCGGCCCCTGAATGTCTTGACGCCCGGCTCGTGCAAGAGGGCGACTCGCCCGCCATCGGGACGCCGGGCGGGCGAGAAGCGGGATCGGGCTTCGCTATGCGCTCAAGATGCGGAATTGCAAGCGTGCGCACGTTCGATGAGGTGTCGCCCGACGCGGCCAGAATAGTGAGGAGCCCTTGGAGTGAACCCGATGCACCTTTACCTACGCGCCGATAGCATCCATCTGAGCGAGGGCCGTGCTGAGGCGCTCGATGACGAGTTCTTCCTTTCGCATCCGGCAGCGTACTTCGCCTCGCGGATCTCATCGCTACTTACCGCGGAGCGCAGTGTGGCGGTCCCGACGCCGGCCGACGAGCCGGAGTTCTTCGACGCGCTCGGACTGACCAAGACGGACCAGTTGCTGGTGTTCGAGGAGCAGGATCGTCGGCTGCAGGTAGCGGTCGAGGCGCTCAGTCTGCGCCACCAGGCCGCCGAGGCGCTGCTCCGGTTCATGTACGCCGTGACGGCGGCGAAGCCGAAGGAAGGCGACGCACCAAGCACGTGGCTGGCGATTGCGGATAGCCCCAACGCCCTCATTGACGTAGTCCAGAAGACCGTCGCTGCCCTGGGTGCCGACGAAGAGCTGTTCCTGCGATGCCTCTTCACGCCTGGGACGCGCGTCGACGAGAACGTGGCGGGCGCAGCAGAGACCGCCGTGGCATGGGTGAACCACGCGAGTTCGCTACTGACCGGCGACGAGCTGTCTGTGAACGCGGCACACAACAAGGTGACGCACGGCCTCGCGGTGAGCGCCCGCGGAGACGTCCGCATCGAACTCATAACCACGCCGCCGGACGAACTTGGGCAGATCCCCGTGAGTGCGTTCGGAGAAGGGAAGTCGGTGCCGATCTTCGATCGCCCCATGCTGACGTATCTCAGTCGCCCGCAGGTGAGGCCCAAGCAAGGGCTGGAGGCCATCTCACTGCGGGTCGATGTGCCGGTGGTCCTCGCCGAGGCTTGGATGATCGCGAACGTCTACGCCGCGATGTTCCACGCTCGGGCGAAGCGCCACTTCGGTGATGAGATGCCGGAAGGTGTAGCCCCGTATCCCACGCTCGCCATCGGACGACTCCCCGAGCAGGTGATTGGCGGACGACCCCTCGGGTACCGGGAGGCGGTGACCCTCCCGCCCGATGACACCACCGAACCTCGCAAGTCCGGTCTGTTCTTCCACGGCAGCTTCATCCCGATGGACATCGACTACGACAGCAAGGTCGGCGGAGTTGTCGTCGACGGCTGAGCCGTGGTGTCGGCGCCCGTCGATAGTCTGAACTAAAGGAGGTACGGACCATGATGTCGGTCGACTGCAACGTCTGCGGGGAGGCGATGACGCTGGCTATGAAGCCTCGCGAGCGCTGGACGCCACTGCCGAAGAACGAGCGATCGACGATGATTCCCTATGCCTTCGATGAATGGGTTTGCTCCAATGACCATCGCCGCGATCTGACGTACGCCGAGTCTCGGTTGCTCGAGTGACCCCGGACGAGGTAGTGGCCGTCGCGACAGTCGCCGGGGTCATCGTCGCGGCGCTGTTCGGCATCTCTGGGTTCGTCGTGGGGTTGGTTGGGCTGCACCACGCGAACAAGGCGAAGGAAGCAGCTACGGGCGCGAACTTCATCGCAAAGGACGCCAACAGCATCGCGAAGGGTGCGAACACGCTCTCGACCGAGGCCAACACGATCGCCCGTGAAGCTACCGACATCGCGCGGGCAGGTGAAGTGCGGGCCACCGAGCAGCACGACGTGACATGGGATTGCGACTGGAAGTCTCCTGGCATGTACGCCGTCCGAAATGAAGGCAAGCAATCGGCATACAAGGTCTGGATCCAGATCACCGTAGGCAACGAGATCGAAGAGGCGAGCCTCGACGTCGTCGAAGGAGGCCAAACGGTGCTTCTGGAGATGCCCAAGTCGAAGCTGATCTGGGAGGCCGAGCATCGTGACGAGGAGGAGCGCCGTCGACTGAAGCGCCGGAGCACCGGGCTGCTAGGAGCGATCGATATTCCGAACCTTTCCGTTCCAGCCTTCAACTATCACTACGTCCGCGATCGAGTGCTTTGGCGAACGGAACTAGGTACGCCGAGGGAGCATGACAAGGGGTATCCCATGGGGACAGTCGGGCCGTAGCTCGCTCGTTATATTCTCTGCGTCGGGAGCACTCTTGGCCACCGTCCGCTGCAGGCTAGTGCGATTCTCCCGATCAGTACCACCTGATCCGCGGAGGTCCGCAGCACCCCTCTACCCCGGCCCGCTCCCCGGTTGACCCGCCCGGGTGTGCGATTCGCAGATCGGTGCGTCAAACGCGACGCCGCGATTGTCTCGCATCCCTACGGTGGCGAGTTCAGGTGGTGAGCGCAACACCCTGAGTTCTAGTGGGTGTTGTCGATGGGTAGACCGTGGTCGCCATTGAGTGTTCGGTTGGCGTTCTGGAAAGGGTTGGACGAG
>Ga0163151_10010176_pt1 | contig 9996 bp, 7 predicted proteins | sample OliLakLV19MP5IB2_FD_145596 | JGI IMG/M metagenome (GOLD analysis project Ga0163151, IMG submission 145596) | Freshwater microbial mat bacterial communities from Lake Vanda, McMurdo Dry Valleys, Antarctica - Oligotrophic Lake LV.19.MP5.IB-2 | ecosystem: Environmental > Aquatic > Freshwater > Lake... | reverse complement strand
TTGACGAAAGTCTCCACTATAAAATCTGAATCATCCACTCGTCACGGCAGCCGCCTCAGTTGTTGCGGACGCGGTTTTGATCTGTCCGCTGCGGAGTTTTGGTGGCGGCTGCGCGGGGAGAACCAATCGTAGTTTTTCAAGGACCATCAACTGTTCCTTTTCCGGTTCGGTGTAACGGCTCAGCACCAGCACCCGGCCATCGGTTGTGGGGATTTCAACATCGACCATCTGAATCTGAGCGAGATGTTTCAGCGCCGCCGGCGCGGTCAGGCCGGGCGTGTGTGTTGTGAGTTTCATTTTCAGATGACTCAGCAAGCAGTAGCCGAGAAAAGCGATGAAGATGTGTGCCTCGACGCGATGTTCCAGTTGGTGATGGATTGGCCTGAGATTCAGATCACTTTTGAGGATTCGGAATGCATCCTCCACTCGCACCAACTGCATGTACCATTCCCACAGCACCGGCGCTTTCTTCTCCATCTCTTCGGGAAAATCATCCCGGCGCGCCGGGATGAACGCACGCAGAATGTACGATCCGTCCTTTTCAATGGCTTTACGCCATTTGTTGCGATCGAATTGACAGACGAAGGTCTTGCGATTGAGTTCGTCGTCTACTTTGGGCAAGGTGACGGTGATGAACGAGGCGACCTTTCCCGCCTGCTTCTTCAGCACCGCGACCTTGCCGATCAGCGTGTCGCGGGTGATTCTGCCTTTGTCGATTGCGCGTTTCAGACGGTTGAGGCCATGCACCAATGCTCGCAGTTTCCGCCGGCGCATCGCGTTCTCCTTGTTCTTGCGATCTTCGCTTTGCGCCTGCACGTACAACTCGCCATCTTGATCGAGCAGTCGCACTTTCATCCCTTCGTGAACCGGTTCCCACGACTTCTCGATCAACTGCTCTTGCAGCTTGCTCAGCAGCGCGCGAGGCGTGCCGACCACGTAGGCGATCTTCTCTTCGCGCATTCGCTGTAAGGATGACTTGGTGGGAATGCCTCGGTCCATCACCCAGACTCGCCGAGCCTTGCCGTACATCGATTCGATCTTTGTGAGGAATGTGCCGAGCGTAGTTTTGTCCGACGTGTTGCCCGCCAGCACTTCGTACGCCAGCGGCAGGCCTTCGGTCGTCACCACCACCGCGATAACCACTTGCCGGCAATCCGGTCTTCCATCGCGACTGTAGCCGTGTTTGGCCTTGGGAATGTTCTCGCAGCCTCCTTCAAAATACGTGCTGGTCAGATCGTACAGCAGCACATCGAACGAGGCGTTGAACAGACTTTTCCACCGCTCGACCAGATGTTGAAACAACGAATCCTTGTGCGGCAGCAGGCGATCCAGGCACCGATACAGCCGATCTTTGCTGGCTACTTCAAAATCAACACCCAGCAGTTCATCCATCGCGCTGCGAAGAAACCATTGACGATGAACCGCGAACTCGCTGGCCGGATCGATCAGCCGATTGATCACCAGAACCTGCAGCACCTTCGTCCACCACACCGCGCCACGCTCGCAGCCCAGCGGCGATTCCCAGAACCAATCCATCTGAAGTTCATCCCACAACACGCAGCCCAGCCAGCAATCGCCCAACGATCGTGGCCGATGCAACTTGAACTCCAGCATCCGCAGCGAAATCGCGTTGATCGTATCTGATGGAATAACACGATCGTCGGGGAACAATTCCAGTTGGCGCTCTTCGCCGACGTCTTGATCGAACACCGAAAGTGTTTTTCGCCAGGCGAGTTCCTGCGAGTCGTTGATCTCGCCGAGATACATCACCTGCCGCTGCGCCACCCGACCATCCCGCAGCCGACGATTCTCCACCACGCTCCAGTAGCGATGGAGTTTGCCATTCTTGCGACGTCGATTGGATCGAAGAAACATCGACCAGCGTTATCTCAAAATCGCGATACGGAAAACAAGAGGGTAGGTCTCCACTACACCGCCCTTCGCCAAGTGTCGCGCGAAAAACCCCGACCGCGCGATGCCACCGCCATCTTTCGCTGGAAGATTTTTGGGAAGTGCGAAGGTTGGGTTAGGAAAACACGCGACTGTTTCCGTGAAACCGCAAGCCTGCTTTGCCAATTGGCGGTCGCGGTCGCTTGCGGTTTCGCGGCACAATTAGCTCCATGCGCGCCGGTATTGCAACGGCGCCGGCAACGTCACACCCAACTCGTGCGCCACGCGCGTAGGCCAGTAGGGATCGCGCAGCGACTGACGCGCGATCAGCACTGCGTCGGCCTGCCCTTCGGCCACGATGCCCGCGGCCTGCTTGCCTTCAGTGATCATGCCCACCGCCGCCGTGGCGATGCCGGCTTCACGACGAATCTGCTCGGCGAACGGCACCTGGTAACCCGGGCCGATGGCAATCTTCGCGGTCGCCGAGTTCCCGCCGCTGCTGCAATCGATCGCATCCACGCCCAGCGGCTTGAGCTTGCGAGCCAGCGCGACCGAATCTTCAATCTGCCAGCCGTTCGGTTCCCAGTCGGTCGCGCTGATGCGAACCCACAGCGGCATCGCATCCGGAATCACCTTGCGAACCTTCTCGACCGACTCGACCAATATTCGAGTGCGATGGTCGAAACTTCCGCCGTACGCGTCGGTGCGATGATTCGACAGCGGAGACAGAAAGCTGTTGAACAAATACCCGTGGGCCGCGTGCAACTCGATCAGCTTGAACCTCGCCGCCACCGCACGCTTAGCCGCGGTCACGAACGCCGACTGCACGGCGTCGATGTCACCCTTGGTCATCTCGTGCGGCGTGAAGTGTTTGGCGTCGAACGCGTCGGCCGACGGCGCGATGGGCGTCCAACCACCTTCCTCTTTGTCGAGCAATCGATACGTCGGCCACGGCCGCGACCACCCGGCTTTGCGTCCCGCGTGCGCCAGTTGAATCCCCGGCACCGCACCGTGCTCGGCGATGAAGCGCGTCACCCGCTGCCACGACGGCACGTGCTCGTCGCGATAGATCCCCGCGCACGCCTCGCTGATTCGCCCGCGCGCTTCAACTCCGGTGGCTTCGGCGATGACCACCCCCGCCCCGCCGACGGCGCGACTGCCCAGATGCACCAGATGCCAGTCGGTCGGCATGCCGTCGATGCAGCTATATTGGCACATCGGCGAGACGCCGATGCGGTTGCGAAACGTTTCGCCGCGGATCGTCCAGGGGTCGAAGAGGGTTGGCATCAGAGTGAATGATAGGCGTGATGATTTCGGTGGGGCAGACATTGCTGTCTGCCACGGCATTCCATGCCATTTGCAATTGCGTATCGAGTGGAACGCAATGGCAGACAAGAATGTCCGCCCAACCGATCCAGGAATGGGTCGCTATGTAATCTTCCCCATCACCGCCTCGGTCAACTGCGTCGTCGTCGCCGTTCCGCCTAAGTCGCGAGTGTGATTCTTAGTATCGATCATCACGTCACGGCAGGCTGTTTCGATTGCCTTGGCCGCGTCGGGCTTTTCCAGAAAATCGAGCATCATCGCAACCGATAGAAACGTCGCGATCGGGTTGGCGAGGTTCTTGCCGGCGATGTCGGGCGCGCTGCCGTGGACCGGCTCAAACATGCTCGCCGCCTGCCGGGTCGGGTTGAGGTTGCCGCTGGCGGCCATGCCCATGCCGCCCTGAATCGCGGCTCCAAGATCGGTGATGATGTCGCCGAACATGTTGGTGGTCACAATCACGTCATACCGCTGCGGCTGGGTGATCATGTACATCGTGCAGGCATCGACATGATCATAACCCGTATCAATATCGCCGTACTCGGTTTTGACTTCTTCAAAAGCCCGCATCCAGAGATTGTGCGCAAACCGCAGCACGTTGGTTTTTGCGACAAGCGTAACTTTCTTGCGACCGAACTTTTTCGCGTATTCGAACGCATACCGGATTGCGCGCTCCACGCCGTGGCGGGTGGTGACTTCGATCTGATTGGCTACTTCGTGCTTCGTACCTTTGTAAAGGAATCCTCCGTTTTGACAATAAAGCCCTTCAGTGTTCTCACGGACGATGACCATATCGATCGAAGAAGCAGTTGCGGCGCGCAACGGCGTGGGGACGCCGGGCATCAATTTGGTGGGCCTGAGGTTGATGTATTGATCGAGCTCGAAACGCATCTTCAGCAGAATGTCGGTCTCGATCAGCCCCTGCGGAATCCGTGCATTGCCGCGTGGGTCGGCGCCGACCGCGCCGAATAGAATGGCATCGTGCGCCGCCAATTCTTTGAGCGCCGAATCGGGCAGCGTGATGTTTGTTTGAAGGTAGTGCTCGGCGCCGAAGGGGTAATGCGTTGTGTCGTACGCAAAGCCAAATTGCTTCGCGACGACCGCGAGCAGTTTCAGCCCTTCGGCGACGACTTCTTTCCCGACGAAATCGCCGGGCATGACTGCAATTTTCATGAGCGGGAGTTTAGCGAAATCGCAGGCTGCGTGCGCGTGCAGAAAAGCAGGAGGCCCACGAAGTCGCTCGCGACGCGACCGCGTGGGCCATTGCCTGTCTCGGATCGATATTCTCGACGACCTGCTCCCTGGCCTGGGCCCGCCTCGACCCAATCAGCGTACGCTGTGCCTTGCGGCGACGCATACACAGACGGTTGACCGCGACTGTTACCGCCGCGGCCGGGCATCAATAGATGCCCTGAGCGGTTTCCCGACTGGACGGCCGTGGGTTTCGCTTGCGAACCGGCGTTCAGCACGGCGGCCATGCATGACCAACGCGCCAACTTCCGACTCTCCAACACCCTGCTGCCTAGGATCCGCCGGTTGTCGCAACGACTTACGCCGCTGCTCCAACCGACTTGGGTGCTGCGCCCGACCGACGGGGCACTCTCTGCCCGCGGGGCCGGATACGCCACGTGCGGCGACGTTAACCCGGATCGTCGAATGCGCGCCTTTTATGGCTGCCTTCGCCTCGGGTGGCCATGCCACAGTCGTCCATTCCACTCACTTGCGTGCGTGGCTCGTTGACCATGGTGCGCCTTGCGGCGCCGTCGCTGGCCGCCGATCTTCACCGTACCCGCTTGCGTTACCTTGCTTCGCACGGCGATGATCGAACTTGCTTCTCGGGAGCGTTCTCCAATTTCGCCAAACAATTTCTTGTTCGACGACAAGCGGAAATATATCCATTTCGTGCGTCAGGACCGAACAAAATCGATTTCGGCGAGTTCAGTCATCCACCATGCTCCGTAACTGAAAGACTCTCAATCGTTTACGCGGTGGACAAAGCTGTGGAAAACGTGACGGCCGACACGCCATCAAACAATTTCGGAAAGAATTTTCTTGCGTTCCTCATTCCGCCCTTCTGGTAAGCAGCATGAGATGAAGGAGGTGGCCGGCGCGCGTACCGGTGCTGGGGGCCACTCTTTGCCTCTCAGGTCAAGTAGTGCGAGGCGGCGTCGTCAACCTGAATATTAGATCGACCGACTCCGGCCCTCGATTGATGAGTCCTCATCGCGGATGGAAGATTCTTCCCCTAACAGCTTGTCGTGCCGAGGACTATCGGAACCAGAGGGCCGCATTGGCATCGAAAGTGGTGCCGCCGACAATCCCTGATGGCCGTTAACAATTGTTCCCAAAACCCGGCAACCGACGCTCAAAAGCCCATCTCGCGCCGCCGCGGCCGATCGGCGGTTGGAGCTGCCGCTTCGAACCACCAGCACCGCGCCCTCGCAGGCGGCGGCGATAATCCGGGCATCGTCGGCGGCATCGGTGGCGGGCGAATCGACGATGATGGCGTCGTATTTCAACGACAACTGTTCCAGCGATTCACTAAACGCCGAGCCGTTGAGCAACTCCGATGCATTTCGGGGCACTTCTCCGGCGGGCATTACATGCAGGTGTTCGATCGTCGTGCGACGAATGGCGCGCTCGTTCAACTCGCCGCTGGAAAGCACATCCACCAGACCGACGGCATCGCTCACACCGAAAATGCGGTGTTGAACGGGATCGCGCAAGTTGGCATCAACCAGCAGCACGTTCTTGCCGCTCTTGGCCAACGCGATGGCCAAGTTGCTGGCCACGGTCGACTTGCCGGCCATTTGTTCCGGTGAGGTAACAATGACGCGCTTCGTGGCGGTTTCGTTGAGCGCGAACTGCAGCGACGTGCGCGCCGCGCGAAACGCCTCGGCGGCGGGAGTGCCGCCATCGGCGTGCACGATCCATCCGAACGATTCGAGCGATCGCCCTCCGCCGGCCATCGGGATTGCGCCCAGCACGGGCAAACCGAGTGCCGATCGCACGCCCGCCGGCGAAACCAGCCGAGGGTCGGCGCTTTCGCGTACCAGCGCCAGCACCGAGCCGGCCACCAATCCGAGCAAGCCGGTGATCGGAAGTACAGTGCTGGCTTTGGGGCTGAAATTCCCGTCATCGACTGCGGGCAGGTCGAGGTCTTGCGTGGTGATCAAGCCCGCATCGACGGTAAGGCTGATGTCTTTAAGCTTCTTATCCAGTTCTGCCGATGTCGCCGCTACGCGTTCGCGGCTGCGCTCGAGTTCGCGCAGTTGATTAATCTGCTGCCGCTGCGAAGACGCGGTGACACTCTCGTCATTGAGCGACTTACGCACCTCCCCCTCACGCAGCAGCGCCGTCGTCCACCGCTGCTTGATGGCGCCGACGTACTGCAGGTTGAGTTCCACCTGCCGTTCCTGTGCCTGGCGGATCGAAGGGTGGCTCGGCAAATACGTTCGCTTGAGATTGTTCAGCTTCCGCTGCAAATCGCCGGCTTCGGATTTGAGCGCCGCCACATCGGCGTCGCTCGCCATGCCGGCGGGAATATGCGAGTCGACCGTTGCGGTATCGCTAATTCCAATGGCGGCGGCGGTGGCGGTGAATTCGGTTTTGCGGTTGATCGTCTCCAGCTCGGCTTTGGTCAGCGCATCGCTCAGACTATCCAGCCGCCGATTGGCGGCGGCGGTGGATGCGTCTTCGACTTGTGCCGAGGGGTTGCTGGCGCGGAACGCTGTAACTTTCCGTTCTATCGCCGCCGTCTCTTCTTCCAGACGATTGCGTTCGTCAAGAAATGTCTGGCGAAGTTCCCCATAACCGTCTTTGCGCTCTTTGTTCTGCCGCGCTTCGTACGCTTCGGTAACGCTGGTGAGGAGCTTGACGCCCTCTTCCGGGTACGGCGTGCGCAGGCTCAGCGTAATCGTTTCATCCTGCCGGCCGGCGGTCACCTCAAGGTGCTTTTTCAGATATGCCGACTTGTTCCGCACGCCCTTGAAAGTCTTCATATCGTCCGACTGCGGCACGCTCGCGGCCAGCGCCAGGACGGGCGTGGACCGCATGATCTGCGCCTGCGTCGCATGAAAAAGCTCGTTGGTGCGCTGCGACCCACCGCCGCCGTTCTGTTGTGAAACGTCGGCGGGCGACGAACCGGATTGGCGCACGATCAACTTGCTGCTGACCGTGTATTCACGCTGTTTGAGCAACAGATACAACCCGCCGGCGATCAAGCCGATGATGGCGCAAACGATCACCGTGCCGCGGCGGCGCCAGATGATCTTGCCGATCGACGAGTCGCTTCCACCCATCTGATTTGCTGCGCTCACGCTGTAGCCTCCTTGGCTGCCTTCACGGCCCTTTCGAAATGCCCAATTCATGCGGGCTGCGGTGACGAAGTTATATCCTAAAGATCATCGGTTTTCCGAATCGGGCGGACTTTGCAATCAACTTCACTCCCCGCCACCGCGAGAGAATTGTGGATTATCTGACGCCGGCGCACGCGCGCCGTCGCCGACGGTGGAAACCAAGTTACCATGAAGGGTTTTGAAAGGTTGACACGGGCGAAAATGGCCCGACATTGTGCCGTATGGGATTGCTCAACGTACAAATCTGGGACGCCACCGGCAGCAAGCGGCAGGACGTTCAAATGCCCGACGACGCGCCGATCAACCGCATCCTCGCCGTGCTGTTGGAAAAGATGAACTTCCCCCAAAACGGTCCCGACGGGCAATTGCTCAGCTACAAATTTCACCACCGCAACAGCGGCAAACAGTTGCTGGACGACCAAACCCTGGCGGCGGCGGGCGTGAAGAGTGGGGATGTGATTCGACTGCAACCGGAAATAACGGCGGGACGTAGTTTGTAGGTTGTTCGTTGTGGGTTGTTGGTGGTGGTTACAGTGGATTGCCGACCATTAAGTGTTGTTCTTTCGACTGACCACCGACAACCCCACCGCCACAACCCACAACCCACAACCCACAACCGCACAACCCACGATGCCCGACCCCATCACCATAAGCCTCGCCGAAGACGACGACCGCTTCGCCCGCTTTCGGCTCATTGGCTGGTGGGATCAGCAGAAGCTCCGCGATGCGCGGGTGATTGTGGTCGGTGCCGGCGCGCTGGGAAATGAGATCATCAAAAACCTGGCGCTGCTGGGCATCGGCAACATTCTCATCTGCGACAAAGACCGCATCGAACACTCGAACCTTTCCCGCTCGGTCCTCTACCGCGCCGCTGACGCCGGCAAGCAAAAGTCGCAAGTAGCGGCGGCCGCGGCGAAGCAGATTTATCCGGATTGCAACGTCGGCTACTTTGACGGCGATATCGTGCACGACCTGGGTCTGGGCGTGTTCCGCTGGGCCGATGTCGTCCTCGGCGGGCTGGATAACCGCCTTGCCCGGCTCACCATCAACCGCAATTGCTACCGCGTGGGCCGGCCGTGGATTGATGGCGCGATCGAGCAGATTCAGGGCGTCGCACGCGTGTTCACCCCGCCGCAGGGCGCGTGTTACGAATGCACCATGAGCCAGCGAGATTGGCAGGTGCTGCAGAACCGCCGATCATGCAATCTTCTATCGCGCGCCGAAATGGAAGGCGGCAAAACACCCACAACGCCCACCATCAGCTCGATCATCGCGGGAATCCAATGTCAGGAGGCCGTCAAGCTCCTTCATGGCTTGCCGACGCTGGCGGGCAAGGGTTGGGTGTTTGAAGGCGTTTCGTGCGAGGCGTTTCAGACCGAATATCAACGCAAGGCCGATTGCCTGAGCCATGATCCGATCGATCGATTTGTAGAAGTTGATTCGCCCTCAACCGAAATCACGTTGCGGGAATTGCTTGATCGTGCACGCACCGAAATCGGTTCTTCACAGGCTTCACTTGAGTTGACGCGGGACGTGCTCGAGAAGTTTGTCTGTCCGAAATGCCACAGCGAAGAGGTGATGCTCGCTTCACTTGGCAAGGTGAAATCGCAGCGGGCGGTTTGCCCGAATTGTGACGGCGTGGAGCGGCAGGTGCTTACCTTCAATCGCATCGGCGCCGACTCGCCCTATCTCGATCGCACGCCGGCGCAGATCGGCCTGCCGGCGATGGATATCCTCATCGCCCGAGGAGAACGCGAATCGGTCGGATTCGAACTCACGGCCGACGCGCCGTCGGTGCTGGGCGAACTGGTACAAACCGGCCTGGACTTTGTATGACCGACGCCCCCGCCGCAATAACTTCAACGTTACCCGGCGGGCCGGACGCCACCGGCATTGCGCCATCGGAAGGGCCCGCACGCGACCTGAACCAGCCAACAACCGCCCGCGGCGCGGGGTTTCAGGTTGTCATCCAGCAGCATGTGCTCGATGCGATGCACGCCCACGGGCAATCCAATACCAAAGTTGAAGTGTGCGGCGTGATGGTCGGCCGGATGTATCACGATGCCGCCGGGCCGTACTTGCTGATCGATGCGTGCATCGCCGGCGACGCCGCCCATTCTCATGCGTCAAACGTCACCTTCACATCAGCCACCTGGACGAAGATTCACGAGGAAATGGACAGGCTTTATCCGGACGAGCGCATCGTCGGCTGGTATCACACTCACCCGGCATTTGGGATTTTCCTTTCTGAAATGGATATTTTCATTCAGGCGAACTTCTTCAACTTGCCGTGGCAGGTCGCGTTCGTTTACGACCCCATCGGCGGCGATGAGGGAATGTTCGTCTGGCGCAATGGCGTGCCGACGCGCGAACCAACCCTCGCCGAGCCCGCGCCGCCAAGGGCCGTCGTTCAGGCCATTGCGCC
>Ga0163151_10010174_pt1 | contig 9997 bp, 7 predicted proteins | sample OliLakLV19MP5IB2_FD_145596 | JGI IMG/M metagenome (GOLD analysis project Ga0163151, IMG submission 145596) | Freshwater microbial mat bacterial communities from Lake Vanda, McMurdo Dry Valleys, Antarctica - Oligotrophic Lake LV.19.MP5.IB-2 | ecosystem: Environmental > Aquatic > Freshwater > Lake... | reverse complement strand
GCGGCGTGCCGTGCCTGCTGGCTATCCATCAGGATGCCACCGGCAACGCGCGTAACATCGGCCTGGCCTGGGCGAGAGGCGTGGGCGGGGCACGCAGCGGCATCATCGAAACTTCTTTCAAAGACGAATGCGAAACTGACTTGTTCGGCGAGCAGGTCGTGTTGTGCGGCGGGCTAAGTGCGTTGATCAAAGCAGGCTTCGAAACGCTCATCGAAGCCGGCTACCCGCCGGAAATGGCGTACTTTGAATGCGTGCATGAAGTAAAGCTGATCGTCGATCTCATCTATCAAGGCGGCCTGGACTACATGCGCTACAGCATCAGCAACACCGCCGAATACGGCGACTTAAGCCGCGGCCCGCGCATCGTTACGCCGGCGATCAAGGCTGAAATGAAGAAAATCCTCACAGAGATTCAGACCGGTCAGTTCGCCAAAGAATGGCGCGCCGAATACGAAGCCGGCCTGCCGAATTTCAAACGGCTTTTCGAGGCCGACCGCACGCACCCGGTAGAAGTCACGGGCCGGAAGTTGCGTAAAATGATGACTTGGCTCAACGCCAAAGAGCCGCCGGTGGGGTGATTTGACCCACGGTGATCCACCCGGGGCCGACCGCCAGCGGAATATTCCTAAAATTCTTTCCTAAACCGCGCTTGGTCCCGGTCACTACCGGCCTACTTCTCTTCAGGGAGTCAAAATAGCGACGAATCGCCGGCACGGCTGGCGGAGAATGTCGCGGTTGGATACCAATCTGCAGAGAGGGTTTGCCATGAAAAATAGGTCTTCTCGTGCGATCATCGAATGTGCGGCTTTGGAGGCTCGCCGACTTTTCTGCATGGATCACGACATCGCGGGGTTCAGCACGTCGCCGCCCGACGACGATGTTGGCGGCGTGGCGGTCTTCGGCGCTCCGTCGGGGTCGTCGGGTCCTGAAAGCGTGGACGTCCTGACCGTCCCGGCGTATAGCAGCCGACCGGGGGCTAATCGCAAGCTTTACCTCGATTTCAACGGCCATGGCGCAATTGATAATTGGAACGGCTGGTGGGAATTCGGCGGGAAAAGCGTCACGGCAACCCAGGCCTACGACATTGATGGCAACAACAACGCCTACAGCAATCAGGAAGTGGCCAATATCCTGCAAATCTGGAAGGGCGTTTCGGAAAAGTATTCGCCGTTCGACCTCGATGTGACGACGGTTCGGCCGCCGACGATCAACGGCGTGCGCGTGGTGATCGGCGGGGACGGCGCCTGGTATGGCAAGGGCGGCGGGGTCGCCAGCATCGGCGGATGGGGCGAAGAAGGGTTCACCGATGTCAACAGCGGGAACGTCGCGTTCGTCTGGAACGGCCAAACCCCGACGTCGAACCCCAGTTACATCATCGATGCCGCCTCCCACGAGGCCGGGCACACGCTGGACCTCTATCACCATTCGTTTCCCCCCATTTCAATAAAAACAAATGAGTACGCCACGGGATTCATCATGGGCTCGGGCGGGCGGTGGGCCAACACCGCAGTCAGCGGCACGGTCGCCACCAGCCGCAACGATGACGGCGTGCAGAACGAAGGCTCGCAGAACGATCTGACGCGGATCACCAGCGGCAACGGCTTCACGTTCCGCGCCGATGACGTCGGCAACTCGATCGGCGTCGCGACCACACTTACGCTAACCTCGGGCAGCGGCGTGCTCGAAGGCGCTGCCGCGGGCGTTATCGAGCAAATGCCCGACCTGGACGTTTACCGAATCAACCACACAGGCGGGTCGCTGGATGTTGAAGTTCTCGCAGCCGAGTTCGGAAGAATGCTTGATCCACGCATGGCGCTGCTGAATTCGTCGAACCAGTTCGTCGAAATCAGCACCACCAACGATGGCTCCGACGGCGTCGGCGAGCGCATTCAGATTAACCAGCTCAACGCCGGTACGTATTATGTCTCGATCAGCGGTTCAGGCTTTTACGGCGACATCGGGCAATATCGCCTCAACGCGCGAGCCGGTCTGGTGGTCACCGCGTTTAATGACACCGTCAGTACCGCCACGCAGCTTTACGCTTTCGGCAACACGGATGCGACGGTCTGGGGACCCATCGGCTACGGGGGGACCTCGACCATCAACGACAGCCTCGCCTCCACCGATACGATCGACTATTACAAGTTCCGCGCGCCGGGCAACACCAAACAGGTCTATGTGCGGCTTGGAAGCCTGACGACGAGCGCCAGCGTCGCGCTCTACAACGACCTCAACGGCAACGGCATCATTGAAATTGGCGAAATTCTCAACGCCACCAATCCCGGAACAGGCGATCAATTCCTCACCAGCAGCACGGTCAACGGCAACACGATGTATTACGTCCGGGTCATGAAGGCCAGCGCCGCGGGAGCGGGAAACTATCAGCTCCGCATCAACACCGACGCGGCGCCGGCCACCCTGCCCTCGTCGGTCAGTCCTGCCACGTTCGACCCGCAACCCCTGGTCGGCGGGAAGTTCGTGTACGAATCGATCGACGCCTTGGCTTCCGACACCACCGACTACTATCGCGTGACCGCAGAGGTCAGCGGGCTGTTCAGCTTCTACCTGAACAACGTCGGCTCGGGCGATCTCCGGCTGGACGTGGGCCGCGATACCAACGCCAACGGCGTGCTCGACGGTCTGGAGATCACCAACAGCGCGAACAGCCCCGGCACCGGCAGCAGCGAATTCCTTCAGAACGTCGTGGCCGGCGAAGCGCAGACGTATCTCGTCCGCGTCACGCCGCAGGTGGCCGGCTCTTCGAGCAACTATTCGCTGCAAGCGATCGCCGACTACGCGACCGGAGGCAATGTGAACGGCTCGCTGGTCGGGGCGCGTGATCTGACGGCCCGATTGGCCGGCACCATCTACGAATACCTGGGCGAGTCGGTGGACTTCTTCGACACGTTCAAGATTGCGCCGCCGATCGGACAGATGCAGGCGAGGTTCAACGGGATCGATCTGGGCGCAAACCACAGACTCGAAATTGTTCGCGACGGCAATAACAACGGCGCCGTAGAGGCCGGCGAAGTCGTCGCCAGCGGCTTCACGGGTCAGCTTCTGAGCTACAGCGTGATCGCCGGCGGGACCTACTATCTGCGCGTGGCGACGGTGTTCTCCGGAGAATTCTTCTCCAACGGAAACTACAAGCTGACCTACAACACCAACGGCGCGATCAACACCTGGACCACGCCCGCGACCGCCGGGAACATCACCGTTCTCTCCACGCAATCGTTTCTGGTCAATTACCTGGGCTACGACCCGGCGGATGCGACCCAGAACAACACCGAGGATTACTTCCGCTTCACGCTGGCCGGGCGATCCCGCTTCGACGTGTCGATCAACGGCCCGGGCATGGGCGTGGCGGTCGGACAGGACGACGGCTTTGGGAACTTCCGCCGAATTGGTGGCGTGGGCACAAATCAGGGCGTCGTCACCAGCCTTAGTGTCAATCTCAATCCCGGCACGTATCTCATCCGCACCTATTTGCCCGTCGAAGAACGCCAGGAAGACCCATCCGGCGGCAACTACGGCCTGTTCTTCAAAACCGCCGCCGTGACTGATAACTCCCCTCCGCTCGTCACCGCGTCGGCGTTCCAATACGAGATCAAGCCCACCGGCGTCTCGTTCACGATGAATCAGGACATCGCCGGCAGCATCGACGTGGCAGACGTCGTCATTACAGCGATTGACGGCTCGCAAATCGCCATCGGCGGCACATTTTACGATGCGGCGACGCACCGAATCGGCTACACAGTCGCTAACGGCGTGCTGCCCGACGGCAACTATCGAGCGACGCTGCTCGCAGGCTCGGTCCGCGACGCCTCCGCCAACCCGCTCGCCGCTGCGTACGACCTCAATTTCTTCGCCCTCGCCGGCGATGCCAACCGCGATCGGGCCGTGAACCTCGACGACTTCACCAGGCTGGCCTCCAGTTTTGGCCAGACGAATCGCACGTTTAGCAACGGCGACTTCAACTACGACCGCACGGTGAGCCTCGATGATTTCACGATTCTGGCCAGCAAGTTCGGCACGGTCCTCGCGGCCGCGCCGCTCAACCGCACGCCGTTCAACGACGGCCAATTGACGGATTTGCCAACTCCCGCAAAGTTGACCACAAGCGAGCCGCTGTTTGGAAATCGTCGCGATACGATGTTTAGCGATGTCCTGCTCGACCCCGCGTCAGTCTGAGCCACAACAAACCTCGGCGGCCCGACTTGTATGAAGGGCCGCCCGAGGTTAGCATTTTTGACTTAACCAAACGGGCGGTTGGCGCAGTTGGCTAGCGCACCAGCATGACACGCTGGGGGTCACAGGTTCGAGCCCTGTACCGCCCATCTCGCATTAGGACTTACGGATGATTCTCCGTGAGTCCTTTTTTTAGCCCGACTGTAAACCGGCTATTCAGCGGCGCGGCGACGTAAGCGGTAGACGCGTCGCTGACGATCGAACAGGCGCGGTCCGACGTAAGCGGTGGCGAGGAAGTAGTAACAAGCGGAATTGAGCTCGGTGGGGTTCGAACCCACGACCCTGCGATTAAAAGTCGCATGCTCTACCAACTGAGCTACGAGCTCTTGCTGCCCGTTAAGGGCCAAGTCGGGCGATTCTACGCCGCGCGGCGACTTTATCAATTCCCCGATAGCGTCGCCGGGTCAACGAAGCATTCCGCGGCCGGCGGGGCGGACTCGATCACTTTTAGCGCGACCATCTGCTCGGCCAGTGTTTGCCAGCGCTTCTTGGTCATGCTGCCAACCCCGGCGGTGGCGGTATCGGTGGTGGCGATCAGCACCTGCTGGGCGTCGGCGGAATCGATGAAGGTTTGCGCGTCCATTGTTTGATTGATCTTCCCCATGGCCGCGTTCGTGGCGGCGGGGTCGGTTAAGTAGCGATCCCATCCGGCGCGCACGGCGGTCAGCATGGCCCTGACGGCAGGGCGGTTCTCCTTCACATACTCATCGGTCGTGGCCAGGACAGTCGCGTACGGGTTGTAGCCGCTGTCGGCGATGAGAAACGTCTGCACATCCAGCCCGAGTTTTTTTGCCGCCAGCGGTTCGCTGGTGACGAAGCACTGCATGGAATAGTTTTCATCGGCACGAAACAAGCTCAAATCGCCAAAGGGCGATGGAACGATCTTCACTTTCTCGAACCCATATTTGTCCTTGAGAAAGTCCGAATAAGGCAACCCCTGTTCCATGGCGAGCGTTCCTTCGGCCTTGAAGACATCGCCAATGTCTTTGAAGCCCCGGTTGGTGCGCGTCATGATTCCCTGCGGATGCGTTTGGTACACCGCAAAGAGGCCAACGATCTTCTTGCCGCGGGCTCGCGCCAGAATGATCTCGTCGCCGCTCACGACCGCAAACTTCACGGTGCCCGCGGCAAGCATGTCGATCGTCGGTACGCCGGCGCCGCCTTCCTTCACATCAATTTCGAGGTGATGTTTGGTGTACTCGCCGTGGACCAGCGCCGCATAGAATCCGCCGAATTGCGGTTCGGCTTTCCAGTTGAGTTGGAGCACCAGTTTCGGTTTGGTATCGGGGTCGCCCGATGTTGTGCCCGAGGTTGATTGATCACAACCCGCCGCTGACAGGATGCAACATAAAATTATTAACAGCCGACTCTTCATTATTCTTTCTCCGAAGCATGCCAATTCCGCATGGCCAACCGGCCCATCGCGTTGACGATTGCGAACAACGCAATCCCCAGCAACGACGACAGCAGCAACGCCGCAAACACCTTATCGACCTTCTGCTGCTGCCGCGAGACCTGAATCAACCCGCCCAGGCCGCTGCCGGTGATAAACTCGCCGACGATCGTGCCGATGACCGCGAGCCCCGCCGCCACGCGCAGGCCGGTGAAGACACTCGGAAACGCGAACGGAAGCCGAAGCTTCAAAAGCGTTGAAAGCGATCCGGCTTCGTAGAGCCGAAACAGGTCGCGCAACGCCGGGTCGGTTGATCGCAGCCCGGTGAGCGTGTTGGCAATGACGGGGAAGACCGAGACGATGAACGACGAAGCGATCACGGCATCGGCATCCAGCCCGAACCAAATGACCAGCAGCGGCGCGATGGCGATGATCGGCACGGTCTGAAAAAACACAGCGTACGGATAAAACGCCCGCTCCACCCAACCACCCGAAGCGAGGATGATCGCCATAACGATGCCGACAACGGCGCTGAGTGAGAAACCGATCAGCGAAGCGACGCCCGTCGAGCGGAGTGCCAGAAGCAGCTCTCGACTGCTGGTTTGAATGGCGGCAAGCACCTGCGTTGGTCGCGGCAGAAGGTAATCGGCAATCCACCCGCGGCGGACGATGAATTCGGCCAGCAGCACCACCGTGATGAACACGATGGCGGGAGGGAGCATGTCGCGCAGGAAGCGTCTCACTGTGGGGTGCCGCCGCCTTCCAACGCGCTCAGCAGCAGCCGGCTGGTGCGAGCAAACTCCGGTTCACCGCGCAGGGCATTGTGGCGTTCGAGGCCCAGATCGATCTTAACGTCGAGCACGATTTTGGCGGGTCGGGCGGAGAGCACAATCGCGCGATCGGCCAGAAACGCCGCTTCGCTGATGGAGTGGGTAACGAAGATGACGGTCATCCGGCGTTGAATCCACAGGTTGCGGAGCTGAACGTCCAATGATGTTCGGGTGATTTCATCCAGCGCCGCGAAGGGTTCATCGAGCAGAAGCATATCGGGATCGGTGACCAGTGCGCGCGCCAGCGACGCCCGCATGCGCATCCCGCCGGACAACTCGGCGGGGTAACGGTGGGCGAAATCGGCAAGCCCCACCTGCTCAATGGCCTCACGCGCCGCCGTCAATCGCTGCGCTGCGGTGACACCGCGCAGTTCGAGCGGAAGCGACACGTTGCGCAGGACGGTTCGCCAGGGCAGCAAGTGGGCGTCCTGAAACACGTAGGCCACGCGCGATTGCGATCTGTGAATGGTGCCGCCGGTGGGGTGGTCGAGGCCGGCGATCATACGCAGGAGTGTTGATTTGCCGCAGCCGCTTGGTCCGAGCATTGCCAGAAACTCACCAGGCGGTACCTGCAGCGAAACATCCTTGACCGCCTCAATGCCGCCGGGGAATGTTCGTCGCAGGTGGTCCATATCAACCGCAACTCGTGAGGTATCGGAGGTGTTCTTTTGTAATGAGGTGCCTGACGCCATGGGTGAGGACAATATCGTAGCAGTGCCGGCTCGCGAAGGCGCAAGCGGAAGTCGGTCGCGTTTGGCGCACCAGAAGTCGTTTGCGCCTCCTCGGCGAAATTCAAACCATCCATCAATAAACCAGCACCGAGTGTACGTCGCCTCCGGGCACTTTCATTCGCCCGTTCAAGCCCGCCAGTTCGATCAGCACCGCCACGCCGGCGATTTCCCCGCCCACCTGCGTCACCAGATCGCAGCAGGCTTTCATGGTTCCGCCGGTGGCCAGCACGTCATCAACAATGAGCACACGTTGACCTTTTACGATGGCATCTTCGTGCATTTCAAGGGCGTCTTGGCCGTACTCCAGATCGTACTTTACCGACACCTTTTTGTGCGGCAGTTTGCCGGGCTTACGCACCACCTGAAACCCCGCCGATATGGCGCAGGCGACGGCGGTGCCGAAGATGAACCCGCGGCTTTCGGCGCCGACGACGACATCTATCCCTTTGCCGCGAAAAGGGTTAGAAAGTAGCTCGATGGAGAGCGCCAGCCCCCCGGCGTCGGCCAGCAGGGGGCTGATATCGCGGAACAGGATTCCGGGTTTGGGGAAGTCGGGGATATCGCGGATGAGCTTTTTCAGGTGAGTGATGGGATCGCGCATGGCCGTGATTGTAAGTTGGGCCGTCGTAAACTCCACTGCAACCACTTCTGCGGCAACCGATGGAAGATTCCAGCGGCCACGGTGATCTAAGCATTGGATTCGGGAAGTACGTTGGGACCGCCGTTAGCTCTCGGCAGTGGTGTTCGTCGATGTTGGTAATAACATGAATATTCCGGCAAATCATCGGCGCGCGGGCAAGCAGCGGGCGTTCACACTGGTGGAAGTGCTTGTTGTAATTGGCATCATCGCGGTGTTGATCGGCATCCTTATCCCGGTCGTCACGCGCGTGCAGAACAGCGCGAAGCGCACCGCTTGTGCTTCCAACCTGCGCGAGATCGGCAACTTTTTTCAGATGTATCTGAACGAGAACAAGATGCGCGTGCCGCGCGTCAATCCGCTGCCATCGATGCAGAACCTTAACAACTCGCCTTCGATCGTTCGAGTGTTTGAGCCGTATGTGAAGAACGCGACCAACGTTTATCGCTGCCCGGTGGATCGCATCATCAACGTGGAGAACGGCCCGATCGCGGCGGGGCCAAACCCGGTCGAGACGTACTTCGAGCGCGAAGGCAGCAGCTACGAGTACAACACATTCTTCAATGCCTTTTCGACCACCGACGAGCGCACGGGCGTCAACAAGGTGTGGGTTGACGCGCTGGCCGATATCGGTCGGCACGGGCGGCAGCCGACGGACATCGATATCTTCCGCGATTTTGATCCGTTCCATGACAAACCCGGTTCGGATTATTCGCGCAATTATTTGTTCGCCGACTTCCACGTCGGCCCGCGGCCCAAGGGCGGAACCCGCATCATTCGTGGATAATGAGAACGTAAGACAGTGAGCACTGAGCATCATGCCAAAACAACCCATTGATCACTCGAAGCGCGCCGCCGGCCAGCCCTCGTTCTGGAAGCGCCGCAACTTTCTCGTTGTCGCGGCAGCCGCGACGCTGGCGCTGGCCGGCGGGGCGACGTATGCGTTGTGGCCGAAGAATTACCAAGCCTCAGCGCACGCACTGGCGGCACAGGGGCCGCAGGCCGTGCGCAAGGCCGTTGAAAGCGGTCAACTCCCACGCGAAGTGGCGTGGGAAGCGATGGGGCAGGTGTGGGAGGCCGAGCAGCAGAAGCGGCTCGATGCATTCTTTGCGCTCAAGACGCCTGCCGAACGCACGCGGCACCTCGATCAGATGATCAACGAAATGGAAGCGCGGCGGAAGGAATGGGAGACGGGCGCCGCGACCCGACCGTCGGGCGACCGCGATCGCCGCAGCGACGGGCCGACCAGCCAGCCGTCCGACGCTCGACGAAAAGAAATGGAACAACGGCGCAATGAGCGAGCCGATAAGCAACCGCCTGAAAAGCGCGCCCAGCGGGCCGAGTTTATGGCCGCCATGCGCAAGCGCATGCAGGAACGCGGCATCCAGGCGCCGGCCGGCGGCCGGGGTGGATTCGGCGGCGGATTTGGTGGCCCACGCGGTGGTGGTGGTGGTGATCGGCGTGGGAATTAAAATCCCCACGCCGCGGCGGCAGCCGCGGATCGAAGCGCCCGATGTCGCTCATCTCCCAAGCGCCCTTTCACCGCCAAACAAAAAAGCCAAGTTAGATTCACGACAAGCCGTGCGTCATCCTTGATGATCGTAGATGATTTTGCAGCGCTTCGAGGAGACTCGCATTATGCACGCAACAAACACCCTTCGTCATACCGGTCATCGCACAGGCAAAGTAAACCCGGCGATGATGATCGCCATTGTCATCCTGCTGGCCGGCGTGGCGGCGGGGGCGTGGTATTTCATGACGGATGACGCGCCGCCGACCGATCTCAAAATCATGGTCGATGGCAAGGAAGTCGATCCGGCCAAGTTCATGAAAGACGGCAAGATCAACCTTAAAGACGGACCGACGATCAATCTCGCCAACCCGCACGAACACATGGCCAAGCTCGTCGGCGACTATTTCAAACTCCCCGCCGGCGCGCAACGGCTGAAGTACCTTGACGACGCGATTGATCAGCAGGAGAAGGTTCGCAAAGAGATGGGCGTGAGCACCGGCCCCGACGGAATGCCGCAGGTAAAGGCTGGCACGCCAACAACACCATCGACGCAGCCTGGTGCCGCGCCGGTTAGATCAACCATCATCATGCGCTCGGGCGGCGGCGCCGCACAAGACTCGATGTCGCCGGAACTGCGCGCCCAGA
>Ga0163151_10010171_pt1 | contig 10000 bp, 8 predicted proteins | sample OliLakLV19MP5IB2_FD_145596 | JGI IMG/M metagenome (GOLD analysis project Ga0163151, IMG submission 145596) | Freshwater microbial mat bacterial communities from Lake Vanda, McMurdo Dry Valleys, Antarctica - Oligotrophic Lake LV.19.MP5.IB-2 | ecosystem: Environmental > Aquatic > Freshwater > Lake... | reverse complement strand
AGGTCGAGGTGCCGCCAGGCATTATTCACCACCGGTTCCGGCACCTCGACCTTCATCGCGGCGCCGAGAATCTCGCGCCACGTCTCAACACAGCGGGCCCGCTGCGCCTCGTAATTTAATTCTGGTGACACGCCGGCCGGCAGCGGCTTCGTAGGCAACGCCATCGTCACCGCCCGGTTCCCTGTCAACCGCGCCCGCGCCCCCTCACGTTCCCAGCGCCAGTTTGAATCGAAGTAGGCCAGCACCTCGCCTTGTTCGTTGCTAAGCTTGCCGTTGGCGAAACTGAGTCGCGACTTCGCGTCGAGTTCCACCGAGATGTAACCGTTCGTTCCTTGGGCGAGAGCAAACGTCACGAACACCACGCCATAGTCGGCCAGCGCTGGGTCTGTGCTCGCAAACGCTTCAAGCCGGTAAACCTCGGGCACCCGTTGCGGTCGCACCTGATTGAGCGGCACGGCTCCTTCCGACTGAATCGGACTGATGTGCTGGTAACGAATTTCCGGGATCGGCAGATACCCCTCCGCGAGCGTCGGCTCCGCGAGTCGGTCGTGAATGGCGCCGAAGAGAAACTCGTCCGGTCCGACGCGAAAGGTTGCCGGTGTACCGTTATCATTCCAGCTGCGCGCGCCTCCGCGCAGATTTACCCCGCTCCCATTTGAGATGAGGCGTCCCTTCACCTTGGCGTTGGGCGAACTCAGGACGATGGGGTAATAACGAAAATCCGCGTTCACATAACGCGGCGGCGGCAGTAGCGGAGCGAAGAACTCGTAGCTCGGACCGTTCGGCTGCGCCATCGCGGCCTCACCCCAGATGTCACGCCGCGCCTGCAGCGCGTCATCCAACGAAGGCAATTCCACCGACGCCGCCGACGCCGCGGCGGCAACGCTCATCGCGACCGAAAGAGCCGGCAAAAAATTCATGGCGGAACGTCGCCAGATCCGGCTGCCGCGCCGGAAAGAACCCAAGGGCGGGAGACTCAAAACACGCCCTTCACGCCGAGGATCCACAGGGCACCGTACCGGTCCCGCTGTCGAAACTGAGCGACTTCAGGCGTATCCGGACCTTCACGCGAAAAATCCTCCGGCGTGTCCCGCAAATTCCGAATGTTGCCAAAAATCGTGATGTGTTTCGTGAGCTGGTAGTCGCCGATGATATCAACGAAGAGCCGCTTTGAACCCCAGGCGTAGGTGTTCGGGCCGATACTTCGGCCGGTCACCAAAGCGCGGCGATGGCGGCTCTTGTAGTTCCAGTTCAGCTTCAGGCTATACTTGGGGCGGCTAAGACTGATCCCCCACGTCGCGGTCTTCGGAATATAATTCGCAAAGTTATTCGACTCCTCGCCGGTCGCGCGCTGACTCGCAGCATTAGCGAACACCTGCACGCCCCGGGCCCAATTCGGCAGGAACGTTAGCGCCTGCTTATAACTGACATCAAAGCCCTCCATGCGCACCGTCCCCTCCACGTTCCGCTGAGTCGCGATGTCGTAGTTTCCATACACCGCCGAATCGAGTCCGTAATTGTCGAGAAACTCCGGGGTCGCCGCCATTACGGTCGAACCGAAGAAGTTTTCGAAATCACGCTGAAAGCCGCCAATCGAAATCAAGCCCACCCGTTCAAAATAATACTCAAGGGAGAGCTTGGTCGTCCTCGCCGTCCACGCCTTAATCCCGACGTTACTGAGCGTGAGTCGATTGCTGGAGCTCGGAGCCGCCTCCACATCCGGTAGAATCACGCCGCCGGCGTATTGATTATAATCGGGACGACCGACCGACCAATAATACGCCGCCCGAACCATGAGGTTCTCGCGAACGTTATAGCTGGCATTCAGGCTCGGGAAGAAGCGGATGTACTCCTTGCTGGTCTCGGCTCCGCGGTCGAGGAAAGTGAGTCGCGAAACTCCCAGCGCATCGCTGGTCGGCACGATGAGCAACGGCTGCCCATTGGCGCCCCGGATCACAGAGCCGTCCGGCCGGCGCTGGAAATTGCGTGTGGGATCTGTCAGCGGTCCCTCGGCCTCCACGTTCGTCTGCTCGGCGCGCACGCCGCCGGTCAGTTTCAAGCGGCGCTGAAGGAACGCGAGATCGCCACGCAGGTAGGCGGAACTGATGGTTTCTTCGGCGTGCTTCGAAAGATTCACCGCGCTGCGATAAACCGTGTTCTCATTCACCGGTGCAAATGACGCCGGCTGCGCCTGATAAAATGACCACACTTCAGAGGGGTTGAGGCGCTGCGTTTTCGGAAAGCCATACACGCCGTCTCGCCGAGAATAGCCTTCGTCGAGGAACGGTGCCGCACCCTCATCGCCGGAATTCGCGCGCCCATCCGCGCCCACAAACGTAAAGGGCGTGTTGCCGCCGCGGTAATCACGCATCGCCTGACGCACGTCCAATCCCGCCTTCAACTTCACGGGTAACCGCCAGTCAAAATCGCGCCCCACGTTCGCATACGCGTTGCGCTGCACATCGAACGTCCGATTCGCGTAGCCGTTCGCGTCCGCGTTGCCGCTGGCCGCCGTGATGTTGTAGTTGCTCAGGTTATACGGATCCACCGGTGTGCCGGTCGCGCCGTCGGTCACCGTGATGCGGCCCGGCCGCAGATAAAAAATATCGTCGAACGCGATCGTCACTCCTGTCCGCGTCGCCGTAACGGAGCTGAAATAGCCTTTCGATAGATTGCGAATGGCGCTGCGAGAGCGGGAGGAGCCGATGCCACCCGCAATCTTCCAGATCGGGCCGTCATGACGGTAAATCAGCGACGGCGTGAACGAAGCCCCCGAGCGATCACGATCGTTGGGATTGCTCAGCGTCAGCGTGCCCGCTCCGGCAAAACCATGGGTGTGATCGAGGCTGAAATTGCCCGGAGCGACACGGTTCACGGAAAACAGCAGATTGCGTTGGCTGTACTGCGCATCGAAGAACACCGCCTGCAAGGAAAGCGAGATGCGGTCGACCGGCGTAAGTTTGAAATCAAGGGTGGCGGCCGCCGAGGTGCGGCGCGACTGCCGCGGCCAGTCACTCACGAGGTAATCCGAGAGATACGGCTTGTCCGGAGTCGTATCCGGCAACGTGGTACCATTGGTCGCGGCGCTCACGCCGCGCCACGTTGTCTGCACGAAAGCCGAAGGCTGATACTGCGTGGACGTTCCCCCGGAAAGAGTGAAGCCAAAGCGAGGGCTCACGGGCGCGACGTACGAAAAATCCACGCCGGGATGAATCCGCCGCGTTGACCCCGGGCCGGGCCCGGCGCCCCGGTCAAAGTCAATCGCGTCATCGCGCATCATCACATACACGTTGCTCGTGAAAACCGGCCTGGCGCGGTCGAATGCGCCGCGCGGCACCATGTTGACGGATCCGGCGAGCGCATTGCCGGGCGACTCCGGTGTCGGTGAATGCAAAACTTCGATGCGCGAAAGATTATTCGTCGCCACATTAACCAGCTCCACGTCGCGGGAAGTGGGCGACGTAGCGGTTGTGCTCGCCAGGGGAAATCCGTTCATCGTCACGGGCACGTACCCGGAAGGAACACCGTTCAGCGAGATGCCCATGGCAGAGCCGCCGACGTAATCGATCGCGACGCCCGGCACGGTTTTGAGAATCTCGCCGACGTTTCCGTCCGCCATCGGCCCGAATTCATCGGCCGCCACCACATTGCGGATATCCGCCGCAAAGCGTTTCTCATTGATCGCGATGGCCGCCCCGTCCATCTCGCGAGACGACGCCACCACGAAGCTGCCCAGCTTCACCACCCCGGATCCCGCCGCCATGGTGGGATCGAGACCACCCAGATTGAAATCACGTTGCACGGAAGTGCCCGACGAAACCGTCACGACCGCAGTTTCAGGAACCAGACCGGTATAGAAAACCTTCACGCGGGCTTCACCCGCTGGCACGGACGCGAAGGCGTAGCGGCCAGTCGAATCCGTGAGGGTCTCAAGCGCCGTGCCCTCAACGGTAACGCGCGCGTTTTCCAGATATTCGCTCGTTCCAGAGTTGAACACCCGGCCTGCGATGGCGCCGGGCGCGACCGACCGCTCGGCCGCGCGCTGAGTCGGAACGAACCAAGTAGTTACAAGCAGACCAAGGAGAAAGACGCGAAGGATATACATAAACCAGCGGGGTTGGACGGCCGGCGGACACGTTTCCGGGCGGGATGAATCAGCCCAGCACCGATGCGCGCGGCCGGAGGAGTTGTCGAGCGATTATTCTGAACATTGGCGTCGTTTCAAGACCTCTGATTCCCTTCGCATTACCGCGTGCGGAATCGCGAAATCGCTTGCGCGGCACCGCCGGTCCCGTCCGATTGCAATCATGCGTCTCACGAAATCGCCGGTTGTTCTTCGTTGGGTTTACGCCACCGCGCTGGTTCTGTTTTTGGCCGGCGTTGGCTCGAGGCCGCTTCAGGCCGCGGAGGCGATGTGGAAAGCGGGCGTTGCCACCGCCGAAATCACACCCGTGAATCCGCAATGGATGGCTGGATACGGCGGCCGGGACCGGCCAGCGGAGGGAAAGCTCCACCCGCTTTTTATCAAGATCCTCGCGTTGGAAGATGCCAGGGGCCAGCGCGCGATCATCATGAGCAGCGACCTGTTGGGTATTCCGCAGACTATCTATAACGCGACCTGCGCAGCCTTGAAGCAGCAATTCGGATTGGAGCGGGCGCAGATCATGTTGCACGCTTCCCATTCCCACTGCACGCCCGTCCTCCGCGGAGCGCTCTATGATGCGTATCCCTTGCCCGACTCTCAACGGCCGGTCATCGATCGCTATTCCACCGAGTTGGAGGCCAAAATCGTGGCGACGGCGGGCCAGGCGATCGCTGCGCTTGCGCCCGCCCGCCTCGCCGCAGGACAGGGTTCCACGGGCTTTGCGGTTAACCGACGAAACAATCCGGAAGGCAGTGTGCCCAAGCTGCGCGAGCAGGATGCGCTCAAGGGTCCATCGGACCACAGCGTGCCGGTTCTCACCGTCACCGAGCCCAATGGTACGTTGAAGGCGGTCGTATTCGGTTACGCCTGCCACAATACCACCCTGAGCTTCTATCAATGGGCCGGAGATTACGCCGGATTCGCGCAGATTGCACTCGAGCGCAATCACCCGGGCGCGGCGGCACTGTTTTTCTCCGGCTGCGGTGCAGACCAGAATCCGTTGCCCCGCCGCGAAGTATTCATGGCGCAACGTTACGGCGAAATGCTGGCGGCGGCCGTGGAGGAAGTGTTGCTGAAGAATCCGGCGGCACTGGCGCCCAAGCTCGACGTCGCGCACGAATTGGTGCCGTTGAAATTCGGCGACGCGCCCACGCAGGCGGAACTCGAACAGCTCGCGGTGGTGCCAGCGGGAAAACAAGCCACTACCCAAACCCGCTGGGCGGCTCGCCTCCTGACCGATCTGAAAGCGGGCAAGCCACTCGCTCGCGACTACCCTTACCCGACCCAAGTGTGGCAACTCGGGGGCAAACAAATCTGGGTCGCGCTCGGCGGTGAGGTGGTCGTCGACTACGCGTTGCGCTTCAAAGCTGAATACGGCCCGGAGATCTGGGTTGCCGGATACGCCAATGACGTCATGGCGTATATCCCTTCAGCGCGCGTCCTCGCGGAGGACAAAACGCCCCGCGCGCCCGGCCGCTCCGGCTACGAGGGCAACACCTCGATGTATGTATACGGTCAACCGGCGCACCGTTGGGCCGACGACGTTGAGCATACGATTTCGGAAAGTGTACGAAAGCTGATGGCGCAGGTGAAGGCGGGCAAATGAGAAACCGGCAGGCGAAATAAGAAAGTAGAAACTCCGATCGTTGATCGATGATCGATGGGACCGCGGTCGCCCCCGGCCGCATCCGGATAATGAATACGAAAAACGATCCGCCAGCGGCCGAGGGCGGCCGCGGTCCCATGGAACGGGAGGAGCGGGAGCGAATCGGACGGATCGAATTCGTTAAGACCGGTGCCGCCCCTCGGCCCGCTGCCGGCAAGACACTACTATGAAAGGAGCCGGTGAAATGAAAAAGGATCCATGGCTGCGGTGGATTTCCCTTTCCCTCGCCTCACGAATCCCACAGTTACACTCCGTCAAAAGTGCGTCTTTTTACTCGGGTCAGAGGTTTCTTCTTTCTTCTTCTCCGACACGTTCTACTTTTCCCCGATGACTTTTGACGCCGCTCTTGCTGAAACCCTTCGGACGTTTCAAGCCCTTCCGACGATCCGTCCTGCCATCGACCAGGCGGCGGCGCTGATCATCGCGACTCTGCAGCGCGGCGGAAAACTTCTGATCTGCGGAAATGGCGGAAGCGCGGCGGAAGCGGCGCACTTTGCGACCGAACTCGTGGGCCGCTATGCGAAAAATCGCCGCTCATTGCCAGCGATCGCCCTGTCTTCGGACGGGTCGCTGCTTTCGTGCATCGGCAACGACTATGGCTACGATCAGACGTTTGCGCGTCAGATCCAAGGGCTCGCGCAGACCGGCGATCTCGTAGTCGTGCTGACGTCGAGCGGCAACTCCGGCAACGTCCTCGCGGCGCTCGAGGCGGCCAGGAAGCTCGGAGTGGAAAGCATTGCTTTCCTCGGCCGTGGCGGCGGCAAAGCGAAAGGCCTCGCCACCTGCGATTTGATCGTCCCGGGGAATCACGGTGCCTCTGCGCAGGAATCCCATTTGTTTTTGATCCACTACTTCTGCGAGTTGATCGACGCGCGGTTCGAATGAAGGAGGGATCAGCGGAAGGAGTCTGAGGTGGGGAGTCAGGAGTCAGGAGGCGGCGCGCTCGCGTCTCTGGCTGCTGGCTTCTCTGGTCGCGCAATCGCATTTCACGCAAGCGATCGCGTCACTGCCGCGATCGAACAGCGGCTTAGCCCGGATATTTCACCCTCTGATTTGTCATCGCGAGCCCGAGGAACGAGGGCGTGGCGATCCAGCTAGATGGATTGCTTCGTCGCTGCGTTCCTCGCAATGACAAGGTAATAATGTCAGGCGACAGCCTTCAGAAGAGGCGCGCCAGCGTCTCCGACTCCTGGCTCCCGACTCCTGACTCCTGGCTCCTCGATCCTGACTCCTCGCCCGCTTCCAATGCACGCGGTTTCTGGCCGAAGCGAAGAACAAGAATTGAATCACTATAAAAGGGCCTGGGTGAGTCATGGCATCTGCGATGCTAAACCGGACAACGCCAATCGTCTGATTCAAACCGCAACCATGAACTCACCCAGGCTATGGAAACGCTCATCCGCACCCTCTACTTTGCAACGCTTATTTTCGCAGTAACCGCGTACGGACAAATCCGAACCGAGAAGGGGAGCGCTAGCGAACCAATCGTAACGCTGGAAAAGTTCATAGCGAATGAGACGACGACGGATTCCGTTGGAATCTTGCCGAACGAACCGGTGGACTCCATTTTCGGCGTCGCGAAGTCGCTTCTCGATACGCCACGCTCGGTTTCCGTCCTGAGCGACGACATGACGATGGCATACGGGATCGAGACAGCGCTGGCCCGCCTGTATCGGGTCGGGCTGCAATTCGGATTCTAATACCATGGCCGTTCTCGAAATCACGGGATTGCGCAAATCCTATCGTAACCCGGAGGGTGAAACCCGGCTCATCGTTTCTGTCGACCACTTCGCGCTCGATTCCGGTGCTCAAATCGCGCTGGAAGGCGCCAGCGGCAGCGGGAAAACCACATTCCTCAATCTGATCGCCGGCATCGTCAAACCCGACGCCGGCTCCGTAGTGCTCGGCGGCGTCGATCTCGCGCGGTTGTCGGAATCGAAGCGCGATCGTATGCGCGCCAAGGCTCTCGGCTGCGTCTACCAGAGTTTTAATCTTCTGCAGGGCTACACCGCCCTGGAAAATGTGATTCTCGCGATGTCGTTTGGCGCCGGTCGAGACCGTGCCTTCGCTTCGGCACTCCTCGATCGTGTCGGCCTTTCGCACCGGCTTTCGTATTACCCCCGGCAGCTTTCGGTCGGTCAGCAGCGCGTCGCCGTGGCCCGCGCCCTCGCCAACCGCCCCAAACTGGTGCTCGCCGACGAACCTACCGGCAACCTCGACGCCGCCCTTGCCGACGAGACGCTGGCGTTGCTCCGCGAAACCTGCGTCGAACAGCAAGCAGCTTTGCTCCTGGTGAGCCACGACCGCGACATCCTCGCCCGCTTCGAGCGCGTCGAAAATTTCCATGTCCTCAACCGCAACGTTAGACCGGAAGGTTTCCCGCCTCTTGCGGTCGCCTCCTGAGCCCTCACCTCCCGCACTATGGTCGTCATCGAAATCGTTCTAAAGAGTCTGCGCCACCACTTGGTTTCGACCTTAGTCTCGGCGTTGGCGATCGCTCTCGCCGGCGGTCTGCTTATGGCCGTGTGGGTCGTTAAGACCGAATCCAACCGCACCTTCACCGGTGTGTCGGGCGGTTTCGACGCTGTTCTGGGCGCTCGCAGTTCGAAGCTCCAACTTGTCCTCAACTCCATATTTCATCTTGAAGAAAGTCCGGGCAACATTTCCGCCGCCGATGCGGATATGATCGCGAAGCACCCGGCGGTCGCGGTCGCGCTGCCGATCGCCGTGGGCGACAATTTCAGAGGTTACCGCCTCGTCGGAACCACCCTCGACCTCTTCGACCGAGTCGAATATGTCCATGGAAAGAAGTTCGCCTTCGCCGGCAACGGCCGTCCATTCGCCGCCGACAAGTTCGAAGCCGTCTTGGGCAGTTTCGCCGCCGCACAACTCGGACTCGCGAACGGTTCCACGTTCCATCCCTACCACGGGCTGATCTACGATGAGAAAAAGCAGCACTCCGAAACCTACGTTGTGACGGGCGTGCTCGAGCCCACCAACACACCCGCGGACCGCGTGATCTGGATTCCGCTGTCCGGCTTGCAGCAGATGAGTGGACACGATCCTAAAACCGCCACCGATGTCAGCGCCGTGCTCCTGAAGCTCAAGGATCCCGTGAGTGGATTCCAGATGGATATGCTCTACAACAAACGGGGCAATCGGCTGACCTTTGCATGGCCGATCGGCTCCATTCTCTCGAAGCTTTTTGACAAAATTGCCTGGTTCGACCGCGTCCTGGCCTTCGTGAGCTATATTGTCGTGGTCGTGGCGACGGCGTCGATTCTCGCGAGTATCTATAACTCCATGAACGAGCGGCGCCGTGAAATCGCCATTCTTCGAGCTCTCGGCGCGCACCGCGGCACGGTCTTTGGCACGATCGTGCTCGAGTCCGCCGCCATCGCAGCCCTCGGGATGGCGTTCGGCTATGTGTTCTACGCCGCCATTGTCGTCACCGCGTCTAAGATTATCCGCGCTCAAACCGGCGTCGTGATCGATCCGCTCATCCTGCATCCGGTGCTGCTCATTGCACCCGCCGGCATCGTGCTGCTCGCCGCAGCGGTCGGAATCTTCCCAGCCTTCAAAGCCTACCGCACCGATGTGGCCGGCAATCTCTCCCCAACTTCCTGACGCGCCGCTCCGATGATCTCGACCGCTGCTCCTCGCCTGCTCCTCTCCGTCTTTGCCTCCTGCTTGGGCGGCTGCGGCGCAAAGAACGCCGTGCACGATCAAGCGAGGCATGGCCACGGCCATTCCCACGAGGCCAAACACGGCGGCGTCGCCGTCGCGCTCGGCGACGAGGAATTCCATATCGAGTTCACGCACGGCTCGAGCCCCGGCATCATCTCGGCCTACTTCCTCGATGCGCATATGGAAGACTACGTGCGCCTCGATGCACCTTCGTTTTCCGCTTCGGTCGTGATCGACGGTCGGTCTCAGGCGGTCGTGTTCGCAGCAGTATCCAACGTCGCCACCGGCGAAAAGATCGGCGACTCTTCGCTGTTCGAAGGCCGGATCGTCGGCCTGCCCGACCATCCGGCGCTGCTCGTATCTGTGCCCGCCCTCATCGTCAAGGGCCGGACATACGCGAATATTAAAGCACGGTTACCGGCAAAATAGCGAGGACCGGACCTGCCTCCTTCACGTATCTCCGCGCTGCTTATGATTTCCAACCAATCGCTTCCGATTCCCGC
>Ga0163151_10010168_pt1 | contig 10002 bp, 7 predicted proteins | sample OliLakLV19MP5IB2_FD_145596 | JGI IMG/M metagenome (GOLD analysis project Ga0163151, IMG submission 145596) | Freshwater microbial mat bacterial communities from Lake Vanda, McMurdo Dry Valleys, Antarctica - Oligotrophic Lake LV.19.MP5.IB-2 | ecosystem: Environmental > Aquatic > Freshwater > Lake... | reverse complement strand
CTCGGCCGACTGATCAAACGCTGCCGGCTCGGCCGATTCATCAGAACCTATCGAGTCATCGACCAACTGTGCAGAATCATCGGAGCGTACCGAATCGGGCAAGTCATTAGAAACACCTTGCGTCTGAGGTTCAGTACACTGGGGAGAGGCCAGCAATTCTGTAAACAGCAAGATATAACCATCCTTGCCTACCTTGTCCGCCTTGCATATCTCATGAACAGATTGCAGAACAGAGCTTGCTGCCAAGAAATCCTTCGCTGGCTGACTCGCCGCTTCTTTAGAGATAGAAAGCAGCAGCTGCAATTGATTTTGCCCTTCCGCCGGTTGCGGCACTTGGCCGAAGATCGTTTCTATCTTATTGCGCGCAATTATCGCCGCCCCAACAATAGCCGGCCCTTTATGGAAGTCATGATAAATCTTCGATTCCTGGGCGAAATCACGAGGGCGACGCCGAGTGAACACTCGCCCGTCCTTCGCCTTGCGCGTGAGCAGATTAATAGATTCATCTTCGCCACGCCGGAACAATAGAATATAGGTATCAACATGGTGTTTACGCGAAGCGGCCTTATTCAGTCCGGCCAAAACCTCGTGATTGCTCACCCAGTCACTGTGTTGTTTCGTCTTGGCTAAATCAAGCTCGTCCACAACTGTTTTAAGGTGTTGTTCAATCTGCTGAATATACTCCTGCGCCAATTGTCTGGTGTGCAATCGGTTGAGCAACTCCTTGTCAGAAAGGAAATGTTGAAGAATGGGCAGGTCAACTAAAATTTCAGTCAAACCGCGAACAGCTTGCTGTGTCGCCCCGTGCTCGGTCTTTTCAAGCTCCGGCAATTGCGCCATCAGTCGAACCACCGCTGTGTGAACGGCTCGAACTGCCGGGGTCCTTTCCGCCTCAGGACGAGAACGGTAATCATGCACGGCGCGTTTGACTGCGTTTAAGGCTTCGGGAAGCACTGTTGTAATGTTTGACATTCATCTATTTTACTTGGGCGCCCCAAGATTTTCAGCGGTTCTAATGCCATGCGTAAACCTATACTCACCCATTGTCGTGAAAAATGACAGTTAACGGATAAAGGACGAACTCTTGTCATCCATGGCGAAACCCAAGTTCCTTGAGGGTTCACGCCGCCATGATGTCAAACAGTCCGGGCGACAAACCTGAGTCTATTACTCTATGTTAGAAAAATGCTCAAAGCCTATTCAGTTGAAGCATCCAGTGACTTCGGCTCATGGTCCAAGGCGTGCAGTAGAAATGCCCACTGATCCGTGATTGATTCGATCACCTTAGTCGTAGGCTTGCCGGCCCCGTGGCCAGCTTTAGTTTCGATGTTTATGAGCACCGGTGCATCTCCTTGATGCGCGTTCTGTAATGCAGCGATGAACTTATAGCTATGAGCCGGGACCACACGATCGTCATGATCTGCAGTCGTGACTAGCGTCGCGGGGTAGTGAAGGCCGTCTTTGACGTTATGAACGGGTGAATAGCTAAGCAACACTTTAAATTGCTCAGCATCATCTGACGATCCGTAATCGGTCGTCCAATGTGCACCAATGGTGAAGTTGTGGAATCGCAGCATATCCAAAACTCCCACGGCTGGCATGGCCGCTGCGAACAAATCCGGTCTTTGAGTCATACATGCTCCGACCAATAAACCGCCGTTGCTTCCACCTGCAATGCCTAGCTTCTCGGGCTTCGTATAATCATTTGCAATTAGCCATTCGGCAGCAGCAATGAAATCGTCAAACACATTTTGCTTCTTCAGCTTCGTCCCAGCCTGGTGCCAGTCTTCGCCGTACTCGCCACCGCCGCGCAAGTTTGCCACGGCAAGTATTCCGCCCATCTCCATCCAAAGAGCATTGCTCAGCGAAAAGAAAGGCGTATAGCTAATTGCAAATCCACCGTAGCCGAGCAGATAGGTAGGATTAGAGCCATCTTTCTTAAGGTCTTTGCGATGGCAGACGAACATAGGAATCCGCGTGCCGTCTTTGCTTTCGAAAAACACTTGTTCGGAATGAAATTTTGACGCGTCGATTTCAATCTTCGGTTGGTAGAACAACTCAGTTTCTTCGGTCCGCATATTGTGCCGATAACCGCAGCCTGGCGAATTGAAACTGGTGAACCAATAGTAGGTTACATGCTGCGCTCGCTTGCCCCGAAAACCTGTTACAGTGCCAAGTCCCGGAAACTGAACATCGCGCTGGAATGTTCCGTCCAGATCGAAAATCCTCACCTTCGTATGGGCATGATGAAGATAAGACACAACGAACTTGTTGTCGAGCACTGACACGCTTTCCAATGTGTCAGCCGCCTCTGGTATCAGCTCAATTAACGAAGGATCTCCTGCAGCAGCTTTTTGACTGTCCACAGCGACGAGCTTCTGACGCGGAGCGTCACGATCGGTCACCACCCAAAACATTGAGCCATTGTTGTCCACAACCGAATAGTGCGCATCGTCTTTATTGAAAAGCTCGGTGAACACAAAGGGCTCATCGCTCATTCCTTTGCCGCTCATCTCGGCGAACCAGACCCGATTCGAATCGAACCCTTCGGATGCCTGGAGAATGAGAAATCGTCCATCCTCTGTAAATTCGCTGTTGAAAAGCCATCCAGGCTGGTCCGGGCGTTCATAAATCAATCGGTCTTCCGATTGCTCAGAGCCCAAAAGGTGATAGTAGACCTTGTGGTTTTTGTTCTCGTTCTTCAGCTTGGTCTCTTTATCTGGCTCATCGTACCGACTATAGAGGAACCCTTTGTTATCCTTCGTCCAGGAAGCACCGCTGAACTTTGACCATTGAACAACATCCGGCAAGTCCTCACCTGTAGTCACATTCCTGACGCGCCACTCCTGCCAGTCCGACCCGGATTTAGAGATTGCATAGGCAAGTAGATTGCCATCTTCACTGACCGAAGCTGCATTGAGCGCCACCGTCCCGTCTTCAGACAGGATATTGGGATCAAGTAACGCCCGCGGATTCGCCGACTGGACATCATTAGCCGTGTACAACACGCTCTGGTTCTGCAAACCACTGTTGTGATACCAGAAGAATCTTTCGCCCTCTTGCCACGGCAATCCACGTCGTTCGTGATCCCAAAGCTTAGTCAAGCGTTGTTTAATCGCTCGGTAATGGGGAAGCCCTTGCAAAAACGGCTTAGTTACCGCGTTCTGGGATTCTACCCAGGCGCATGTCTCAGGGGAATTGGGATCCTCAAGCCAGCGGTACGGGTCAGGGACCTTCGTGCCATGATAATCATCAACATGGTCGCAACGCACCGTCCTCGGGTAGGACAACTTATCTTTAGTTTCTGCAGTTTTCATATCCACAAGATAACAGTTTGACAAGTCTAGTCGGCCGACACGGTGCGTCTTATGCTTTCACCGGTGGATCAGTTAATGACTGCCGGGCTTAATGACCGACCGCGTCGGCTGCCTCTTGAACAGGAGCTGGAGAACCCTTCAAGATTCGCTTGAGAATTGGCTTGATCGTCTTACCGAAGTGCTCCTTGTAAAAATAGGTCTCTTGTTCTCGGGGAAGGGTACCGTTAGTGGAGAACCAGGCTGTTTTTCCTAAGACACCTTCAACTTGTAGTGGAGTCAGACCGACTGATTGCATTTGCAGTCGCCCTGCTGTGCCGTTGTAGGTCTGGTGCAGACAAGTGAGATCAGCGCGAAGATCAACCGGCATGGCTTTGCCAGCGATTTCGTTATAGAGATGGTAGTTTGTAGCTTCCCAGCCATAGCGCAGCCCCGGTCTGGGTGTCAAATCCAAAGTGCTTGTGGCGGGGCGCAGAGCGTCTTGCAGATCAAACTGCGCTATCTTCGGAACACCGCCTTCCATAGAAACTGACAGATTTTTCGCATGGTTATCCCATTCGCCTAGAATCATTCGATGTACGAAAGTTCTCATGAAAGCATCTTGAAGCCGGGCATTGTTTCGAAACTGCGCCAACATAGCAGCCGGTCGTTGGACCTCACCGTTTGGCGACTTCATGAAATCAGCCAGATTGATACCCTTCATTTCTTGAATAAAACCAGGGTGCTGGGTACCGTTTCTTTCAACGACTCGTGCCACCGTGACAGGCACATCGTTTTTGAACCCCAGAGTAGAAAGTCCATAGGCAGCGATTTCAGACTGCATTCGATGCGCGTACGCTTCAGTACCATTATTCGGCCTAAAGATCGCCGGAATTTGCTCACCGCCGTGTTGAACCGTTCCAAACCACGTTTCAGTAGTTAGTCCTGTAACCTTCCCTCTGAAAACAAAGGTACCGTCTCTCAGTTTCGCCTGGTGAACATCTGCTATTTCACCGCGCTGAAAAGGAGTGGCTCGTGCTTCAGCCATAGCTGTCGGGCTATCAACTCCAGGTAATCGCATGAACCGTTTCGCTTGCAGGCCACCGATGCCACCAGCCAATCCATCAACCGTGCCTTGAAGCAGCGCGTGTCGCGCCAACTTCAGCGGATCAACAACACCATCAACCGTCAGTTGTCTGTGCAACTCATTGCCAAAGCCGCTGGTTACGCCCATTGTGCCGGCAGACAGAGTGTTGCCTATCGATGGATTGAACACTGCCGTTCCGCGGGTACGCGAGACTATTCGTCCCCACAAGATGTCTGCTGCCCCATAGGAGGCGGCATCCACCGCTATAGAAAGCGGATTGAACGCGGCCAGCGCCGTTCGATTCAGACCATGCGCCAGCGACGGTTGCCCAGTGCTATCAATATAGGATTCACGAGTGAGCCCAACTGAGGAAGCTCTATTGACGAAGCCCAGCGTTAGTCCTGTCGTTCCCGGTGTAAAGCCCTGCTGATGACAGACTGCCAGGCTCTTTTTCATCAGAACGGCTTTCGTCGCGCCTAATCCTGCATCGAGCAATTGGAACCCCAACGCATCGGTGCTCTTGGCCTCATCGGCCGCATACCCAAAGGCCAGCGCACCGCCGGCTACGCGTCCTTTCATGAACAGGGGAACGGTTTTTATAAATCCCTTGGTATACCCGACCAATTCATCGGAGGCCCGACCTGAAGAGTCAAAAATTCCGACAACAGGATCCAGTATCGCGTGCACGCCTTCATCCATGTAGGTTTCAGCGGGCCTGGTTCCAGGCGCATCGGGAGTCAAAAACGAAGAAATGGACAAACCCCAACGAGCATTAAACTGCGTATCAAATTCAGGACCCGCTGCCCGGGGACTCTTGTCCCCTTCAGGTGAGTCTGTTGGATTTGGCATAGTAGTGCTTTAGTGCAGGAAGAAACGTCGTAATCGAAGAATCCGAATATTATTGGCGACAGTAGAAATTAAATCACTGGGCAATTGTGCACTTTTGTCCGAGATCTTCCGCTGCCCGGTCCCAGAAACAGTCCAGGAGGGACCTGAGCCCCTCCTTACTGTGTGCCCTTTAACTTGGTATAGCAATCATCCGGCCAGCTCCTGACTTATGTTCGAAACAGCAAGGTGGCTCGGTGCCCAGGTAACGCCCACGCGCTGAAGGCATGGCTTCATCCAATCTTCACGCGCCTCAAGGATGCGGAGTTTGAAAACCATTACCGTAACAGCATGCCGACGGAAACGAGAAACTTTGGTCAGGTCACTGACGATAAAGGCCTGTGCGGCACATTCCTGCATGTTGGCCACAACGACATCGAGTCGATCTATCAGATGATCGAAGGCGATGGGCACATCATCCGCCAAGTGCTCACCGCCGAACACCCCAAACAATCCATCAGATCCAAGCTCGGCAATGGCATCGGCAACTTCGTCCATTTTCGACCAATCGTCACGCAGTTGAAAGATGTGCTGCACTTGGCATTGGGCTTGAATCAATTGAGCGCACACGCGCTTGACGGCAGCCAAGTCGCGGCGACGAAATGCTTGCGCGCCATCCTCTGTTCTTTGCATGACTGCTTGCTCTGCACGTTCCGTCAAAAATGAGAATGACAGGAGCACGTGGTTGTATGCATCGTATCTGGTCATTAATACTTCCTCTCTATACATTTCCCGTGGCTCCCAGGCTCAATGTCAGCTCGTTGCCTTTCAGTACAAACGATATTAGTCGTCAATTTTGAGAACATTTTGACAACCAACCTGAATAATCCATGAATCACGAAGATCAACGAAATTTTGTATACTGAAACGCCAGATACATAGGGATCACTGCATGATTCAAAAAACTACGCTCGACAACGGCGCCCGCATCCTCACCGAAGTCGTTGATGGCATGTACTCCGCATCCATAGGTATCTGGGTCGACGTAGGCAGCAAAGACGAGAGCGAGCTCACAAATGGCGTCTCTCATTGCCTGGAACATATGCTCTTTAAAGGCACGAAAAAGCGTACTGCAAACGACATTGCTACGGAAATCGAAGACGTTGGCGGGAGCCTCGGTGCTGCCACAGGCAAGGAAAATACTTGCTTCTATGGAAGAGTAATCGGCGATCAATGCCATGTTGCCATAGACATGCTGCTGGACATGCTGGTTGATGCCCGCCTCGACAAGGACGACCTGGACCTTGAGCGAGAAGTGATCCTTGAAGAAATAAAGATGTACGAGGACGACGCCGAAGACGTATCGCACGAAACCCTTATAGAAGGTATCTGGCCGAAGCATCCGCTTAGCCGTCCGATTACTGGAACAGTAGAGACAGTCAACGGCATAACCAGCGAAATGCTGCGCCATCACGTAGATCGCTTTTACCGCCCGGAAAACATAGTGGTATCAATCGCCGGTAAATTCGACGAGCCCGGCATTTTGGCTCAGCTTAGCGAAGGGCTCGGCAAACTGAAGCGCGGCGAACCAAAACCTTTGATTCCCGGACCAACTATGGAGCCTTTCATCCTGATAAAGGATAAAGAGCATGTAGAGCAAGCGCATACCGTTATAGCTACCGCCGGCGTATCGATTACAGATCCTAAGCGATATGCAGCAGCCATTCTTGACCTTGCTCTTGGTGGCAATATGTCATCGCGCTTGTTCCAGGAAGTGCGCGAGAAACGCGGGCTCGTATATACGATCAATACCTATCGCGAGAGTCATGCGACATCCGGGCTATTCGGTGTATATGCCGCTTCGCGCCCCAAAAATGTTCAGCAAGTGCTGGAATTGACCATGGAAGAATTCCGCAAAATCAAAGCTGATGGCTTGACAGAGCAGGAGATAACCCGCGCCAAGACTCAACTTAAGAGCGAATTATTGTTAGGTCTTGAATCGATGCGTTATCGTACAAGTCGCAATGCTTACAGCGAACTTTACTACGGTCGCCAATTGGAAGCAGAGGAAATCGTCAAAGAAATCGACGCGGTTACTTCAGCAGAAATCACCAAGATTGCTAACGAAATCCTCCACGGCGACATGCTTTCGATGGTAGTTGTCGGACCGAAGAAAGAGTTAAAAAAGGAATACGCGCTCGCCTGCTAATGCTAGCGGTGCGCACCGCAGACGCAGGAGGTCACTTATGGAACCGATAAAGCTAAAGGTTAAACGCCTGGCTCACGCGAAGGATTTGCCACGATATGCCACGCCAGGCGCTGCAGGAATGGATCTGACCGCAGCAATCGACAAGCCGCTAAAACTTGAATCCGGAAAGCGCGTCGGAATTCCAACCGGGCTGATCGTAGAAATTCCACCAGGCTACGAAGGACAAGTACGTCCGCGTTCCGGCTTGGCCGCACGCGCCGGAATTAGTTTGACCAATTGCGTTGGCACTATAGACAGTGACTACCGCGGCGAAGTCGTCGTGCTAGCAATTAACCATGGCCAAGAAGCATACACGTTTGAGCCGGGCGAAAGAATCGCACAGCTGCTATTGATGCCTGTTCCACGCGTCGAAATCATCGAAGTCGATGACACCAACGAATCAGAACGCGGAGAAGGCGGGTTCGGATCGACCGGTCGCACCATGCTCGGTGCCGCGTCAAAATAAAGTCTCTACGGCGCGTACAGGGGCGGCGCAGCGCCAATCAGTAATCGCAAAAATCCGGATCAAGTAGTTGCTCTAGGGTCAGTTTCTTTCTCGGCGCAATTTGTTTCTTGTCGACGATTTCTTGTTTCGGCTCGACTGCATTTTTGTGCAGATCCTGAATATTGAGCAACGTCGTTTCGGCCTTCTTCTCAACGCTAGTGTCGCGTGACCGCGGAATGGCTTGCAGCTTGGCGTACGTTGCAGATACAGATTTAGTGCGAAACACGTCAGCTGGGATTTTATCCGGTATCCCTACCCCGCGTGGCACACCCAAGGTCACCGGCTGCAGCGGCGGTGGCGGTGGTACTAGCACCACGCGGGGGACGGGACGAGGTTTGGTGATTTTCTGCATTTCGCTGGTTGATTTTGCTCCACCGATTTTCACCACCGGATCTGGTTCGATTTCGTCCACACGCGAAGTCTTACCCAAACGATAGGCTGACAGGGTCGCAGGTATGTTTCTTAGGACGTCTCGGCTCATCCGGAGCGTGGTTTCCAGGCTCCCGGGCAAATTCCAATCCAGTTGCGACTCCCACCAAGGTTTGCCGCTTCCATTGTCTCCGACGTCTGCCATTTCCTGTGCCCCGTCTCACCTGTCATCTTTAGCCTTTCACCGTTGCTTCCAACGCCGCCATTGGAAACTACAGCGAACGAAGCATCTGCGCATCCGGGGAACGGTCACCGGCCGGGCTTTAGAGCCTCAACGCGTAACGCTTCGTTGTAAAGAAACTATTCGAGGACCTTTGCTGATACGCTAGAGCCGGTCGAACGTGGCTCTGGAGGGACATTCGGCAGATGGCCGACAGGATTAGAGTCGTCATTTCAGGCATCAACGGACGCATGGGGAAGTCCAGCGCACAGCTGCTTTCCAGCGATGCTGAGATAGAACTGGTCGGCGCGATCGGCCGCCCGAAAGCATCGTACATCGGCAAAGATGTAGGCGAAATGACCACAGGGACGCCGACTGGTATACTTGTCAGCAACGTAATTGAAGAACTACCTGCAGGGGCGAAACCAGATGTGCTTCTGGATCTGTCCCTTGGAGAAGCCGCTTTCGATACCGCCAAGCGCGCATTGGAAAGAGGTGTCAGACCCGTTATCGGCGCGTCCGGATTGGGAGCAGAGCACATCGAAGTCTTAACAAAATTGGCTCACAGCAAGCGTCTTGGCGCTCTAGTCGTACCCAACTTTTCGGTTGGGGCGGTGTTGATGATGGAATTCGCCCGGCAAGCCGGAGCATTCTTTGAGAATGTCGAAATAGTTGAGATGCATCATCCAAAAAAAGTAGATGCGCCTTCCGGCACAGCCATGCACACAGTCTCCAAACTAGCGTCCCACAAGAAACAGTTCAACAAATCGGACGTGCAAGAAAAGGAGTTGCTCCCACATGCTCGCGGGGCCAAGGCAGAAAGCGGTATCCGCGTTCACTCCCTGCGCTTACCAGGTCTCATTTCGCATCAAGAGGTCATCTTCGGTGCACCCGGTGAGCTGTTCACTGTGCGGCATGACAGCTTCAACACCGATTGTTTTTCCAAAGGGATAAAGATGGCGATACTTGCCGTCATGAAACTTGACCAACTGATGGTTGGGCTAGACAAAGTTATAAGCCTAAACGGCACGGAAACAGGCGCGAGAATCGGAGGTCGATCGAGCTAATGGACAACCAACACCAACCAGTAACAGTGGCAATTCTTGGTGCCACAGGACGAGTTGGACAAGAACTGCTCAAAGTTCTCGAACAGCGGAATTTCCCTATAAAGGAATTGCGCCTGCTTGCAAGTGCTCGCTCGAAAGACACCACAATCATGTTCAAAGGCAAATCATTTGGCGTGCAAGAGCCATGTGCTGAAGCCTTCAAGGGAGTCGACATTGTACTGGCGTCTGCCGGCAATGACCAAAGTGCAGAGTTCGCGCCTATCGCCGTTCAACAAGGTGCAGTGGTCATCGACAACTCGAATGCCTTCCGCATGGATCCAAATGTTCCGTTGGTCGTCCCGGAAGTGAACGGACATGTCCTAAAGAACCACCGCGGTATCATCGCTAA
>Ga0163151_10010166_pt1 | contig 10003 bp, 9 predicted proteins | sample OliLakLV19MP5IB2_FD_145596 | JGI IMG/M metagenome (GOLD analysis project Ga0163151, IMG submission 145596) | Freshwater microbial mat bacterial communities from Lake Vanda, McMurdo Dry Valleys, Antarctica - Oligotrophic Lake LV.19.MP5.IB-2 | ecosystem: Environmental > Aquatic > Freshwater > Lake... | reverse complement strand
TTGGGACCAGGAATCCGACCTCGTTTATTACGGCTTCAGATATTACAGCCCAAGTCTGGGAAGGTGGATTAGCAGGGATCCAATCGACGAGGACGATGGGCCGAATATCTATGCGTTTGTTAAGAACGGCTCTGTTAACGATTTCGATCCGTTTGGATTAAGCTCTGGCACGTTGGCTGATACTGAAGCGGCCATGGGAGGTGGAGGCGGACTTGGAGGCGGCAGCGGCGCGCAAGCAATAGGATTTTTGAACAGGGTCCGGGATGCAGTTGACGCCTTCAACACCGTTCAGGAGCTCGGAGCCATAATGATGGATGGTGATCCAGAAAATGACGACGACATCTTAATGGCCACGTTACTCGTTGGAGCTGAGTTACTCACAAAAGGATTCAAAAAGAAGGCAGCGGTAATCGGTCATGTTAAGGACCTGGACCCATTCAAGCAAACTGGAGCTTACGATTGGTTTAAAGGCTGGAAGAATGTCGATTCATTTGCAGACAACATGCGAAGGAATACCCAATGGCTGAATAACGTTGTGAAAAAAGGGCAAACTGTGGTTATCGCTTCCGGAAAAGTTCGTGCGGGAAGCATCACTCAAGCTGAGATCAAATACTTAAAAAAGCATGGTTATGTTAGGATTGGGTCCACCATGGTTAAAAAGAAACCGTAGGTATTCTCATGGAACAACTAACGCAAGCGATTCAGGAAGCTCAAAGTTGGGTCAATCAACTTATAGAATTTGAGCCCTCCAAAGATGAAAATGAACTGCATGTCCTGAAGAAAAAAGTTGATCTCAAATTAACCCGCCTGGCAGATATCTACAGTGATGTGGGAGCGCCCGCCAAAGCACAAGTGCTAGCTCTCTTTAAAAACGACCATGAACTCTGGATAATTTTGGAATTCGCGGATAGATGCATTTCCAGGATGCATGTTGGAAATATTGCTAGACTAGCGAATTCGTTTTTTTTCGCGATTGCAGTTCAAAATCTAAATACCGACCCGCGTGAAATCAGCAAAAGGCTTAGCCAAGTCTTTCAAATTATTGAGCAGAGTGAACTTTCGGTGAAAACTTCCCTGAAGGGCATCCTCTTGAAGTGGCTTCATCTCGCGACACCGGAAGCCAAACAGCTCTTGGATGAATGGTTTCAGCACAGGTCAGATCTGGGTCCTGCGTAGGTGTCAAGATTCGAGACTCAGCGGATCACTTTTAATCGGCGTAATTTTCGTGAAACCTCTTTGGTGAAACCTCTTTGGGGTCGCGTCTTAACAATTAACAATTGGTTGCTTTGCTCCAAAGTAAGAGGCCTTTGGGGGCATATCTAAACATTCAACAATTGAGCAAAGACAAATTCCTTGGGGTAGCATCTACGCATTCTGTAATTGTCTTGGGGACAATGGATCGCTTTGCTCAAGGTTGATTGAACCGCGCGAGAAGCCAATTGCTCCGTTCGAAAGGCCGGGGATCGGGAGCGGGCCGTAGGGGTCGAGTCTCGACATTCAACAATTGAACCATAAACGGGGAGAAATTGGTTCGCTTTGCTCAAAGTCAATTGACCGCGCCAGGAATGAATTGCTTCGTTCGGAAAGCCAGTGTCGCGCCGGTCACGAGTGCTGCTTACGCTGTGTGTCTTCGCACAATGTCGTGATAGCTTATCGTTGTCCTGTGATTCCCTCCCAGAGGGTCCCTCCCACAGGCCACCGTTGCGCGCGGACTCCGCAGAGAGTGTGGCCACCGTTCCGGCTACGGTGCTCAGGAGCAGATTGGTTTTTAAATTGGAGTGCTCCCTGCGCGCCTGAGCCTGCACGCTGACCACACCCACTGCTGCGCCCGTGCTCACTACGAAAAGCCATCAGACATTGTGCGAGAGCCACTCCGCTCCGCAGCCCTCGCGCCCGTCACGCCCCCGGCGTTCCTCACTTCGCATGTCCGCTTCGCGGAGAGTCAGGCGCGGAAAAGAAGGAGGATGGATTTGGCGCTCCGCGCGAGTTGACGGCTCGCTCATTGCCGCTGGGCTACTCCTCATTGCCGGAGGGGCTAGTTGTTGGGGGAATTAAACCCGGAAAACTGCTTGCGCAGGGCGCTTAGGAAAAGCGAAACGAACGGGAAACAGCTAAAGAAAAAAGTGGCTGATTGAATTTCGAATCTGCCGCGAGCGAACGAGACGAAAGGAAAGTCAGCGCTGGCGGGGAGAAGTTGGAACCTGTCGGAAGTTCGACGTTCATTATGACGTCCCGCGCGCGCCGGAACGGTGCGAGCCGCTAACGCGTCCCGGCACCGCGCAGTCCGCGCGCGAAAGTGATTGGTTGTGAGAAAGTTTTCAGTGCGCGCGGTCTGCGGAAAGAAACTCGTCGCTGCGCTCCTCGATAAAACGCCACTGGCGTTCAGGCAGCGTGTTCGCGGATGAACGGCTCCAGGATGGCGAGAATTTTTTCCTGCTGGCTGCGCGGCAGTTTTGACGCGGCCTCGAACAGTTGCCGCATTTTTCCGGCCGGGCCTGTGCCTCTCTTTTTGGATGCCGTGTTGCCCACCAGATCCTCGACGGAAACATTGAGCGCGGACGCCAGGCTTTGGAGTTGGTCGGGGCGAAGGGCCACGGGGCGGCGCTCCCAATGGGCGTAAGCGCGGTGAGACATGCCAATTTTTTCCGCGACTTGCTGCTGGGAGAGTCCCATTTGCTCGCGCAGCGTGTGCAATCGTTCGCCGAACGGCGAGCGGTTTTGTTTAGGTGGTCTGCCGGTTTGCATGCCGAAAACATAATCGGCGTCTGGAAGAGTTTGAATTTTTGCTTGCACTGTATGAACTAATAGTTCATACAGTTCTGCGTGTCAAAAACTTCATCTTCAGGCTTGACGCCTTTTTTGAAATCTTGCGCCCACCCATGACTCCTGAAGAACGAACTAAACTTGTCAGGCATCTGCGAGTTGCCTGGGGTGAAATCAACCAAGCTTTGGTCATTGCCGCCGGGCGTAAGGACCAGTGGCCCGAACTGGCCAAAGAACTGGACCAGATGTTAACCCGCCTGACCCGGCATCTGACCCTGGCGGAAATGATTCATCTGAAAGGCGGTGGCCAATGATCCGCGAGCTTCGCTCCCCGGAGAAAGCCCGGAAACGGTGGCAACACCTGCTCAATACTGACGGTTGCCGTGGACGCTGCGACGAGAAAACCGGTGAGTGGGTCTCCTGGCTATGAAAGTGGACTTCGAGGAAATCAAACGGACCACGGACATTGTCCGGGTCATTGAGTCATACGGGATCACGCTGAAAAAGGCGGGCCGTGATTACGTGGGCTTGTGTCCCTTTCATGATGATCATCGTCCTTCGTTGCGGGTGACACCGGGCAAAGGGTTGTTTCGTTGTCCAAGCTGCCAGGCCACCGGCAACGTGATCCAGTTCGTGGCCCGGAAAGAAGGGATCAGCGAGCACGAAGCCGGGGTCAGACTGTTGACGGCCATCCCCGGAGTGCGGCGGGCCAGCGCCATCGAGCCACCGAAACAGCAGACGGTCCGGCCAGGTGAAAAAGAAAAGATCCTGCAACGGGTGGTTACCTTTTACGCCAGGACACTGCACAAGGACCCGCGCTCCGCCGGAGGCTGCGGCGAGGCAGGCCGGACCGGGTTTGAGTATCTGAAAAGCCGGAATCTGGCCGATGCCACGATGCTGGAAACTTTCCAGGTCGGTTACTGCAACGGCACCTTGCCCCATGCCGTTGGCAAATCAGGTGAAGTGGCCGAATGTCTGAAAACATTGGGTGTTTTACAGGGAGGCAACCGGGAACACTTCCACCAGTTCGTGACGGTTCCGATCTTTGATGCCGTTGGAAATGTGGCAGGAATCTATGGCCGGAACACTCGGGCCTGCGAACCGCATGAACGCCATCTTTATTTACCGGGGCCGCATCGCGGCGTGTTCAACGGAATCGCTGCCAGGACCAATCAAACGCTGTTCATCACCGAAAGTATTTTTGATGCGATGGCGCTTTGGCAGGCCGGGTTCAAGAACGTGATCGCGCTCTTTGGAACCGGCGGATTTACGGCCGATCATGAACGGCTGTTGCGAGACTGCGGCACGGTTGAAGTTTATCTCTGCCTGGATAATGACGAGTCAGGCCAGGCCGGGACAGTACAGCTAAAGGAAAAACTGGCAGGGCTGGTCCAGAAGATCCACGTCGTTCAATGGCCTGAGGGTATCAAAGACGCCTGTGATTTTTTCCTTAGCCGTACTCCCGCCGACTTCGCCAGGCAGTGCCTGGACCCAATAAAAGCGGCCAATCCCGCCACGCCAATGCCCCAGAGCGCAGTCACTGAAAAGCTTGGAGAGGAGAAAATCGAAATGACGCCGGACGGCTTTACGGCGGCCTACGGCTCGCGCCGCTACGAACTGCAGGCAATTGAACGCCCAAACGCCGCGCGTTTGCGCGCGACCGTGAAAGCGCTGGGCCAGCAAGGGCGTTTCCACATCGATACCGTTGATTTTTATTTGAGCCGGTCCCGCCGAACGTTCGTCAGCGAAGCGGCGCGGCTGTTCAAGGAAGTGGCCGATGTGATCGAAAGCGACGTGAACCGATTGATCACCCAGTTGGAAAGCTGGAGCGGGAACAAACAGCCCGCCGTGACGCTCGTTGGCGAGCCTGACAAAACCGAGGCCTTGAAACTGGGACGCCATCCCGATCTGGTGGGCGAAATCCTGCGCGACTTAAAGCGCTTCGGCCTGGTGGGAGAAGAAATCAACAAGCTGGTGGGTTACCTGGTGATGACCAGCCGGAAAATGGACGACCCGCTTTCATTGTTGATCCTCTCCGGCAGCGGGGCCGGAAAATCATTGCTGCAAGACACGCTCTTGCGCCTTTGCCCCGAGGAAGATCTGGTCAAGCTCACTTCGCTGACGGGTGAGGCCTTGTTTTACATGGGCCAGGACGCGCTCAAACACAAGGTGCTGGCCCTGGAGGAACAGGCCGGGGCCGAGGAAGCCGATTACGCCATCCGCAATCTGATCTCGGCTAAAAAGCTGGTCAAGGAAGCGACCATCAAAGACCCGATGACCGGGCGTTTAACCACCATGCGCAACGTGGTGGACGGGCCGTGCGCGGTGATGAAGACGACCACCAACCCGGACACCAACGCCGAGACCAGAAGCCGTTTTATCATCACCAGCATTGACGAATCGCTGGAACAGACCCGGGCCATCCTGGAGGCGCAACGCCAGAGCCACACGCTGGAGGGCCTGCGCCGCAAAAAGCAGCAGGCCGCGATCATGGAACGGCACCATGCCTTTCAACGGCTCTTAAAGCCGGTGCTGGTGGTCAATCCCTTCGAAACGCTTTTGACCTACACCCAGGACCGGCTTTTGGTCCGGCGCGACAACCCTAAATACCTGCACCTGATCCTGGCCGTGACCTTCCTTTACCAGATGCAGCGGCCGCTTAAAAGCGATCCGGACATTGGCGAATACATTGAGACCACGCTCGATGACATCGCCGTGGCCAATGAACTGGCTCACAAAATCTTTGGGCATTCGCTCGATGACCTTTCCCCGCCGAGCCGCGAGTTGCTGGAACTGATTTTTGATTACGTGCAGGGTCAAACCAGGGAGAAGAAAACCACGCCGGAGAAAATCACTTTCACACGCCGCGAGTTGCGCGAGGCCTTCAAGTGGGGCGACACCCGTTTGCGGACGCACCTGGAGGAGCTGTTGCTGATGGAATACCTCCAGCCGCTCTCCGGCCGCTTCGGCCAGACCTTTCAATACAGGCTGGTCCTTGCGGACTGCCAAATCGCTTCGCTGGACCAGGTCCTTGCGGACGGCCACCAACCCGGCCGCTTTTTGGCCGGGTTGAAATCGGTGGAACAGTTGCGCCAGGAAGCACAGCTGGCGGGAATCCTGCCCAACCTCGCAGGTCAAAACGGGAACCTCGCACCCCAAAACAGCAACCTCGCACCCACCTCGCAGGTGGAAATCCGCGAGGTTTTAAATGGAGCACAGCCGCATGAACACAGGGCGGAATCAGCTTCAGAGAGCAACCTCGCTGGTTTTGCCGGGGAGCATGTACCCGCGTTGCATCGCAACGGCTCGCTGAACGGTGCGCGTACTCATACCCCAGCGCTGAGATGACAACATCCCAAGTTGAACCTGGCCAGGCCTGCGCGCTGGAACTCAGCCTTGCCTCCTTTATTGAAGGACTGAAGGTCCGGCGCTTTTCAAAATCGACGCTGGCCAGTTACCAGAGTTCGCTGCGGATCTTCTTTGAATATCTGCGCAGCGCTGGCCTCGATGACGTGCGCGAAGTCAGCCGCGACAGCATCAGCCAGTATCAACTTTGGCTCAAGGCCAAGCCATATACTGACTGGACCAAAGTGGCGCGAGTTCAGGCCGTGCGCCGGTTCTTCGAACACCTGGAGAAAAACGACACCATCCTGGTCAATCCTTGTGCCGGCATGGTCCTGCCGAAAGTAAAAAATCGGTTGCCGCGAAATGTCCTGACACCGGAGGAAGCCAAAACGCTGGTGAACTGGCCCAACACCCAAACCAAAGCTGGCATTCGCGACAAAGCCATCCTGGAAGTCTTTTACTCGACCGGCATCCGGTTGGAAGAAATGGCCAGGCTGACCGTTCACGATATCGACTGCCGCAACGGTTTTTTGCGGGTCAACAAAGGCAAGTGCGCCAAAGACCGGGTCGTGCCGCTGGGGAAAAAAGCCTGTGATTACGTCCGCGAATACCTGGACAAAGTGCGCCTGGAATGGGTCAAGGCCGCCAGCCAGGCTGGCCATGAAAAGGCCGTGGATGAACGGGCCTTGTGGCTTTCCTGCAAAGGCCCGCACGGGCCGCTGAAATCACAGGCCATTGAAGTGATGGTCAAAGGTTATGGCCGCGCCGCCGGAATCCCGGTAACGCCGCACACCTGGCGCCACACCTGCGCCACCCACATGGTGGCTGACGGGGCCAGCGTGGTTTACGTCCAACGTTTGCTGGGTCATCGCTCCTTGCGCACCACTCAGATCTACACCCGAACCGCGATCCCGGAACTGAAGGAAACTCACCGCCAGTCTCATCCAGCCAATAAACGGAAAGCCGCGTCGCCATGCGCAAACCATTAACGCCGTGCGCAAGCACATTAACGCCGTGCGCAAGCACAACGCCGTGCGCAAGCACTGAGGAGCTGATGACCCATTACCTTGGGTATCTTCAAATCCGCAATTACTCCGCTCGAACGGTGAGTGATTACGGCTATAATCTCGGAATCTTTACCCGCTACCTGGAGCAAAAAACTATCACCGACATTCAGAGCATCTCCACAACGGTTTTAACTGAGTTCCAGCGCTGGCTTTTTAACCAGCCGACCAAACGCGGAACCGCACGCGGCGCGGTTAATCAGAACGGCATCCTCGCGGCCGTGAAAAGTTTTTTCCGGTTCCTGAAACATGGGGGCTATTTGACCCGCAATCCGGCTGAAGCGGTCGAATACGCCCGGGAACCGCGGACCCTGCCGAGGAATGTTTTAACACCCAGGGAAGCCAGCAAAATTATCGACTCCGTCGATACCACAACGGCGCTCGGTTATCGCGACAGAACCATCCTGGAAGTGTTTTACGCCACTGGCATCCGGCGCACCGAGCTGCGAAACCTGACCGTGGCCAATGTGAACCTGGAAGAGGAGTTATTGCGCATCAACGGGGGCAAAGGCGGCCACGACCGCGTGGTGCCGCTCAGTGCAGTGGCCTGCAAGTTCCTGGAAACTTACATCAAAGGCATTCGTCCCCAGCTCGCCAGCGGCAAAAGCACCGATAGGCTGTTCCTTTCATTCCGGGGCAATCCCATCGACGCCCATACGATCTGCGATATCGCCAAAAAATACGCCAGGCTGGCCAAAGTGAAAAAGCACGTCACGCCGCATGTGTGGCGTCACACCTGCGCCACGCACCTGGTCAAAAACAACGCCAATCTTCGCCACGTCCAGGACATGCTGGGCCATCGATCCCTGGCCACCACCGAAAAATATCTGCGCCTGACCATCACCGATCTTAAAGAAGCTCACCGCAAGTTCCATCCACGGGGTTGACTTCACACTTGCCGCTCTCGCGGCCATAACTGCAAACTCAGCGCCGTGCGCTGGCTGAAACTCTTTTTCCTAGCTGTCTTGGTGCTGTCCTCGACGACGGCCAGCGCTCGCTTCACTGCTTCTCTCCTGCCCAGAGAACGGCTAGAGGAAAAAGGCTTTTCCGAAAAACTCAGTTTATTGGAAAAGGCGGCGCAAGTACTTGAGAAATCGCGTATTGAAGCGGAACCGCCTACTTGCTCCTTATCCCCCTTCGGTGAACTCATCAGATCCTCAGGCCCCCTGGCCCAAGCCAACCCCTTCCGGTTCTCCACCAAATATTGGGACCAGGAATCCGACCTCGTTTATTACGGCTTCAGATATTACAGCCCAAGTCTGGGAAGGTGGATTTCAAGAGATCCGATTGAAGAAGGGGATGGACCGAATATCTATGGATTTGTTTGGAATGAACCAATAAATGCGCTTGACGCTCTAGGAATGAATACACTCGCCGAAGAAGAAGGAGTGGCAGAAGCGGGAGCGAGCATGGGTTCAGGAGGGGCGGGTCAAGCCATTGGGATACTTAATCGAGTCCGCAATATGGTAGATACCTTTAATGAGATTCAAGAGTTTACCTCAGATCTTATTGACGCGAGTGACGGTGACTCTGATGACTTATACATGGACTTACTGCAGGCGGCGGCTAAGTCATTGGCTGGTGGCATTGGTAAAAAAGCGGGCTTGGGAGCCGCCGCATCAATTTGGGGACCGCAGCACGGAGGGAAATCGCACTGGGATCGCATCACACAAATTGCTGATGCAATGAAGCGAAAAGGTTGGGGAAATATTCGTGTTAACAGGCAGCAAGTCGATGCCGCTGGTAAGGTTGTCGGGAAGAATCGTCCGGATCTCTCCGCGATCAATCCCAGGACAGGTAAAAGAGTAAATATCGAAATTGACACCAAAGCAGCTTCCAGCGCGAACCACCGAAAAACGGTGAATGCAAATGACCCGAGTTCAAAGAACACTTATATTGTTTTGCCATGACCAGTCCGTCACCTGAAAGGTTCCTTGTTTCGGAACATTTAAAGGGATTCAGTGCAGTCGAGTTGACTGCTCGAGAAGCGCTACCACATTTAGTTGCTTTTTTAAGCCAATTCGGCCCGACTAAAACGGCAAGTCTTGCTTCACTCCCAGATGCAATGCGGTATTTATTTCCGGTAAAATCATTCCCAACACGTTATCTCATATTGGGTTTGGGCCAATGGTCTTTGCTTCTTGAGGACCTGAGAGATGCAAGCAGTTACGTGGAAGCTTACGCCCTAAGTCGAGCAACCAAATGCCGCGGGCTCGGCATAATATTTAGGGAGACTGAAAGAGAAATCCAACTCTTTGAGGAGGGTGTTCAAATTCGTGAGATTCAGAGCTGCTCTGATGGGGACCGCTGGTATTATCGAGAGGCCGGCCCACTTCAGCCATTTGAAGAGTTAGTCCAGACAAACTTTCGAAGAAAAAAAGATCGTCTCTCGGCCGCAGCGGTGCGCAAATACTTTGAATCTTACACTGGCTTGCAGGTTCCTGACTGGAAAAAGCTGATCGTTACTGAGATCTTCGGTATTGAACGCTCGACAAAAGACCTTGAAGTTCCGCTCATTGAGTTTTCGACAATCCACGATGCTTGTTGAGTTTTGTTGAGTTTCTCTAAATTACTCTGAAGCATTTGTCTCTCTTCTTCGGAAATTCATTGGGGGTCGAGTCTCATTGAAACCTCTTTGGGGTCGCGTCTTAACAATTTGAAACCTCTTTGGGGTCGCGTCTTAACAATTTGAAACCTCTTTGGGGTCGCGTCTTAACAATTAACAATTGGTCGCTTTGCTCCAAAGTAAGAGGCCTTTGGGGGCATATCTAAACATTCAACAATTGAGCAAAGACAAATTCCTTGGGGTAGCATCTACGCATTCTGTAATT
>Ga0163151_10010164_pt1 | contig 10004 bp, 10 predicted proteins | sample OliLakLV19MP5IB2_FD_145596 | JGI IMG/M metagenome (GOLD analysis project Ga0163151, IMG submission 145596) | Freshwater microbial mat bacterial communities from Lake Vanda, McMurdo Dry Valleys, Antarctica - Oligotrophic Lake LV.19.MP5.IB-2 | ecosystem: Environmental > Aquatic > Freshwater >... | reverse complement strand
ATATATAATTGCCATGCCGAATTATTTTTTGGATTTGGCTTTAACCTGTCTTGGCTTAGGCTTGAGTGTTGCTTCGTATTTTTCAATCCATTCCTTTGCACTCATTTTTTTCATTAATTCACCAATGAGTTTAAAGGGTATCTCATCCAACTTCTTAAAGCGGACACAAGTTTTACCCATGTCCAGTTTTTGCTTACTGTGCTTGGGATATTCGGTTACGAACCATTTCAATAATAGGGGATCGGAATAAATACCCATATGGTAAAAATTAATAGAATCCTTTTGCGAAGCAATTCCTGCGAATGGGAGCGGCTCGATGGGTTTACAATGGTAACCCGCAGGATAAAGGGTATGCGGAATAACATAACCCAATCCACCATAACTTATGGCTGCTTCAAATCCTTTGGGTAGGTTTTTTACAATGACATTGTGCAGTTTGTTAAAAGGTTCTGCTCTGTCCTCCGGAAGATTGATCAGAATATCTTTTACGGTCTTTCCAGTTGCCTTCATATATTATTGATTTTGGATTTGTTTTCGATGGCTATCTCGAGTAACAGAATTGTGTCAGAATACTTTTCTCGAACTTCGGGTTATATTGTTTTGTCAAAATAGTGCTGAGAAGATTTAAAGTCCCAAGAAGGTAGTTTCAAGCCGAGAACGAATATTGTTAAGTATTTCATCAGCTATATGTGAGAATGTCTGTCTGTGGGTATTGGCTACGCGACGACCAAGGATGCTCGTAGGCAGGCCGACTGTGTTTGAGGCTGTTCCAAGGGCACCTTCGTCCAAATTTACGTTTTCATTTTCAATTCTTATCCCTGCATATGAGCAGCCAATGTTATCTGATGTCATGATTTATAACCCTTTAGGTACTGATAATGTAGAAGATCTTGTAATACACCATTAAAGGGAAAGTACTCCATGTATTCCACAAGCTTCCCATAGGATGTTTGTGGTTCTTTTGAGTCAATCTGAAATTGTTGCCCTTCAATTGCCTTAAAGTCAACAAAATCTAAGTTAATTAGAGAGCTTGAAAAAATGTCCTTATCTGAATGAAGTATTCCAAGTCTGTATAAGTAGTTGATTGAGAACTGTTTTAATGTGTACCAGCTTGCGGCCGCTGTAATCTTTTTACCTATAATTAAATGCCTTTCTTCAAATCGATTTAATGGTCCTGTATATAGATGAAAAACTTCATCTCCAGGATCGCCTACGAAATACTGTTTTAGCTGGAACACAATTTTTACATCTTTCAAAGGTTCGTCATCATTTAGAAACGCAACAATATTTTTGGACGGACTTAGATTTGCCGCCACGAGTCTACAACCAATATGTTTTAAGCAGTATTTATAAAAGTTCCTTTTGTCCTCAAGCCACGAGTCATGAAAAATCATCTTAAAGTCAATAAATTTTGAGCCCTTAATTGTTTGTTCATTGTTAAGATAAAATTCAATGACTTTCGTATAGGCTGAATCCATTTTTGCACTTCTTGCATTGTTGCAATTTTGGCAGAGTGATTTTTGAAATTTAAAATAGTCAGAATCTGGCCCATGGATCTTAATTAACTCATTACTTTTCCGATATCGAAGGAGGCCTAATTTATCATTTTGGAAAAAGTTAGATCCATAGAGTAGATTAATATCTGTCTTTTTATACTTATGTTCTCGGGACAATTCAGCAGAACCGCACCACCAACAGATTTCTCTGTAATTCCATTCTCTTAATATGCTTTTATTCCAGTACAATCTTTGTAATTGATATCAGATAACTTGTTTATACCTCCACCTCTTCAACCCAAAAGAACAACAATCCACCCCATTAAGCCAGATTGCTGCACTTTCCACAAGAATCATTGGTGCAACAATTTTACCCCATCATGATCAGCAAGTTGATCGAATCCTTGCCGAGGCAGACTAAATATAATGCTTATTTTTAGGAGGTCTCAAATACCCTGATGACCATCAAAGTGACCAGTCTCTACCGGGAATCTAGTCCTATTGGATAGTGAATGCAACGGCATCATCGAACTCGTCCCGACAGCAAATGATTGTGATGCTAAAAACATTTGAAATATTCGAAAGGCTCCTTGCAGGAAAGGCAACGATAAGCTGCTTTGCAAGGCGTAGCTCCATACCTGCTGATCATTTCTGTCTCCGTCGATCCGCACTGTGGACAGCTTCGAGGCTTACCTTCATATTCGTGATCTCCGGTCTTTCCATTTGGTGGGGCGATACCATAGGTGTGTAGTTTCTCATTTCCTTCTTCACTGATCCAGTCTGTGGACCAGGGAGGTGAGATTTCCATTTCAATATGAGTATCTGTAAGCCCTGCTTCTTCAAGCCTAGCCCTGACAAGGAAAGGAATCACATCAATGGCAGGACAACCCGAATACGTAGGCGCCAGGTCTATCCTCCAATGCCCGTTTTCAGGACGGATATCAAGGACCATCCCCAGATCCACAATAGATACAACGGGGATTTCAGGATCGGCCACTTCGTGCAGTAGGCCTGCGATCTGTCTGCGGATGATATGTGTGTTGTGCACTAACAATAAAGGACGCCTCTAATAACTGCTTGATAAATAAAAATACATGTTGATTTTCAACGCATTAAAGGAGTTGCACTTAGTTATTTAATTGTTATTAGCAGCGCCCTAAAATACATTGATGCAAAAAAAAATTACCAGGTCATCTGCGGATAGGTACGCTGCATGTATTGCAGTTCGGTGAGTATGTACCCCATCTGTTCAGTATGTCTGCCTTCTTTACCTCCGTATAACATCACTTCGCCCTCCGGTAGTTTCAATCCTGCCTGTGCAGCGACTGCTGAAACGCGCTGTTGCCATTCCGGTTGTATAAGCGATATATCTAGGGCAACTCCTTCAGCAAGAAGTGCTGACTCATAATACGCCAGCGTAAACATCTCGCCGGTATATCTCCATAGTTCGTTAATAGCTACCTGCATTTTGGCGTGACTTTCTTCTGTACCGTCTCCGAGACGTATCACCCATTCGCTGCTATAGCGATAGTGGTATTTTATTTCCTTCAGTGATTTGACGGCGATGGCATTGAGTTGTGGATCCGGATGACTGGTGAGGCTTTCGTACTGCAACAGATTGAATGCATCGTACAGAAACTGCCTCATGATGGTATGGCCAAAATTTTTGTTGGCCTGTTCTACTAAAAGCAAGTTATAATATTCGTTTTCGTAACGCAACATAGCGAGGGCGTCCTCATGGGTATGCTGTCCCGGGAGAGAGGCGATATATTGGTAGAGGAGTCTTGCCTGACCGATGAGATCAAGTGAAATATTGGTCAGGGCGATATCCTGTTCGAGTACAGGGCCGTGTCCGCACCATTCGCCCAGGCGCTGTCCGAGGATGAGGGGGTTGTCTGCGAGGTGGAGGAGATATTTGATTTTAACGTCCATGGTTTGGGAAGATATTGAGAATCAAAATTAGGATGTTAGGGTTGAATAGAGGTGGTTTATGGAAAAAAAGGCGGAAGGGCGGATGAAGCTTAAGAGGCGAAAGAGGCCTTAAGAGGCATAAGAGGCGGAAGAGGCTTAAGAATAAAAAGGCTTAAGAGGACATGTTCATAGGCTATCCCGCTTTGTCCCCAGGGTTGAGCAGTAAACGGGTCGAGCGAAGAGAGATCCCGCCTAAATGCAAGGCACTTGCAGCGGGAGGCAGAGCCCGCAGGGCGAAGGGGCAAAAAAGGCAGAAGGGCGGAAGAAGCCTAAGAGGCTAAATCATTAATCTATCATATTTTCAAAAATACATACTCAACGTATTCATAATCTGTGAATTAAAGATTAGTTATTTTTTGATATGACAAAAAAATAATTATGTTTTCGATATTGCCCACCACTGAGCAAAGGATTAACTTTGGCTTTTGTTTCAAATCCGATTATCCCATGAAGTTTCACCTCAAACTCTGGCCTTTAGCGCTTGTCCTATTGACGTTCGCCTCCTGTCTTGAGCCGGAAGACCCGATTGAATTTCTCCCTGTCACTGCGCCCGCGAACCAGGAATCAAACACCGTCGTGTGGGAATGGTCAGAAGTCTATCTGACCATCGAACGTGATCTCCAGGGATTTCGCCCTGCACCGACCTGCAGAGCTCTCGCCTACATTAATATGGGCGCTTTTGAAACGGTCATTCCAGGAATGGAAAAATACAAGTCCCTGAGTAATGTGATCGACGGTTTCCCGACCACCACACTTGAGGATGCCCCGACCCAGATCAACTGGCCTATAGCCCTCAACGCCTATTACGCCAGAGCCCTTACTTTTTTCCTTTACAATGCTAATCAGGATCAGCTGTTTGAGATAGAAAAAACAGAATCCACGCAACTTGCCAAGCTAAGCCAAAACGTTCCCCAGGGACTTGTGCAGGCCTCCATCCGATGGGGTCAAAAAGTGGCGAATACGATAATCTCTTATTCCGAAACTGATGTAGAAGGTGCTAACCAAGTTCGTATAGGTCGTCCGTCAGATTATTTTCCACCGGTTGGAGAAGGGCTGTGGACGCCCACTTTACCTGACCTGAGTTCTGCTCTATTTCCATACTGGGGAAAAGTCAGGGTCTTTGGTGCCAATCAAAGCGACCTGCTTTCACTTCCTCCTACTTATGACTACAGTACTGATCCTGCAAGCGCATGGTACAAAGACAATCTCGAAGTAGCTGAGGCCGTCAACAATATGACGGATGAAAACAGGTGGATCGCTGAGTTCTGGAGTGATGACCTCACCGGACTGACCTTTAGCCCTCCTGCCAGGATTATCGCTGTAGCCAATCAGGTGATCAAACTAGAAGATCTGAACCTCGAAGAAACCCTTCACATGTATTGCAAATTGGGGATTGCCCTCAACGACGCATCTGTTGGCGCTTGGAAATCAAAATATGTTTACAACACCGAGCGTCCTGAAACATTTATCCGAAAATATATTGACCCGGATTTCAAACCTATTCTTGGTGAGGCCATAGGCACACCTGGATTGACTCCTTCCTTCCCAGGCTACCCCTCAGGCCACAGTACCTTTGCCGGAGTTTGCTGGAGGATCTTTGATCATTTTTTCGGAGCTCAATATGAATTTACCGACCACTGCCATTTTGGAAGAACTGAATTTGCCGGATACCCGCGCACCTACAACACATGGAAAGATCTGGCGGACGAAAATGCTTATTCAAGAATTCCCCTGGGTGTGCATATCCGCATGGATTGCAGTGAAGGCCTTAGACTGGGCAATGTCATAGCTGGAAAAGCATTGGATCTGGATCTACAGAAATAAGTATTCTCTGTATAAACCCTATACCATAAGAGGAAAAAGGTTGGCTTACTTACAGCCAACCTTTTTCTTTTAGTTTCATACCTGCCAGGACCTTTGCTAAAACACAGGCATCGTCATCTAATATGCCGGAGTAGCAACTTTAACAAATACCTTAGCGTTTTAGCATCATACAATTTTTCTTCATGAAGGTCCTTATACTGCTTCCGCTGCTATTCATGTTGTTAACCACTCCGGTTAGCGGGCAGAACTCCAAGCTGGCAGACCAATACTACCTGGAAGGAGAATATCAGAAGGCCGGAGACCTCTACCTCAAGCTCCACGAGACGGCCAAAAAGAATGGCAACTTCATCTACTTCAACAAGTATATAGAATGCCTGCTGGCGCTCAGAGAATATGACCGAGCCGAAAAAGAGATCCAGGCTCAGATGAAAGCTCAGCCGGATGATTACAGTATGCTGGTGACCCTCGGAAATGTACAGGAGCGCATTGGCAATTATGAAGCAGCACAAGCATCATACCGTCTGGCAATTGCAAAACTGCCTCCCCGCATTGATGCCATCACCAGACTGGGCAATGCTTTCCTGGGACAAGCCAAATATGATGAAGCCATCGTGACCTACGAAAAAGGAGAACAATTGCTTGACAAACCGGGCATTTTCTCTTATCAGCTCGCAGACTTGTATAAGCGAAACGGGGATATGTCTAAGATGATCGAGCAATATCTGTATTCACTGCAGTCGAGTCCTGACAGGCTGGAGAATATACAAAACATGCTGCAGAGGTCGCTCAAGGCTGAAGACTATTCTGAGTTGTTATCGCAACTCTACGTGTTCATCCAGGACTACCCGGAGACCGATTACTTTCCTGAAATGCTTGCATGGACGTTTATGCAACAGAAAGACTACAGCAAAGCCATGCGCCAGGCGAAAGCCCTTGACAAGCGCATGGGCGAAAACGGCTTGAGAGTTTACCGGCTTGCTACGATCGCCGCAAACGACCAGGACTATGTCACCGCCATTGACGGTTTTGAATATATCCTTACCAGCCAAAGCCCGGGTTCACCGTATTACCTGGAAGCAAAAAGGGCAAGTCTGGCCACCAAGCGCAGACAGATTACTGAAAACTACAGCTATACCATAGAGCAGCTCAGGGTACTTGAAGCAGAATATATCGCTACCATTGACGCCAATGGTATCCATGCCGGCACCGCGCTGATCGTTTCCGAACTGGCTATGCTCGAAGGCTTATACATCAATGACCTGGCCAAAGCGATTTCCTATGTGGAGCAGGTGGTCAACCTTCCCGGTATTAACAATACGGTGCAGGCTTATGCAAAACTAGACCTGGGCGATTATTATTTGATGTCCGGTGAGATATGGGAAGCTACCTTGTTGTATTCACAGGTTGATAAAGCTTTCGTTGAAGATCTGATCGGACAGGATGCCAGGTTTAGAAATGCAAAACTCTCCTATTACAACGGCGATTTCGAATGGGCACAAACCCAGTTTGATATCCTCAAAACGTCAACCTCCAAACTGATCTCCAATGATGCACTCGACCTGAGCATTTTCATCATGGACAATCTCGGGCTCGACAGCAATACGCATGCCCTCAGCGAGTATGCCCAGGCAGAACTCCTGATCTTTCAGAATAAACTGGATGAGTCAATTGAAAAACTTACGATCCTGGGAAATATATATTCCGAACACGGACTGAAAGATGATATCCTCTATCTCGAAGCGAAGCTCTACGAAAAGAAAAGAGATTACCTCAAAGCCGATACGTTGTACCAGGAAATTATCACCACCTTCCCTGAAGAAATCCGGGCAGACAATGCCTTGTATAATCAAGCCCAGCTCTATGAGCATCAGCTAAATGATCCCGAGAAAGCCAAGGCCTGTTATGAAAAGCTGTTTATGGAATACACGGACAGCACCTTTGCTATTGAAGCGAGGAAACGCTTCCGGGAACTGCGCGGGGATTTTGATACGGAAGAGGAAATGCAGTAAATTAGGAAATAGGAAATAGGAAATAGGAAATAGGAAACAGGAAATAGGAAACAGGAAATAGGAAGCAGGAAATAGGAAGCAGGAAGCAGGAAATAGGAAATAGGAAGCAGGAGGCAGGAGGCACTTAGATGTTAATATTCGCTTCGCGAATATTTTAAACTTTTCACTTTTCACTTTTCACTTTTCATTTTATTCCGGTTGCTGAGCGTAGTCGAAGCATCACTTATTACATATCCACCTGATCTTTTTCAATCAACCTGAATCCGTTACCATGTATATTCATGATCTGGAGATTCTGGTCTTTGCTCAGGTACTTGCGAAGTTTGGTCACGAATACATCCATGGATCTGGCGGTAAAATAATTGTCTTCCCCCCAGATTTTAGCTAAAGCTTCCGCGCGTGTCAGTACGTCATTCTTGTGCTGGCAAAACATCTTGAGGAGATGGGCTTCTTTTGGCGATAATTTTTCCCTTTCATTACTGCTTCCGCCCTGCCAGGTAAGAATGCGCAGGGGATAATTAAAAATGTACTCACCAATCTGGTATTCCTTTATTTCATCTTCTTTCTCTACCCCTTTATTGACCCGGCGTAAAATAGCCTGGATACGGAGTAAAAGTTCTTCTGAATTGAACGGTTTGGCCAGATAATCATCAGCTCCAATCTTAAAGCCTTCCAGAATATCCTCTTTTAGGTTTTTAGCGGTCAGGAAAATGATCGGCATTTCTTTGTCCTTTTCCCTTACTTCCCGTGCGAGGGTAAACCCATCCTTGCGGGGCATCATGACATCAAAAATGCATAGGTCAAAACTACCTTTCCTGTAGGTCTCCAGTCCCATGACACCATCGGATGCCAGGGTGACATCATAATCGTGCATTTCCAGGTAGGACTTCAATACATCCCCGAAATTCTGATCATCCTCTACTAAAAGTATTTTACTAGCTGACATACGTTAAACAATTTTCAGATTCGCTATCAAACGGGTTGTTATGCAATGTCACTTTGGGCCTTTTTGTGTTGCCGGCAGAAAGAGGAAAAACTTACTCCCTTTGCCCGGTTCACTTTTTACATCGATACTTCCCTGGTGCGCAGTGGCAATCGCCTTCACATAGCTCAAGCCTAATCCGAATCCCTTCACATCATGCACGTTCCCGGTGTGTACCCTGTAGAATTTATCAAAGATATGCTTTTGATCTTCTTTGGTCATACCTATTCCTTTATCTTCTACCGTGATTTCTATACCTTCCCCACGATTGCTTGTCATAATCCGGATCTCAGGGGCATTTTCAGAATACTTGTTAGCATTGTCGAGAAGGTTATAAATCACGTTGGAAAGATGGGTGGCGTCCCCTTCTATATCCGGATTCCCTGCATCCAGGTGCACATCTATATGGCCTTCCCGTTTTAACACCTGGAGACTTAAATGCTCCACGGCCTGATGAATCACTTGATGCATATCCACCCGGGTGAGGTTCAACTCAAAATCCCTTTTATCAATCTGAGCCATCTGCAGTACCTTTTCTACCTGTTGCAACATCCGTTTGTTTTCCTGCCGTATGATCCCGACAAAACGGTTGATCTTACCTTCGTCATTGATTACTTTAGGGCTGGCTATGGAATCTGCTGCGAGCGATATGGTGGCGATAGGGGTTTTGAACTCATGGGTCATGTTATTGATGAAATCCGTTTTCATCTCCGATACCTTTTTCTGCCGGAGGATCACATGAATGGTATAACTGAAACAAAACAGGATCAGCGAAGTGAACAGAATGGCGGCTAACATGGTGGGTAAGAGCGAATACCAAAGCCAACCCGTCTTATTGGGAAAATGAAGTTTAAGCCATCCCGGTGAATTCTTCAGGTCACTCCTGTACAGGGCAACCTGGTATTTTGAATTAAAAAGGCTTCTCGATTCAGGATTGTCGACATGGCTGGATTCAGACTCATCCATTTTACCAACCACATAATTGCCATTGATGATGATGAAATTAGTGTCGACAGACTGGATGACCCCATATTGGTAGGGAAGGTTTATGGCCCTATTTTCAAGGATCAATCCGTTCAGAAATGTCGGGTGGATTGTAACGGCGCTGTTCATCGAGGATCTCCCAATAGGTACTTTGCCGACGCCAGTTATCCATTGGGTCCAGAAGGGATTGAAGCTTATCAGAGGAAAACAGACTGTCATTGAGGGCTTCCAGATTAAGTTTCATCTCCTCGCTGAGCATGCCTGATTCTTCCACAAATTCAGCGATCTCCTGCTGGATCATCAAGGAAGGGGCCTGGTTGAGGGTATTGAGGATTTCGAGTGGTGCCTTTGCCTCATTGGCCGTCAGTCGTTCTTCAACCTGATTGAGCGCCTCAATGACATTGGTATCAAACCTGGCTTCCTGCTGCTCCATGGACCAATTGAACCAATAGACCTGGATCAGGCTCGACCCAAGAAGCCCGATGGTCATCAGGATGATGATCAGCCAGATAGCTCTTTTACTCATATAGGAATGAACAAAATTACATCCCTTGAGGGATCGCTACGCATTTTAAGGAAGTATTAACCAATATATCAGATTGTTGGAGCAAACTCCAACAATGACCAAGCTTTGGCGTTGCAGGAGTTTACTGCGCGCCATTGCAGGAGTTTGATGTGGGCCATTGCAGGAGTTTGCTCCTGCAATACTCGATGAGGGCCATTGCAGGAGATTACTCC
>Ga0163151_10010159_pt1 | contig 10007 bp, 11 predicted proteins | sample OliLakLV19MP5IB2_FD_145596 | JGI IMG/M metagenome (GOLD analysis project Ga0163151, IMG submission 145596) | Freshwater microbial mat bacterial communities from Lake Vanda, McMurdo Dry Valleys, Antarctica - Oligotrophic Lake LV.19.MP5.IB-2 | ecosystem: Environmental > Aquatic > Freshwater >... | reverse complement strand
CATCTGGGCCGACATGCTGGCCTGAGGCAGCGTCAAACCCGAACGTGCGGACTCCCGCGCCGGGAGCCCGCGATCCGTCAGGGCTTGATGTACGCGGATCCCTGCTTCTGGAGCTTCGCGATACGGACCACACCCGACGGAGTGAAGTCGGCCTCCTCGATGAACTGCTCCTTCTTGATGCCGCGGTTCCGCAACGTGATCTCGCACACTTCGAACTTCACACCGCGGTTCTTCAACGCGGCCACCGGTCCGGCAAACGCACTTCCGTTGGGGTCCTTCGCACCGTCCATCAGGAAATCCACGCCGAGAGCGTGCGTGACCACCGTGATCTGCACGGTCGGATCGGTGTCGATGTGATTCTTCACGTTGCGCAGTCCCTTGAGGGCTTGCGTCGCCGTATCGTCGATGTGATAGACGACCTTGTCCTGCGCCCAGGCGCCCATCGCAGCGAGGCTGATCACGATACCCGCCAGAAGCTTGGATGCGTTCATGACTGTTTCCTGTTCGATTCCTCGCAAGGAACCTGGTTGCTCGACATGCGCCCGGCGGAACAGCCGGGCGACTCCCTGAGACTAGAACTCGAGCGATTCGGCGATGGCGCGGATGCCGGCCTGTGCGCAGGCATCATCCGCATCCCCGCCGGGCGCGCCGGACACGCCGATGCCGCCCAGCAGTGCCCCGCCTGCTTCGATGGGCTGGCCACCACCCGCCGCCAGTACCTGGGGATGCGCACGGAGGCCGCTCATCGGCTTGCCGGGCTGTGTCTCGATGGCCAAAGCCGCTGTCGCCAGCTTGAAGCTGGCCGCGGTCCAGGCCTTGTTGGTGGCGACCTCGATGGTGTGTGCACCTGCGAATCGATCGCGCAGCAGCGCCTGCAACAGGCCCGAGCGGTCGACCACCGCCACCGTCACCTGGTAGCCCTGCTTGCGACAGTGCTCCAGGGCCGCACGCGCCGCCGAGACGGCGGCCTCGGGCGTCATGGACTTGAGTGAGAACGTCCCTTCCTGCGACGAAGCCGGCAGCGCCAGCATCGCGCAGGCCGTGCACACCGCCCCCCGACGCCAAGCCGAACCCACGCGATAGGCCATGCGCTTCAGGCCGAAGCCAGCCCCGGATTGCCCTTGATGCCCACCAACCTGGGCGTGTTCAGCCGCCGGGGCTTCACCCGCCCGCCTTGCGACTTGAACCACGTCTCGACCACGTCCCACACTGGCTTGACCCCGGGCATCGTGCGCGCCTCCTCGGCCACCGGCGCCCAGCCCGCGACCTTGTACTTCTTGCCGGCCTCGATCGCCTTGCCGCCGAGCTGCATGTCGGCAATCCGGGCGCCCATCTTCTGCGTCGGGTCGCAGGTGTAGGCCAGGCCACCGACCCGCACCATGTCCCCGCCCTGCTGATAGTACGGGTCGGGGTTGAACAGGTTGTCGGCCACGTCTTCGAGGATGGTCCTGATGGTCTCGCCGGTCATCTCGACGACGGTGGCGTACGGGTAGGTGATGGCCAGCTGGTCCATCATCGCTTCGCGCGTGATCGTGTCGCCAGGCAGCAGCGTCGTGCCCCAGCGGAAGCCCGGCGAGAACGCAATCTCGGCGCCCTGCACCTCCATCAGCGCATCGCAGATCAACTGGTCCCAGCTGCCGTTGAAGTTGCCGCGCCGGTACAGAAGGCCGTCGGTCACCGCGAGCTTCTCGGCCAGCTTCGCGTCGAAGGGCTGGCGGATCCTGGTGATCAGCGCGTCCATCTCCGGGTCAGCCTCGATCTGGTTGGCGAAGATCGGCAGCAAGCGGTAGCGGAAGTCGACCACCTTGCCGCCCTTGACGTCGAAGTCCATCACACCGAGGAACTTGCTGTTGCTGCCTGCGTTCGTGACCAGCGTTTTCCCACCCGGATTGGCCACGGGCACTGCCACCGGCACGCCGTCGTGGGTGTGCCCGCCGAAGATGGCGTCGATGCCGCGCACGCGCGTCGCCATCTTCAGATCAACGTCCATGCCGTTGTGGGACAGCAGGACGACGACCTTCGCGCCCTTGGCGCGAACTTCCTCGACCACCTTCTGCATGTTCTCGTCCTGGATGCCGAAGCTCCAGTCGGCGACCAGGTAGCGGGGGTTCGCAATCGGCGTGTACGGGAAGGCCTGGCCGATGATGGCGCAGGACACGCCGTTGATCTCGCGCATCACGTAGGGTTTGAAGACAGGGTCGCCAAAGTCGTTCGTCTTGACGTTCTGCGCCACGAAATCGACTTTGCCCTTGAAGTCCTTGTCGATGATCTCCTTGACCCGCTCCATGCCGTAGGTGAATTCCCAGTGCCCGGTCATCACGTCCACGCCGAGCAGCTTGGCGGCGTCCACCATGTCCTGCGCGTCGGTCCACAAGGAAGTGGCCGAGCCTTGCCAGGTGTCGCCACCGTCGAGCAACAGGGCTCCTGGCCGGCTGGCCTTCATCTGCTTGACCAGGGTCGTCAAATGGGCAAAGCCGCCCACCTTGCCATAGCGGCGCGCGGACCTTTCGAAGTCCAGGTAGGTGAAGGCATGGGACAGGTCGGTCGATGGGCGCGCTCCCCACAGCTTCAGCAGGTGCTCCCCGACCAGGTGGGGGGGTCGTCCCTCCATCGCCCCGATGCCGATGTTCACGCTCGGCTCGCGAAAATAGATCGGCTTGAGCTGCGCGTGGCAGTCCGTCATGTGCAGGAACGACACGTTGCCGAAGGGAGCGATGTCGTACAAGCCCCTTTGCGCAGTCGCCGCGTCGGCGTAGGCAAACCGGCCCAGCCCCATGCCCGCCACCGACGCTGCGCTCAACACCTGGACGAACTCGCGCTTTGACAGATTCATGGTTCAGCAGTCAGCGATGTGACGCAGCGTCCCGCGCGAGCGCAGGCCCCAAGGTCACCTCATTGGTTGACCGGAGACCTCGGGTCCAGCAGCAACGCCATCACGTCGCGGATCTGGTCTTGCGTCAGCAGTGCTGCATGGCCGAAACGCGGCATGTTCGAGCAGGCCGCGTAAGCCTTGCTGTTCCACAGCTTGCCCCAGGTGTACTGCACGATGGGCGCGCTGGTCGGGCTGGCCGGGTCGGCCACTCCGCGCAATTTGCCGTAGTTGTACAGGCTCGGCCCGATCGTGCCGAAGGACAACTCGGCCTTGCCGATCTGGTGGCAGTTGTAGCAACTGCCTCCGTTGGCCGCGTCCGCCTTGTCGGTCCAGGTCGCTCCTCGTCCGTTCTGGGCCAGCTTCTCGCCTTCCTTCCAGTCCCCGAGATAGCGGCCATCGACTGGCCATTTGATGGTTGCCAAAGCGGCAGTCTCGACCTGTTGGGCCACGTCGGCTCCCGGCGGCTTGTCGGACGAGCACGCGCGCTGGCCGAGATCCTGATCCAGTCGGTCGAGTTTGGCGATACCTTGTTCGCGAAACGAAGCCTTGATGACAGTCAGCGCCTTCTGGTCGAGCTCCTGCGATGACGGCAGCGGTTGCGTAGCGGCGCATCCGACGGCGATGACGGCCAGCGCGGCGAGCCCGATAAACGTGGTCTTCATGTTCATCCTCGCTTCAGCGCTTGAGGGCAGGCGCGATCGACTGAGCGCCCTTGGCATTGACGCCCATGTAGACGCCCAACGCGATGGTCACGTCCGACGCATAGCCTGGGTAAGGGAAGCGCTGCTGGCGGAAGCAGTCATTCAGGCGCCGCTGCATGCTCCACAGCTCGCCGCTGGAGACCCGGTAGGCAGGCCACGCTGCGAAGCCGACCCCATCGCCTGGGTTGACGGTCAGATTCGGCAAGTCCTGAAGTCTCACGCGTTGACCGGCCTGGTTGTGGCATGAAGAGCAGGAGAAGTCCATCGGCCCGCCGCGGAAGAAGAAGGCGCGCTTGCCGATCTCGTACATCACCTGCTCCTCGCGGTGCGACTGCGGCAGGCTCACCTTCAGACCGCGTGACTCGGCCGAGATGAAGGCGACCAGCGCCTCCATGCTGACCTGCTCACCGCGCCCGAAGGGCGTCTTGGCGATCTCGACTGCGTTCAGTCCCTGCAACGTCTCCATGCAGGTCAGCAGGCGGGACTCCAGGTCTTGCACGCGTTGCGTGTCGGCAAACCAGCGCGGCAATTCGACCCAGGCCCCCTTCACGATCCCGGGTCCCTTGCCCAGATCACATCGTTCGAGCGACGCATTCCTGGGGCCGCGCCGCTGCTTCCAAAGTACCTCGCCCTTTGCCTCGAACAACTCGGCAGGGTTGCCGTCTTCGAGCATCTTGCGGTACTCGGCGATGCCGTCGGCAGCCGACTTCTGCTGCGCCGAAACGCCCAGCACCGAGGCCAACAGTGCGCCTGCGATCAGAAGGTATCTCATGGTCTCCTCTCGTTGTGGGTCAAGACACCGTGGCTTCGTCCGTTCTCTTCTCGCCCTTGTTGTCGACCCAGGACACGCTGACCTTGTCGCCCGCCTTGGCCCCTTTGATGGCGAATTGCAAGAACGGGTTCTTCGCCACCGCCGGCCCCCACTGCGCCGTCATGACGGTCTTGCCGTTCAACTGCGCGGAAACCTCCTGGATGTACCACCCGGGGATGATCTTGCCGGCCGCATCCTTACGCTGGCCGGTTTCCATCTCGTGAGCCATCAGCACGCGTACGGTGGCCTTGTCGCCTGCGGCTTGAGCGCGAATGCGCATCGGATCAGCCATGTTGAACTCCTTCGAATGTCGGTGATTGAGAGGCGATGCTCGCGACGATCAGCCGCCGCATCCGCCAAGAGTGACCTTGATCTCCTTCTTGGCAAACAGTACCTTGCCGTCGTTCATCATGGCCACGGCATAGACGTCCGAGGACTGTCCCATCTTGACGCGCGTGGCGAAGTTCGAATCGACCGCATCGGTCACGTCGAATATCGCCGTCAGTACCGAAGGATTCTTCTCGACCAGCAACAGCATGCGCTTGACTCCCGGCAGCGCCGTCGCGGCACCGATCGGCACCACGGCGCCGTTCTCCGCGATGTCGGGTCCGGTGACGGTCACGTCCTTGCTTTCCACCGGTGCACCGCCACCCAGCGCCTTCATCAGGTCCGGGATCGTCTTCGCGTCGAACGCAGCAGCGTTGTAACCAGCGGCCTGCGCACTGGCGAGAGTCGGCAGCATGCCGACCGCTGCCAGCATCGCCGCCAACTTGGCTGAATGAGAAAGCATGTCTCGACGGGTTTGCATAACATCTCCTTTATCCGCATATTCTAATGAACCAACATAATTCGACGATGGGGGCCTTCCCTTAGTCATCGCCGCGCTCGGTGTCACTTCCTTGCGCCTCCCGCGAGCCACCGGGCGATCGCCTTGGCTTCGTCATCCGACAGGGTCTGCGCGGGCATCGGAATGGCTCCCCAGACTCCCGACCCGCCGGCTTTGATCCGGCTCCTCAAGTAGTCCACCGCATCGGCGCGGCCCTCGTACTTCTTCGCCACCTCGCGAAACCCCGGTCCGAGGATCTTGCTGTCCAGGCCATGGCAGGCCGCACAGCCGTTCTTCTGTGTCAGTGCGAGGGGATCGACTCCGCCCGTCGCTGCCTTCGCAGGTACCGGCGCGGGAGCCGCGGCTGCATCCGCGACGACCGCCGCCGAGGTTGCAACCGCGGACTGCAGCGTGGCGGGCGGGGGTTTGGTCGTGTCTGCACCGTGTTGAGATCCGACCAATCGATTCTGCTGCGCGAGGTTGCCGTGGGCATTGCGGGCGAAGTCGGGCAGGAGGGACGCGACCTTCAACTCGGTCGGACAGTCTCGCATGCAGGCATTCGCCTTCACGTCCGGCTTGCGCTTGCCGGATTCAGGCCCCGGCCACAACGCGTGCTCCGTGGTCATTCCGTTGCGGTTGGGCATCAGCTTCTGCACGTCGGCGATGTTCTTGTCGGAGAGCGTGAAATCATCCGGAACGATGCCGCCCATGTTGAGGGTGTAGGCCGTCACTGCGTAGACCTCTTCCGTGCTCAAGGACTTCGGTGCGTTCCATGGCATCGCCCTGCGGATGTAGTCCCAAAGCGTCGACACGCTGGACACCTTCATCAGCGTCGTGCGAGCCGGAAAACCCGTGTCGGTGAGCCGCGCCACGCGGCCTGTCTTGATGTCGTCCTTCGTCGTTCCGCCGACCATGGGATTGAAGACGTTGTTGGCTTCGCCGAAGATGCCGTGGCAGGAGGCGCACTTGCCCTCCCACACATCCTGTCCTTTCGCGACCGAGCCGGCACCCTTCGGCAGACCCTTGAAGTCCGGCCGCACGTCGATGTCCCAAGCCGCGAGCTCCCTGGCTGTCGCTGCTCGTCCGACTCCAGGGTACGCGGCTGCGGGAGCGGTCTGCCGCGCCTGCTGTGACAGCACCGGCGCGGTGAAGGACGTCAGCAGCACAGCCGCGATCAGAACTTCACGCCAGCTGGACATTCTTCACCTCGCCGCCTTCCTGCACCAGCCAGGTCTGGATGGCGTGGTTGTGATAGATCGACCGGGTGCTGCGCACATCGCGCAATTGCTTGTAGGTGGGCTGCACGTAGCCGGTCTCGTCGATCGCGCGGCTCTGCACCAGAGCCGGCTTTCCGTCCCACGTCCAGTCGATGTTGAAACGGGTGAGGCACTTCGACATGACGGGCGACTCCAGACGTGCGGTCCGCCAGTTACGCCCGCCGTCGACGGACACGTCCACCTTTTTGATCTTTCCCCTGCCAGACCAGGCGAGGCCGCTGATGCTGTAGAAGCCCGTGTCGAGCAACACCTGGCCGCCCGAGGGGGTCGTGACGACGCTCTTGCACTCCTGCGTGCTCGTGTATTGGCGATGAATGCCGTTCGGCATCAGGTCGACGTAATGGATCGTCTCGTCCTTGGTGCCGTAAGGCTTGTCGCCCACTTCGATGCGGCGCAGGTACTTCACCCAGCTCACGCCCTGTACGCCAGGCACCACGAGCCGCAAAGGGTAGCCCTGCTCGGGCCGCAGCATCTCGCCGTTCTGCCCATAGGCGACGATGACTTCGCCGCTCTCCACGAGTTCCATCGGCACGGTCCGGGTCATCGACGAGCCGTCGGCGCCCTCACCCAGGACGAAGCGGCCGCGCTTGTAGTCGACCCCACACATCTCGAACAGCGTGCGCAGCGGCACGCCCGTGAACTCGCTGCAACCCAGCATGCCGTGGGTGTACTGGCAGGTCGGCACCGCCACATTGCCCCATTCCATCCCGGTGTTCGCACCGCACTCGATGAAGTGGAAGCGCGAGACCGACGGCAGCCGCATCAGCTCGTCCATCGTGAAGACCCGCGGCGTCTTCACGATCCGCTCGTCCGAGCCGTTGACCATCAGCCGATGCCTGGAAGGGTCGATGTCCCACCAGCCCTGGTGATGGCGCTCGAAATGCAGACCGCTGGGCGTGACGATGCCGAACAGGGACTGCAGCGGAGCGAACGACACCGAGGCCTGCGTCGTCTGCGTGAGCCCCGGGCTCTGCCGGCGTTGCACATTGACTTCGTACTTCGATGGCTTGCCGTAGCCCTCGCTCGCGACGGGCTGACCCAGCCCCGTGCTGTGCGCCGGCAGTTCGAGAATGTTGGGGTCTCCGCCGTCGGCAGACATCGGATTCGACGCCGCCAGGGCGACCGGCGCTGTGGCCAAGGCGCCGGCTGCCGCGAACGCGCTGCGAATGAAGTCTCGGCGCCCCTTCTTCGCCTCGGCGTACACCTGGCAAACACCCTCCGGGTTCAAGAAATTCTCGGGCGCCTTGATCAAACGACCCGACATGTTCCTCTCCGAATCCACTGGCTCTCCTTGAAGCTCACCTGCCGGTCACTGGAGACGGGCGGCGTTTCCTTGCTGCCCCACCATCGCGAAACCCTGCTCTGCGCAAACCGCATCGCACAGCAGCATCACCCGCTCGCTCACGATCCGGTAGTACACCTGCGAACCGGACCGTCTGCGACCGAGGATCCCGCCGCGGTACAGCATCCCCAGGTGCTGCGAAATGTTGGGCTGACTGACCTCCAGACGCTTCAGCAGCTCGCCGACGTTCTTCTCGCCGTCGCGCAGATGGCAGACGATGCGCAGGCGGGTCGGCGTCGACAACAGGGCGAACAGCTCCGCGGCGATCTCGAAGACGCGATCCGACGCGCTGTTGCTCATTCAATTGCCTATCTGGATATCAGTTACAACGAATATTAGTGCTTGCCTATTTATCGACGATCCGGGAATACCCGCGGTATTTCGAGCGAGCGCTGCGCATGGCCGCGGATCAACGATTCCACCGACTCGCCTGTCGCCACACCGATGTTTGCGACATCGGCCTCCGGTGTCCGAACGGGAGCAGCTATCGCAGCGACGTCCGGCTGCCATGACGCCGCGGAGAAGCCGTGGCTGCGGACGTCGCGGATCGACTGCTCTATCTCGGCGCGCACCTCCGCCCAGTGCGGAGCGCGCCGCTACCTGAAGACGCCGACAACCCTGCCACCTGTGGGTCGCTGTCGAGCACCTGCGGTCTGCCTTTACCCCCGCGAACCAGGGGGCGACGTCGATTGCTGCCAAACCCCACGCCGCGCATCATGCAACAAGGGAGTGGGGGCACCCGCTTCAACCAAAGGACTCGCATGAACCGACTTGTTCGAGTGCTCGCAGCGATTGCGGCCACGTGGATTTCGAGTGCGGTCGTCGCAGCCGAGGGGACCTTGTTCGTTGCCAACGGCGGCGGGAATGCGGTCGTGGAGTTTCCGCTTCCCGCGGGACCGGGCAGCCCCTTCGTTCTCCCTGGTAGCGGCGGTCTCGTCGACCCCAGGGGAGTCGTCTTTGGACCTGACGGAAACCTGTACGTCACCGGTACTGGCGCGACGCAGGGTCAGGTGCTCAGATACGACGGCAACACGGGCGCATTTCTGAATCTGTTCGCGACCACGGCTGACAACGCTCCGTTCGGCCTGCGATTTGGCGCAGACGGCAACCTGTATGTCGCAAACTTGCTCTCGGCATCGGTGAGCCAGTTCAACGGCAGCACTGGCGCTTTGATCGGCAACTTTGTCGTCCCTGGCTCCGGCGGTCTGGACGCGCCCCGAGATCTGATCTTCGGGGCGGATGGGGACCTGTTCGTGTCAAGTCCCGGCAGCGTGAGTGGTGGTGCCGTGCTCCGCTTCGACGGACTCTCCGGGGCCTTCGAGGGTTCCTTCGCCACAGGTGTGGATCCGAGAGGATTGGCCTTCGGACCGGGGGGCGATCTCTTCGTCGCGAGTTTCGGGACCGACGACATCCGGCGCTTCGACGGAATTACCGGCGTGTTCGAGGGCATCTTTGCATCTGGCGGCGGACTGGATGGGCCGGTGGGTCTCGCGTTCGGCCCGGATTCGACACTGTATGTCAGCTCGTTCAACACCGGCCAGATCCTGCATTACAGCGAAGCAGGCGCCTTTGTCGACGCTCTCGGCGGCAACCTGAACTCGCCCCGCCTGTTGACCCTGGCTGCCGTCACGCCGGTGCCGGAGCCGGAGACCTTCGCGCTCCTGCTCGCGGGTATCGCCGCCATTGCGGTACGTGCACGTCGGCGCCTGGTCTCGGTCGATTCGTAGCTCCTGGTTCGAGCCCAGGGCGGGGAACCAAGACAGGCTGGAAGTGGGCACCCTCGCGGTGCCCTCTTTTTTGTCGAGCGTAGGCGGGATCGCAAGGCTGCGCCGAAGGCCTCGACATGGGCCGCATTCAGGGTCGCGATAGGCCTCTCCTTGGATCGGCGGGCGGAAGCCAACTCGATCATCAAGGCGTCGCGGCGTCCCTTCAGCTTCTGCGCCCGACTGGTCAAGGTGTCATCCATCGGGAGGATGCCCTTCTCGACCGCCTCGTAGAGCCGTTTGGTAGCCTGCTCCAGTTCGCTCCAAGGTGCTGGTTCGGCAGCCTGATCTGCTGGCTGAGGTGCGCGAGGACTGACGGGCGTCCTTCCGTGGCAGAGGCGCGTTGCGCTTGCCGGCCGTCGCATTGCCGTCTCAGGAGCCGCCCGGCGCCGGCCTGCCGCGGGGGCTGCGGGGC
>Ga0163151_10010157_pt1 | contig 10007 bp, 9 predicted proteins | sample OliLakLV19MP5IB2_FD_145596 | JGI IMG/M metagenome (GOLD analysis project Ga0163151, IMG submission 145596) | Freshwater microbial mat bacterial communities from Lake Vanda, McMurdo Dry Valleys, Antarctica - Oligotrophic Lake LV.19.MP5.IB-2 | ecosystem: Environmental > Aquatic > Freshwater > Lake... | reverse complement strand
GCCACGGCCACGGCCACGGCCACGGCCACGGCCACGGCCACGGCCACGGCCACGGCCACGGCCACGGCCACGGCCACGGCCACGGCCGTGGTCGCGGCGTGTGCGTGCGGCCCAATCGACGCAGAGAGGGGCCACGCGCTGCGGCTTCTCCGGATCGCGCGAGAAGCGGAAGAAGACCTCGTGCCCGGCCTCGGCCCAACGCTTGCCGAGCACGCTACCGAGCTTGCCGGGACCCACGATCGCGATGTTCATGCGTGGGATCATACGCCGCGAACGCTCCGCGTGCGGATCGCGCGCCACACATCGTTCAGCATCCGGGAAAGCAGGCGGTGCCCATCCGCTCAGCGGCTTGGGTGCGTGCGACGGTAGCGATCTCGAGAACCTTGGCGACTGCCTCCCGCGCCGCACGCTGAAGCTCCGGCGTGGTCGCGTACTTCGCGAGGAGCCGGTGGCCGAGCTGCTGGTGCGCGCGCTCCGTCCGGCTGAATGTACTCGCGGTAGATTCGCACCGTCTCGGCGTCACCGCACTGCTCGCAGAAGGCAATGAAGTTCTCGTTGACCGCGTAGGCGATCGACTCCAGCGTGAAGAGCCCCGCGGCGACCCGCTCAACGGTGGTCGATAGGCCCTTCAAGTACTGAAAAAGTGGGGTTTCACCCGGCGCTTCGAACTCGGCGACGTCGAACCCAAGGGCAGAGAGGCGGTCGGCGACGAGCTGAAAGTGCCCGGCCTCATCTCCGGCCTGGCGGGCCATCGCGATCTTCACGTCGATCTCTGGTGTGGTCGGCATCCACGCCGCCGCTAGCTCGCTGACACTGATCTCATTTGCAAGCGCGATTTGCAGCATTCTCTTCGCGTCGCCGGGCGCGCCGTCGGCCAGCGACGTCCGGCCCGCTCCAACGATGGGCGAAAGGCGCTCAGTCTTGAAGGTTTCGAGTTCCTGAACGAACGTGATGGCATCCATATGGTGTCCCTCCGAAGAAGCGGTCTTTTCGCCGGTCATGACCAGCTCATCGCAGCGCTACCGACCGGTGCGGGGAAGCGGTCGGGATGAAGAAGCGCGGCCAGAAGCTCCGCACTGTCGGCGATCCGGGGGCCGGGCCGGTTGAAGTAGGCGTTGCCATCGGCGACAAAGGTGCGCCCGGCCGGTGTGGCTCGCAGCCGCCGAACTGCCGCCCCAGTGCGATGGTCGCCAAGCTCCGTGATCGTCCGATCGACCGAAAAGCCGCAGGGTAGAAGCACCACCACGTCCGGGTCAGCCGCCTCGATCTCGTCCCAGCTTACGGTCCGGAAGCGTTCGGGAGCAGTCACCCGCACCGGCTCCCCGCCCGCGATCCGGACCAGCGTCGGCATCCAGCCGCCCGCCACCATCGGCGGATCGAGCCACTCGATGCAGGCCACCTTGGGCCTCGGGAAATCTGCGAGCTTCGCCGCGAGCACTACCAGCCGCTCGCGCAGCGCGGCAGCGAGCGCCCGGCCCCGTTCAGGCACACCCGCGGCATCCCCGACGCGCTCGAAATCGGCGTAGATATCGTCGAGCGTGAGCGGCATCAGTGAACAGATTCGCACCGACTTGTGGGTCAGTACGGAGCACGCCTGCTCGACGTCTGCGAGCGACACGGCGCAGACGCGGCACTGGTCCTGCGTCACGATCAGGTCGGGCCGCAGCCGTTCGAGTACCTCGGTCCGGACGTGGTAGAGGCTCGGCCCTTCGCGAACCAGGTCGCGCACCGCGCGGTCGATGCGCCCGCCCGGTTCGGCCGGATCGATCCGGGGCTCGGAGCAGACCGGCAGCCCCCGCACCTCCTCGGGAAAGTCGCACTCGTGTGAGATGCCGACCAGCCGGTCGCGTAGCCCCAGGGCGCAGACGATCTCGGTCGCGCTGGCGATGAGAGTGACGATCGACCGGGCGTTGTCTGCGCGGCGGGGTGGGGACCCGATCGGAGGCTGGGCGGCGGGCTCGATCATGCCACCGTTGCTAGGTCCCACAAAACGTCTGATAGACGTGTTCGCTGGGGGCCGGTGGTGCGCTGTATTCGGGGTGGTCGTGTTCGTTCTCGTAGGGCTTCGCCAAAACGGTTAGCAGTCGCTGCATGACCTGCAAATCGCCGCGCTCCGTAGCGGCTTCCAGCGCCTCTTCGACCTTGTGATTGCGTGGGATGAAGGCGGGATTATGGGCGCGCATGAACTCCATAGCCGCGCCGAGTGACTGCGGCTGTCTGCCGAGGCGTGCCTGCCAGCGGGCATGCCACGCATGAAAGTCAGGATCAGCCAGTGGCGCGTCATCGGTGAGCTTTTCGGCAGAAAGAGCGCGGAAGGTGTTGGTGAAGTCGGCGCTCTTTCGCCGCATCCATTCCAGCAAACTCTCGATCAAGGCAGTGTCGTCGGTTTCATCGGTGAACAGCCCCAGCTTGGCCCTCATGCCAGCGAGCCAATGGCGTTTGAACGTGGCCTCAAAGCCCTGAATCGCCCCGTTCGCCAACGCCAACGCCTGCTTTTTTTCGGGATGCAAAAGTGGCAGCAAGGCTTCGGCCAGGCGAGCGAGATTCCACTCGGCAATGTCCGGTTGGTTGCCATAGGCGTAGCGACCGTGGTGGTCGATGGAGCTGAACACGGTAGCCGGATCATACGCATCTATGAAGGCGCAAGGGCCATAGTCGATGGTCTCACCGGAAAGAGCCATGTTGTCGGTGTTCATGACGCCGTGGATGAAGCCGACGTGGAGCCACTTCGCCACCAGCGCAGCCTGCCGCTCAATCACCGCTTTGAGTGACGCGAGATAGGGTGTTTCCGCATTGGCGAGCTCCGGGTAGTGACGGCGGAACGTGTGATCGGCGAGCGCCTGCAACGCATCGTTGTCTCCGCGTGCAGCCGCCCATTCAAAGGTGCCCACTCGGATGTGACTTTTGGCGACGCGGGTTAGCACCGCGCCAGGCAGACGCTCCTCTCGGAATACCATCTCGCCTGTCGTCACCACCGCGAGGCTGCGCGTGGTGGGAATGCCGAGCGCGTGCATGGCCTCGCTGATGATGTACTCCCGCAGCATTGGCCCGAGGGCTGCGCGCCCGTCGCCACCACGGGAGAAGGGGGTAGGGCCTGAGCCCTTGAGCTGGATGTCAAAGCGCTCGCCGTTGGGCGTGATTTGCTCGCCTAAGAGGATGGCTCGTCCATCGCCCAGCTTGGTGAAATGCCCAAACTGATGCCCCGCATAAGCCAGCGCCAACGGCCGAGCACCGTCCGGCAATTGGTTGCCCGTAAAGAGACCCGTGCTCTCCTCCCTCTCCAACACCTCAGCATCGAGCCCCAATGACTTCGCGAGGGAACGATTGAAGACCACCATGCGCGGCTCACGCACCGGCACCGGTGCGCAGCGCTCATGGAAGATCTCGGGAAGCCGAGCATAAGAATGCTCCAAGTGCCATCCAACGGGGAGTTGCTGTTCGATGGCCTCGCGCAGCCCATCAATGACGGAGCCCTGAGAGTCAGTCGGATGTGATGACATGGGTGTGTCCTTCGTGTGTCAGTTGCTCATGCCGCCGCCATTCCAGTGCGCCTGAGGGTGAGCCGGTCGGGCTTCACCTTCAGCCTCAGGAATCGGTTGAAGCGGGCGTCCGGGTCTTCAGGCTGTCGACGGCATGTACCGGGGGCGCGTCGCCCTTCATGAGGTGGGCGATCGCGCCGTACACCAAGCGTTGGCTCTCTAGCGTGCTCTTGCCGGCGAACGCGGGCGACGTGACCTCAATGCTGAAGTGTCCGCCGCCGCCGTTCACTTCGGCCTGTGAATTGGGGAGTTGCCGTTCGATGGCCTCGCGCAGCGCATCAATGACGGAGCCCTGAAAGTTAGTCGGATGTGATGACATGGGTATTTCCTTTCTATGTCTGTACCGTGTCGATGAGCTTCTGGAGCTCGCCAGACGCATTCATCTCGCGAACGATGTCGCAGCCACCGATGAACTGCCCGCCGACGTACAGCTGCGGAATCGTCGGCCACTGGGCGAACTCTTTGATCCCATCCCGGAGCTCGGGTGAGGCCAGCACGTCGACTGTTTCGTAGCTCGGCACCAGCGTGTCAAGGATCTGCACGACCTGGGCGGAGAAACCGCACTGAGGCATCCGGCGATTGCCCTTCATGAAGAGGACAACCCGGCTGCTCGCCAGGATCTCCGAGATCTGCTTCTGAATAGGTTCGTTCATGGACATGATTGTTCCTTTCAACTTGGGTGATCTTCACGTGTTTGCCATCCAGCATCAAGCTCAGATCCCGCACGTGGGCACGAAAAGCGGGGCCGGTGCTGCCCTCGAGTGAAACGTCGAGTTTTGTCATGGTGTGGGAGATGCTCCGTATGCAGGCAACGTCGTGAGCCGCGTGTCCTCGACGGGGCCACCCACCGTGAAGTGGTAGAAGCTCTGCCAGTCGCGCGAGGAGATGCCGAACACCTCGTGGACGGGGTCGTCGAAGTAGCAGCCGATCCCGGTCGACCGAATTCCAGCCTCTTCCGCTTCGAGGTAGAGCACCTGGCCGACGAGACCGGCCTCCCAGAAGAGGTTGCGGTAAAAGCCGGCACCGTAGGCAACGAGGCTGTCCTTGTAGTCGGCGATCATCCCCAGGCTGAAAGCACCATCCCCCGCTATGTCCTGCCCGCAGGAGACGCCCTTCGCCAGAGCGCGGCAGTCCCCTTCTTTGAGTAGGTACAGGGGGAGCCCTGGCGGGCATGATGGAGGGCGCAGCCAGAGGAACTCGGGCCGCATCGCTAGCCGAAGTGCCTCGACCTTTTCCGGATCGCGAGCGAGCACATAGAGACCAGGAGACAGCTCGTTCACACGATGCACGAAGAGGCCGAGGTGGATGCGTGGGCGCCAGGCAATGGCGTCCCACGGCACGGATCGGCCGTCCCGTGTGGGCACGAGACGAGCCAACATCCGGAAGAAGGTCGCCGCAGGAATTGCGGTGGATGCATCCATGCTCACCGCGCTTCTGCGGCCCAAGATGACTTTCTCGGCCGTGAATGAACCGGACCGAACTGGCGCCTCGAAGAGCTCTTCCCTCAAAGGGGATCTGGAAAACTCTTCGTCGGCCGCAAGCCTCGGATTCGTGGTGGCAACAGCCACCTGGTCGATCACCGGCCAATCCATACCGTGCTCAGAGCTCAGCGCGTTCGCCGTGCCGTACCATCGGGAAGCGGCCACCTTGGACACCAACTCTTTGGACAAGCAGAGGCCCCTGTCGCTCGACCATTTCTCGCGGACCACAAGCGCCACGAGGTCGGGATGCTCCCGCTCCGCGCCGGCGTAGTCGGCATCGCGGTCGAGTCCGAGAAGCTGCGACACGGCGGCGTCGTCGACACAATCGAGGAGGAAGAGTTTCCATCCCAGGGCGGCAGCCGCAAAGCGCAAGGTCCCGAGCGCATGACCGACATCGTGTTGGCAATAGCGGAACGCACGCTCACCATACTTCCAGGCCTCCCGCCAATGAATGGACGAGAGACCGACGAGGAATGAGCCTTCCGGAAACGCCGCCGTCAGTTCAGCCCACAGCAACGGGTCGAGATCTGCGCGGCGCTCGAAACCGTGCTCCTTGGGCGCGTAGTGATAAACGCCAGGACGGGCGTGGATGGCGCCAAGCGCGGGCAAGAGCGCGTATCCGTCGGTCGGGTGGAGGTTCCCGCTCGAGGGATTGGCGCGCAGAGACCACGTCGTTTCGTGGACCCGTTTCCACGCGGTGAGCGAGAGGGCGTAGCGGAAGAAGAGCGAGATGGACTCGATCGAAAGCGGCGCCGGTTCCACGCCATCAGCGACATAGAGCTGCCAGTACGGAAGCGCTCGCCCTGCCTGAGGGAGAGGAAGGCGGACCAGCGAAGCCCCGGCGTAGCGTCGGAACGGATCCGGCTGCGTCGCCCAATCCATGTAGCCAAGCGAGGCGGCGTAGCGGTGGTAGTGATGCTTCGTTCGCTCGTGATAGGCCACCACGACTTCCTCGGGGGAAGGATCGCTGCCCGCGGAGATTGCTTGCGACCGGTCGCCGGGAATTGACGGTCGTTCCGCCGTTCCGCCGTAGAGCGGCAGACGAGTCAAGACCATGAAATTCCCCGAGCATGAGGTGCCGCCGCGTACATCATCGCGACCGACCCTGTGCTACGCGCAGGGGTCCAGTGGTTGTAGTAGGAGTCCATGGGATTGTCCCCGCTATAGGGCAGCGAGAACCTCCTCCACGTGGCCTTGCGGAATCACGTTCTCGAACACCTGCTTGATGCCACCATCCGTCCCCACGATCACCGTCGTCCGCCGGATCCCCTCGCCCCACTTGCTCGGTCCCCAGATCCCGTAGGCGTCGCACACTTTGTGCCCGACGTCGCAGAGCAGTGGGAAGTTCAAGGAGAACTTGTCACGGAACGTTTCGTGGCTCGCGCGGTCGTCGGCGCTCACGCCGAAGACCAGGGCTTTCCCCTCGAACTTCGGCGCAGCGTCGCGGAACTCCTTGCACTCGATCGTGCAGCCTGGCGTGTCGTCTTTCGGGTAAAAGAAGAGCACGACCTGCTTGCCGCGAAGCTCGGACAGCGTGACCTTCGCGCCTCTGTCTGTCTCCAACGTGAAATCAGGAGCAGTATTTCCTTGCGTGACCATTGTTGCCTCCTCGTTACATGCGGTTAAAAGCCTGGTACAGGTGAAGTCAGAAAAAGCGCTCGGCATGCTGATCGAGGAGTCCCCCGCATGTACGAAACGGCGGTGTTGGTTCCCACCCTTGCAGCATACTAACTCCAGCTAACTTCCTGACGACATGCAGCCGCCCGTGGTGCAATCGTCTGCCGCGGGGCCACTGATCCCAGCCATTTTGCATGCCCCGAGCACGGCTTCCTCCGGCCGAAGAGGTACGGCGGTAACCAGGGGCGAAACGTAGCGCCGCTTGGGCTTCAACTTAAGTGGTACGGGATCGTTTTCGTCAGTCACTTTGAACTCCAAATGTACAACATATCGTGCACCCTGCTCAACTCCGCTGCATCATGGGCAGCGTGCGTTGCTTTAAGATTGGCGTGTTCGGCACCGCCCGCGTAGTTTCCATAGTGCTTACCTTTCTCTCCTCATGACGCCGCTCGCTCGAGGACGACTGAACCGTCGAGAAACTCCTTCAACATCTCCGCCCGTGCCGGCATTCGCAGATGCTCCAGCGCGGCTGCCTCGATCTGGCGGATGCGCTCTCGCGACAAGCCGAGTTCCCGTCCAAGATCCGCCAGCGTACGGCCGTCGCCTGTGCCAATGCCGTAGCGGACGCGAAGCACGTAGGCCTCACGCGAGTCGAGCCCGGAAAGCGCGATCTCCACCCGGTCCGCGAGTTCCCGACTCATCATGGCGTCGAGCGGGTCGAGTGCCGCTTCGTCTGCGATGAAGTCTTCGAGGCTCGTCTCGCCGTTTCCGATCGGTGCATGCATCGAGATGGCGTCCGCAAGCTGCAGCCCTTCGAGCAACGGTGGGGTGCCCGCTTCGTTCAGACCTTCTTGCGCCGTGCGGCGAAGCCGATTCACTTTCTGGACGATGTGCTTGGGAAGCCGAATGGTACGGCCATTATCGATGATTCCGCGCTGAATGCTCCAACGGATCCACCAGGCAGCGTAGGTCCCGAATCTATATCCCTGACGGTGGTCGAACTTCTCTACTGTCCGCATGAGGCCGAGGTTCCCCTCCTGGATGAGGTCAAGGAAGCCGAGCCCACGACCCCGGTACTTCTTCGCGATGTAGACGACCAGCCTGAGGTTGGCCTTGACCAACTCGTTCTTCGCGTGTGCAGCTCGGCGCACGGCCGCCTGAACTTCTGCTGACGTCCGCTTCATCTCGTCGAGAGGTAGACCCGCTTGTTCCTCAATGCGACGGATGTCTCGGCTGGCTCGGCTGCCCTTCACGCGAAGCAGTTCCTCGGCTGACTGTACGAGCGCCCTGAGTTGCTCACTCATCCGCTTCACGTGATCGGCGGCAATGCGCGTATCGGCAAGGACGAGAACCGTCTGCTGCCAGACGCTCTCAAGCCCTTGGCGGAGCTCTGCCATCCGGCTCGTAGGAACTAGCCGGCCGGAGAAAAGGTCATGTCTTCGCGACGCACGCTGCTCTTCGAGCCTCGAAATGTTGCCGAGGACGGCGCGAAGTTTGTCGAACGCCTGCCGCTTTGCATCCTCGTCCTTCGGCACCGCGCCGACGACGATGTCCCATGGGGCCAGCGACCCTTCGTCAAGCTTGCGAGCGAGGCTCTCGAGCTCTCTTGGTGCAACGGCCGAGCGCATGAGGAGACAAAGCACCTCCTTTTCGGACTCCTCGATCCTCTTTGCGAGCGCGATCTCCTCATCCCGGTTGGGAACCAGAAGACCGCAGGCGCTTTTCAGATAAGCCGCCAGCGGATCGGCGTTGGAAGCAGCTGTATCGCAACTCGAGGGCTTCGCGCGCGGTCGGCTCGGCTTCTTTTCCGTCGCGGGGCGAGATGCGCGCGCAAGGACGTTCTCCGCCCAGTGAGAGGACACGATGTGTTCCGTCGGAATGCGATCGCGAGCGCCCGGGATTTGCTTGAGCATCGCGCGGTACACGAAGCCGCGCGTCCTCTTCTTGAAGCCCCCGAGGATCGGCTGAACGGTGCTGGGGCTGGACGCATAGCCCATCCGTCGCGCCGACTTCACGACGCGAATGGAGAGCTGCCGCATCGTCACGCCGAGGTGCTGCTCGATCCAGGTCTTGGCGAGAGCTGCTATGGGCCCGGCCTTGACCCAGCAGAGGTCGATGTGCCTGGTCTGCTTTTGCGCCGCCTCCGCGACTGCGCACGGCAGGTCCTGGCCCTCGGGAAGGGCTTCGCGCAGAAGCCCTTCCATCGCAACGAGGAGCCGTTGTCCGACTCGCGTGGCCTTGCCGCCCAGAGCCTCTTGGAGCCGGTGGAGCCCAATCTCGATGCCGCGCTCCCGGAGCTTCTCTTGAAGAACGACTGCAAGGTGCCGTGAAGACGGTTCACGCTGGTGCAGCTTCCACGCTCTGGCGAGGACCACGAGATGATCGGCTGGCACAAGGGAGCGTTCTTGGGCGTAGTCCTCAATGTCTTTCTGGCTCTCCTTCCAGCGCGCGCTGGCCTCCGCTTCCGAAGCAATCCTGTGTACCGAGAGAAGGCTGAGCAGCTCCTCGTGGACCTCGCGCCGTGAGCGCGGCTGCCTGCCCCCAAGGATGTTCTGAAGTGGATCGAGCTGGAGATGTACGCCGCGGTGGACCAGCCGTTTGGAGAGCAGGGTCGCGAGGGCGCGTCTCGAGTGGGTTGGGTTGAGCAGCAACCAGAGTTGGGCCAACGGGACGATTCGTCCGGTTGAGAGATACTTTGGCTCACGCTCCTCCGGGGCGACCCAGATGCCGGCGGCGCGCAGTGCTTTTTCGATGTCGAGATCGGTCCGTAGGCCATTGGCTCGCAAAAGGATATGCTGCATGGCCCCTTGAACCTCCAGAGGAACCGACGACACACCGCCTGTCAGCTGCCGTTTGAGCGTTCGGAAGTGGTAGTCGATGCCGAGCGTCACGAGGTGTTCCTGCAGCTCGATGGCAAGGGCCTCACGAGAGCAATTCTTCTTCTGCAGAACAAGCGTCCCCATCGCGCGAAACAGCGCTCCTGGCATTCGTTCGAGCGATCCATGGGAGCCGTTCGCCATGCGGGCTACTCCCGGAGCCCCAAAGCCGGCAGCGGCAGGGTCTCACGTTCGACGTCGGCATCCCAGGCAGCGAGCCCGTCGGTGAAGAGCCCTACCTTGACCGAGCGGTAAGCCTGAAGGATTGCCTCCATCGTGGTGGTGCTTGCGATCTCGAAGGGCATCATCTTTTCCTCCTCAAAATATGCCGAGCTGCAGACGGGCAGCTTCGGACATTCGGCTCTTGTCCCAGGGCGGCTCCCAGACGATCTCCACATCGACCTCGGCGACGCCGGCGACGGTCTGAACCTTGGCGCGCGCATCTTCTTTGAGCACATCACCCATCCCGCAGCCCGGCGCCGTCATGGACATCT
>Ga0163151_10010156_pt1 | contig 10007 bp, 9 predicted proteins | sample OliLakLV19MP5IB2_FD_145596 | JGI IMG/M metagenome (GOLD analysis project Ga0163151, IMG submission 145596) | Freshwater microbial mat bacterial communities from Lake Vanda, McMurdo Dry Valleys, Antarctica - Oligotrophic Lake LV.19.MP5.IB-2 | ecosystem: Environmental > Aquatic > Freshwater > Lake... | reverse complement strand
ATGCCACCTAGTCCTATGGGCAAGACGTACACGCCTGCAACACATAGAGCCAGCAAGAACGTAGTAGTAGCTGAGTTACTCTGCTGATAGAGCATAGAAATCGATCGACCGACGAAACCATAACCAAGAAATATAATCAGAATAGGAATCCAGAATGAGAGTTTGATGAAAACACCATTAATTTTGACGTACATAAACTGCTCCTGAATTTCCTAAAATATAGTTTTCGATCTCGTTCTTTAACTTGTGAACTTAACTAAGCATAAACTTTGCTAAAAATTTCTCTAAAAATTTCTCTAAAACTAATGTGATCGATATGAGATCTTTTGACTACACATACAATCCTTTTCAGTTTAAGCCGTTAGCAGTACTGCCCAAACCACTCACAGATGAATGGCGAAGATGGATTGCGGAAAACAAAATGCTGGGGGCATCAGATCGATCGCTCTTACAAACATTAGTGATGAATGGGATCGATCCAGAATTAGCGCGGCAAGAACTCGAAGCTGTGTTGGCTCATCCATACTTTCAAGCAGGTCGAAACATTGGGATGAGTGTGCGGAAGTTGGAATCGCACTTGAACATCAGAGAGAAACTTAGAGAACTATCCCCAATCCAGACACAAATCGAACGCCGCAGTAATTTATCGCGCCAAGAATTTCTAGAAGTATATTACAGCACTGGTACGCCCGTGATAATTACCGATGTAATGCAGAATTGGCGAGCAATGTCGGCGTGGAACCCAGATTACCTGCGCGAACAGTTTGGCGATCTGGAAGTTGAAATTCAGGCAAATCGCAACGCCGATCCACGCTATGAGGTCAACTCCGAGCATCACAAAGACAAAGTTCAGATGCGTAGCTATGTTGATATGGTGGTCAATGGGGGTGAGACTAATGACTATTACATGGTGGCAAGTAATCATCATGTAAATAATCAGGTATTACAGGCAGTATTCGATCATATTGAGATGTTCCCAGCCTATCTAGATCCAAATTTGGCAGAAGATAGAGCGTTTTTCTGGTTTGGTCCGAAGGGGACGATCACGCCTCTGCATCACGATCCGACAAATTTGATGATGGCTCAAGTGGTTGGAACTAAACGCTGGAAAACGATCTCGCCACTTCAAACTCATCTCATGTACAACCATACAGGTGTATTTAGCGAAGTCGATGCCGAGAATCCTGATTATCAAAAATATCCGCTCTACCAACGAGCGCGAGTGTTTGAGTTCGATCTGCATCCAGGTGAGGTGATCTTTATGCCTGTGGGCTGGTGGCATCATGTTCGATCTCTAGATATTTGTATATCGATGTCATTCACCAATTTTGTATTCCCAAATGCTTACGAATGGGATTATCCTCAGATTAAACGATAGCGGTGCGCTCGATTGTCAATACTGCCATACGGCAAGGAGTTTCAGCTTTTGAGGCAATTACCAATGCCCTTTCTGCGCCTTCTTCGCTTTCGCTTATTTCACCCTAGTCGAGCAATTACTAATCTTGTTTTATCTAAAAGTTTGTATGAAGAATATTGCTAAAGAGCCAGTAGAAATAGATTCACGCAAATTTTATATAGGACTGGCGATCGCTCTGGGTTTACATCTGCTGCTGATTAGTTTACCGATCGCTCTTTGGCTGGATGTTGCTCTGTTTAAGTCTTGGTCTGTCGAGCTAGCGCGGCAAGGTTTGGCAAACTTTTATACTGTGGTTAATTCTGACTATCCACCAGGTTATCTATATGTATTGTGGTTACTTGCCAAGATTTATCAGTTGTTTGACCCAACATTTAGTCATACTGACGGCGTGTTACTGATGGCTTTGATTAAATTGCCATCAGTGCTTGCGGATATTGGTTCAGCATTGGTGATCGCCCAAATCTTGAAACTATATACAACCAGAGATCGCGCTTATAGGGCGGCGCTGATTTATGCGTTTAACCCTTTGATGATATTTGTGTCGGCAATCTGGGGACAGGTTGATGGTGTAATTGTTCTTTTAATGCTATGCGCGTTTTATTTGATTCAGCAAAATCAGGTAATTAGGGCAGGGATATTAATTGCCGCAATGCTTGTTGTGAAACCGCAAGGAATCTTTTTTGCACCGTTTCTAGTGCTTTCTCAATGGTTTCGCCAAGCATGGTGGAAGTGGGGGGCGATCGCACTTGGTGGGGCGACAACAATTTGGCTAATCATCTTTCCCTTTTTTGGGGTAGATAGATTTGATTCAAATAATTTATCAAATCTATCGTTAAATTCTTTCTTATATTTTATTTATAAGCCATTTTTGTCACTATATTATCTACTTCAAGGTACAGCGAATTTCTATAGTTTTGGTTCGGTAAATGCCTTTAATATCTGGATATGGTCAAATTGGCAGAGTGACTATGCGACATTTTTGGGGATTAGTTATCGAGTAATTGGTTTAGGGCTTTTGGGCATACTGATGATGTGGTTAACCATATTTCTATATCATCAGCGCCATTTTTCGGCTCATTGTGTGGCAATCGTGACCATGCTAGTCGGATTTTTTGTATTGCCGACCCGAATGCATGAACGTTATATATTGTACAGCTTAGCTTTTTTTGCGATCACGATCGCGATAATCCCTCTTTTTAAGTGGCTATATTGGGCGTTTACTTTTACAGGTTCGATCAATGTAGGCTATGTTTATCTCAATTACAATCATGGAGAATTGTTCAATATGATTCCAGAAATTTTGCGATATAGCATCACTTATATAACCAGTGTTTTGAATGTGATTTTGTTAGCGGGGTTGTTGATATATTCGATTCGATTACAGATTTTGCTGGGAAATAATATATCAGTCAAGAATATGGCAGTTAAAAATGAGTTGTGAGATTGTTTCCCTTAGGATGTCTGGATTTTGGGAGTTTATTTATGTTAAATTCTTTGTCTATTTCTGTAGTGTTACCCGCCTATAACGAAGCGGGAAATATTAGTTTGGCGATCATTTCGGCGGTGAATTACTTGCGAGATCGCCAGATTTGTTATGAAGTTATTGTGGTGAATGATGGCTCTGTTGATTCAACTCAGTCGATCGTCACAGACTTAGCTAAGAACAATCCACAAATTCGCTTGATTAATCATCAACGAAATTTAGGTTATGGCTCAGCGTTGCGAAGTGGATTCGATCAAGCGATATATGAATATATTTTCTTGACCGATAGCGACGGGCAGTTTGATATTAGCGATCTCGATCAGTTTTTGCCATATATCGACAATTCGCAAGATAGTCAGCAGGGACAATTATTATCGCAAGTTGTGATTGGCTATCGTGCCAAACGCGCAGATTTATTTGTGCGATCACTCAATGCTTGGCTATATCATATTTTTATTCAATTGGTATTAGGAATTAAAGCTAAAGATATTGACTGTGCATTCAAGCTATTTCCTCGAAACATTTACGAAGCAATTAAGCCAATTAAATCTAATGGCGCATTATTTAGTGCCGAATTCCTTCTTAAACTCCAATATTTAAATCTTGAGAAACCCGTTATTGAAAAACCTGTACGCCACTTCCCACGTAAGTTTGGGGTGGCTACAGGTGCTAATATTCAAGTGATTTTAAAAATGTTTTGGGAATGCTGGAAATTAAAACAAGACCTAAAACAAGAATCTGGCAATCGCCATCAAATCCAATTAAAACCTAACACTTTGTCTGGCATAAACCACATCCGTTCATAAAAAGCAGAATGGGAGATTGGTAAGCCAATCCAAATTGGTAAAAAGAACAGAAAACTAAGCAACACTATAGCAATAATTGCATAGCCTAAATAGCGAGCGATACTTTTCTGCTCGATCAATTTACAAGTTAGCCATGATAAGGCGACAAAACTGAAAACTGAAGCTGACATATAGTGATAGATGAATAAGCAACGCTTTACTAATAGCCAAGGTAGATAATTAGCAAAATATCCTAACAATAAATAAATAGAAAAATAATTAACAGGACTAGTATTTGTGATTTGAGTGAGTTTTTGGGAAAGACGAGCTGATAATAAATATCTTATTGAACTTATGCCTAGATTAAATGTGAAATAGGCGATCGCCAGAGTCGATAGCCACCATAACAGAGGATTACCTAGCCCTTGGAGTACCACAAAAAAACCTTCTCGATCTTGGAAATAATAGCCAACGGGTCGCGCCGAAACTGCCCAAGAAAGCACCGACGAACAGTATGGATGGGCCATAACCTGTTCGGTATTATGCCACCAGTGAATATGTTGATGAACTTTGATCAGTGATTCACCAAATGCATGAATTGCTCCCAAGCCACTTTCAGGAGAGACTCCACCAGAATTGAGCATGAACAAGGGTATCCACTGCACTAAATAGAAAGCGATCGGCATTATTCCAAAACATAATAAATATTGCCACCAATCTAAGCTCAAGACTTCAGCAAATATCTCTAATCGCGATATTTGTTTTGGGAAAAGTTTGGAGATCGCAAATACCAATAGAACTATCCCAAATAGCAAAAGACTAAATCCCAAACCATTCCATTTGATCGAAGCGGCGGCTCCTAGCATTAACCCAGAACAGCATAAAAAAAATGTGCGTGTGTTTCCCTTTTGTTCTAGACCAGCAATCAAAAATATTTGTGATGCAAGCCCCGATGTCACTAAAAATATATTCAGTAATCCTAAACGAGACTCAACTAAAAACAAGCCGTCACTGCATACAAATAAGCCCGATAGCAGCGCCAAATTACGTTTATAAGTCAGTCGATAAATTAATCCAATTACGAGCAGAGGTAAAATCGCGCCGAAGCTTGCCCCAATTACGCGGTAGCCGATTTCATTACGACCAAACAATAGCAAGCCGATCATAATGAAAAATTTACCAAGTGGCGGATGCCCTTCCCAAGTCGGCGCGCCGTCTAGATATTCCTCGGCATACTTGCCAAATAGAGATTCATCAAAGACTGGATAAGGGACGGCTCCCAATTGCCAAAAGTGCAATAATATGGAGATCGCAAAAATACCTGAACTCCCCAAAACGAAATATAAGTTCGGGAGAGGAGGACGATTATTATTTTGCGGTTGATTCGGATCTAATCGTTTCTGTTGTAAGATCTGCATGATTTACCTGTACGATATCCTCTTGATTTGTTTTTTGAGATTGCTGATACCATGTCCCTCCCACAATCAGTATCCCTAAGCCCATGCTACTAGCCAACAAAGGTAGTACATCATGATTAGCATTCATTTGCATACCTGTACTACCCAAAAACACAAAAGGAGCAATCCCCAAAGGCGTACCCAACAAAGTTCCTAGCAAATAATCACGGTGCTTGATCGGGCTTAGCCCTGCGGCTAAGCTAACCACACCATAGGGGATCAAAGGAAATAATCGAGCGGCAAAGGCATAAGCAATCCCTCCTGTAATCAGATTGTTACTCACACTTGACCAGCGATCACCGCCCGTGATCAACCGCGCTCCTAGCGATCTCGCCAGCAAAAATCCCAATAAAGCGGAAAGTAAAGCACCCATCGATGTGAGTAATAGTCCTTCGACTCCACCGTAAAGCACCCCACCCGCAATATTAAAAGCTGTTACGGGTAGGATTAACAAAGAGGCGATTGCATAAGCCACAACAAAGATCGCATAGCCCCACAGACCTGAATCTAGGACGATTTCCTGAATTTGGTTCAACCAGTCGATATGGGTAAAAGTAATCCAGCCGCTAGCGATCGTGAGGGTACAGACGATACCTATTAGAATTTTTTTATTTTTATTCATAAGAAATAACTGAAAACCCGAAATAGATAATCTTGTAAAATGAAGCCCTCAAGATCTCCATTCTTCGCTAAATTTTACGGAAAATAACAAATATACTTCCCGTATCAGCATACCAATTTAGTTTCTCTAGGGCGAATAGTTTTATCAAAAAGCTAAATATGCTTGCCAAGCGATTAAAGCCATAATGTTTCAGTCGGTCTTGAATAAAAGGAATATTAGAATATTGACCTGATTTTTTCATGACTTCCACAGAAAGCCCATGGTCTTGAGCTAAACGATGAAGAGTCTTAGGCGAAAAGTAATGTAGATGCTCTATTGGCTTGAATTGAAACCAGCGACTTCGGAACAGTTTGTGTTGCAAACTATCAATATTTGGTGTGGACAGCGCCAAAATACACGTGATGAGAGAAGGCTACTGATTTTAGCAAAGTCTTTTTGTAACCTAGGTAAATGCTCGATCACATCAAACATAGTAATTAAGTCATATTGACGTGAAGAATTGAAATATTCTAAAGGATCGTTACTAATTGAGTATCCTTTTTTAATTAGCAATCCATACATCTGATGATCTAGCTCAATTCCTTCAGCTTTCCACAAATTGTCCTGTAAAATATCTATAAAATAACCTGCTGCACAGCCAATGTCTAGAGCAAATCCTTTGCGTATACAATAAGGCTCAATATCTATGTACCATTTCTCAAATGTCTGGATTCTCAGACTGGCAGTACTTTCATAATCATTATATCCATCTTGATTACGACAGAAATATTTGTGGCGATAAACATCAAAAATCTTCTCATTACTGATTCTTGGATTGACGAAAGTCATTCCACATGTCTTGCATTTGACAATATTAAATACTTGGATTGAATATAGATTTTTATTTCGCCTCCCTCCGCATATAGGGCATGGGTATGTTTGGAGTTGAAATTTGGATATATCAAGTTCAGACATAAGCTAATTTATTCCCACATCAATAGTTCAGGCATTTTTTAATGATTATATCTCGGTAGCCCTTCATAGGAAAGGATGATGAGTGCTGGGATAGAAATTATACCTGTCTTCAAATATAGGTTTTAGCACCCTTTCCTTTAAAGTTTATCCTGCCCATTTTAGGACTATCCACATTAGTTTTAAACCCTATGCAATCGACATATTTGAAGCCAAGCGTCAGCAAGTAATATCAGTAATAGCAAATGAATTGAAGCTAAGAACTCATGACGACTAAATGCAAAGAGAATTCCTGGTAAGGGACCAATAATAGAAAAGACAAAACATCCGTATATAAATGCTGAGGCAAAGCAAAAAACCGTTATTCGCCAAGAAAATACTAACCTCTGAGTTAAAAACCATGCTATGGCAAAAAGTAGAAATGGATAGCCATTGTACATATAGCGTTCATGAGTCCCCGTTAGGAGAACATTAAAACCTAAGTAAGATAATCCATGATACAAAAATAGGACTGCCATCAGTTTTGGTTCACCACTAGAAGGGTCAGCATTAAATTCTTGTGAATTTTTTCTTGTTAACCATCCTGTCGTTACCAACAAAAAAATTATCCAGAAAAGATAAAGTGCAATACCAAAATCATAAGGGCTCACCTTGAAAATAGCATCTTTATCCCATAATAGAGAAAATGGTATACGAGAAGATGAAGCAGGATCTCGTCCTAAGAAAATCCAAATATTGAAGCCATTTGCCGATATAATATTACCGTGATCGCTACTTCCACCAGTCCATATATAATAGTAACTAGAGCCTAGAAAATTCTTTGGAACTGCTAAGAGATGGTCAAGGCTGTAAAACACTAGGAAAAAGACTCCTATTGCAGCACATATGTAAACTGCCCCTTTTTTTTGCCATTTTTGCCAGAATTTAATTGTTGTAACTACAAAAAGAACTAAAAAGTATGGCAAAGAAAAAGCACTTAATTGCTTTACAAGAATAAAAATTGGCAAACTTAATGCTGCTACTAATAGCCATGAGATCGCTTTCAAATCACTTTTTGCATTGTGCAGTTCTCCCCAAGATTTAATCATGGCGATTGAAGAGATTAAGCAGAATGATAGTGAAATATTATCAATTTGTCCCCATATTGCACCACCAACTATATTAGATGGAATTAAAAACAACGCCAATCCTAAGATTATTGGTTTTTGAAATCTCATCATTCGAGCGATTGCCACAAAAAGAAAAAGATTTAATATATCAAAAAAGAATAGATATGACCGAAAAGCATTGTTGATAAATTCACCATCTGTCAGACCAGTAAGAGCTTTGATGCTGTATATGATCCCTCCGCTAGCTAACATACCTATAGTTGGATAGAAGCCAGTATTGCATGTCAAGTAAATTTTGAGCTTTGATTGAAAAAAACAATCAGCCCATACACGAAAAACTTGAACATCAGATCGATGATAATAAGGAACCATATTTGCAATAATAAAGTTTATTGCAAACCCAATACAAAAAAATAGAAGAACAAAATATCTTGCTTTTTTAGATTGTATTATTGACAACGCAGTATAGTTCCTAAGAGGACGATCTGTGAAAATCTCATGACAAGCAGGGCAAATTCGCTGAAGTTCTCCCCGATCTGTTTTGCCATAGACTAAGGTTTCAGCATGACCACACACAGGACATTTCATAAGTCTTGATGAGTATCTAAATTAATGTATTTGAGCTGATTGTGACACAACTCACATCATTGTCAAAATTGGCATGTTCTTGCCTGCTCGGATCATCCCCTCGTTTATTGCGAGATCGGATACGTTTTCGTTCTATGTAGAGCTTGGTTTAGATCGAAAATACCGATGAGAACGGTAATACTTTTTTTAAAAGAATTCGATCGATCTCGATATGCTTTAGAATCACATACAAAGCAATATAGATATCTCCAATCAGTTTAATTATATCTTTGACATAGCCAATAAGAATGAAAACCGACAAGCTATTCTACCGAATATTCCTAGCTCAACCCAGCCTAATTGCCGAGCTGTTATCAGATATTCCCAATGATTGCCAATTTGAGTACACTGCTCCAGTCGTAAAAGAGAAAGAAGTCCGTTTAGATGGGCTGCTCACTCCTATTGGTGATTATCCTAACTTACCGTTAATCTTCCTTGAAGCTCAAATGCAGAGAGACAGTGAGTTTTACAGTCGTTACTTTGCTGGATTATTCGTTTACCTACATCAATATAAAGTTGTCAGACCTTGGCGAGGACTACTGATTCTAAATAATCACAATCAAGATCTAGGCTCAGAAATCCCCTACCAGAGCTTATTGAACAATCAAGTCCAACGATTATATTTACAAGACTTATTAATCCAAGAGAACCTAAGCCCTAACTTAGCCCTACTAAAATTGATCGTAATGCCCGAAACAGAAGCACTGTCACAAGCACAACAGATTTTAAATAGTGCCGAAACAGAAACCGAATTTCGTCTTAAACTAGATTTAGTAGAGGCTATACTGGTAAATAAATTTCCCCAATTAAGCATTGACGAGGTACAAAAAATGCTCGATCTCAGAGAAGCTGATGTCACCAAAACTCGCTTTTATCAAGAAGTATTACAAATTGGTCGTCAAGAAGGAACGCAACAAGGAATGCAACAAGGAGAAGCCAATATGGTGATTCGTCAGCTAACCCGTCGTTGTGGTAATCTCATTCCTGCTCAAGTGCAAAAGGTTCGATCGCTCTCTCTTACTCAATTAGAATCTCTCGGAGAAGCGTTATTAGATTTTGAAAATCTATCCGATCTAGAAAATTGGTTTAGAGCGCACCCTACGAATGTTTAAAAGAAGAGAAGAGATAGATTGATTAGCCCTATTTTAGGTGAGGTGAATGCCGACATCCAGCCGCACTGAGCAAGCGTAAAAGCTGCCACAATCCCAGCATCAATAAATAAATCTGACCAACTGACTGATTTAACTTCTGGTGATTTAGTTTTTGGTGTAACTTCTGGCTGGGGTCGATCGCGGAACCGTAACAGATTAATCCAAGGCGCAGTATAGAGAGGGCGATCTGCAAAATCTCATGACAGGCAGGGCAAATTCGCTGAAGTTCTCCTTTGTCCGTTTTGCCATAGACTAAGGTTTCAGCATGACCACACAGGGGACATTCCATAAGTCTCGATCGATATTTAAATTGATATATTTGAGCCTGATTGTGACACAACTTACGTTCAGGGTTAAAACCATCTGCGATTATCTAATTCGCGGAATACCCCATCCGTCTACACG
>Ga0163151_10010154_pt1 | contig 10008 bp, 7 predicted proteins | sample OliLakLV19MP5IB2_FD_145596 | JGI IMG/M metagenome (GOLD analysis project Ga0163151, IMG submission 145596) | Freshwater microbial mat bacterial communities from Lake Vanda, McMurdo Dry Valleys, Antarctica - Oligotrophic Lake LV.19.MP5.IB-2 | ecosystem: Environmental > Aquatic > Freshwater > Lake... | reverse complement strand
GGGCGACTGTGCTCCAGCTGCGACTGCTCGATCCACATGCGGCCCATCGGGCGCTTACTTTGCACCTGCCCGAGGAAGCACCACCGAACACCGCTGAGGACGACGCCGACCTGAGCACGGACCCCGAAGCCCGCGACGAGGAGGCCATCGTCGAATGAGTGTTCAGGATCTCATCGCGCTCGACGATCGCCTCCGCGCTCTGCCCGCGGAGACCGAGTGGTTCGAGTTCAAGCGCAACCAGGGCGAGGCGGAGCAGTCTGGCAAGCCAGCCTCGCGGCTACATGGTGTTCGGCATCGACGACGACACCCATGCCGTGGTCGGCACGCGCTTCGATCCTTACGCAGTCAAGGGCAAGGGGAATCAGGACCTGCTTCCGTGGCTCGGCGCGGGTCTGCGCCCGAACCCGGGCGTCGACGTGCACCTCCTCGACCATCCGGACGGCCGCGTTGTGGTGTTCGAGATCGGTCCTGCGCGGGACCAACCCGTCAGCTTCTACGGCACCGCCTGGGCGCGAGTCGGCGCCAGCAAGACCGAACTCAGCAAGCAGCCGGAGAAGGCGCGTGCACTGTGGACGCGCGGTACCGACTGGTCGGCGGAGACCTGCGAACGAGCGAGCTTGAGGGACCTCGACCCCGAGGCGGTCATCACGGCGCGCGAGCAGTTCCTGGTCAAGCACCCGAGCCAGGCCGGCGAGGTGGCGGGCTGGGACGACCTCACTTTTCTGAACAAGGCCAGGCTCCTGAAGCAAGGTGCTTTGACGAACACGGCGCTGCTGCTGCTCGGGCGCAGCGAAGCCACGACCCTGCTGGCGCCAGCGGTGGCCAAGGTGTCTTGGATCTTGAAGGACGCCGACAACCGCGAGCTGGACTACGAGCATCTCGGCCCGCCGTTCCTGCTGGCCGGCGCTCGGCTGCTGAAGCGCCTGCGCAATCTCACCGTGCGCGCCCTGCCGAGCGGCACGCTCTTCCCCCAGGAGATCACGCAGTACGACCCCTGGGTGATTCGCGAAGCCCTTCACAACAGCCTGGCTCACCAGGACTATCGACTGCACGGGCGGATCACCGTGGTCGAGTTCCCGGATCGCGTGCTGGTGACCAATGCGGGCGATTTCCTGCCGGGCAGTATCAAGACGGTGATCGAGCAGGATGCCCCTCAGGCCCTCTACCGCAATCCGTTTCTCGCCGATGCCATGGTCGAGCTGAATCTGATCGACACCCAGGGCGGCGGCATCAAGCGCATGTTCGAAACTCAGCGACGGCGCTCGTTCCCGTTGCCGGACTACGATCTCGACACGCCCGGGCAAGTCAGCGTGAGCATTTCGGGCCGAATCCTCGATGAGCGCTATACCAGGCTGCTGATGGAGCAGACGGACCTGACACTTGCGCAGGTGATGCTGCTGGACCGGGTTCAGAAGGGCTATCGAATTGATCGTGAGGATCACCGGCGCCTGAAGGCCGCTGGCCTGGTCGAGGGGCGCTATCCGAATGTCATCGTGTCGGGCGCCATGGCGAAGGCGACCGGCGAGGCGGCCCGGCATATCCGGGAGCGGGGTTTCAACAAGCAGTACTACCTGGACCTGATTCAGGCGCTCATCGACGAGCATGCCCCGGTGGGACGCAGCGAGGTGGATGACTTGCTGGTGCCGAAGCTGCCAGAGCGGATGAATGACCAACAGAAACGCCGGAAAGTCCACAACCTGCTTCAGGAACTTCGGCGGGCAGGCAGGATCGCCAATCAGGGCACCCGGGCGGAACCACGATGGGTAGGTGCCAAGGCCACGCCCGATGGTGAGGCGCCATGATCAAGCAAAGGGCAGTGGCCCCAGAGCGATGCGGAGATCGGCTGGCATCGCAGCAAGTGCTTGCAGTTCAGGCGGATAGGGCTTTGCTAAGTCCTGCGGATTGGCCGTCGTCTAGCAAAGGTTTTAGCAAAGCCGACCGTGGCGCGAGGAAGAGGCAGACATGACCGTAGACCGCAGCGCCGAGTATCTGGCCGGTCTGGTGCGCGAGCTTTCCAAGTTGCCGCATGAAACCGAGTGGGTGGAGTTCAAGGTCAACAATGCCGACCCGCAAGAAATCGGTGAGTACATCTCAGCCCTGGCCAACACGGCGGCGCTCCACGGCAAAGCCTGCGCCTACTTGCTGTGGGGCATCGAGGACACCACGCACCGCATCGTGGGGACAAGCTTCTCGCCCTCGACGGTCCGCAAGGGCAACGAGGCGCTGGAGAACTGGCTCCTGCGCCTGCTCGAGCCGCAGGTCGAGATCCGGTTCACAAGCCTAAACGTCGATGGCCAACCCATCGTGCTGCTCGAGATCGCGGCTGCCGCGAACCGCCCCGTGCGCTTTGCGGGGACGGAGTACATCCGCGTTGGCAGCTACAAGAAGCCACTCAGAGACTTTCCGGAAAAGGAACGCGCGCTGTGGCGTGGCTTCGACCACGTCCCGTTCGAGGTCGGCGTTGCGGTCGCGCACGCCAGCGGGGACGAGGTTCTGCGGCTGCTGGACTATCCCGCCTATTTCGAATTGTTACAGCAGCCGCCGCCCGACGGGCACGCGGCCATTCTCGACGCGCTTCGCCGCGACAACCTGATCGCCGCGAACGCTGCGGGCGCCTGGGAGATCACCCACCTGGGCGCGTTGGCACTGGCGCGAGACCTGCGCGCGTTTGGTCGCTTGGCTCGCAAGGGACTGCGAGTGGTCGTGTACCGCGGCGTTGGCCGGGTCGAAACCGAGCGGGAGTTCGACGAGCCCCGCGGCTACGCCAGTTCGTTCGATGCGCTCATCCAGAAGATCATGGCGTTGCTGCCGGCCGCTGAGGTCATCGAGAGCGGCCTGCGGCGCAGCTTGACGGCCTATCCGGAAATCGCCGTGCGGGAGCTCGTCGCGAACGCGCTTATTCACCAAGACTTCTCGGTGACCGGCGCGGGTCCGATGGTCGAGATCTTCGAGGGTCGCATCGAGATCACCAATCCCGGCGAACCGCTGGTCGATACCGACCGGTTCCTCGACAGCCCGCCGCTCTCGCGCAACGAAGGGCTGGCCTCACTGCTACGGCGCTTTCACATCTGCGAAGAACGCGGCAGCGGCATCGACAAGGTGGTGGCGGCAACCGAATCGGCGCAGCTTCCGCCGCCACGCTTCGAGCGCCCGCCCGGCTTCACCCGCGCGACGCTCTGGGCGGCACGGCCGCTGGCGGCGATGGACAAGGAGGAACGCGCCCGTGCGTGCTACCTGCATGCAGGTCTGATGTACCTGCAGGGGGCGTTTCTGACGAATGCCTCGGTCCGGGAGAGATTCGGCATTGCCTTTCCCAACCGCGCCACCGCTTCTCGCCTGATCCGTGATGCGCTGGGCAGTGGACTGATCGTGCCGCGTGACCGCGACGCGGCGCCAAGTCAGATGAAGTACCTGCCGTGGTGGGCGGTGGAGGTGCGTGCGTGAGTCGCCTGCTCGGTGTTGATGCCGCACCGGGAAGCGCCGGGGCACGGGAGCGCCACCGCCAGGCAAAGCCATTGGTATCAGATAGTTACGTGGCTCGATGCTGTGTTGATGGGCTGTTGATCGGCGGACCCGACACCGAACGAATGAGGTTGACTGCATGACCACCGACACCAGCGAGAAGGGGCTCGAGACGCTGATCATGCGGCACATGACCGGCACGGACGGCCTCGCCGTACAACCGAACATGGTGGCCGAACGTCCACCGCCCTACGGCGGCACCGGCTACACCGCCGGCAGTTCGAAGGACTTCGACCGCGCCCACGCCCTCGATGTGCCGCAACTCTTCGCCTTCCTGCGCGCCACGCAGCCCGACGCCTTCAAAAAGCTGGCGATGGCCGATGCGAACGACGCCAAGGACATCAACCGCCTCAAGTTCCTGGCGCGGCTCTCGGGCGAGATCGGCAAGCGCGGCGTAATCGACGTGATCCGCAAGGGGCTGGCCCACGGCCCGCTGCACTTCGACCTGTTCTACGGCACGCCGTCGCCGGGTAACGCCAAGGCCACGGCGCTGCACGCGCAGAACCGCTTCTCCAACACCCGCCAGCTCGCCTACAGCCCCGACGAGACGCGCTGCGCGCTCGATCTCAGCCTGTTCCTCAACGGCCTGCCCCTGGTCACCTTCGAGCTGAAGAACAGCCTCACGAAGCAGAACGTGCTGGACGCGGTGGAGCAGTACAAGCGCGACCGCGACCCGAAGGAAAAGCTGTTCGAGTTCGGCCGCTGCGTCGTGCACTTCGCGGTGGACGACAGCGAGGTGCGCATGTGCACCAAGCTCGCGGGCAAGGGCTCGTGGTTCTTGCCGTTCGACAAGGGCCACAACGATGGCGCGGGCAACCCACCCAATCCGCATGGCCTCAAGACCTCCTACCTGTGGCAAGAGGTGCTCACCCCGGCGGGGCTGACCGACATCCTCGAAAACTACGCGCAGATCGTCGAGGAGAAGGACCCCAAGACCGGCGGAAAGACCGGCAGGAAGAAGCGTACGCAGATCTGGCCGCGCTACCACCAGCTCGGCGTGGTGCGCCAGGCGCTGGCTGATGTGCGCGCCGTGGGTGCGGGCAAGCGCTACCTGATCCAGCACTCGGCGGGCAGCGGCAAGTCGAACTCGATCGCGTGGCTCGCCCACCAGCTCATCGGCGTGACGCGCGCGACGGATGATGGCAGCAGGGCGGTGTTCGACTCGGTCATCGTCGTCACCGACCGGCGGCTGCTCGACCAGCAGATCCAGACGACCATCAAACAGTTCATGCAGGTGGGCGCGACGGTGGGCCACGCCAAGGATTCCGGCGACCTGCGCAAGTACATCCAGGAGGGCAAGAAGATCATCGTCTCCACGGTGCAGAAGTTCCCCTTCATCCTCGACGAGATCGCCACCGAGGGCGGCAAGACCTTCGCGATCGTGATCGACGAGGCGCACTCGAGCCAGGGCGGGCGCACCTCGGCGGCGATGAGTCAGGCGCTGGGCGACGACGGCGGCGACAGCGGGCCGGACCCCGAGGACACGGTGAACGAGGCGCTCGAGAAGCGCATGGCGGCGCGCAAGATGCTGACCAACGCCAGCTACTTCGCCTTTACCGCCACGCCCAAGAACAAGACGCTGGAGATGTTCGGCGAAGCGCTGCCGGCGGACGCCGAGGGCAAGGTCAAGCACCGGCCCTTCCACGGCTACACCATGAAGCAAGCGGTCGAGGAGGGCTTCATCCTCGACGTGCTCAAGCAGTACACGCCGGTGGACAGCTACTACAAGCTGGTCAAGAAGACCGAGGACGACCCGGAGTTCGACACCAAGCGGGCCAAGAAGAAGCTGCGCCGCTACGTGGAGAGCCACGACCACGCGATCCGGCTGAAGGCCGAGATCATGGTGGACCACTTCCACGAGCAGGTGATCGCCGCGAGCAAGATCGGCGGCGAAGCGCGGGCGATGGTGGTCACCAGTGGCATCGAGCGGGCGATCCAGTACTTCCACGCGTTCAAGACCTACCTCGCGGAGCGCAAGAGCCCCTACCAGGCGATCGTCGCCTTCTCGGGCGAGCACGCCTACGGCGGCGCGAAGGTCAGCGAGTTGTCGCTGAACGGGTTCTCGAGCGGCGAGATCGCCGCCAAGATCCAGACCGACCCGTACCGCTTCCTGATCTGCGCCGACAAGTTCCAGACCGGCTACGACGAGCCACTGCTGCACACGATGTACGTGGACAAGCCGCTCTCGGGCATCAAGGCGGTGCAGACGCTGTCGCGGCTCAACCGCGCGCGCCTACACAAGCGCGACTGCTTCGTGCTCGACTTTCAAAACAACAGTGAGGCGATCACGTTCGCCTTCCAGGACTACTTCCGCACCACGCTGCTCGCGGAGGAGACCGACCCCAACAAGCTGCACGACCTGAAGACGGCACTCGATGCCGCACAGGTGTATTCGCCGCAACAGGTGAGCCGCTTCGTGGGGCTGTTTCTTGCGGACGCGGAGCGCGACCAGCTCGACCCGATCCTCGATGCGTGCGTGGCGGTTTACACCGGCACGCTCGATGAAGACGGCCAGGTGGACTTCAAGGGCAAGGCCAAGGTGTTCTGCCGCACCTACGCGTTCTTGTCGTCGGTCATCCCCTACAGCAACGCCGAGTGGGAGAAGCTGTCGATCCTGCTCAACCTGCTGCTGCCTAAGCTGCCGGCCCCGCAGGAGGAAGACCTCGCCACGGGCATCGCAAGGCCGAGCCCGAGCTGGATCGCCTGAGCAACATCCTGAAGCTCTTCAACGAGCAGTTCGGCACGTTGTTCGGCGACACCGATCGCGTGGCGAAGCGGATCCGCGACGACATCGCACCGAAAGTCGCCGCTGACGCGGCGTATCGGAATGCGAAGGAGAACACGCCGCACACCGCGCGCATGGCGCACGACCAGGCGCTCGGCAAGGTGATGCAGTTGCTCCTGAAGGACGACACGCAGGTCTACAAGCAGTTCGTGGAGAACGACTCGTTCAAGCGGTTTGTCGGCGACATGGTGTATGCGCTGACGAGTCAGGAGTGATGTGCTGCGGGCGCGGGCTAACAACAGCATGCAGCTGACGGCGCTGCGCGCCGCCGCTGATGCGTGGCGTTAGCCCGACATGAACTCGAAAATGACAGCACCGGAACGAACGTGGGAGACCTCACGGCTCTTGGCCAAACCGGCCGCCGTTGCGGACGTCGAGACGAAGGAATTCTTGAGCCGATGCGAACGCGTCTGGGTCGAGGGGTCCGCCTGTCCGTGGAGTCTCTGGTCCAAGCAAGATGGCGCGTTCGTGGGACTGATCGAAGTCCGCGTGCGAGCAAGTGCCATGGATCTGGGTTATGCGCTCGCGCGACGCTGGTGGCGTCAAGGTCTCATGAGTGAAGCGGTGACGGCCACGGTTGATTGGGCCTTGGCGCAACCGACGATCTTCCGCGCGTGGGCGACCTGCGACGTAGACAACGTGGCGTCGGCGCGCCTCCTCGAACGAGTCGGCATGGAGCGTGAGGGGTGCTTCGTCGGTGGCTGGTGCATACGAACTTGAGCGAGGCGTCGCGCGACTGTCTGTGCTACTCGATCGTGAAGGCGGGCTAACATGCCTTGCACCTGACGCCGGGCCTCGCGCCCTTCGGTCGCTCGGTCCGCCGCAGGTGAGCGCCGGCGTTCGGCGACTGAACGGGTAGGAACCACCGACTTCTACGGCGATTCCCCCAGCACCCGCAACGTCGCGCTCATGGGACGTCGCGCTTGGTGGGCTTTCCGTGAAGGGCGTATAGATAGGCGCATGCCGCGGATGCAGGTTTACCTCCCCGAAGCCATGTACGAGCAAGTCAAGGCGCGTGGCCTCCCGGTCTCGGAGCTCTTGCAGAAGGCCGTCCAAGCGGAGCTGCGTCGGCAGGATCTACTTGCGGAAACCGATCGGTACGTTGGCGATCTGATCGCGGAGGTCGGGGCACCTAGTGCCGCCCAGCGCGCACGCGCCGGTGCCGCAGCTGGGCGCCTTTCGCGACGAGCGGTTCGTCAGGCCGGGTGACGGGCGTGCGGGCGTGCTCGTCCTCGATTCCGGCGGAGTCAGCCGGCTTGCTGAACGATCCCGGCAGGCGGCCGCGTTGCTCCTTGCGCTGCGCGAGGAGGGGCTTTGGCCGCCGATCGTCCCGTCAGTCGTCCTCGTTGAGTGCCTGCAAGGTCATGCTGGTCGCGATGCGCTCGCGAACCGCTTCCTAAAGACGTGCGATGTCGTGGAGGAGATTCCCGAACCGCTGGCGCGGCGCGCCGCGCTGCTGCGCCGGCAAGCGCGTCGAGGTTCTGCTGTCGACGCACTCGTCGTCGCTTTCGCGGAGCCCGGTGGAACCGCACTCACTTCGGATCTCGACGATCTCGAGGCGCTTGCCGACCACGCCACCCGCGTGAGCGTGGAGAAGGTTTGAGCCGATGGGAGGTCAAGCGTCGCGCAAGGAGCCGAACAAGCCGTTGGAGCCGACGCCAAAGAGACGGCGCGGCTCAACGGCGTAGCGTTGGGTGGCTCATGGCAACGAACGTCTTCGACCTCTTTGCGAGAGGCAACCAAGAGCTGTTCCATTCGGCCTTCATCGCCTGGCTTCTCGATGAGCATGGTTCCCACGGCCTTGGTTCCCGGTTCCTCGACCAGTTTAGGTTGAGTCTTCCGGCCCAGATCGCCGGCCGTCTGACCGGACCCGTAGCCGTCCGGACCGAGTACCGGTCCGGGGGATCCCGCTTCGACCTCCTGCTTGAGCCTCGTAGCGGTGATCGGCGCTGCTGACCCAGCCGTCGACGGAGAAGAGGATCGTGGACGAGGCTGAGCGGATAGCCGATCTCGAGGGACACGATCGCTCTGTACGGGAACGTCGTGGTGTCGGTGATCTGCCGGCGCTCGTCCACGCCGATCAGCTCTCGCTCGAGAATGCCTCCATGGGGCGCAGGTCGTCGCTCGGCAGAACGTCCGCAACCCGCGCGCCCTCCGGGAGCACGCCCGTCCCGGCGAACGGCAGCGAGCTGGTGAACGCCGTGGGCGCGGGCGGCAGGGTGCGCCCGTCGCTCGACACGACCGCGTCGTCATCGATCGGGGCGTCCCCGGCAAGAGCCAGCCGATCGGCCGCCAGTGTGCAACCGAGCACGAGAGTGGTGATGCCGGCGAACGCGAGTGCGCGGCCGAGAGAGAGAACGGCGGGAGTCATACGTCATGATGAAGCGACCACCATCTTCCTCGACGAGGCGGTCGACAGCGATCTCAAGGGCCTGTCGCGGCGCCGCGGGTTGCCGGTTGCCGAGATGGTGCGCGAAGCGCTGCATGAGTACGTCACCAAGGCACCGACCACGACTGGCGCCGCGCGACGCCGTCGCTGATGCCGATCCTGGTCGACACCGGCGTGCTCTACGCGCTCGCGGACAGAGACGACGACTGGCACGCCCGCGCCGACCGGTTGATTGCCGAGTCCTCGGAGGTGCTCGGCGCGCTCGCCGAGCGTCTCCGCGTCAAGACGATCGCCACCACCGACCGCCGGCACTTCACGACGATTCGCCCGCGTCACGAGCGCGCATTCACGCTGGTGCCGTGAGTCCGGGGCACCCTCCCAGATCAGCGCAGCTCGTGGCGCGAGTAGCCGAGGATCGCGCGCGCGATGATCAGGTTCTGGATCTGGCCCGTGCCCTCGTAGATGTCGGTGATGCGCACGTCGCGGAACCACTTCTCGAGCAGGTGCTCGCGCGACACGCCGAGCGGGCCCAGGATCTCGATGCAGCCCTGCGTCACCTTGCGTACCGTCGAGCCGCCCTTCGCCTTGCAGATCGACGACTCGAGGTTGTTCGACGCCTGCTTGTCGGCGAGCCACGCCGCACGCATGACGGTCAGCATCGCTGCCTCCTGCATCGCCTCGAGCTCGAGGAACTTCTGCGCCAGCGCACTCTGTGAAGCCGCACCCACGCCGTAGCGGATCTCGATGCCCGCCTGCTGCAGCTGGTCGCGGGTGAAGTCGAGCGCCGCCTGCGAGATGCCGAGGCCGATCGCCGCGACCGCGGGGCGCGTCATGTTGAAGGTCTTCATGACGCCGCGGAAGCCGCCCGAGCCGTCCTTCGCGATGCTCTCGTCGCCGCCGAGCAGGTTCTCGCGCGGCACGCGGCAGTTGTCGAACAGGTAGGCCGCGGTGTCGTCGGCGCGGATGCCGAGCTTCTTCTCCTTGCGCACCACGACGAAGCCGGGCGTGCCCTTCTCGACCAGGAAGGACTTGATGCCGGCGCGTCCGGCCTCGGCGTCGACCGTCGCCCAGGCGACCACGCCGTCGGCGCGGCAGCCGGTGGTGACGAAGATCTTCTCGCCGTCGAGCACGTAGTGATCGCCGTCCTTCGTCGCCGTGGTCTTGACGCGCGACGGATCGGAGCCGCAGCCGGGCTCGGTGATCGCCATCGCGAGCGTCAGGTGGCCCCACTTCTGCTGCTGGGCCTGCGTCCCGGCGGCGCGCAGCGCGGAGTTGCCGAGGCCGCCGGGACGCAGGCCCAGCAGCAGAAGTG
>Ga0163151_10010151_pt1 | contig 10009 bp, 10 predicted proteins | sample OliLakLV19MP5IB2_FD_145596 | JGI IMG/M metagenome (GOLD analysis project Ga0163151, IMG submission 145596) | Freshwater microbial mat bacterial communities from Lake Vanda, McMurdo Dry Valleys, Antarctica - Oligotrophic Lake LV.19.MP5.IB-2 | ecosystem: Environmental > Aquatic > Freshwater >... | reverse complement strand
CAGAACATAAGTTCCCTGAATTAACCGAAATGGCCCGGTGGGGCGGGCTCCAAGGGGCGGGGCTATTCGGTCTTGAGGCCCGCGGCCTTGACGATGCCGGCCATTTTCTCGATCTCGGCCCGCACGAACGAGTCGAACTCCTCGGGCGAAGAGGGACGCGGCACGGCGCCGCGGCTGGCGAGCTGCGCCTTGACCTCGGGCAGGTTGAGGGCCTTGGCCACCTCGGTGGAGATCTGCCGGGTGATGGGCTTCGGCGTGGCCGAGGGCACGAAGAGGCCGTACCAGGTATCGAACTCGAAGCCGGGCACGCCCGCTTCCGCCACTGTGGGCACCTCGGGGAGCGCGGGCGAGCGGCTCGCAGTGCTCACCGCCAGCGCGATCAGCTTCTTGTCCTTGACCAGGGGCACCGCGAGGCCGATCGGCGAGAACACGAAATCGATGCGTCCGCCAAGGAGGTCGGTAAGTGATTCAGGGCCGCCCTTATAAGCGACATGCAGCACTTTCAGGTCGGCCGCGAGCCGGAACTGCTCGCCGTTGATGTGCATGCCGCTGCCGTTGCCCGCGGAGCCGAAAGTCACCTGCCCGGGCTTCTGCTTTGCGAGCGCGATGAGGTCCTTCACCGTCTTCGCACCCGCGGGCGCCACGACGAGCACATTCGGCACGCCCGCCACCTGCGAGACACCGGAGAAATCGCGCAGCGGGTTGTACGGCAGCTTCGTATGCAGCGCAGGCGCGATCGCATGTGACATCGAGCCCATGAGCAGCGTGTAGCCGTCGCCGGGTGCTTGCGCCACCACGTTCGTGGCCAGCACGCCGCCTGCGCCGGGGCGGTTCTCGACTACGACCTGCTGGCCCCAAGCCTCGCCCAATCGGATGCCAACGATGCGCGCGAGGTAGTCGGTTTCGCTGCCTGCGGTAAAGGGCACGACCATGCGCACCGGCTTGGCGGGAAAAGCCTGCGCCTGCGCCAGGAGCGGGGCGACCAGGGATACAAACAGCGCGGCAACAACGGATTTCTGCAACGTCATGGCGGTCTCCTCGATGGCCGCGTGAGGTCGTCCTCCGCGGCTCTATTGCACAGGATTGTAATCATTCGTATGATACGAAGTAAATCGATTCTGCAAATGAAAACGCCCATCCCCCGCTCCCGAACCCCCCGAAGCCCGATCCCGGAGGCCGTGCGCGCCCGCGGCCCGCTGCATGCCGCGCTCCACGCCCGCGCACCACTGCACCAGCAGGTGCGCGACCAGATCATTCGCGGGCTGGCCGAGGGCGACTGGAAGCCCGGGGAGCTGCTGCCGAACGAGGCGCGTCTTGCCGAACGGTTCCAGGTCAGCGTGTCGACGATCCGCGCCGCCATCGGCCACCTCGTGGCGGCCAGGGTGCTGGCGAGGAAGCAGGGCAAGGGCACCTTCGTCTCGCTGCACGGCGAACGGCGCAGCATCTACCAGTTCTTCCACGTCGTGAGGAACGACGGCATCAAGGAACTGCCGGTCAGCGAGTTGTTGTTCCTCAAGCGCGGGCGCGCGGACGACGAGGTCGCCGACCTGCTCAAGTTGCCGCGCCGGGCCTCCTCGGCCGAGGTCTACAAGATGCGCAACGTGCTCAAGGTCGGTGGCGTGCCGGTGGTGCTCTCGGACATCACAGTGCCGTGCTCACTGTTGCCGGGCCTCACAGAAGACATCGTGCGCAAGGGCGGCGCCACCCTCTACGCGGTTTACCAGACGCACTTCGGCCTCAACATCGTGAGGACCGTCGAGCATCTGCGCGCGGGTCGTACCGATGCCGCGGCAGCCAGGGCTTTTGGCATCACCACGGACGATCCGGTGCTGCACATCGAACGCACCGCCTACACCTTCAATGACGTGCCGGTCGAAGTGCGCCGCAGCCGCGTCGACACCCGAAACTATTTCTACCTTCACGACCAGGCAGGCGCCCATGGGTAACGCACCGGCGAACGAGCTCTCTGAAAAATCCATCGAGACTCGCAGGATCGCGACCGCCGTCGGCGCGGAGGTCAAGGGCATCGACCTGAAGCGCCCGTTGAGTTCGGCCCAGGTGGAAGACCTGCATCGAGCGCTGGGAGAAAACGGGATCCTGCTCTTTCGCAATGCAGAACTCACCCCGGAGCAGCACGTGGCGTTCAGCAGCCAGTTCGGCGAGCTCGAGGCGCATGTGATCGGCGATTTCGCGCTACCGGGGCGTCCTGAGATCTTCGTGGTGTCGAACGTGAAGGAGGACGGCAAGCTCAAGGGCGCGGTGTATGCCGGCCAGTACTGGCACTCGGACCTCTCGTACATGAAGACGCCCTCGCTTGGCTCGCTGCTCCTTTGCCGCGAAATGCCCGAGATCGGTGGCGACACGATGTTCGCCAACATGTACATGGCCTACGACACGCTTTCGGAGACGATAAAGCAGTTCATCGGCGGCCTGAGCGCGGTCCACGACTACAGCCACGCCTACGACACGTACTTCGCGCACCTCAAGGAGCGCCCGCCGCTCACGGCCGAGGCGCGCGCCAGGACGCCGCCGGTCGAGCACCCGATGGTGCGCGTGCACCCGGTTACCCGCCGCAGGGCGCTGTACGTGAATCCCGGCTTCACCAAGGGCATCGTCGGCATGCCCAAGGAGGAAAGCCAGCCGATCCTCGAGATGCTCTTTCGCCACTCCACGCGGCAGGAATTCATCTACCGCCACAAGTGGCAGGTCAACGACATGATCTTCTGGGACAACCGCTGCGTGATGCACTACGCGCTGGCCGACTACGATTTCTCCGTCCGCCGCCACATGCACCGCACCACCATCGCTGGAAAATAAAAGGGGCCAGGCTCGATTGAATGATATCGAGCCTGGCCCCTTTTATTCTAATCCGTGGGGCGGGCTCCCACCCTAATCGGGGGCGGAGTCGATTTACTTGACTCGACCCTGGCCCCATTGATTCCTGAGGCAGAAGAGGGTGAGGTTCCAGGTGACGGCCACCGCGAGGCCGAGGAGCAGTCCTGCGGTGGAGCCCCAGCGCGCGGAGGCGAGGCTCAGGACGGCCAGCGCGGCGCCGAAGCCGATGAGCCCCTTGAGCGAGTTCACGAGGAGCGAGGCGGTGAAGGGCCCGCCGCAGCGCGGCTGCAGGATCAGCACCAGCGAAGTGAAGACCACGGGGTAGGTCGCGAGGGTCCCGGTCGCGGCTGAACCGACGGAGTTGCTTGCCACCGTGGTCGCAATCACCACGCACGCCACGAGCGCAGAACGCAGCGCCAGGTCGAAGCGCACCCGCGGCATCGCGGGCGCCTTGATCTCGACCACGAACCGCCGCAGCGCCAGAATCGCGAAGCCAAAGCACACCGCAAACAGGGCGCAGGACGCCGCAAAGCTCCACTCGCGCATCTGCAGCAGCCACGCCACCACGAACCATGCGGCCGTGGCCGAAAGCCACGAAACGAAGGTCGCGTGTTTCTGGGCGACCATCGCATGCACGGCAACAAAAGCCACCGTCGCCACGACCGAGACCACACCCATGCGCGCAGAATCGGAGATGAACTGCGGCCCATGGTCGATCGCGAGGAAGACGTAGATCGGCCCGGTCGAGACCGGCAGCGTGGCGATCATCGAGCCCAGGAACGGTCCCAGCCGCTCGGTCGCCCGGGAGGCGGACACGACGATGACGATCGCGGCGGCGATCTTGATGAGGATGAACGGGTCCAGCAGGGAATGCATTGACCGGGGGCCTGAGCGAAACGGTACTTTCTGGAAGGCCGCAACAGTACACAGAATGTGGGCGCGACGCACGCCCCAAGGAAACCGCATGAAGCTTTTCCGCCGGTCGAGAACCGCACCGGCGCCGGCAACATCGGCGCGGACCTCGCTGCCGGTGAAATCGGTGAAGGAGCTGATTGCGTACGCGCAAGCTCGCCTACGCCGAGCGGCCCGAGCCGAATTCCCTTACGTACGGTCCGAAGACACGGCGGAAATTCCTGGCGCTTGCACCGCACTGACCGGCGCCTTGCGCGGGTCGCCGAGCACGAGCACGTTGCCGACGACCGAAACGAGCATCCCCATGATCATGAGGGGATGCCACGCGAGGTTCTCGAACACGGTCGAGATCATCAGCGCGACGACCGGCACCATCACGCCGACATAGGAGGCGCGCGCCGGGCCGATGCGCCCGATGAGCGTGAGCCATGCGGCAAACGCGGCCACCGATCCGACCAGCGCGAGGTAGGCGAGCGATCCAAGATAGACGGGCGAAAGATCGATCGCTATCTTGCGGCCGAGCGCCAGCGCGATCAGCAGCGCAAAGAACCCGCCGTAACCCATGCTCCATGCCATCGAGCCCGGGCCGAACAGGCCGCGCTGGTAGTTGCGGTGCGCAAGCAGCCCGCCAACGACCGAGACCAGCACCGCCAGCGCGGTAAGGACCGCGCCCTCGACCGCGCTCTCATTCTGCGAGAGGCGCCCGAACTCCGGCCAGAACACCAGCACGATGCCCGCGATGCCGAACAGCGACCCGGCCGCCATGCGCATGGTCAGTGGTTGAGCGAAGAAAAGGCGCATCCCGAACATGGCAAGCAATGGCGCAGCGGAATAGCCCACGGCAACCAGGCCCGAGGCGAGGTGCTCCTCGGCCAGGTACACGCAGATGTACGCCACGCTGTACATGGTGAGGCCGAGGATCGCGAGCGAAGTGTGCTGCGCTGTATTGAAGCGCAGCGGCAAGCCGCGTGCGCCGCACCACGCGGCAATGAGCACGCCGGCCAGCATGAACCGCCACGCGACGCTGACCTCGGCCGCGATCGGGCCGAGCTGGAAAGTGATCGCGTACCAGGTGGTGCTCCAGATCGCAACACAGCATGCGAAGAGGACGAGATTGTTCAGGATTGGGGCCTTTTCCGGAGCGAGGGCCTAGGCTAACCCAACTGGCCATGGCTCGGATCAGCCAAAAGTGGCACTTGCGCAAAAACGCAATCCTTGCCGGCTTGTGGAAGGCGAATGACAGGGAATAGGTAACGAAAAGCGGGTGAGGACCCCGGGAAGTTCTAACGCGAAATGACTAGCAGAGGCGGCCTTGTGAAAATACAGCCCTACTTTCTGGCGCCGCCGGCAAGGCGCTTCTGGATCAGCGCGCGGGTCTCGGCGACGGCCTCGGCGAACGGGGGCTCCGGGGTGCCCGCCTTCTCGATCAGCGTCAGGGCTTCGGCATCCCGCCCCTGGTCGGACACGGTCTGCGCAAGGTTGTTGAGCAGGACGACGGAGTTGGGATGCTTGTCCGAGGCGCGGCGCAATACGGCCTCTGCCTGCTCGAGGTCGCCTTTCGCGTAGTACTGGTTTGCAAGGCCGACGCTTGCCCCGAGGTTTCCCGGCCAGCGCTCGAGCGTGGCGGCATAGGCCTTGGTCACCGCGCCTTTGTCGCCGACCCGCTCCATCGCCGCAACCGCAGCGGTATAGGCGGGCTCGGTCGCCGTCACCGGGATGCGGCCGGGCGGCAGCGCGACTATCGCCCACTGCGCGCTCTTCTTCCAGGTGTGTTCGAGATAGGTGAACGGCATCGCCTCGCGCTGCTTCTGGCCGGAGCGCAGGTAGAGTTCGCCCGCCGGATAGTCGAAGCCGACGACCACGGCGTAATGCCACTTGACGAGCGGGCCGACGCCGATGTCCTGCAGGATCACCACGGGATTGCCTGCCGCGACTTCGCGCAACAGGTCGTCGTAGCTTGGGGCGAGCTGGTAGCCGACGAGCCCGTATTGCCTCGGCGCCGCGAGCATCTCGGCCTGCAGGCTGCCTTGCCGGTCGGGGATGTAGACGTGCTTGACGAGTTCTTCGGGTGTGACCTTGACGCCTGCGCTGACCATCGCGGTGGCGAGGGCGGCGGGGCCGCATTGGTAGTCTTCCTGCGGGAAGAACGGCACCCCGGCCATCTCGTATCGCTGCGGCACCCCTTCGGGCCAGGCATCGCGAAGCGCCATGGTCTGCGGGACCATCGAGGCGCAACCGGACAAAACGAGGAGTGAAAACAGAGCGCCCGCCAGGAGGCGGGCGCTGCGGTACAAGGCAGCCGGCATCATTTTCCCTGCTGAAGGAATCGAATCCGGCGTGCCTTTACTTCGCTTCGAACTCTTACCGGCGGAATGCGAAGTACCACACGGCCCAGATGATCAGGCCAAGGACGACCAGCGTGCCGAGGCCCGAAGCGCCGACCGGCAGCGAATTGATCTTGCCGGCGAGCTGGGAGACTTCCACATCCGTCATGCTTGCAACGCGCGACTTGGCCGAATTTGCATCGACGCCGAGGGAAACGAGTTGCGCAGCGGTGTCCGTACGGTTGAGGAAGTTGACCACCGTGTTGCGATCGGCTTGCGAAGCCGCGGAAGCGATCACCGCGTCCGAACCGATCATGCCTGCCTGACCGGACTGGAAGGGCAGCATCGCCATTGCGATGACAAGGAAGTTGCAGACGATCCTTTTGAGCGAGGATTTCATATTCACTATCTCCTGTGTTGTTGCGGAAGGGTTTTGCAAATCTGCCGGTCGCCCGGCACATGGAACGCTGCCTCCCAACTACAACCCAGGCATGCCGCTCTCACGGTCCGATGATTGCTCCGGCGTCATTGCGCGTTCTGTGCGCTGGCGCACACAGGACGCTCGCAGGACGATACCACGGCCGCCGGCGGTGGAAACAACGGATCGGGCAGGGGGTGTGGAAAAAGTCGCGGTGTGGAAAAAGTCGCGGTGTGGAAAAAGTCGCGGTATGTAAAAAGTCGCGGTATGTAAAAAGTCACTATTGGCCGGCAGTGACGCCGGGGCGCGATCCGACCTGTGCGGGAGATTCGCTTGCTGCAAAGGTCGGCGCGGCATCCACGTTATAGGCCGCGAATACTTTGTGGAGCGGCTTGACTTCGGGCAAGACATAGATGATGCCGTTCTTGCCCTCGAAGGACGGCAGCAGGACTTCGTCGAAGAACTTGATCGGTACGTTGATACAGCCGTAGGAGATGCGGTTGTCCAAGGGCGTAGGCGTGGCCAGCCGATGCGGGCGTCGCTCCTTGGGGTTGGTATCGATCACGCGATGCATCGAGACCGCCGCGTCGTAGTCGACCCAAACGACGTCTTGGCCGCTGGCGTTGCGTCCCATCGCGGCCACGAAGCGGCCGGCCGGGGTCGTGCGTTGTTCAACGGGGATGTCGGAGAGATCGCGCTCGCCGATGCCGGGAGCCGAATCGTCGCCGCGCGCGATGCCGATCAGCACAGGTGCCGCGCCGCGCAGGCGTCCATCCGGATGGAATACATAGAGCTTCGCCGCGGCCTTGTCCACGATGGCGAAGGGCAGGAGCTTGTTGTCGCCCGAATTGTTGTCGCCCGAATGCGCGACCCAGTCTGCGACATAGCGGACTTCTTTCGAGGCACTTTCCCTCTCGAGGGCCGCGCGCTTGACCGATTTGCCGGCGGTGGCGATGTCTTTGGCGGCGCTGGCCGGCGGTGCTGGGCCAAAGGTCAAACCAACAGCGAGCAACCCGGCGAGTGCCGAGCGGGCCCAAAATGCAGCGAGCCTGCCGCTCGCGGCGCGGAGTGCTTCCGCGCCGGACCGGCAGGCATCATTTGAACTACAGGTTCTCCCCCACTTCATGCTTGCTTACTCCTGTGGCGTGAGGCGGGGCCTGCGGTTCTTAGTTACGGTCGCGCTTGGCTGCGGCCGGCGCCACGTACGGGGCGGGCTGCACGACAGCCGGAGCAACGATCACCGGAGCCGGACGCGGCGTCGCCTGGGCGAGCTGGATCGGGACCAGCTTCACGAAGCCGTCGCCACCGCGGTTGCCCGACTGGTAGTCCTGGCCGGAAGCAACCGACTTGCCGCTGCCGCCGTCGCCGTAGCTCGCGCCACCGCCGCCACCGCCGTCACGCATTCCGCCGCGGCCGGGATTGCCCGTGGGGATACCGGCAACGATCATGCGCTCGCCGTCTTCGGCGGGACGCTCGGCACGGCGATTGCGGTCCGGCAGGATTCCGCCGTCCCCGCCACCACCCATGTTCGGACCCGCGCCAGCCGCGCCTTGACCGTCGGCGATCAGGCCGTCGGCACGCGGGGCTGCAAGTGCACGCGACGAGGCAACCATGTAGCTGCTGTCACCACGACCGGCCCAGGTGTCCGCGCCGCTGAAACCGGCAACCGTCTGGTTCGTGTACGCCTGCGTCATTGCGGTCGGGGCGCCGGGCTCACCGCTGCCACCCACCACGAACCCGGGCATCCCACCACGTCCGCCCGTGCCGATCGTCAGCTTGTAGACGCCGGGAGCGAGGTACTGCGTGGTCTTGAAGGGCACCGCGCCGGCTCCGCCGCCGCCGGAGGCGAGCATTCCGCCGCCGCCGCCGCCGCCGCCGCCACCCGCGATCGTGATTTCATACGTGCCTTCCGTCAGCACCGGCCCCGGATACGAGGACAGCCGCGGGAAGTTGGAAAGCGACTGGGCGCCGTCCTTCGGCATGACCGTCAGGAAGCACTGGCGGTTCAGGGCGCCATCGGGCGCTCCGCGCGACGTGAAGAACTGCGCGCCGTTGTCGTAAAGAGCCGCGCATTGCGGCGTGTCCTGGGCAAAGGCCGGAGCCGAAGCGACAGTGGCCAGCGCAAGCAGGGCCAAGCGGATTTCAGATTTCATGTAGTGCCTCCAAGTGATGTGAGTTCGAAAGGTATTTCGGCTCGAAGCCCGTGCCCCCTGGCTGGGTTTCGACGACAGTGCCAATGTAGCTATTCGAGGCTCAGTGCACTATGGGAGTCAGTCTGATGTTGGCGTACGCGCAATCGCAACGTACGAGTAGGCGTTTTCCTACAGCCAAAACGCGCCTAACGGTTGGCGCGTACGGGTTGCGCGGCAGGTTTCGAGTCGAGGCGCGCATCTGCAGGGCGCTCTGCTGCATAGGCCTTGAACACCGAAGCGATCGTGCGCACCTCGGGCAGCACGTAGGCAACCCCTTTCGTGCCAGTGAATGTCCGCGCCACGACGTTGCTGAAGAACGGGATGGGCACGTTGATGCAGCCGAAGGAAATGCGGTTGTCCGAAACCGTCGGCGATGCCAGCCGCTGGGGACGACGCTGCTTCGGGGTGTCGATGACCGGATGCATCGAGATCGCCGCCTCGTAGTCCACCCAGAGGATTTCCTTACCCTTGTCGTTGCGGCCGATCTCGACCTGGAAGCGCCCTGCGGGCGTCGTGCGGTCCTTCAGCGGGATCGTGGAGAGCTCGCGATCCCCTACGCCCGGCGCAGTGTGGTCCCCGATGGCAATGCCGAGCAAGGCAGGCGCTTCGCCCCGCAAGTGGCCCTCGCCATCGAACACGAAGACCCGGGCGTCCTTTTTGTCGACGATCAGGAAGGGCGTGCGGTTTGCATCGCCGGACTCGACGACCCAGTCCGCAAGCGAGCGCGCCTGGGCGCCCGGATTCGCCTGCTTGAAATCGGCCGCGGTCAGTCGGCGAGCCGTGGTCTCGACGTTTGCCCCCCGGTCGAGGCGCTTCTCGGTCGAAGCCTCCTGCGCGCCTGCAACCGGAGCCGCAAACAGGCACGCCACCGCGACCGTGATTCGAACCGCGCAAACGGACTTCTCGAATGCCATTTTTATTTTTCCAAATTAGGAAACAGGCGCTTTCGCGCCGGGACATGCATGTCCAATCGACTGCTCCGGCGCGGGTTCATGCGGCTGCGCCGGTATTACGGGTTGCATCAGCGCATGAAGCGGCCGATCAGCAGGCCTGCGACGAGCGCAATACCGACGGCCTTGAGGGGGCTGGCCAGCACGTAGTCGCGTGCATCCGTCAGCATCTTCTCCTGCGTGCCCTTGAGGTCTTCGCCCTTCCTGCTCAGCCACTCCGCCGGCGCTTCGGCCATGCTGACCGCCTTGTCCACGGCCTGGTGGGCGGATTCCGCGACCCGGCCGATGATCGGCTTGACCTTGCCCGCGACGTCATCGAGGGCGCCGTTGACGCTGCCGACCGCGGAATCGACGGCCGAGTGCGCGCTGCTGGCGGTC
>Ga0163151_10010146_pt1 | contig 10012 bp, 12 predicted proteins | sample OliLakLV19MP5IB2_FD_145596 | JGI IMG/M metagenome (GOLD analysis project Ga0163151, IMG submission 145596) | Freshwater microbial mat bacterial communities from Lake Vanda, McMurdo Dry Valleys, Antarctica - Oligotrophic Lake LV.19.MP5.IB-2 | ecosystem: Environmental > Aquatic > Freshwater >... | reverse complement strand
ATCTTTCGTTGTTATTAAATCTTTTGGAGATAGTACCAATTTAGTTTCGTCGTAATCAGCCAAAGTAAAAGTTCCCTCGTCTATTTTTTTGAAATTTCTGTTATTCTTAATTTCACGATACAAGACACCACGAATGCCTGCAGACCACTCTTTTGATACTTTGGCTTCAGGATAATATTTTTCAATTTCGTTGTAGATAATTTCCCAAGTGGCAATTCCACCATTATCTTCCAAAACTTTTTTTATTGCGTCTACTTTTGTCATATGGCGTATTGGATTAATCCTTTCCATAAACTCATATCGACTATATTTCTTCGCAAGCGAATATTTGAAAAAATTTCTTTATAGGTTTCTAAAAAAATATTATATCCGTCATCAGATTTGCAAACAAAATTCCAAAAATCTCGTCCAATAAGTAATTCTTCGTCGGCAAAAAATTGCCTCACTCTTTCTTGTCTCCACGGCTTATCTTCTCCGTATCGGTTATAAGCTGTCGCAAAGAAAATTTTTATTTTTTGATCTTCTGGGAGCGTGTTTGAGAGAATTGCAAATTGCTCTAAAAGCGCCTCTTTTTCTGAACGAGCTTTTTTATTATCCAAATCACCACCAATTTTTAATTCGATGAGAAAATTTTCTCCCGTTTCTTTATCGATCAAGCAATAATCGCTATCGTGTCGTTTTGCAGACAATCTATCATCAGTAGGGTTTACTCGTAGAGGTTGGTAATCATCAATACTTGGTGGAGTTAATTCACGCCGTTTGTATTTTTCAAGCAAATCAGCAATTTTTGAAGTTTGCTCTGGCCCAAGCGGACCTTGAACTTCTCTTTTTACCTCATAGGAAAACATGGCGATATTGATCGCCAATTTTTCAAGCATATTTCCGAGAGAACTATCGAGTGAGCGAACGAGGGCGGAATAGTATTGAATATCTGAACCAAGTGCCGCAATGAACACATTGTGAATTTTCATATTCAAAGTTCCCTCGGGGTTTTCTACTTCGCCCTCGTGGCGAGCTTGGAATCCTGTTGCATACGATTCGACCGCCGTTCGTACTAATGATTTTATTGCTTCATTTTTGTCTAATGTATTATTCATAAATTTATTTTAAAAGTTGATCAACACTCATTCCAAGCACTTTGGCGACCTTTTCCATTGTGCTAATTGTTAGATTTTGTTTGCCATTCTCGACATTACTAATATACGCCCTGTCTAACCCTAACGCTCGGCAGATGTCACCTTGCGACATACCTTTTTCAGTGCGTATTTTCTTCATGTTTTCGCCAAATTTTTGTGCTGTGGATTTTGCCATATTGTATAAAAACTTATCAACATGGTTATTATAGCATTCTCTTGTGTTTTGACTCAATGTTAAGTTATAATACAAGTGTGCAAAACAATAATTTTATGAAGCGTCGGAACCAAAACCAAAAATTTTCCTTTCCATATTTTGCCGGCTCCCCACACACCCCCCGCCGAAAAAGGAATTGTAAGGAAGTTTTTGGTTTTGGGTTCGCGAGCGGAGCGAGCGTGCGAGGCGCAAAGAGTTCGCACGCGCTCCGCGCGTACGATTTGGTTCAGAGCCACCACGCGCTCGGCGCGTGGATCATTAGTCAAAATCCTGCGGATTTTGCCCGAAATACATTCGAACTTTGTCCAATACACACCGCATCATAAAAAGTTAGTGTGCAAGTGCGAGAGCAGAAACACTCGTCGCGCCCGAAGCGCGTACGGCTTGTGTGGCTGCAAGGAGGGTAGCGCCCGTGGTAAGAACGTCGTCCACTACTATATAGGTATAGTCGTCATTTGGTATGTCTTCGGCAACGAACGCATCACGCATGTTTTCACGCCTGGCGTCTCCGGACAGCTGTGTCTGCGGGAGTGTTTCGCGCGTTCGTTTGAGAAGTTTCGGTAGTACAACCACTGAAATACCGGTATTTTCAATCGCCAACCGGCAGATGGTTTCCACTTGATTATGACCACGTTCCTTCTTCCGTTTTTCGCCAAGAGGCACTGGGACGAGCGCGATTTTTTGTCCGAAGGCCGTCTCTTCTGCACTGTACTCCAGAAGATAGTCTGTAAGTACCTCTCCAAGGAGTTTTTGCGCACTCAGGTTGTTGTGGAATTTTGCTTCAAGTAACGTAGCGCGTACGAGCGGGTCACGGTACGAGAGGAGACCGAGTGCCTCAGTTCCCTGTAGTGAGAATGATGCTGGTGCAAGTCGTTCGGATAATTGGTCGGTAGTTGCTGTACGCACGAGACGTGCGTGCTCACGAGGAGGAAACAAAAAATCGAGCAGTAGAGAAACAACGTACATGGTATTATTTTCGCATGGGATTATTGGATAGCCTCTTTGGTAAGAAGAAAAGCAAAAGCGTTATAGGCGTTGATATTGGCTCATCCTCTATAAAAGTTGTACAACTTCGCCGTGAAGGGGGGACGGCTGTTCTTGAGACGTACGGTGAAATAGCACTGGGTCCCTATGCCGGAGCAGAAGTTGGTCAAGCAACGAATCTTCCGGCCGACAAAATTGCAGAAACATTGAAAGACTTGTTGCGTGAAGCGCAAGTAACTTCTACGGATGCGGGAGTGTCTATCCCATTTTCACGTTGTCTTTTGACGCTGGTCGAACTTCCACGTCGGGATAATCCGGAAGAACAAAAAACCGTTATATCGCTCGAAGCCAGGAAATATATTCCGGTACCGGTTGCTGAAGTACAGCTTGATTGGTTTATTGTTCCAGAACCTATTCCTGAAGGCTCAAGTCCAGCATCGACCGTAAAAGTTCTTATCGTTGCGGTGCATAATGATGAACTTGCATTGCTCGATGCGGTGGTAAAACAGTCTGGTATCTCATCAAGTTTCTTTGAAATAGAAATATTTAGCACGATTCGTTCGGTGGTTGATGAACCCGTAAAACCAGTCATGGTGCTCGACATTGGCGCATCAGCAACAAAGGTATATGTCGTTGAACGCGGTGTGGTGGCACTTTCACATAATATCCGCCAAGGCGGACAGGACGTAACGCGCACTATTTCAAGTTCGCATAACCTCTCTATGGCAGAGGCCGAAACCCTGAAGAAGCAACACGGTTTCGGTGACGAAGGTGCGCCGTATAGTCGGTCGTCAGTTGAACTGGTGTTCTCACGCATTTTTGATGAAGCGCGTCGTGCGCTTGTAAAGTATGAAACCGCACATGGAAAGAGTGTGGCGCAGGTGGTACTTACTGGCGGTGGGGCAGTAACGAAACATCTTGCTGAATACGCGAAAGAATTTTTTGCACGTGAAATTCAAATCGCTGATCCATTTGCGCGCGCAAGTGCTCCTGCTTTTATGCGTCCGGTGCTTTCAGAGATTGGACCTGAGTTTGCGGTAGCCGTGGGTGTTGCGCTGCGTAAACTCGAAGAGCTTGGATAGAGGTGTGAATAAACTGCGTGCAGAGGGCGCTTCGCGCGTATACTAATACCGTGGATTCTTCTCCAACTATTCCTACATCGTTCGTACCGAAGCAACCGGTACGTTCTGCGGCACGCTTCACTAAGAGCGGTAGCAACGTGTTCATGACACTCGCGCTCGCATTACTTGGATTCACGGTAGTGGGAGCTATTGCGGTGTTTGCCTTTCAGCAATTTCTTACGAGCGTTGAACGTGGTAAGTCTGCGGAGCTTGCAGCTGCTGAAGCGGATATTAATGCGGATGAAGTGGAATTATTTATCCGCGCGCGCGACCGGTTTGCGGTAGCGAATCAAATTCTTGACGAACACGTCATGCTTTCGCGATTCTTCGATGTGCTTGAAAGTGTCACGCTTGTGAACGTACGTTTCGGTTCCTTTACGTTCACGCGCCTTGATGGCGGAATAGGAGAAATTCGTCTTTCGGGAAGCGCGCGTAGTTTTAACGCACTTGCGGCACAGTCAGCAGCATTCTCTTCAGAGAAGCGTATCAAGCGCGCCATCTTCTCGGGCATTCAGGTTGCGGAGAACGGTACGGTGCGTTTTGAGGTTTCTGCTGAGCTCGACCCAAAGCTGATTGAGTTCACGGTACAAGATGGGGCAGTAACTCCAGACGTTCCAGTAACCTTACCAATACCAGTCGCTACAACGACCGCAACAACGACGCCGTTGATTCCACCGCCAGGTCCTACGTCTGGACCGACGTCATCACCACAACTATGATAGGCCGAATACTTCCAATTTTCGTTCTTCTTTTGGCTGGCGGTATTTTCTTTGCCTACATTCATCCGACGTATACGGGAGCAGTAGCAATCCAGCGAGCTAAATTGAAGAGTTACGATAGCGCGCTTGCCGCAGCACAGACCTTCCGTCAGAAAGAGAGTGAACTTGTTCAACGTCAGGAGGCCCTGCCAGAGAATGGCCGTGCTCGTATGGAAGTATTTCTTCCTGATGGCGTTGATAACGTACAACTCATTGTTGATTTAAATGCACTCGCGAGTCGTGCAGGTATGCGTATTGCTGACTTCGACATCAACAAAACACAGTTCAAAGACGAGATAGTAGCAGGTCGTGTGGCTCCTGAGGGTGCTGGTGCCACTGACTCGCTTGAAATAACGGTAAGTGCGCTCGGTTCCTATAGCGCATTCCGCACGTTCCTTGAGGGTGTTGAATTTAGTTTGCGCCCAATGGACCTTGTTGGGTTGACCATTCAAGATTCTGAAACAGGCGTGTATACCTACGAGATGACCTTCCGTATCTACTGGCTTCGCTAATGCTACTTATGAACCGCACCACACCTATCCTCATTGTCGTCGCACTACTTGTTCTGGCCGCAGCCGGATACCTCTTGTTCGGCAAGAGTGAAACCTCAGCAGTCACCTCGCTTGAGGGTACACCTGCAACGCAGGCCGAACAGACATTCCTTGCGCTTGCTTCCCGCATCGATCCTGTTGATTTTGACTCAAATGTTCTCGATGACCCTCGTTTTAAAGCGTTACGCGATATGCGCGTTGCTATTTTGCCAGAACAGTCAGGACGCATTGATCCGTTTGCGCCACTGGGTCGTTAGTTATCCTCTGTGCTCGTGCTTCGGTAGAGTTCGCGCGGTATATACTTTGAATAAATGAATGTTCTTCCGCTACTTGTTGAATCAGGTCTCGTAAAATCCGGAGATGTCGTAGACATTGAGCGGTCGGCAAAGGCTGCGAATAGTTCTATTGAAGAAGAGCTTGCTAAACGTGGTGTGGGCACTGAGGACGTTTTAAAAGTGAAAAGCGAACGGTACGGCATTCCGTATCGCATGCTCGGAGACTCAAAAGTCCCGCAGAATGCAATGCAGTACGTTCCGGAAGAATCGGCACGTCATTATCGATTTGTGCCAATAGGGTTTTTGGAAGGAGCTATAGAAGTTGGTGTTACTGACCCTGAAAACATAGAAGCGGTTGATGCGCTGCAATTTATTTCATCAAAAGCAGGGATACCGTATAAATTGTTTATCATTAGCGAAACCGATTTCGCGCGCATTCTCGAAGATTATCAGAACTTAAGTGGGGAAGTGGGAGAAGCGCTTTCAGAATACGATACGTCGTCAGTTACGCTTGACGAAGCAGATGAGCCAGATGAAAAGACTCCGGACGCGGCGGTTATAAAAGCGGACGCGCCAGTCACTAAGATAGTGGCGACTATTCTGCGCTATGCGGTTGAAGGAGGTGCGTCTGACATCCATATTGAACCGACCATAGAGAAAACGCGCGTGCGCTTTCGTATGGATGGTGAATTGTATACTTCGCTTGAGCTTCCAGGCAAAGTGCATCCAGCAGTTGTTGCGCGCATAAAAATACTTTCACAAATGCGTCTCGACGAGAAACGTAAACCACAGGACGGACGTTTCTCAGCAACGGTTGAAGGAAGACGTATCGATTTCCGTGTTTCAACATTTCCAACGTCAGGCGGAGAGAAAGTGGTGATGCGAATTTTGGACCGTTCAAAAGGAACGGTCACGCTGGATGCGATTGGGCTTACGGCAGAGAATCTTGCCACCATACGCGATGTTATTCGCCAACCGTACGGCATCATTCTTATGTCGGGTCCGACTGGTTCCGGAAAATCGACCACGTTGTTCTCCATGCTTTCTGAGCTCGACAGGGAAACACGGAACGTGGTTTCGGTTGAAGATCCGGTTGAGTATGAAATACCGAATGTGTCACAGTCGCAGGTACATCCAGAAATTGGCTACACGTTTGCATCAGGTCTTCGGTCCATTTTGCGTCAGGACCCCGACGTCATTATGGTGGGAGAAATTCGCGATAAGGAGACCGCACAGCTTGCGATACAAGCGGCGCTGACCGGTCACCTCGTATTCTCGACTATTCACACGAATACCGCTGCAGGCGCCATACCGCGTCTTATTGATATGGGTGTTGACACGTATCTTATTGCACCAACACTGCTTGCCGTTATCGGTCAGCGCTTGGTGCGCAAGCTCTGTCCTGATGCGAAGGAGCCTATCGTAATGACCGAAAGTATCAACATACTTCTCGAAAAACAATTTGCCGATTTGCCACCAGAATTTAAAAAGAAAATTCCAGCATTCACGCAACTCTATCGTGCGAAGCCGACACCAGAGTGTCCGAATGGTACGCGTGGACGTATTGGTGTGTTTGAAGTATTGCGTATGGACCGTGAACTTGAGCATGTGGTGCTTAAGGATGCGGCGTCTGATAATTTGTTTGATGCTGCACGTGCAAAAGGCATGTTCACGATGCGCGAGGATGCTATCATGAAAGCACTTGCCGGCGAGATCCCGTTTGAGGAGGTAAATACCCTCGGCGGTGCGATGCTCGCAGACGAGGAAGAAGAAGAAAAACCAGCACAATAATCTATGGCCACGTATCGCATCTATCTCGTTGACGATGATCGGTTCCTCCTCGACATGTACGCGGTGAAATTCAAGAACGCCGGTCATGAGGTGCGCGCATTTCAGCAGCCGGAGGAGTTTCTTGCTGCACTCCGTAGCGATCCGGCGCCGGATGCCGTTTTGATTGATATCGTCATGCCGGGACTGACTGGCTTTGAAACCATAGAGACGGTACGCCGCGAAAAGCTCGCGCTCACCACAAAAATCATCTTCCTCACGAACCAAGGCCTTGATCAGGATCTCGATAAGGCGAAAGAACTGAAAGCAGACGGATACATCATCAAGGCGTCAGCTATTCCGTCTGAAGTGTATGCAGAGACACTTAAGATTCTCGAGAAAGTTGCTGCATGACCTCAACTCTCTCCGTTGGCGGGCTTCTTGATATTGTCGTCAAAGAAGGCGGCTCCGATCTTCACATCTCTGCAGGTACGACCCCTATCATTCGCGTCGCTAGTTCGCTCGTGCCGCTGTTGCACCAGCCAAAGCTAACGCCCGCAGATACGGAGCACATGCTTAAAGAGATGCTCCCGGACGGACGGTGGGAGACGTTTGAAAAGCAGCAGGCAGTCGACTTTTCATACTCACACACGGACGGCTCGCGTTTTCGTCTAAACGGCTACCGTGCTGGCGGCGCGATCACTATTGCCATGCGCCTTATCCCGCGCAACATCCGTACACTCACGGATCTGAATCTTCCTTCAGTACTTGAAGTGTTCACGCAGCGTCAGCAAGGCTTCTTCCTCTGTGTTGGTCCGGTGGGGCAGGGCAAATCAACGACGCTTGCGGCGATGATTGAGGGCATTAATGAGACGCGAGCGGAGCATATCGTCACCATCGAAGACCCGGTCGAGTATCTCTTTGAAGCAAAAAAATCACTCATCCACCAACGCGAAGTGCATATTGATGCTCCCTCATTCAAAGATGCGCTCACCGCAGCATTTCGTGAGGACGTCGACGTCATTATGGTTGGTGAAATGCGCGATCTTGAGACTATTTCTGCAGCAGTGACTGCCGCAGAAACTGGTCACCTCGTGTTCTCGACGCTGCACACTAACAATGCCGCACAGACCATCGACCGTATCATCGACATGTTCCCACCGAATCAGCAGGAACAGGTACGCGTGCAGCTTGCCGGATCGCTTGCTGGTATCTTCTCGCAGCGTTTGGTGCCGCGTGTCTCCGGAGGATTGGTTCCTGCCTTTGAGCTCCTCATCAATAACAACGCGGTTGCGAACTTGATTCGTGAAGGCCGTACGCACGAAATAAACACCGTGATACAGACCTCCTCACAAGAGGGAATGATTGATATGGATCGTTCTCTTGCCGAACTCGTGCGCAAAGGGGAGGTGACGGTTGAAGACGCGTTCCAGCGCGCGTTCGACCAGAAGACGTTCGAGCGCTATCTCTAACAATGAGGAGTTCGGTTAATCCCCGCATGCCTGCGCACGACGCATCAGGCATGCGGTAGACTATAGGTAATGCTTTTTAAATACCGCGCACTCGACCAAGACGGGCATGAACGAGAGGGAACCGTCGAGGCTCTCTCGATGGACGTTGCTGTCTCAACACTGCAGCGTCGTTCGCTCATCGTCTCCTCGATTGAGCCTGCAGCACAGAAGTCGTTTCTTTCCGCGGACCTTGGCATCTTCAAGCACGTTTCCAATAAAGAGATCGTTATTCTCTCGCGCCAGATTGCTACGCTGTTCGAAGCACAGGTCTCAGGACTTCGTGTCTTCCGTTTGCTTGCCGCAGAACTTGATAACAAGTATTTGACGGAGGTGATGACACAGGTTGCAGACGACCTGCAAGGCGGAAGTCCAATCTCAAAAGCGCTCTCACGCCACCCTAAAGCATTCACTACCTTCTATGTGAATATGGTGCGCTCAGGAGAGGAGTCAGGAAAACTTTCCGAAACATTCGGCTATCTCGCAGACTATCTCGATCGTACGTACGAAGTGCAGTCGAAAGCGCAAAACGCACTTATCTATCCCGCGTTCGTGGTCGCTACATTCGTTGTGGTGATGACGCTCATGTTGACGCTCGTCATTCCGCGCGTCTCACAGATTCTTCTTGATTCCGGACAAGAAATTCCGATCTATACGAAAATCGTTATCGGACTTTCAAACGTCATTGTTAACTACGGCATCTTCGTGCTCGTGGCTCTTGTAGGCGCTGGATTCTTTATGTATCGCTCTATGCAAAATCCGCAGGGACGTTTGTTTTTCGATGGATTGAAACTGGGTACGCCGTATATCGGGGACCTGTACGAGAAGCTCTATCTTTCGCGCATTGCCGATAACTTCTCAACTATGCTCGTGTCGGGCGTTCCGGTTGTCGAAGCAGTTGAAATCACGGCATCAGTTGTTGGCAGCGCTACCTACGAAGAAATCTTGAAAGAAGTGGGGGATGACGTGAAAGGAGGCGCCTCAATATCTGACGCGCTTGGGAAGCACCGCGAAGTGCCAGGCATCATGACCGCAATGATTAAAGTTGGTGAAGAAACCGGTGAGCTTGGTTCCATCTTGAACACGCTTGCGAAATTCTATCGTCGGGAAGTCTCAACCTCAGTCGACACTCTTGTCGACCTTATCGAGCCACTCATGATCGTATTCCTTGGTCTTGGTGTCGGTACACTCCTCGCTGCAGTGCTCATTCCTATCTACAACCTCGCGGGCGGCATCTCCTAATTAGTCTCAGTTCATCTCTTATCCACAGAGCGGCACAAAAGGTAGCGTTTGTCTCGTACAATAAAGGGAAGCGGACACAAATTACCCGTAGCCCGCGCTTTAACAAATTTATTTAGTTCATTCGACCATGAAATCAAAAGGTACGATTACACGCGGCTTTACGCTCATCGAGCTTCTCGTCGTGATCGCAATCATCGGCATCCTCTCGTCAGTCGTGCTCGCGTCCCTCAACACGGCGCGCAGCAAGGGTTCTGACGCGAAGATCAAGTCTGAGCTCGCCGCACTTGCGACGAACGCAGAACTCTACTACGACACCCAGGGTGGCAACTACGGCACCGCTGTGACTGGCACCTGCCCAACAACACAGAGCACGGCTAGCGTCTTCGCAAACTCAGCTCAGATCATCAACGATCTTATCGGAACCACTCCATCGGGTAACATCGACTGTGTGAGCGC
>Ga0163151_10010144_pt1 | contig 10014 bp, 5 predicted proteins | sample OliLakLV19MP5IB2_FD_145596 | JGI IMG/M metagenome (GOLD analysis project Ga0163151, IMG submission 145596) | Freshwater microbial mat bacterial communities from Lake Vanda, McMurdo Dry Valleys, Antarctica - Oligotrophic Lake LV.19.MP5.IB-2 | ecosystem: Environmental > Aquatic > Freshwater > Lake... | reverse complement strand
GTTGTGCTCGATCACGACTACACTGTGGCCCCGATCGACCAACGCCTGCAGGACGGAGAGGAGGCGTTTTACGTCGTGACGATGCAGGCCGGTCGTGGGCTCATCGAGCAGGAGCAGGGCGCCGGCGGGCCATTCTTTGGCGGCGTCTCGCGGAGCGCGGTCGGTCTCGGTTTCGGTGCTGAAGACGCCGAGATAACGCACCAGCTTCAGCCGCTGGGATTCGCCGCCACTGAGCGTGTTGAGCGGTTGTCCGAGGGTCAGGTAGCCCAAGCCCACGGAATCGAGCGCGGTAAGTCGGCGCTGGATTTCGGGAAACTCCGCGAACAAGGGCAGCGCGTCCGTAACGCTGGTCGCGAGCAGGTCGGCGACCGAGCGGCCGTTCCATTGAATGGCGAGGACTTCCGGTTTGAAGCGCCGCGCTTCGCACACCGGGCAGGGCACGAAAACGTCGGAGAGAAACTGCATCTCGACGCGCTCGTAACCGAGGCCGAGACAGTGATCGCAACGGCCCTCGCCGCTGTTGAACGAGAAGCTCGACGCGTTGAACCCCGCCTGGAGGGCCGCGGGAGTCCTGGCATAGAGTTCACGAATCAATTCCCACGCCTCGGTGTAGAGCGCCGGGTTGGAACGGGGCGTGCGGGAGAGCGGAGATTGGTCAACCAGTACTACTTCGCTGAATACAAGGTCACTCGAGATCGCGGCGATAGTCGCAGCATCCTCCGTCAGCTGCAGCCGCTGGGTGAGCAGGCCCTGATAGATGACGTGATCGAGAAGGGTGGATTTGCCGGAGCCAGATACCCCGCTCAGGCACACAAGCCGCTGGAGCGGCAGGCGGAAGGAAAGGTTTTTAAGGTTGTGCTTGGTGGCATTAGTGAAACGCAGCCACTTGGTGGACGTCGCGCTGGGCCTTTCCTTCCGCTGGATCTCGCGCCGCTGGCTGGGCGCGGCGATGGATTCGCGACCGGAAAGATACGCGCCGGTGATGCTGCGCGGCGAGTTGAGCATCTCCGGCACGGTGCCTTGAAACACGATGTGCCCCCCGCGGCTGCCGGGTTCCGGACCGACTTCGATGGTATGATCTGCGGCGCGAATCATCGCCTCATCGTGTTCAACCACGACCACGGTATTTCCCGCGTCAGTGAGGGTGCGAATGATCGCAATGAGTCGGTCGATGTCGCGCGGGTGCAGCCCCACGCTCGGTTCGTCGAGCACGAAGAGCGTATCGATCAACGACGTGCCCAGACAGCTGGTCAGGTTGACGCGCTGGACTTCCCCGCCGGAGAGCGTCTTCGAAGAGCGATCGAGCGTGAGATACCCGAGACCCACTTGCTCGAGGTAACGCAGGCGCGTCAGGATGGATTCAAACGCGAGCGTGGCGGAACGCGCGTCCGTGACTTCGGTACTTTCGGCGAAATCCTTTTCGGACTCGACCAGCGCGGCGAGCAGGTCGGTGACGGGCAGTTGGTAGAGTTCGGGCAGGGTGCGGCCCCGCCATTTCCAGCAGAGTGCTTCCGGCTGCAAGCGTTGCCCGCCACAGTCGGGGCACGGATTGTAAGCCCGGTAGCGCGAAAGGAAAACCCGCACATGCATCTTGTACGTGGTTTTTTCGAGCCAGCGGAAAAAGCCTTTCAGTCCGTACCAGTAGTGCGGCCACGATTTGCCGTTCTCCTCCCCGTAGCCGGGCTCGCCATCGATGATGAATTTCTGTTGCTCGGGCGTGAGCGAGGCGAACGAAACGTTCGTCGGAATTTTCTTTTTCTTGGTGAAGACGAGCAGATCTTTTTTCGAGTCGCCGTAGACTTCGCTCTCCCAACATTTGATCACGCCCTGATCGATCGAGAGTGCCTGATCTGGAACCGCGAGCCGGTAATCGATCTCGATCACCCGCCCGAAGCCGCGGCATTTGGGACAGGCGCCGAGCGGCGAGTTGAAGGAAAACAGCGGAGGGGTCGCGGGGCGAAACGTGCGGCCGGTTTTCGGCGAATGCAGGCCGCGCGAGTAATGTCCAAGTTCTCGATACTGGAGCGCGCGCGCCGGAGTTGAGGTTGCGGGTTGGGCCGACGCACCGAGTTCAGCGGTCTCGCTTTCGCCCAGAAGGTGCACCTCGCCGTGGCCGAAATGGAGCGCTGTTTCCACCGCTTCGAGGACGCGGCCCCGCTGGTCGGCTTGGAGCGCAACGCGATCCTGGGCGACGAACAGATGCGGCCATGAGCTGAGCTGCGCGTTGAGGGCAGCGACGTCGAGGCCGAGGAGGTCGTCGACGCGTTGCAGCCCGAGGCCGCCCGCGATCGCCGGCACGAGCACACGAACGTAGGACTGGCCCTTCAGGTTCTGCAGAATCTCCAGCCACGTGAGATTGTCGGGTTTCGTGACCTTGAAACTGACGATCGCGTTTTGTCCCGGGAAGGCGGCGAGGGCTTTGGCCCAGATAGTCTGGGGATTGTCGTCCTCAACCTGTTCGCCGGTGGCAGGATCGAAGCAGGCGGCGACGTGACTGAACCAGACTTTGCCGAAGTCAGTCAGCTCGGTCATCGTGCCGACCGTGGAGCGGGAGGTTTTTACCGTGTTGGTTTGCTCGATCGCGATCGACGGGCGGATGTTTTCGATTGAATCGACCTTCGGTTTGTCGAGCAGATCCAAAAACTGGCGGGTATACGCGCTGAACGTTTCCACGTAACGTCGCTGGCCCTCGGCGTGGAGCGTGTCGAAGACGAGCGAGGATTTCCCGGCGCCGCTCAATCCGGTTACGACAATGTAGCGCCCCAGCGGCACATCGAGGTCGAAACCTTTCAAGTTGTTCTGACGGACACCGCGGAGGCGGATACATTCGAGCTTGGGCGCAGCGGACACGGTGTCGGTGGAAGTCACTTGCCCACGAAGTGAAGGACAACCTTAAAAGCAACTCGGACGCGGACAAACGGCGATTCGTAGTCCGGTGTTGCAGGTGGAGCGTGTTGTCCCCAACGCGCTGGATCGAAAGGTTTGCGGCTTGGAGTTCGGCTCTGAAGGTGCAGCGGGTTGTCCCCAACGCGCTTGGTTGGCTGACAGCGTTTCGCGCGTTGCCCGCAGCTTCGTTTCGGTTTTGAACGACGGATGCGGCCGGGGGCGGCCGCGGTCCCAGGGACAATCAATCGGTCGACCGCAAGCGGCTGAACAGCTCAAGGTACGCCGCGACCTGTTGTTCGGGATCGAAGGTGCGGCAGGCGAAGCTCTTGGCCGCGAGCGCAAGGGCCTCGCGGTCGGCGGCCGGGGCGTGGTGCAAGCGGAGGATTGCGGCGCGAAAGGCATCGGCTTGACCGCGTGGAATCATCCAGCCGGTTCGATTCGGAATGAAACACTCTGCGATGCCTTGCGCGGCGTAGGCGACGACCGGCAAGCCGTGCGCTTGGGCTTCGATGAGGAAATTTGAAAGCGCCTCACTGGAGGAAGCGTGCACGGCAATGTCCGCGGCGCGATAGAGCGGCACCGGGTCGCGGAGGAAGCCCGGGAACTTCACGCGCTGCCCGAGATTTCGCGTCATAACCAACTGCTCACACGCCGCGCGAGCGGGACCGTCACCCGCGAGCCAAAGTTGCCAGTCGAGATCGGCCGGTAGCCCTTGCGCGATTTCGATGAGCTCGCGCTGATTTTTTTCGGGACGAAACATTGCGACGCAAAACAGGACCACTGTGCGTGGCCCGGCTCCGAATTGCGCGCGGAACGGTGGATCGCGGGGCTCCGCCGCCGTCGCGGGAAAAACGAGCGAGTTGAGAATCACGGCGATGCGAGCCGCATTTACGCGGTAAATCCGCACGAGCGTGTCGTGCGCATCGTGGCTGTTCGCGACGATGTGGCGCACGGTTGCAAGTGAACGGTGATAACGCGTGGGCAAGTTTTTGCCGGTGCGCATCGTGGCAATCACCGCGGTCTGCGGCAGATCGCGTTGCAGTGAACCCGCGTAGCAGTTGGCCATCCGGCCCATGCAAAGGATGACGTCGGGCGCGGCGTTTCGCACCCGTGAGCGTAATCCCGGCGCAGCCCAGTCGATTTTGAAATCGAACGGTTGCAAGGATACGCGCGTAACCTGGGGCGAAACGGAATGCGCGAGCGCGCCACCGGGACGAAAGGTGATGAGCGTGGACTCGTGTCCGGCGGCGGCAAAGGCGTTCGCCAGCAGCACGGATTGGCGTTCGGTCCCGCCGCTGCGCAGATGGTCCTGAAGGACGATGATTTTCATTGCCCGGCGCAGTGACGGGGTGATGGTTTGCGACTCAAGCGATGAAATCTCCGTTCATACAATTGCTCGTGCGCTGGGTGATGCTTGCGCTGGGCGTGATGATCGCGACGAAAATCGTGCCGGGCATCGAGTGTAACGATGGGCAGACGTTGATCGTGGTGGTGCTCTTGCTGAGTCTCTGCAACGCGATCCTGAAGCCGCTGCTGGTGTTGTTCACGCTGCCGTTCATCGTGATCACGATGGGGCTCGGCGTGATTGTGATCAATGCCTTGTTGTTTATGCTGGTTGGTCACCTGGTCGCCGGATTTTACGTCGGTGGTTTCTGGTCGGCGGTGGGCGGCTCGATCGTGGTGAGTGTCACGAACCTGTTGGTCAGCGCTCTCGCGGGTGGCACGAAACCGCCGCCGCGGACTCCACGCCGGCGTGGTAAGGGGTCGCGGGCGAAGCGGGATGACGCGATCGATATCTGAGAAAATCGGGAAAGTGGAAAATCGGGAAAGTGGAAAATTGGAAAAGCGGAAAATCGGGAAATTGGGAAAAATGAATGCGGCGGGAATGGGAAATCGGAAAAGCGGAAATCGGGAAATGGGAAAATGGAGAAACCTGAGGGCGGGCGTTCGGCATTATGCGGTTTCCGTTTGACGGTGCTTTCCACCGTAGCGACGTTGGCGGAATGGCAGAAAACACGGAATACGATCTCATCGTCATTGGGGGTGGCCCGGCAGGTTACGCGGGCGCGATTCGGGCCGGACAACTCGGCAAGAAGGTTGCCTGTATCGAGCTCGAACGAGCGGGCGGCACCTGTCTGAACTGGGGTTGTATTCCAACCAAGGCGCTGCTGAAGAGCGCCGAGTTCTATCGCTCGCTGCAAAAGGCGGACATGTTTGGCGTCTCGGCCAAGGACGTGAGTTTCGACTTCGGCAAAGTGATGGATCGTTCCCGGAATGTCGCGGGGCAGATGGCCAAGGGCGTCGAATTTCTTTTCCGCAAGAACAAGGTCGATTACTTCGTCGGCCGCGCCCAAGTCACCGTGCCCGGGATGGTCGAGATCACGGACGGCGAGCACAAGGGGAAGTTTTTCAAAACGAAGAACGTCTTGCTGGCGACCGGCTGCAAACCGCGGCGCCTGCCGGATCTGCCGGTGGACGGACAGCGCGTGATGACGTCGCGTGAAGCGCTTGAGCCGCGCCAGTCACCGCCAAAATCCATCGTCATCATCGGCGCGGGGGCGATCGGTGTGGAGTTCGCTTATTTTTTTAATGCCTTCGGTTCCAAGGTAACGCTCGTCGAAATGTTGCCGCAGGTGGTGCCGGTTGAAGACGAGGAGATTTCGAAGGCACTGCAACGCTCGTTCGAGAAGCAGGGCATTTCCGTGCACGTAAACACCAAGGTGGAGAATGTGCGGGTGCAGAAGGACAAGGTTGAACTCACGCTCGTGAAGGCGGGCGAAGCCAACTCGACGGAAATCGAAGCCGAAACCCTGCTGATCGCGGTCGGCGTTGTGCCCAATCTGGAGGGCACGTTGTCCGCGAAAGTTAAGCTCGAGCTGGAGCGCGGGTACGTGAAGGTGAACGACAATTATGAGAGCAATGTGAAGGGCATTTATGCCGCCGGTGACATTATTGGGCCACCGTGGCTCGCGCACGTCGCCACGTTCGAGGCGGTCAACGCGGTGAACGCCATGTTTGGTCACCACCATCTGGGTCGGGTGAAGATTTTCCCGGGCGCGACGTATTGTCAGCCGCAGATCGCCAGCACCGGCATCACGGAACAGGACGCGAAGCAGAAGGGCTTAAGCTATAAGATCGGCAAGTTTCCGTTCACTGCCTCGGGCAAAGCGGTGGCCGCGGGTGACAGCGAAGGCTTCGTCAAGGTCATCAGCGATGCGAAGACTGGCGAGATTTACGGCGTGCACATTCTCGGCAACGAAGCACCGGAATTGATCGCCGAATACGTTCTGGCGATGAACATGGAAGCCAGCGTCGACGAAGTGCACCGCTCCATTCACGCGCATCCGACGTTGAGTGAAGCCTTGATGGAAGCGGCCGCTGCCACGCTGGGTGAGGCGATTCACATCTGAGCGAGACTCACGCGATTGAGGTGGAGCGGCTTGTCCCCAAGCCGCTAACACATTCGGAAGCGGGTTGGGGACAACTCGCTCCACCTTTCAGGTCACGGGTTCTTCTCGAGGGCGGGCTGACGACGTTTCTTGGCGAAAGGCGCGGCGCTTTTGCCGGTTGGCAGTGAGCCTTCCGACGCCAGCTGCTTGATCAAGGTCGTCAGATACGGAATCAGCTGCTTCTTGCGGCTAACAACTCCAGGCAAGTCGAAGATTTCGTCCTGCTCGACATGCGGGTAACTGATTTTCTCGATGAAGGCGGAGTCGCCCTTCACGAGCAGCAACGAGTTTTGCGTGTTGATGTCCGTCACCAACAACGCGGCGAACGCGAGGCGCTCTTCGTCGCGCAGGTCCTGCACGGCGGCAGCAATCGGTTTCGCGTGTTGCCAGAAATTGCCGAAACCGAGTTCTTCCACTTGGGAAACGGCATAGCGGATACCTTCCTCTTCGTAGATCTTGAAGTCGGAGCGGACGACTTTCTCCGGCGGGCTGGCGAGGATCACGGAGCCCGAGTTGAAGATCTCGTCGGCAAGTTGCTTCGAGTTCACCCCGGCGATCTCGGCCAGCCACGCGAGGATGATCGCGTCCTTGCCCGTCGCGGTGGGACCGTTGAGATGCAGCGTATCCGCGATCAGCCCGGACATCATGATACCCGCAATCTCGGGCGAAGGCTGCAGGCCCTCACGGCGAAAAAGGTCGGCGACGATCGTGCAGGTGGACCCGACGGGTTCATTTAAAAAGAGAATCGGCTGCGGGGTGTGCAATGAACCCAGCCGATGGTGATCGATCACCTCGGTGATGGTTACCTCCTCGGCGCCGGGGACGGCTTGGGTGAGTTCGTTGTGGTCCACCAGCACGAGGCGGGTTTGGACGGGTTTGAAGATGTCGCTTTTGGTCAGGATGCCGATGAGCGTGCCATCATCGCTGGTCACCATCATGGCGTGAATGGTGACGGAGAACTTTTTCCGCACATCCGCGATGCGCTCGTCGGGGCCGACCACGAAGAAATCACGCTGCACGACGCGTTCGATGTTGGACGCGGTGCGAACCACCCAAGCGGTCGTGGCCGAGTCGTATGGACTCACGATCACGCTGACCTTCTTTTCTTTGGCGAGAGCGATGATGTCGGCCTCGGGATCCAGATTGCTCGTGATGACTAGGGCGCGAATGCCGAGCTCGATGGAGCGGCGCTGCACATCGCTGCGATCGCCGACGATGATGATCGATTGGCCGGCCGGAATTTTCTCGCGTTCGGAGATGCTCCAGAACGAACGGATATCCATGGTGCCCAGCCGAACGAAGAGGTCCTCGGTGTTTTTCTCTTCCACCAGGTTCAACGCGCGGCCTTTGAGGGCGCGGACAATACTGGCAAGCGAGGTATGAACCTGACGCATGAGCCTGGGCTCGCTGACCCGTGGAATGAAAACGCCACCCAGATGCGCGAGCGAAACCGTGCCGACGGGTTTGCGGCGGGAGTTGACCACCGGCACGACGCGGATGTGGTGGCGGTCAATGAGTTCGAGGGCCTCGGCACAGGTGGCGGTTTCGGCGAGGGCGATGACATCAGGTGTCATCAGCGCATGCACGCGCGGCGAGACGTCGGAAAGGTAGTGCGGCAGGGGCTGCCGAAAGCGGGCGAGAATGGTGTCGATGCGGGCGTTGGAATTTCCGCAGCGGGCGGCGACGTAGCCGCGATCTCCTCGAGCGTCCTTGAACGCGGCGTAGGCGATCGCAGAGCAGATGGCGTCGGCGTCCGGATTTTTATGGCCGACAACGTAAATCGGCTGACTGCTGACGGCGGAAACGACGGTGGCGGGCGGCATCATATCGAACCGTGGACGATGAACCGCGGCGTGAGTCGGGGAAAGCGGTAAATAAAAAGCCCGGCCGTGGATCAGGCCGGGCGGGAGGATATCGAGCGCAATGACTGGGGATCAGGGCCCGCGGACGGCGAGGGCGCCTGCGCCGGTCCCGAGCATGCCGGCGGCACCGGACGCGGGCGAGATGCCGTAAATCCGGGCGCTGTTCGCAGCCGTGGTGGCGTTGAACGGAATAGCCTGACGGATGTCCTGGGGACGCGTCTGGCTCGTGCTGGTCGGATTGTTTGAATAGAAGGGCGTGTTGGCTCCCTGCACATTCGGGTAGAAAGCAATGTTACCACCCAGAAAGGCGATGAAACCGCCGGTATCCTTATAGACGCCACTCGTTGGGCTCCACGTACCGTTCGCCTGCAAGCCACGCGTGTAGACCACGGGGGTGGTCGCAGCGTCGCTCATTTTTACGCCACCGACAAACTCCCAGGAGGGAGAGCGGTTGTTGACGAAACTTTGGTGCAGCTGATTACGCTGCGTGCTCGGGGTGATGATGAATTGAACGGGCTGCGCGGCGTTGAAGGCGGGATCGTTCTTCGCGAAATAGAACGACGGATCCGTGAGGATGTTGTTTTTCGCGAGAATGCCGGGCCAGCGCCAAGCGGGCTGGGGCGCCTGCAGTACATTGTTGCCGATGTTAACCGGATCCGGGAGCCGGTCCTGGTTATCGCCGGCGTAAATCTGAGCGGCTTTCAGGATTTCGCGAAGCTTGTTGGAATCGACGGCGCGTTCGGCTTTTTCGCGCACGGTGCCAACCGTCGGGATCACGATCGCGGCCAGAATGCCGATAATCGCGATGACGGTAAGCAGTTCAATGAGGGTGAAGCCGCGGATGCTGGAGGCAGCGCGGAAATTCACTCCGGAACGCCGGGAGCGACTGCGAAAGATACACATGGTAAGAAGAGCTGGACGGGGCAGAAGGGACGGACTTGGCGACAGTTTCGCTGAAATTTCCGGAGCACAAGCAGAAACTCCCCGGGAATGGGTGCCGTTTTCCAACGGTGCTTCAGACCCGAGCGGAGGCGGGCCAGCGGGATGGTTCAATCTGCGCTCCTCGGCAAAGTGGTCGGCTGTGCGCTTTTCGTGCGGGCTCGGCTCGACAATACTTTTCCGTCCTACTTACGTTCGCGTCTCCATGAAGATTTACCTCGATGGCAAGTTCGTCGACAGCAACGAAGCTAAAGTGTCCGTGTTCGATCACGGCCTGCTTTACGGCGACGGTGTTTTTGAGGGGATCCGCCTTTATGGCGGCAACATCTTCCGGCTCGATGAACATCTCGAGCGCCTCGAGTATTCGGCTAAAGCGATCATGCTGGAGTTGCCCGGAACTCGCGCGGAAATCGCTGCGGCCACGTGCGAGACGTGCCGGCAGAATGAGTTAACCGATGCCTACATCCGCCTGGTCGTGACGCGGGGCGTCGGCGACCTCGGCTTGGCGCCGTGGCTCTGCCCGAAGCCGACGATGTTCATCATCGCGAGTAAGATCACCCTCTATCCGAAGGAGCACTACGAGAACGGGCTGGCGATCGTGACGGTCCCCACGCGCCGCATCAACCCGGCCGCGCTCCCACCGACTATCAAGTCGTTGAACTATTTGAACAACATTTTGGGCAAGATCGAAGCCAAGCAGTTTGGCGCGCTCGAAGCTATCATGTTGAACGACCAAGGCTATGTTGCCGAATGCACCGCGGACAACGTCTTCATCGTGCACAAAGGTGAAATCATCACCCCATCGGCTTCGCAGGGCGCGCTTAATGGCATCACCCGATCGACCATTTTTGATATCGGCAAGGACATCGGCGTGACGG
>Ga0163151_10010141_pt1 | contig 10017 bp, 11 predicted proteins | sample OliLakLV19MP5IB2_FD_145596 | JGI IMG/M metagenome (GOLD analysis project Ga0163151, IMG submission 145596) | Freshwater microbial mat bacterial communities from Lake Vanda, McMurdo Dry Valleys, Antarctica - Oligotrophic Lake LV.19.MP5.IB-2 | ecosystem: Environmental > Aquatic > Freshwater >... | reverse complement strand
GCCCGGCACTGGCTCAGCCAACTACAGCGCCGACAGCGGAAATTGCCCTCAGAGAAGGTGCCAGCGCGGCTGTGAATGGCGGCTACTTCAATTTGAAAGATGCCGGCATGAGCACGAGCTTTGTGACCCTTGATGCAAGCGTGGTGGCAGACCCCAACAACAACAAGCTCCTGGTAGAGAACCCGAAGCTAAAATCCTTCCTGCCTCAAATACTCAATCGGACGGAAGTGCGCTTTCTTGAAGATGCAGGTGGCAAACGGACCATTCAGTTTGCAAAGCATAATGCTCCAGTACCGTCAGGCAAGCGGATTGCGCATGCGCTGCAGGCAGGACCGCGCTTGCTTCCTACTATCGATTCGGTAGATGAGGCATTTGTCCGCATCGACCCCAGTGGTACCACAACTGATTCGATCAATTCTCGCAAACCGGCGGCACGCACTGCATTTGGTGTCACGCCGGATGGCTACGCAATGTTTCTTACGGTCTCAGGCAATGGACAAGAACCGGAATCCAGTGGCATTACGTTGGAACAGCTCAGTTCCATCTTGAAGAATCTGGGCTGCAGTGATGCCGTCAATCTCGACGGTGGCGCATCCACTACGATGTACGCGCGAATAGGCACTGCCGGTATGGGACCAGACGCAGCTCCGGCAGGATCAGTCGTTTGCGGAAAGACTCCCGAAACGCGGGTGAAATCTATCTTGATGTTGCTGCCGGCCAACTTGCGTAAAGTTGACGGAAACTCGGCATCAAGGCATCGATGATCAGCGTATATGTGACGTATATTAGAACGAGAATAGCTTGCGTATTGCCAATTTTGGTGGCACTATGAAACTAAGAAACGCCCCCGAAATGTCCTAGCGATTCGATACCTTGTTCTTTGGCTAGAGAGGCTCATGAAATGGCATCAGCAAAAGACGAAAGAGACCCCGTGCAGAAGTTGAAAGACCTGCACGCCTGGCTTATGGACAACGAAGTTTCAAAAAGTTTCTCTGCCAGGTCGCGCATGACAACTCACTGGCCAGAACCAACCAGTGCAAAGGCTAAAGCTGAAGTAGAAGACTTTCAGAACTGGGTCAAAGAAATTCAGTCCCCAACACGTCTGGCTTACTAATTTCTTCCGGGATGTCCGCGCTTCCCGGGCAAGCAAATGGTAGCTGTAGTGGCAGCATCTTATGCTGCCATCCGGTCTTGTGAAACAACGTGGCTGTAACTACGCCGGTCTGTGCGCGCTGGTCCGGCAAAAACTCGGGACGAATTGATCGAATTCACCGCTTTGGCGTCGAGGCGATCAAATGGCAGCATGAGATGCTGCCACTACAGACAACGCCACTTCACAGACAGTAAAGATAATCGAGAATTTAGACCTGCCGATTGCGGCGACGTTGTTGTCTAATTTCCACGGCCTTAATGCGCGTGAGTGCTCGTGAGACGGCCATTTCAGTCATGTATGTTTCGAGCTTGTCGGTCTTCTGCGTCTGTTCTGCAACAGCGCGGTCTTTTGCTTGAGTTGCCCGCGCTACGTCGATTTCTTGATCGAGTTCGGCAACATCGCTCAGGACTGTCACTTCAGATCCGCGTACTTCCAAGAGCCCGCCCATGACTGCAGCGATCTGTTCTTCGTTATTGTGCGAAAAACGCACCACATCAATTGCCAGCGCTGCCACTAACGGTTCGTGACCGGGCATTACTGAAAACTCGCCGGCAATTCCTCTGGCAACGACCATGTCGACTTCCTGCTCCAGCACGATACGTTCCGGAGTAATAATCTTAAGAGTCATCGTACCTGGCATATTCTCTCCTGCTATTGCTACCGGCGGGAACCGGCTGTCGTTGCCTTGCGGCGATTGTCAGTAGTCTTGGCGGCGGCACGTGTTGTGCCTGTCTTTGTATGGTTGTTTTGTGTCGTAGTAAAAACGAATCCACGACGTGTTTTGTCGTGCTGAATAATCTCGTCAATAATTCCGTATTCCAAAGCTTCAGGAGCAGATAAATAGAAATCTCGTTCGATGTCCTTGCGGATGCGCTTGCGATCTTGTCCACAGCATCGGCCCAGCAGCTCGATTTGGGCGTCGCGAAATTTCTGACCTTGCTTAGCTTGAATTTCAAGATTGGTGATATCGCCGTCAGCTTCCCACAAGGTTTGATGGAACATCAACGTAGCAAATTCGTAGGAATATCTTCGACCAGTACCGGATGCAAGAATTTCGCATCCACCGGACAGGGCATGCCCGTAGCAGATGGTGTTGACGGGAGATTCCACCGAAAACATCGCAGCGATGATGGCGTCGGCATTGTATCCATTTCCGCCAGCGGAATTGATGATCAGGTCGATTGGCTTTTTCGGATCTCTGTCGTTCAGCTTTAGTAGCCGTTTAATTACTGGTAGGACAACTTCGTTTTCGAGACGTCCGAAAAGGAACACGCGACGATTCGTGTAATCCTTATCTTCTTCGTCCGGTTCGCGCGGCTCGTGTTCTGCTTCTTCGTCTTTCTTAGCCATTTAACACCGTAAAGTGAAGTAGACAGGGACGGCACACAAGTGCCGCCCCAACATCTATTAGGCTTTGGCAAGCTCTTTGGCGGCTTCTTGCACTTCTTCAATCGAACCGACCATGTAGAACGCCTGTTCCGGCAGATCGTCTAGTTCGCCGTTCAAGATCATCTTGAATCCGCGGACTGTATCCTTCAAGGTTACATATTTGCCGCTGCGTCCGGTGAACTGTGAAGCCACGAAGAACGGTTGGCTGAGGAAGCGCTGAATCCGTCGTGCGCGTTGCACTGTGATTTTGTCTTCTGCAGACAATTCGTCCATACCAAGAATTGCGATGATGTCTTGCAAGTCTTTGTACTTCTGAAGTGTTTGTTGTACGCCACGAGCCACTTCGTAGTGCTCTTCGCCAACGATTTCAGGCTTGAGCGCAGTCGAGGTGCTGGCTAACGGATCAACTGCCGGGTAGATTCCCAGTTCGGCGATCTGGCGGCTTAGCACTGTGGTGGCATCAAGGTGAGCAAAAGTGGTGGCAGGCGCTGGGTCAGTCAAGTCATCGGCAGGTACATAAACGGCTTGCACGGATGTGATTGATCCGTTCTTGGTTGATGTGATTCGCTCTTGCAAGTCGCCCATTTCGTTTGCCAACGTAGGTTGGTAACCCACAGCAGAAGGCATACGTCCAAGTAGTGCGGACACTTCTGAACCAGCTTGTGTGAAACGGAAAATGTTGTCGATAAACAAGAGAACGTCCTGGCGGTTAACGTCGCGGAAATACTCAGCAACGGTCAGAGCGCTCAGACCAACACGCATACGAGCGCCTGGCGGCTCGTTCATCTGTCCATAAACTAGAGCAACTTTATCCAACACACGGCTCTTGTTGCCCGCGGCGTCGATAACTTCAGCTTCAGCCATTTCGTGATAAAGATCGTTACCTTCACGTGTGCGTTCGCCCACGCCGCCGAATACCGAGAAGCCGCCGTGTTTGGTCGCGATGTTATTGATCAGTTCCATGATGATAACTGTCTTGCCCACGCCAGCACCACCAAATAGTCCGACCTTACCGCCTTTAACGTAAGGAGCAATCAAGTCGACGACTTTAATGCCGGTCTCGAAAATAGCTGTTTCGGTTGTGAGTTGGGTGTATTCAGGAGCCGGGCGGTGAATCGGCCATCTTTCAACGCCGACCATTGCTGGTCCTTCATCCACTACTTCACCAAGCACGTTCATAATGCGGCCCAGAGTCTTCTCACCAACCGGTACTGCAATTGGAGCGCCGGTGTCATGCACTTTCATGCCCCGCGTCAGTCCATCGGTGGAGCTCATAGCAACGGTTCGCACGCGGTTGTCGCCTAGCATCTGCTGAACTTCTACGGTCACTTTTAAATCGTCACCGGATGGGTTCTTATCTAGTACTTCAAGCGCGTTGAAGATTAGCGGCAGGTGTCCGGACGGAAATTCAACGTCGACTACCGGTCCGATAACCGAAATAACACGACCAACTGTAGTTTCAACTGCTGTGCTCATTGGTGCTCCACAAAGTTCTATACGTATTGTTATGCGCGCGAAAGCGCTGCTGAGCTGCGCCCACCTTCCCGGCGGCTCTTTTACAAGCTCTAAATCTTACCGTACATAGGATATCCAGTGTGCCGTTCGTATCCGCGGTCGTTTATGATACTTTTCGTTCAAGGGCCGCTAATCCTTTACCGGCGCGCCTTTATGTGACACATTTCACTTTGGCTGAACGAATTTGTCTCGGCAAATGTCTGACCCACGGGCTAAAAGAGTGGCTAAAACGTTTTGACTCCAGATATTCGCCGACGAATTTTTGTTCATTTTTGGTTTCTGCTGGTGCTTGTCTTGGCGGGGACCTTTGGCTACATGCTGCTTGAGCATTGGGATTTTCTTGACTCACTCTTCATGACCGTCACGACCTTGGCAACGGTGGGTTATGGAGAGGTACATCCGCTCGGCGATAAGGGTCGAATTTACACGATGATCTTGATACTGTTTGGCGTGGGCTTGCTGGTCTACATTCTTACCGACCTGGCTGAGATTGTGGTGCATGCCGACCCGATGGTCTACTTTGGTCGAAGAAGATTGCGCGACAAAATTGCCAGATTGCATCAGCACCAGGTCGTGTGCGGCTTCGGTCGCACCGGACAGGAAGTAGCGCGCAGTTTTCATGAATTGCATGTTCCATTCGTTGTTGTTGAAGCTGATGCAAACAGGGTCCGAGAAGCCGAGGCTCTGGGCTATCTGGCGCTACCAGGTGATGCTACGACCGATGAGACCCTGGCCACGGCGCACGTGGACAGAGCTGCCGGCATTGTCTGCGCACTGCCGGATGATGCGTCAAATACATTCATTACCCTGGCAGCAAAGGGTATGAATGAACAAATTACAGTTGTCTGCCGAGCAGCCAATCCCGGCTCTCAAGCCAAGATGATGCGCGCCGGTGCACACACCGTTATTTCACCCTATATAATTTGTGGACGACGGATGGCCACGGCTGTTACTCATCCTTTGGTACTTGAGTTCTTAGATGTGGCGATGCATAGTCCAAATTATGATTTGCGCCTGGAGCAAGTGATTATCGGAGCCGCCTCTTCAATGGTCGGAAAGAATCTAAAGGAAGCAAATGTAAAATATCAATCAGGGGCGATGGTTCTGGCGGTGAATCAAGGTGGTAAGTTAATCACCAATCCGCCACCAGATCTCGTGTTTCAAAGCGGCGATGACTTGATCGTCCTCGGCGCAGATGAAGAATTACAGAAGGTGAGACAATTAGCGGACGCCAGAGTGGACAGGAAGGACTGAGATGCAATCCGATAATATCGACGAGCAAACAATCACCCTTGAGAGCGAAGACGGAAAATCCTACGCCTGCCGCATCCTCGGTGTTTTCGAATTTGACCGCAAAGAATACGCCTTGTTATTGAACCTTGGCGACGTCGAAAATCCTGAAGAACCGGCAGAAGAAAACAAAGATTCTTCGACGGTGATCATGCAATTGATTGAAGAAGATAATCAGGCGACCTTCAGGACCATCGAAAGTGACGAAGAGTTCGAACGCGTCGTTGCGTATGTTAAAGAACTTGCAACCGAAATGACCGACGACGACGACGAAGAAGAATAAACTGCGATCATTTACATATAAAGAGAAGGAGATGTGGCTGGACTGCCTGCATCTCCTTCTCGATTAATAGTCTGCCACGGGGCAGGATTGAACTGCCGACCTGGCGGTTATGAGTCGCCCGCTCTGACCATCTGAGCTACCGTGGCATAATTCGGTCGGATTTTGATTATCGACTGATGGACAAGACAGTGTCAAGTTGAGTGTCGGATTCTTACGCCGGAGCTGTTGTTTTCGGACGCTGGTTGCGATGCCACTCGACAAACTGCCGGATACCATCGTCAAACTTGGTCTTAGGGTTGTACCCAAGTAATTGCCGCGCTTTTTCGATACTAGCATAAGTATATGGCACGTCTCCAATCTGGAACGGCTTGTGCACTAGCTTTGCTTCTTTTCCTAAAGCTTGTTCGATGGAACGAATCATATCCAAGAGGACAACTGGCTCGGAGCGTCCGAGGTTGATAATTTCATATCCACTGAGATTGGCTTGCATAGCCGACCAAATGCCTTCGACGATGTCGAAAACGAATGTGTAATCTCTTTTACTCAATCCGTCTCCAAAAACATTTATGGTTTCGTTCTGATCTATTGCTTGGCAAAATTTATGAATGGCCAGATCAGGACGTTGTCGCGGACCGAATACTGTGAAAAAACGCAAGCAGGCAACATCCAGTCCGGCTGTGTGGTGCGCGGCATAACACTGTAATTCATTGGCCGCCTTCGAGGCAGCATAAGGAGATAAGGGTTGATCCACGCGATCAGTTTCGAGAAAGCGCTCCCCGGATCGGCTTCCATACACAGAACTTGATGAACCAAATACCAATCTTGTCTTATCGGCAGACTGAACAATTTGCTCCAGTAATAGCTGGGTTCCAAGAACATTGACGTCCATGTATAGAGCCGGATTTTCCAGAGATGGTCTGACTCCGGCCATTGCCGCCAGGTGAACGACAACATCAAAGGGTCCGGTCGAAAATAGTTGCGCTAAGCATACTTTGTCTCGTAGATCGCCTTCCACAATTGAGTAGTTGTCGTGGTTGAGATGCGCACTTATGTTTGAGCGCTTTACTGAGGCGTTGTAAAAGTCGTTGAAGTTATCCAGAACGGTAACTCTATCGCCTGTTGCCAGAGCTTTGTCGACGAGATGGCTGCCGATAAATCCCGCTCCGCCAGTGACCAAAATGTTTCGTTGCTTTTCTAAGCTCATCTCATTTACCGCGCAATGGCTGCATTGACACCCGATGCCTGTTTGACGAATGCGTCGAAGAGTTGCCGGTTGCCTTCGAAGTCGCGCTCAGGATGCCACTGTACGCCGATAACAAAGGGCTTTTCCGTATACTCTACCGCTTCGATGACACCATCTTCCGCGTGCGCTACGGCACGTAGTCCAGCGCCTAGTCTTCGAACTGATTGATGATGCGATGTTGGCACGGCAACTTCTGCTTTCTGGTAAATCCTAGACAATTGGCTGTCGCTGCTAAGTTTTACAGTGTGCTTGTTGAAACCTACTTCCCACCCGTGCGGACTGGAATGTTGAACCTGCGACTGTGGCAGCTCACTGGGAATGTCCTGTATCAAAGACCCGCCAAGACCAATATTTAGAGCCTGACAGCCGGCGCAGATACCTAGAACGGGCAAATTGCTGCCGACAGTGGCACGTTGCACAAGGCGCATATCGAAATCATCACGGATGCTCGATATCAGTGATGTGCTTTTGGCCGGTGTTTCTTTGTAATGGGACGGGTTATAGTCATCTCCGCCGATGAGCATCAGACCGTTGATCTTGCTCAGCAGAAGCTGTAAGTCTTCATCCGGCATGGGCGGCACGAGAATCGGGATACCACCGGCCTTCAAAATGGCCGTGAAGTAGTTGGACTGTACTTGAGCCTCTTGAGGCGGTCCGTCCACGACGTCAACGTTAATTCCAATGATCGGTTTCATCCAAGCATCGCTCCCTGCCGAAACTTTAGAATACCGCAACACTAATGTCCGCGATACGCTCAGCACCGTAAAATTTGCACAACGCATTATGGAGAATGGCTGTGAACACGAAAATTGACGAGTTCGAATCCTTGCTTAGAGAAGTCGAGGCCTGGCAGAGCGGCCATTTTCTGCTTTCCAGCGGCATGCACAGTAGTGAATATGTGCAGTGTCAGAGACTGCTGCAATACCCTCGACACGGCATGTATTTCGCCGAAGCTCTTGTGCAGCGCCTTTTAGCCAGCGGATTGAGACCGCAGGCAGTGGTTGGTCCGGCTCTCGGTGCTGTGCACATGGAAGTTCTTGTCGCTCTTGCTTTGGACAAGGCGCTCGCGGCAGAACCGATTCGCGGTATTTTCGCTGAAAGACCGGAAGGTACTTTCGAAATCCGCAGAGGAACCGATCTGAAGCCTGGCGAAAAGGTTTTTGTGGTGGAAGACGTGACCACCACTGGAGGCTCTGCCCGCCAGGTCGTCGACCTCATTAGAAAGCTCGGAGCTGAGCCAATTGGAGTTGGGGCTATCATCGACAGAAGCGGCGGCAAGGCGCAGTTCGACCTGCCCTTCATTTCGCTTATCCAGATGAATCTGGAAATATATGCAAAAGATGAGTGTCCCCTGTGCAAAGCCGGGCAGCCCCTGGTTAAACCAGGAAGCACGAAAAAAGCCCAAGCTTAGCCACTAACACCTCGTCTTGTGGCACTGGCAGAGCACTGGCGAGTGTTTCAGGACATTACGTCCTTGGATACGTTTAACGTTATTGCAAGCCACTGCTGGGCTCACTGTCGACAAAACACCAGCTAAGACTGTGGTTTCAGCAGTGGCTCCTCTCTTGAAATCAGGCTGAGGACTGCTACTGTGGGGATGTACCGGATGCCTTGTTGGACACTGCGGAGCTGTCGGTGCAGTTTAGAACGAGGGAATTATGACTGAAGTTTCGACTTCAACGGATGGAAGCGCTCCGGATTATCCGAAGCCGGAAGCACCAATTATGGTGCCGGTCGTCTTCTTCTCCGAACCTAGCGCTCCTGCGTCGCAATCGAAAGTTGGTTCGCATGCCGCAGTGGACTGGGACCACTCCGGGCGCGTCGTTTCGTCTAAATTTATCTGCGGTCATGTCTGTCAGTTTCGCTACGATTCGGGCGGGAACCTTTATGCATTCACTTACGGGAAACTCGCTTGGAGCACCAGCGATGGTGTCAATTGGACAGCCCGGGATCAAAGTTTAGATTGGTCAATGATGGGAAAAGTGCTCATCTGTCTCGACGGCACTATCCGTATCGAGCGTGAACACATCGTCCGCTCTCTTAAATTGAACGGCAAAGTGATTGACGAATATCCGGATGGAACACACATCGAAAGTGTAAGACCAGTTCCGGAAATAACTGCATCCGATCTGCTGGCAGTCAGTCATCAACGAGTCGTTCATGAACCGACGGCGGCGTTGCGGCAACCTTCCGAGATGCCCGCAGAGGCCGGTGCGCTGCCAACGAGCAAATCAGCCGACGAAGGTTCCGCTGAAAGACGCGGACTGGCCGGCGGATTGCGCCTGAATAAACTTCGTGAGGCTGATGACCACAAAGCGCACAATGCCAATCTGGTAGGCGAAGCGAAATCGGCTGTGGGTGACTTTGTGACGAACACAGCGATAAAGTTAGTGGAGATGGCCAAAGGCGCTGAGGCGCTTGAGCTGGCGCCGCTTCTGGATAAGCTGGCAATTACCTTTCACAAAGAACGTCGGGTGGACGAAGCGCGCATGTGTCATGAACGTGCTTTGGAAATTCGCCGGGTGCACCAGGGCCCCGATCACGCTGATACTGGTATCAACCTTCACGGTCTTGGGCGAATTTATCTCGATTGGGGAAGGTATAACGAGGCTGAGCAGTGCCTGTTGGATGCTGTTAAGGTCTTCGAAAAAGGCTTGCGCAAGTCGCGTTTTCTCTATTCCACAAACGCCATTTCACCAGCGAATCTGAGCGTGCGACTACACCATTTGATCAATGGTTTAAACACGCTTGCTTGCCTCTACCACGAGCAGCGCAAGTTACATCTGTGCAGTCAACTTTACGAAAGCGCCGTGGTTGCGTGCAATTCAGTAGAAGAACACCATCGCGCCGGACTGACCACGGTATTGGAAAGCCTGGCCGGCATGGCTGCTCACGCGGAATTAGAGTTGCAATCAGCGGTCAAGACGAACGTCACTCCAGGTAGATTGCGCGCGACTTTTAACTAGGGGAGGGGCTTGTCCCCAAATACTGTTCACTTAACGCTTGTATGAAGCCCTGAGAGCGCCGGCGTCCCGCCTAATGCCACTCACTTAACTTATTGAAAACAAGACGGTGCAATACCGCCACGAGCCTCGTGGCGGTATTGCATGACGCAATCGTCGCACTGGCGGCAGAGTGTGGTAT
>Ga0163151_10010139_pt1 | contig 10018 bp, 6 predicted proteins | sample OliLakLV19MP5IB2_FD_145596 | JGI IMG/M metagenome (GOLD analysis project Ga0163151, IMG submission 145596) | Freshwater microbial mat bacterial communities from Lake Vanda, McMurdo Dry Valleys, Antarctica - Oligotrophic Lake LV.19.MP5.IB-2 | ecosystem: Environmental > Aquatic > Freshwater > Lake... | reverse complement strand
CCCCCCGACCCACATCCCCGCCACCGCCGCAGCGATCATCAGCAGGAGGGTGACAAGGTCAACCTCAATGATCGCGATGTAGATAAACGCTTGCGCAATGACCGGAAGGGTATGCCCGACATTGAGCGTGCCCGGGAGTTCCTCATCGGGCACCTGATTCCAGAGCCGGTACAGGACTGTTGTTGGCGCGAAGGACCCAATGCCGAGGGTGTCGAAGAAATTGGTGACGAACCCGATGCCCAGATGGAGCGGGGTCGGGGCGGTGCGCTCGACCTGGGGGCGGCGGCGCAGGGCTGAGAGCCACACCCACAGGTAGAGCAACCCCGCGAGGCCGAGCGCAAGAAAGAGACCGACCTTCGGCGTCAACATGGTGCGGTGTCTCCTGGAGTCGAAGACGAACCTGGCCCGCCAGTACGCGTATGTCCCCCGGCGGGGACCGCGGCAACCTAACGCCCCGGAGGGCGTCACACCAACGAGGGCGGGGCCGGGGGCGGCCGAGGTATACTTGCAGGGATCCGACCGCGTCCACCACGGAGTACCGATGATCCCTCGCTGGCTCAACGGCATCGCCTTCGGGCTGACCCTCACGGCGGCCCACTCCTTCCCAGCCCTGTCCCAAGTCAACCCACACGCCGTGACCTACCAGGGCACCGTGGGCCCCGGAGTGGGCCGGCAGATTGTGCTGATCGCCGGCGACCATGAATACCGATCCGAGGAAATCCTCCCGGCGCTGGCGCGCATCCTGGCCCAGCGCCTGGGATTCACCGCTACCGTCTTCTTTACCCTCGACTCGGCAGGCTTCATCCAGCCCGGCAGCTCACGGATGCGTGGTCTGGAGGTGCTCAAGACCGCCGATCTTCTGATCCTTGGGCTCCGGTTCCAGGATTTTCCCCAGGCGGAAATGCAGCACCTGGTGGACTACCTCGATCGAGGGGGACCGGTCATCGGCATTCGGACCTCGACCCATGCGTTCCAGATCACGAGCGGTCCGTTTGCCCGGTACTCATGGGATTACCAGGGAGAGGACTACCTGAATGGCTTCGGCCGGCAGGTACTCGGCGAGACCTGGGTCGGTCACTACGGCACCAATCATGAACAGAGCTCCAACATCCTTCCGGTGGCCGCGCAGGCCGCGCATCCGATCCTCTCAGGGGTGCGCAATGTCCACGTACAGTCGGGCGGGTACAAAGCCTACCCGATCGACGGGTCGACCGTGCTCGCACTAGGCCAGGTGGTCCACGGTATGCGCCCCGGCTCCCCGCCGGACTCCACCAAAGAGCTGATGCCCGTCGCATGGACGCGCACCTATCAGGGCGCCAGCGGTCGACGGCCCCGGGTGTTCACGACCACCCACGGCGCCTCCGAGGATTTCCTGAACGAGGGCTTCCGCCGGATGCTGATCAACGCCGCGCTCTGGGCAATGGGTATGGAGGCGCAGATCAATCCGCGAGCCGACGTGTCGTTCGTCGGTCCCTACCACCCCGTCGCGTTCAGCTTTGACGGCTATCGACGGGGCGTCCGGCCCGCTGACCTGGCCGGGTGGGATTCGCCGATCATGTCCGCAGCCAGGCCCACGACGGTACGGCCGCCGAGTCCCCCTCCAGGAGACACCCCCTGATGATCGCCGCCATTCGCGCCGTGGCCCGGCACTCCGCCGTACTCGCGCTGGTCCTGGTCGCCGCCTGTGGGGCGCCCCCGGTTGCACTCGGACCAGGCGACCACATCGTCATCGTCGGCAACGCGCTGGCCGACCGGATGCAGCACGACGGCTGGCTGGAGGCGCACCTCCAGGCCGAGTTCCCTTCCCTGCGTCTGGTGATCCGCAACCAGGGCTTCACCGGCGACCGGGTAGATCACCGCCCCCGGAGCGAGGGGTTCCCCACTGCGGACGAGTACCTCGCCCTCTCCCGGGCGAGCGTCATCTTCGCGATGTTCGGATACAACGAATCCTATGCCGGGGATCCCGCGCAGTTCGGCATCGACCTCTCCGAATGGCTCGACCACACCCTGGCACAGGACTACTCCGGCAGCGGGGCGCCACGGGTGGTTCTGTTTTCACCGATCGCGCACGAGGATCTTGGCGATCCCAACCTTCCCGACGGCTCGGCCAACAATGCTCGCCTGGCCGACTACACCGCCACGATGGAGGCGGTCGCCAAGGAGAAGGGAGTCGGGTTTGTTGACCTGTTCGCGCGATCCCAGGCGCTGTACGCCGACGCGGGCGCCTCACTGACCATTAACGGGGTGCACCTGAGTGATGAGGGCAACCGCCAGCTGGCCCGGGAAATCGTCGAGGCGCTGCGCGGAACGCGACTCAAGGCCCAAGCCGAGAGGGTTGAACAGGTGCGGACCGCCGTCCTCGACAAGAACAGGTACTGGTTCAACCGATACCGCGCGACCGACGGCAACGATGTATTCGGGACCCGATCGACCCTGGCCTTCGTGGACGGGCAGACCAACTTCACGGTACTCCAGCGTGAATTGACCCAGCTGGACAGCCTGACCGCCAATCGTGACGTGGTCATCTGGGCTGCCGCCGCCGGGGAATCGCTCCGGCCGGATGATTCCGATGTCCCCGATGCCCTCGCAGTCACCTCGAATCTTGACAATCCGTACTTCCAGGGCGGAGTCAGCGTCACCGGCACCTCGAACTACCTCGGCGGGGAGGAGGCGATCGGGAAGATGACGCTGGAGCGGGGCATGCGCGCCAACCTCTTCGCGTCGGAGGAGATGTTCCCGGAACTCGTCAACCCGGTACAGATGGGGGTGGACACGAAGGGACGCCTCTGGGTGGCGGCCTGGGCGACCTATCCGATGTGGGAACCGACCGGCCAGATGGGCGACAGGCTGCTCATCCTGCCGGACGACAACCGCGACGGCGTGGCCGACACGGCGATCACCTTTGCCTATGTCCACAACCCGACCGGATTCGAGTTCTGGAACGGCGGCGTCGTCGTGGCTTCCGTTCCCGACCTGCTCTTCCTCAAGGACACCGACGGGGATGACATCGCCGATATCCGGATCCGGCTGGCCGGGGGATTCGGCTCCGCCGACACCCACCATTCCGCCAACAGCTTCGTGTACGGGCCCGACGGGTTCATCTACTACCAGCGGGGCATCTTCAACATATCCAACGTCGAGACGCCCTGGAGCACCAACCAGGAGTCGGGGCGCTCGGGAATGTACCGCTTCAACCCGCGCACCTACGAGTTCAGCTTCCACGCCCCGAACAGCCCCAACCCGCACGGCATCAGCTTCGACTACTGGGGGTATCACTACGCCACCGACGCCACCGGTGGCGCCGCCTACCAGGTAAGGCCGGATACCGCCGGAACGTTCCGCATGCGCCGCCTGCTGGAGCACACAGTGCGCCCGGTGCCGGCAAGCGGCATTCTTTCCAGTGCGCACTTCCCCGCACGGAACCAGGGCAACTTTCTCATCCTGAACGTGATCGCCTTCCTGGGCATCAAGCAGTACTCGCTGGCATTCAATGAAGCCACGGGAGACGTGCAGGGCACGGAAACCAGCGACCTGATGGTGTCGTCCGACCCCAACTTCCGTCCGACAGCATTCGCCAACGGGGACGATGGCGGCCTGTACGTGGCCGACTGGTCCAACGCCATCATCGGGCACATGCAGCACAACATCCGCGACCCAGCCCGCGACAAATCGCACGGCCGGATTTACCGGATCACCGTGCCAGGACGCCCGCTCTCGGAGCATGTGCCGATCGACGGACAACCGCTCCCTGCACTGCTTGCCGCGCTGGAGCACCCGATCGATGGCATCCGGCACCGGGCTCGGGTCGAGCTGTCGGAGCGGAACACCAACGAGGTGATTGCTGCCACGCAGATCTGGCTGGCCAGGTTTGACGCGGCAAACCCGGCGCATGCCCACCATTTCCTTGAGGGACTGTGGGTGCACCAGCAGCACAATGTCGTCAATCGTGAACTGTTGAGCCTGGTGCTCAACTCCCCGGTAAGCCATGCGCGGATCGCCGCCACGACGGTGGCGCAGATGTGGGATCACGGGGCGGCATCACAGGCGCGGCCCGCACCCGCCCAGGCCAGCGTCGATCAGCCAGTCGCAACGGTAGCGCCGGAGGATTCCGGTGCGATCGGGATCCGGACTGTGGTCGAGGAGATGCGCTACGATGTGCCCGCATTTACCGTGCGGGCCGGGCAGGCGGTGCGGCTCCGATTTGAGAACGCCGACTATACCCCGCACAATCTGGTCGTTGGGGAGCCGGGGTCGGCTGATGTGATCGGGAAAGCGGCAGATGCGCTTGGCGCCGCCGGTTTCGCTGCCCATTTTGTCCCCAGGAGTGCCCAGATCCTCGCGGCGTCGAAGCTCCTGAACCACCAGCAGTCCCAGGTCCTGTCGTTCACGGCGCCGACCGTCCCAGGGGAGTACGCTGTTCTCTGCACCTTTCCGGGTCACCGAGGGACGATGAACGGGGTCATGAAGGTCGTGCCCTAGGCGGCACAAGTCCCGGAAGCCCCGACCACGTGGCTCAGAGTTCGAGCGCCATCCCCACCCCCTGCGCCACCGCCCGGCGGTAGATCTCGGGCGCCACCGCCATGTCGTCCAGCGCAAGCCCCAGGTTCATTGCCAGGGTGCGCTCCGTGGCGCTCTGGCGCCCCGGCTTCGTTCCCGCCACCAGCTCACCAAGATCGGAATGGGGATCGGGGGTGCGCTGGAAGTACCCCACCTTCCGGTAGTACTGGAACTGGGCGTGATCGTCGGTGCTCAGGTGATCCAGTTGAGCCAGAGCGGCCGGCTGCCAGTAGGAATCGAAGTCCACCGCGGACCCAAAGCTGCCAGGCTTGAGCCACCCTGCCTCGATCACCGGTTCGGGCGCCTTGAGGATGGGGCCAGCCGTGACGACGAGGTCGCTGTCCCGCACGGCGTCACGCGGAGTGGAGACCGCCACCACCTCGACGCCAAGCTTCGCGGACATCTCCCCCGCATAGCGTTCACTGTTGGCCGGGGTGAGATCGTAGGCCAGGACCCGGCGAATGGGAAAGAGTGCAGCCAGCGCCTCGAGATTGGTGCGACCCTGCACGCCACAGCCCAGGATGCCGGCCACTTCGGAGTCAGGGCGAGCCAGGTAGCGGGCCGACAGTGCCGAGGCGGCGCCCGTCCGGCATCCGGTGAGCCAGGTGCAGTCCATCACGCAGGTCGGAAGCCCGGTCTCCGCATCGTTGAGGATCAGCAGGCCCGTCACATAGGGCAGCCCGCGCTGCGCATTTCCGGGGTAACCGCTCACCCACTTGATCCCGGCGGCCTGCATGGCAGGGATATAGGCCGGCATGGCATGGATGAAGGAGTCGGGCCATGGGTGGATGCCGGGCTTGGGCGGCATTTCCACACGTCCCTCACCCTTTTCCAGGAACGCGGCCTCCAGCAGGGCAATGGCCGTGGGCATGTCGAGCGCCACCGCCTCAACGTCCGAGCGGGAAAGGTAGAGCAGGGTGGGTGGTGTCATCGAGGAGAACTCCAAGTGTGTCAGGACGGGGGACCGCCATCCAAGATCACACCCTCGCACGCTCCAAAGCCATCCCATGCGGCCGGGGCCTCGAAAGTTGCCCTCACGTGGCTCGCGCCATAGGTTACCATCCTCTCGCACAACATGGAGGATGCGGATATGCTCGACCTCGTGCATTCCACACCGCGACGTGGCTTTCTGGCCCGAGTTGCCGCCTCAGCTGCCGCCGTTGGCCTGGGCGCACTCGCTCCCCGCAGCCTTCTCGGGCAACCGGTTCCCGGAGCCGCCCCTGCCGATCCTGCCTACAACGCCTGGCTCAACAAGATCACTGGCCAGCACAAGATGGTGTTTGACGCCCCCGAGCCGAACGGTGGGATGCCGATGGTCTGGCCCAGGGTCTGGCTCGACACTACCAATGGCCAGTACGGCACCACCGATGCCCAGAACACGGCCGTCGTTGTGGTACGCCATGGGACGATCGGGTTTGCGCTGAACGATGCCATGTGGGCCAAATACAAGCTGGGTGGGGTGTTCAATGTGATGGATGGCGCGGCCCAGGCCACCCGCAACACCTGGATCAAGCCACTGCCCCTGCCACTGCCCGGGACCGGCATTGAGGCGTTGCTGGCCAAGGGTGTGCTCTTCGGCGCCTGCAACATGGCCATCTTGGTTTACTCGGGAGCGGTGGCTCAGCAGATGGGGATGGATCCGAACACGGTGCGGGCAGATTGGCTCGCCAACGTCCTCCCCGGCATCCAGGTGGTACCCTCCGGGGTGCTGGCCCTGAGCGGAGCCCAGGAAAAGGGCTGCGCGATGTGTTTCGCGGGGTGAAGTAGCCCGGGGAAACACAATCAGGGAGCCACACTCAAGCGGGGGCGCACGACTGTGCGCCCCTGCTTGCCATCACGGAGCCCCCGTTGGCATGCGGGGCCCTGGTGCCGTCGGCCCCTCCACGTCAGCTGCGGGTCACCGCTTGCCCCCGACTGGAGGATCCGCAAAGTAGACCATGTTCGGCGCTTCCGACCGTGCCGCAGCGATGTCCGGTCGACCATCCCCGTCCAGGTCTCCGATGGCAAAGCCGTAGACCGACCCGGCCCCATCCCCGAACAGTACCGGGGTGAATCGCCGGCCGGTCCCTGCATTGAAATACACCGCCGACGGCGCCTCGATGTAGCCGACCACGATATCCACCGCCCCGTCCAGGTTGAGGTCGCCGATGACCAGGGCATACGGCACCAGGTTGCCCTCCGACAATGCGAACCGCAGCGGCCCGAACGGCACCTGGGTGAACTCCAGCGAACTGGCGTCGGCGTTGTGGAGGTACAGCTGCCCCTGGCCTCCGTCCCGATGGGGCACGACCAGGTCGATCCGGCCGTCGCCGTTGAGGTCGGTGGCGGTGATCGTGGTGGCCGACTCGCGCGAGAAGCGTAGGCAGTCGCTGCCGAATCGGCCGCCACCCTGGTTCAGGCAGATGTAGTTGCCGCCGGGATTCGGGCCGCTGCGGTTGGCGACAATGATGTCGGGCAGCCCATCGCCGTTGAGGTCGGCCACGGTGGCGTTCCGGGTGTTCCACTCCGCCGCACCGAAGCTGGAGCCCACCGAGAATCGGCCCGACCCGTCATTCAGGTAGATCAGGCCGGGATCAGGATTGTCGTTGCTGATGACGACGTCGAGGTCGCCATCGCGATCTACATCCACCAGCAATCCCGAATACGTCCGGTCCGAGGCCGTGCCCAAGTCGTGCCCGCCGTCGAATCCGCCGCGGCCGTTTCCAAAGAGCACCCGGTCCACCAGCGGCCAGTGGCGACCCTTGGCCAGCACGAGATCGGGCAGCCCATCGCCATTGAGGTCGCCGATGCTGACATTGGCCGAGGTCTCGGAGCTGGTTTCGAGCAGGAGGGCACGATCGAAACGCGGGAGATTCGGGTTCGTCTGGGCCGCTCCCGTGAGCGGGGCTCCGGCAAAGGCGGCGGCCAGCAGCATCAGGCGGAATGAGACGGTCATCGCGAACTCCCCTGGCAGGGGTGACACGGCGGGAGCGGGGCAGCCAAGGGACCCGTGCTATCGCGCAAAGACGGTGAGCACCCCGGCCGCGGGAATCGCGGTGGAGAGCAACTGGGCTCCCGTGATTGTCTGGTTGGCCAGTGGCACCATGTACGCGCTGGCCGTGGTGTAGTCAATGCCGTAGGTCCCGGCCGGCAACCCGCTGATCGAGAAGCTCCCCCCCGCCGACGCCTTGACGACCACGACGAACTTTCCATTGCTGTTCCGGAACCCGACCGGGGCGAACTGCGCGTTGGCGGTCGTCGCACCGACACGCTCCGCACCGAGAGCAACATATCGGAAGTATTGGCGCAGGAACTTGGTCATTTCACCGGTACGGACCACAGGGGTGTTGTTCCCGAGCGAGCCCCCGAAGATCGGAAAGTAGTTGCCCCCAATGTCCCGGTCGCCGCAGAACGCCAGGCCGAACTGCTGCCAGGCCGAGATGTTGGCCAGGGTCAGGTCAGCATGGAGGTCCTCGTGGCCGCTGCCGCCATGCTCCAGCATCGCGGTCCGCATCCCGAACTGGCTCCCGCGCTGGGCAAGGCCCTGCAACTGGGCGATGGACGGAGGCGTGCCGTATCGGTGATAGACGATGGCATCGAGACCCTGGGCCACCCCTGCCTGCGGAATCATGCCGTCAAAATTCTGTAGCGCCGTCGACACCGTGCTCGAGCTCGGCCCGATGAAATCCGGGGTGAATCCCGCCTGGGCCAGCCGCGGCTTGACCGCTGCCAGGTTCCGGGCAATGTGGGTCGGGGTCCAGGTGCCCAGGTCCGGCTCGTTCACCAGTTCCAGTGAGTTCGGCACGAACCCGTACCGCTGCTGCAGGTGCTGGAACGCCGCCAGCACGAACTCGGCGTACTCGTCGGGGTTGTCCCGGTGCAGCTGGCCACTGTTGGCCCCGGTGTAGGAAAGGTTCAGCCAGAGCGGTTCCCCCCGGGCAGCAAGCCGCTGCTTGAGGGGGACAATCAACTCATCCATGGTGTAATCGAGGTAGCCCCAGGTGAACCCGGCAGGATTGATCACGAATGGGTCATTGTTGTCATTGACCACCTGGAACCAGAACACCTTCCACTGGTTAAAGGTGAGCTGCCCGGCCCGGAACGGGATGAACTGGTCCTGGGGATTCTCGAAACCGTTCCGGAGCCCCATCCGGATCCGGTTAATGCCGAGTTCATTGGCGGCCCGGTCCAGGACCTCGTTCTTGAAGGTGGCGTAGGCCCGCGGGTCGCACTCCACCTGGCCGATCTCCGCCAGCGCCTCCCACCCCGTCATGGTCTGGAAGCGTTGCGCGCCGTTCACGGCGATGGTGGCCAACGGGGTGCCGCCGGGAGTCACGGTGATGTCGGTGTTGGCCGAGCGGTTGTCCACCGTCGCGGTGATGCGGGCGGTGCCCGGGGTGACCCCGGTGACAACCCCGGTGGAGGTGACCGAGGCCACCGTCGCGGCGGCGCTGGTCCAGAGCACGCTCTTGCCACGAACCTCCGTCCCGGACGCGTCGAAGGCGGTGGCCTGAAGGGTCACGGTTGCACCCACCGCCACCGACGCACCGGCGGGCGCGATCGCCACCTGGGTCACCGCCGCATCGGTGATCCCGTTGGCCGAGCCGCAGCCCAGCGAAAGGCCGGCTATCAAGATGCCGCACCAACCGCGACGCCACTGGAACAAGGTACTGTCTTGCATCGAATACCACCGGTTGGGCAGGAGTAAAGCGTTCCAGGGGCCCGGCATGGGCCCTCCCTCAAGATAGGATCATCCCAGACTGGAGTCGACCTGTGGCCGGTGGGTCCCGGCGAAATTGGAGGGAGGGCCACCGCGCCAAATCAGGCCGGAGTCGCGGGCCACGTCACGCCTTTGTGGCGCTCCACGTGCTTCTCGAACCGGGCTGTCAAGGCCCGGAAGATTCCCTCACGTTGCTTGGCGTTCAGGCGTTCTGCCTATGGCATGCCGTCGCGGTCCTTTCCACTATCGGTTGCCGTTCGCCTGTAATCTCTGTCGCACTGGTCGTGACATAGCAGCCGTCACGGCCCCGTCTCCATTAGCGGACGACTGTCGAAGGAAGCCGTCGTGCCTGAAGCACAGCATCAAGTGCAGCGGCGAGACCAACCCCGATCGCGTAGCACACCAGATCAGACCACTGGAATCCCTGGCCGAGCACCAGGGCCCCGACCTGGGAGCTGCGCAACCCATCGAGCCACGGCGCGCGGTAGAGCTGGCTTACTTCGACGGTGCACGCGATGGCCGTCGTGCCTGCTGCCAGGGACATCGTCCGCTGTCGCGGCGCCAGGAGGGCCAGCAGCCAGAACACCACGGCCGCCCAAAGAGTGTCGCCGGCATAGTGTGCGAGCAGCAGGGGTTGCCCGTCGGGATATTGTCGCGATCCAAGTCCTGCGGCGATGGTCAGCACGAGCAACCCCAGATAGAGGGCCCTCGGTCTCGCGGAACGACCCGTCATCGGTGGCGGCACGGGCCGGGCCGCCCCAC
>Ga0163151_10010138_pt1 | contig 10021 bp, 6 predicted proteins | sample OliLakLV19MP5IB2_FD_145596 | JGI IMG/M metagenome (GOLD analysis project Ga0163151, IMG submission 145596) | Freshwater microbial mat bacterial communities from Lake Vanda, McMurdo Dry Valleys, Antarctica - Oligotrophic Lake LV.19.MP5.IB-2 | ecosystem: Environmental > Aquatic > Freshwater > Lake... | reverse complement strand
GTGGCCGTCGCGATTCGTTCGGCTCAGTATCGCGCCAAAGTTCAAAATCTCCTCGAGGAAACGCAGCGTCAGGCCGGGGAGCTGCAGGCCCAAAGCGAGGAGCTTCGCGTGTCGAACGAGGAAATCGAAGAACAAAGCCGGGCTTTGAAGGATTCGCATACGCGGCTCGAACAGCAGCAGGCGGAACTCGAGCAAACGAATGCTCAGCTCGAAAGCCAAGCCGACGCGCTCGAGACGCAAAAAAACAACCTGCTCCTGTCCCAGTCCACCCTCGAGGCTCAAAAGCGAGAACTTGAACGGGCGAGTGGATACAAATCGCAGTTCCTCGCCAACATGTCGCACGAGCTGCGCACCCCGCTCAACTCCTCGTTGATCCTTGCGAAACTGCTGGCGGACAACCGCCAGGGCAATCTCACGGCGGAACAGGTAAAGTACGCCCGCACGATCTTATCCGCGGGTAGCGACCTGCTGAATTTGATCAACGATGTCCTCGACCTCTCCAAGGTCGAAGCGGGACGGCTGGAGCTCCGGATCGCCGACGTGTCCGTGAAGAATTTGCTGCGGGATCTGCAGGTCACGTTTGAGCCGCTCGCGAAGGAAAAGCAGCTCGCGTTGTGCATCTCGGCTGACTCCGCCGCGCCGGTGATCCTGCGCACCGACGGTCAGCGTCTCGAGCAGGTGCTGAGGAACCTGTTGTCCAATGCGGTCAAGTTTACGGAACGTGGGGAGGTCGAGCTCACCGTCCGCGTTCCTTCCGCCGACACGGTGGCGTTCACGGTGCGGGACACGGGAATCGGAATTGCTGAAGACGCGCAGGAAGCCGTTTTCCAGCCGTTCCGTCAGGCTGGACAACGCACCGGCCCCGATCACGCAGGCACGGGACTGGGGCTTTCGATTTCGCGTGAACTTGCGCGCGTGCTCGGAGGACAGATTCTCCTGGAAACCGAGCTGGGCCGGGGGAGCTCCTTTACTTTGGTATTGCCGGTGGCGGGTCCGGAACTGGGGCGCGCCCACGCCCAAATCGCGCCCATCGACGCCAACGGGCATGCGCCGATCCGGGACCTAAAAATCACTGAGCCGGCGGAGACGGCTCCCTTGGTCCGCATCGCGCACGGTCCCGATACGCGCGTGCTGCTGGTAATCGAAGATGACAAATCCTTCGCGACCGTTATTGCGGATCTGGCCCGGGAAATCGGATTCGAGGTTTTGATCGCCGGCACCGGCCAGGAGGGGCTGACGTTGGCCGCCCAGCAATCGCCGCACTGCATCGTGCTTGATTTGGGCCTTCCTGATGTGACTGGACTTTCGGTGCTCGACCGGCTGAAGAAGTCGCCCGCGACCCGGCATATTCCGGTCCACGTCGTCTCCGGAAGTGATTACATGGAGATCGCTTATCCGCTGGGCGCAGCCGGCTACGCGTTGAAACCCGTGAAGCGCGAGCAATTGGTGAAAGCGCTGAGTGAACTCGAGCGGCAATCTGCCCGTCGCAATCGTCGCGTCCTTCTCGTGGAAGATAACGCGATCCAACTGGAAAGTCTTTGCCGCCTGTTCGAGGCCCCGGAGGTCACGACCGTGCCGGTGAGAAGTGCAGCGGAGTGCTTGGAAAAACTAAAGGCCGAGACGTTTGATTGCATGGTCCTCGACTTGAATCTCCCGGATTCCTCCGGGTTTTCCCTGCTTGAGACCCTCAGCCAGGAACCCGCGTATTCGTTTCCTCCCGTGATCGTTTATACCGGTCGCGATCTCAGCGGAGCCGAAGATGAAAAACTTCGCCGTTATGCCAAATCCGTCATCCTCAAAGGGGCGAAGTCCCCGGAGCGCCTCCTCGATGAGGTCTCGCTCTTCCTGCACCAAGTCGTTGCCACGATGCCAGCGGAAAAGCAGGCCATGCTCCAGCGCGCGCGGTCGCGCGATGCTTCCCTGGAAGGGAAGCGGGTACTGATCGTAGAGGACGACGTGCGGAATATTTTTGCGCTCACCAGCGTGCTCGAGGCCCACGGAGTCGTGCCGAGCGTGGCCCGGAACGGACGGGAGGCGCTGGCGATGCTCGAGGCGACGCGCACCGAGGCGCGTCAGTTCCCGGATCTCGTACTCATGGACATTATGATGCCCGAGATGGACGGGCTGACGGCGACGCGGGAAATCCGAAAGCAGCCGGCGTGGAAAAAACTCCCGATCATCGTGCTCACCGCCAAGGCGACCCGGAATGATCAGGCGGAAAGTCTCCAGGCCGGAGCAAGCGACTATATTGCCAAACCGCTCGACGTGGACAAACTCCTTTCGTTGATGCGGGTCTGGATGCCGCGGTGAAATGAGCAAACGTGGCGTAAACATCGAAGACGTGGAGTTTCACCTTCTGCTGGAGGCGATTTTTCAGGTCTACGATCACGACTTCCGCGGCTACGCGCTGGCCTCACTGAAGCGCCGCGCCACTCAGGCGCTGGCCAAATTCGAGTGTGCGACGTTCTCCGCGCTGCAGGATCGGGTGCTGCGGGAACCCGAAACCATGCGGCGCTTGCTGCCGTTATTTACCATCGGCGTGAGTGACCTCTTTCGCGATCCCGATTACTTCCGGAAAATTCGCGAGGACGTGGTGCCGCACCTGCAAACGTACCCGTCGTTGAAAGTATGGGTTGCCGGCTGCAGCACCGGCGAAGAACTCTATTCGCTGGTCATTTTGTTTCGCGAAGCTGGTTTGGAGCGTCGTACGGTGTTTTATGCGACGGACATCAATAATGAGGCTTTGGCCATCGCGGAAGCGGGCGCGTACGCCATGGATCGGGTAGCCGGCTTTACCCAAAACCACCAACGGTCCGGCGGCACGTGCTCATTATCGGACTACTACACCGCGCAGTACGACCGCGCGCTTTTCCAGCGCACCTTGCGGGACCGCGTGGTCTTTTCGAAGCACAGCCTGGTTTCCGACGCCGTATTCGCCGAGATGAACCTGGTCTCCTGCCGCAACGTCTTGATCTATTTCGAGCGCAGCCTCCAGGACCGCGCGATCGGGCTGTTCCGGGACTCGCTCATGCCGGGAGGATTTCTCGGGTTGGGATCCAGGGAGTCGCTGCGGTTTTCCACTCACGACGATGCGTTCAGCGAGTTCTCACGCGAGCAGCGGTTGTTTCGGAGGGTCGCAGCATGAGCATCGAGTTGTTCCAGTCAGTCTCAGCGGTCGCGATCGGTGCTTCCGCCGGAGGGATTGCGGCCTTGGTCGAAATCCTGCCGAGCATCCCCGCGGATTTCGGGCTCCCCATCTTCGTCATTCTGCACCTCTCGCCGAAGAGCGAAAACCTGTTACCGGGCGTGCTGGCAGCGCGCTGTGCGCTTCCCGTCAAGGGCGCCGAACACGGCGAACCGGTACGCGGCGGAACGGTTTACTGCGCGCCACCCGACTACCACCTGCTCGTGGAGCAGACCGGGTACCTGTCCCTTTCGGTTGATCCCCCGGTCAACTACTCCCGGCCTTCGATCGATGTCTTCTTCGAGTCCGCCGCCGATGCCTACGGGCCGAGCTTGATCGGGATCATTTTATCGGGTGCAAATTCGGATGGCGCCGTTGGCTTGGAGCAAGTCTGCGCGGCCGGCGGGTCGGGTATCGTCCAGGAGCGTGCAACTGCAGAGGTGTCGGTCATGCCGGCCGCAGCCCTGGCCCGGTGCCCTGCAGCCCGCGAGCTTCCCCTGTCGGACATTGCCTCACTCCTCCGGGTCGCGGGGACGCGCCGATGAGCGCACCCATGGTCAAATTTCTCCTGGTCGACGATCTCGACTCCAACCTGGTCGCGCTCGAAGCGTTGTTGAGGCGGGATGGGCTGGAGCTGCTCGTCGCCCACTCGGGCCCGGCCGCGCTGGAGATCCTCCTGGAGCACGAGGTGGACCTGGCGCTGCTGGATGTGAACATGCCCGGCATGGATGGTTTCCAGCTCGCGGAGTTCATGCGCGGGACGGATCGCACCCGGTCGATTCCAATCATCTTTATCACGGCGGGATCGTCCCACGTGCAGCCGAACTTTCGCGGCTACGAGCTCGGCGCGGTCGATTTTCTCTTCAAGCCGATCGATTCCCACGTATTACTTTCAAAAGGAGGCGTGTTTTTTCAGCTCGCGCAGCAGCGACAGGAGCTGCGGCGTCTGGCGGAAGAACGAGCCAAACAGAGTGCGGCGCATGCGGCCGCCGGGCAGTTTCTGCGCACGATGATGGATGGCGCGTATGATCTGATCTACGCGCAGAATCCAGAGGGGCGCGTCTTGTTTGCCAATGCGGGTGCCGCCAAGGTGTGGCGCCTCGCCTCCGAGAAAACCATCGGCCGCAAGGAGGTGGAATGCTGGCCGCTGGAGCCCGCGGCCGCGAAGCAACTGGCGACGTTGAACGCGGACGTCACGCGGACGGGACTGCGCCAGCAAGGTGAGATTGAGGCGTTGGTTGACGGCCAAAGGTCATTCTTCTGGGTCGATAAGGCGCCGATGCGCGGAGAGCATGGAATTGTTTCGGGTGTCGTCACCGTGGCCAAGGATATCACTGAACTGCGGCAAGCCCGGGAAGCGCTCGCCGCGGAAAGGGCGTTGCTGGAGGCGCTGCTCGAAGCGTCTCCCATCGGGTTGATGATGGTTGACGCGGCCGGTTGCATGGCGCGGATCAACCCCGCCGCCGCCGCGCTGTGGGGCCCCTTGGGCCGCGCCAACCAGCAAACGGCGTACCCATGGAAGGGATGGTGGGCCGACGACTCTGCGCGCAGTGGGCAGCCGGTCGACCCGGTCGAGTGGGCGGCGCTGCGGGCGCTGCGAGGAGAACCCGTGCAGGGCGATGTGATCGAAGTCGAGCCGTTCGATGAACCGGGCAGCCGTCGGATCATCATCAACGCCGCCGCCGCCGTACGCAGCGCCTCGGGCGCGATCGTCGGCGCCGTCATTGCGCAGACGGACATCACCGGGATGAAGCGCACGGAGCGGGCGTTGCGGCAGAGTGAAGACCGCGTGCGCCAGCAGCTCGCGGAAATTGAGGGCATCTACGATGCGGCCCCGTTGGGCATGTGCACCTTCGACGAGGATCTGAGGTTAGTGCGCATCAACGGGCGTTTGGCCGCCATGAACGGTCTGCCTGCGGCACAGCATGTCGGACGCACCGCGGCCGAGGTTTTGCCCGCGTTGGCCAACGCCGCGGTGAAACTCGCTCAAGCGGTGCTGCGCACCGGCCTGCCCATCCGGCACGAAGTCTGCAGGGAGACTCCCGCGCAGCCCGGAGTTCAGCGCGTGTGGGACGAATCCTGGTATCCATTGAAAGATAGCAGCGGGGCCGTCCTGGAAATCGGTGTGATGGTTGATGACATTACCGAACGCCGGCAGATCGAGCACGCCTTGCGGGAGAGCGAAGAGCAATTCAGGGCACTGGCGGAACACATTCCTCATCTCGCCTGGATGTGTGATCCGGCAGGCAACGTCTTCTGGTACAATCAACGGTGGCTGGATTTCACCGGGACCACCCTCGATGAGGTTAGAGACTTGGGCTGGCTGCACTACCAACATTCCGAGCACAAAGATCGGGTTCTCGCTGAGTTTCAATCTGCCCTCACTTCGGGAACGCCGTTTGATGATACGTTCCCCTTGCGCGGGGCAGACGGGCTGTATCGCTGGTTCCTGACGAGGGCCTTTCCGCTGCGCAACGCTCAGGGAAGCATCGTTCGCTGGTTCGGCACGAACACCGACATAACCGTGTTGAGCGAAACCCAACAGGCCCTGCGCGAGGCCCGGAACACCGTACAGCAATACGCCCAATCGCTGGAAGCGACGGTCGAGGAACGTACGGCGACGCTGCGGGCCGCGGTGGCCGAGCTGGAGGCATTCTCATACAGCATGGCCCACGATTTGCGGGGGCCCTTGCGCACGATGGCGGGCTACGCCGAGGTCATTTCCCAGGAAAACCCCGACTTGGATGCCACCACCCGGCATTACCTCGATCGGATCCGCGCCGGCGCCCGGCGACTGGACCGGGTCACACAGGAAATGCTGAGCTACGCGCGGCTGCGAGAGGCTCTTCCCCTGGAAACTGTGAGCGTCTCCGACCTGCTCGCTGACTTGATTGAATCCTACCCCAACCTTCAAGCGTCGCGGGACCAAATTACGGTTGATTCTCCAATTCCTCGCGTGATCGGGAACGCGGCTGCGCTTACTCAAGTCCTCTCCAACCTGGTGGGCAACGCGCTCAAGTTTGTGGCGCCCGGCTGCCCGCCCGAGGTTCGCGTGTGGGGCGAAACCGTGGCGGAGCTCCCGGATATGCCTGTCTCTGCCACCGGCTGGGTCCGAGTCTACATTGAAGACAAAGGTATCGGCATCCCACCGGAAGCGCGTGGGAAATTGTTTCAACTGTTCCAGCGTTTTACTCTACCGGGTAACTACGAGGGCGTCGGCATGGGCTTGGCCATGGCGCACAAAGCGGTCGAACGCATGCACGGTCGGATTGGCTACGAGCCGCTGAATCCCCGCGGCAGCCGATTCTGGTTCGCGCTCCCCGCGCCTTAACCGCACGGATTCGCGGCGGCGGATGATTCAACTCCAAGGCGGCGGTCGGCAGAGTCTTACCTGACTTTCCGAGGATCTCAGAGGTTCAGTCCGGGCGGAATAGATTAGCGGAGATCAGCGGAGATGAGCGTTCCTCCCGGTCTTTTCCGTCACGATCCCGGACTTGGAAAACGCGGCGGCTTCACTCCCAGAATCTGCGGACGAGACGGAAAGACCAAGGCAGGAGGGAACGCTAATCTTCGCTCATGAACGCTAATTTTTCGAACCCTGAAATCTGATCTTCGCTGGTTTCAGTGGATAAACGCGAGGCAGGTACGCATCGGAATTGAACAAAAGGTAATAAAGAAAACGAAGGTGTGCGCCAGGAAGACGGGATCTTCGTTTCCTCCGTTATCTTCTGTTCATTCTTCTGTGCCATCAACCCGCAAGGTGATGTGTCCGAAATGCAGAATGCCTTGGTCATCTGTGTCCATCTGTGAAATCTGTGGCTTCAACTGCATTTTCTACTCAACGCCTCCGGTAGTGGGCGAGGCCGCGTGAAGCTCGCGCTCCTGATCGCCATGGGCCGAAGGAGCGTGGACGACATCAAGGACTAAACGCTCAGACCTGATTTTGCGCGTGCCCTCAGCTCGCGATAACGAGCCCGCCAAGCTACGCCACGTGGGAATCCAGACTTCGCACGCTCAGCACTTCGTCCCGGCGCAACGCTTCCAAACTCGACTCCGGCAACGTGAGGACCGTCAGCGTTTCGCCGATGGCGTTAAAGACTTCGACCGAATAACCGGCCTCACTGCCAGCCGCCGGGGCGGAGTGATGCTCAAAACAACAGCCCTGCGTGACGTCGGTCCGGTCGGTAATCGCACGCGACTGGATACGCATCCGGATAGTTGGGAGAATTTCACCTCGTTGCATCGTGATCGGACTTTATGGTCTTTGCGGACCAACGCCGGGTCAATTGAACTTATGGAAGCTCCAACTATTCCGTTGACAGAGGGTAAAGCGGCCTATGCTTTGGCCCTTTTTATGAAAGTCGTTTCCTCCATCAAGTCGGCCAAGAAGCGTCACCCGGCATGCCAGGTGGTCCGCCGCAAGGGCAGAATTTACGTCATTAACAAAGTCGAGCCGCGCTACAAGGCGCGCCAAGGCTAACCTTACCATTTAACGCGATGAAAGCCGCTGGCCATCCCACCTTAAACAACGTCTGCTTCCTGGATATCGGAACCGGTCGTCGTTTTCTCACCAAATCCACCATGAAGTCTGCCCGTAAAGAGCAGATCGACGGTGAAGAATATTCGATCGTCATCCGTGACGTGACGATGGATTCGCACCCGGCTTACACCGGCGAAAAGCGTCTCGTCGACACCGCGGGTCGCGTGGAAAAATTCACCACGAAGTTCAAGCGCGGCATGGCGCCGAAGAAGTAAGCGCCCCGCGGTCGGACGCATCGACGTCCGTCCTCTTTTAAAGCCCTCCGGTTACGGAGGGCTTTTTTAGTGCGTCGTTCTTGACGATCAGTCCGGGGCGCGACGATGGGTGCGTCATCCGTTTTGTTTTAACCGCTGATTTCGCCGAGATCGCGGATAAGACCGAGAATACCTCCAACTATCCGCTCCATCCGCGTCGTCCGCGGTTGATCGATGTTTGAACCTCAATGGTCTGAGGCTACGCCTCGCTGGATGGATTGCTTCGTCGCTGCGCTTCTCGCAATGACAGATGAATTACAGTTCCGTGTTGTCCGCGGATGGCACAGTCCGCTTGCTTCACTCTCCTTCGTTTTTCGCCCATGCGTATTCATCCATTTCAAGGTCTCGTTCCCACGCCGGTTCACGCTCCTGAGGTTGCGTGCGTCCCCTATGATGTCGTCAACGCCGCGGAAGCCGCAGCCCTGGCGGCGGGTAATCCGCACAGCCTTCTGCATGTCGATCGCGCCGAGATCGACCTGCCGGCCGGGACGGATCCCTATAGCGAGGCGGTCTACCAGCGTGCGCGGGAGAACCTGGTGGCGCTGCAAACCGCGGGTGTCCTCGTGCGCGAGACGGAACCGTGCCTCTACGTGTACCAGCAGCAGATGGGCAGTCATGTGCAGCGCGGGTTGGTGGCCGGCTGCCATGTCGACGACTACGATCGGGAGCTGATCAAGAAGCACGAGAAGACGCGCAAAGACAAAGAGGACGACCGTACCAAGTTGATTGATACGCTCAGTGCCGACACGGGCCCGGTATTCCTGACCTATCGGGACAACGCCGCGGTGACGTCTCTCGTGAATACCAAGACCCGGGAGAAGCCGTTGCACGATTTCACCGCCCCCGATGGCATCCGGCACACCGTCTGGCGGATCGCCGGGGGAGCGGAGTGGGTGCAGGCATTGGCGGCCGTGCCCGTGACGTATATTGCCGACGGCCACCATCGGGCGGCGAGTGCGGCGCGCGTGGCACGGCTGCGCCGCGAGCGGAACCCGCAGCATACGGGGCAGGAGGATTACAACTGGTTTCTCTGCGTGTTGTTTCCCGCGAGCGAACTCAAGATTCTCCCATACAATCGCCTGGTCGTCGACCTTCACGGCCACGCCCCGGCTGATTTCCTGGCCAAGGTAAAGGCCTTGTTCGGGGCCGGAGAAAACGCCGCGCCTTCGCCGTCAGCGGTGGGCGAGGTGAGCATGTATCTGGATGGAAAATGGTATGGCCTGCGAATCCCGGTTGATCCGCAGGCGGACCCGGTTTCGCGCCTCGATGTGAGCGTGCTGCAGGATTTGCTGCTCGCGCCGGTGCTCGGCATCGCGGATGTCCGCACGAGCAAACGCATCGATTTTGTCGGTGGTATCCGGGGTTCTGGTGAGCTGGTGAAACGCGTGGATGCGGACGGCGGGGTGGCGTTTTCGATGTATCCGGTGACGCTGGAGCAGTTGATGGATATCGCGGATGCCGGGCAGATCATGCCGCCGAAAAGCACCTGGTTTGAGCCGAAGCTGCGCTCGGGACTGGTGATTCACACCTTCTGACGCACGGCGGACACGACGAAAGCATGGAGCGGAGCGTAAGTGCCATGATTCCGTCATCCGCTCCGACGGCGGCCTGCGCTGGAACCGGGTCCGCCCTCGGAGCTCGGACCTGCGATGAGGGCAAGGCGCAGCGTTTCGGATTGGCACTTGTTTTTCCATGCCATGAGCCGGGCTCGATCCTCAAGTGCACGTTCCCGACTTCCCGAAGTTTGAATGCTCTTGACCGAGGTGACCTCGGAACCATGTTGCGGTTTTATCCGTGTTTCTTATTAGGAAATCCGCTTCATCTTTTTGTGCGCGAGCCCGGTTGTGGGTTTCGTCTTTGTCGTCGATGGGTAACTCGCGTTGCATCCAGGTAACGGGCACCGCCGAGTTGGCACCCAAGGTGCAGTCATCTCCGACGTCCTGGTGAATTCCGCTCCCAAAGTCACTTCGTCGGCCGCGTTGCGGCGCACGCCCCCGTTGGCGGTGCTGCTGGTCAAGGGTGGGAGTCTGCTGCTGTTTTGGG
>Ga0163151_10010135_pt1 | contig 10021 bp, 8 predicted proteins | sample OliLakLV19MP5IB2_FD_145596 | JGI IMG/M metagenome (GOLD analysis project Ga0163151, IMG submission 145596) | Freshwater microbial mat bacterial communities from Lake Vanda, McMurdo Dry Valleys, Antarctica - Oligotrophic Lake LV.19.MP5.IB-2 | ecosystem: Environmental > Aquatic > Freshwater > Lake... | reverse complement strand
GCGCGCGCCGTGTGGAGCTCCGCACCGTCGTGTCGACTTCCTTTGGATTCGGCTCGCGCAACGCGGCGCTCGTGGTGCGCGGGATCGAAAGATAGCGAGAACGACATGAGTACGCTTCCGGAGCAAGTACGCCAGATCATCGCGGTCGAGTTGCAAATCGATCCGAGCCGAGTTCTTCCAACGGCGCTGCTTCGCGCCGATCTCGGCATGGACTCGATCGCGGCGCTCAACATTCTGTTCGCAGCCGAAGAGACATTCGGACTTCCCTCGATCGATGTGAAATCGCTGGCATCAATCACGACGGTCGCGGAGGTGGAGGAGTTCCTGCGCGCCCGCGTCTTGGCGCAAGCGTCATAGGGGAGCGCGCGATGGGCGTTTCGGCATCGGGACGCCTAGCGCGCGTCGAGCACCCGGCTTCGGGGTCTGGGCAGGCCATCGAAGCCGTTGCTGCGCGGGTGTTGTCTCGCTACCTGCGGAGTACGGCGCGTTGGGGAGTCGCGCGATACGTCGACGAGCGAGGGCGTGCTCTCGACTCGGTCGACGTGCGGGGCGCGCTGGCTTCGCGCGCGGATGGCCGTCCGTTGCTGCCGGTCTATTGGGGTGCGGATGCGATCGCTGTTGCGACGCTGCCGTTTTTGGGGCCGCCGTTTCTCGAGGCGGCTCGCCGCATCACCTTTCTCTTCGACGAAACTTTTGGTGGCCGCGTATGTGCGGGGCTCGTCAATCAGCTCGGCGGCCAAAGCGTGATGCTGGCGCCGGCGGGTCGACCAGAGCGGTTGGAGCATCTCAGTCTCGTCCTCCGGCGCGGAGGATCCTTTGCCTTCGCGGTGGATGGCGGTGGTCCGTACTTTCGAGTCGGAACCGGTGTGGCGAGTCTTGCGCGTGCGCTCAAGGCCTTCGTGGTGCCGCTTGCGTGTGCTGCGACACCCGCGATTCCGTGGCTGCATCGCTCGGGCATCAGCTTTCCGCTGCCGCGATGTCGTGTAACGGCCGCGATTGGCCGTCCGATCGACGGGTCGGGACCACGCCAAACGGTCGTCGAAGAGATTCAAGCGGCGCTCGATTCCTTGGGGCACGTGGTGCGAAGCCCAGTCGTCCCGCACGGGGAGCGTCGTGAAGGCTGATCCGTCGACGCAGGTCGTGATTACCGGGCTCGGATGCGTCAGCCCTTTTGGGAACGTAGATGCGCTGTGGCGCGGTTTGTCCGAGGGCCGTTCGGCGATCGGTCGGGTGACGACCTTCGATACCAGCGCGTTTCAGTCACCATACGCTGGTGAGGTTCGCGACTTCGATCCGAGAGAGTTTCTTTCACCCCGCACCATTCAAGCATCGTCGCGCTGCGTACAGCTGGCGGTGGCGGCGGGTCGAATGGCCATGGCGGATGCCGTGCTCGACATGGGACGCACTGATCCGCGCCGCATCGGCATTTACCTGGGAACCTCGATCGGGCCTCTCGCGTACGCGGTGCAGCAATACGGAACGTTCCTCGAAAAGGGGATCGAGCGTGTGCATCCCATGGCACCCTCGCAAAACTACCCCGGTGTGATCGCCTCGGAGCTCGCGATTCAGTGCGGAATTCGCGGACCCGCGATGACGATCTCGACCGCATGCACGTCCGGGGCGGATGCGATTGGACTCGGCTTGTCGCAGCTGCGCGCGGGCGTCGTCGATGTCGCGATCGTGGGGGCGAGCGAGGCGCCGCTCTTTCCCGCGCTGTTTGCCTCATTTGATCGGCTGGGGCTCATGTCGCGCCGGCCAGGTGATCCAGCCGAAGCCTCTCGGCCTTTCGCGAAGGATCGGGATGGGTTCGTGCTGTCGGAGGGTGCCGCGATGTGCATTCTCGAGCGACGGCCCCATGCCGAGCGTCGTGGCGCTTCGATGCTCGCCGAGTTGGCAGGTTTCGCCGCGACCTCCGACGGACATCACCACTTTCATCAGCTTCCGAGCGGTGAGGAGGCCTCGCGCGCGATGCGCGAAGCGATGGACGACGCGGCGGTAGACCCCTCAGAGATCGATCATGTCAGTGCGCATGGCACCGCGACTCCTGCCAATGATCCCATCGAAACGCGGGTCATAAAGCTGACCTTCGGCGCACGCGCGGCCCAGCTTCCGCTCAGCGGAATCAAGTCCATGATCGGCCATACGATGGGTTCGAGCGGGGCCTTTGCTTTGCTGGCGAGCGTGAGAACACTACAAAACGGCCTGATGCCCCCCACGATCAATCTCCACGACCCCGACCCTGAATGCGATCTCGACTACGTGCCGAACCATGCGCGGCGGAAATCCCTTCGCGTCGTGATGTCGAACACGTTTGGCTTCGGATCGCGCAACGCGGTGTTGGTCATCAAAGCATTCGACGCGTAGTCGGTTGGGGGGCGCCAGTGTACTTTGCTGGCAAGGGTGGTGGGTCGTTGGCTCTGGACGAATCGACGAGTGCGTTGAATCGCCAGCGACGATACGTGGAGGGGTTGCTCTCCCGCATCGTCGTGGCGGTCGTTTTTATGGGGCTGCTCGTCGCGTTGGCTGCCCTACGTATGGGGCTGTCGTGGGACAATGCGGCACCTGCGATCGGTGTCCTCGCTGTCGTGGCGCTGCTGAACATTCCGTATTGGTACCTCGGGAAGCGCGCCGAGTTTCCGCTGTGGCAGTTCTACATCCATTGGGCTGGGGACCTGATTCTCATTACCGTCATTGCGTACCTGCTCGGCGGCCTCGACGTGCCGCTGATGCAGTTCGGGTACCTGATGATGATCGTGACCGCGGCGTTGTTCGTTTCACAGCGGGCCGCCTATCACCTCGCCACAGGTGCGACACTCGTCTACGGATTTCTCGGCATCGCCGAGACCGCGGGGTGGATTCCGCATCGGCAAGGCCTGTGGGCGCATCACTACGGAACCGAAACCCGCTATTACATCGTCGCGATTTCGGCCGGCTTCTTCTATCTGCTCGCCTATCTGACGGGGACGCTCTCCGAATTGTTGCGGCGGGCGAACGAGGAGCTGGCGAGTACCAAGGACATCGTCGAGGACCAGAATCGGCTCCTCGAGCAGCGTGTCCGCGAGCGGACGCGTGAGCTCGAGGCCCGCACGCTCGAGCTCCAAGAGCAGACGGCCGAGCTCGAAGAGCTCGTCCACATCGTCACACACGATCTGCAGAATGTCGCGGTAGCCAGTACAGAGACGGTGCGGAAGCTCGTCGAAATGGACGGGGCGAACTTCTCGCCGCGCGGACAGCGATACATCGATCGCATTCAGCGTGATTGTCGTCTCATGGCCACCATGCTGCGCAATTTGCTGGAGGTCGTGACGCAATCCGAAGTGGCCGAGCGCCGCGAGCTCGTCAACGTCGCTGGTGTCGTCAATGAGGCGATCGGCCGCGCGCACGGTGCCGTCGACGGGAAGGGCATCGATGTTCGGGTGGGGGATCTCCCGCCGCTCCTAGCGGAGGAGCAGAAGATGTATCACGTCTTCGAGAACCTCATTTCGAATGCATGCAAGTACGTCGGAGACAAACCGAATCCGGTGATCGAGGTTGCAGGATCGGTCGGCCCCGACACCATCGAGTATTTCGTGCGCGACAATGGGGTCGGCATCGATCCGACACAGATGGGGCGCATCTTTCAGCTCTACCATCGCGCCCCCAACCAGGTGGTTGCGGGCGTGGTGCAGCAAGGGCACGGTATCGGGCTTGCGGTCGTGAAGCGCATCGTTCAGCGCTATGGCGGACGGCTCTGGGTGGAGTCCTCGTTAGGGGAAGGCGCGACGTTCCGAGTCAGCTTTCCACGGGAATCGCGAGAGATCGCAGAGGAAGTGAGGGATAGCGCATGAGCCAAGCGGCCCTGCTGGTAGAAGACAACAGCTCCCACGCGGAGCTCATCGCCGACGAGCTCGAGCTCGCCCTGGCCGGCTGGACGCTGGATCAGGTGACGACCCTGGCGGAGGCGCGAGCCAAGTTCGGGAGTCGCACCTACGATCTTTTCGTTTTTGACTTCCGCTTGCCCGATGGCGACGGCATCGAGCTCCTACGAGAAGTACGGCATCAGGGCATCACGACCCCGACGATCTTCGTGACGACCGCGTCGTCGGCGAAGCTCGCCGTCGATGCGATGAAGCTCGGTGCGGACGACTACCTCGTGAAGGAGGAGGGTTATCTCGCGGTCCTGCCCTATCTCGTGCAGGAGGTGCTGAAGCGCTACCAGCTCGCCAACGAGCGTCAGCTCTTGGAGGAGCGTCTCCAGCGCGCTGAGCGTGCCGCCACGCTCGGATACCTCGCCTCGGGTCTCGCGCACCACATCAACAATCCGCTTGCCACCATACGCACGTTTCTGCAGTTGCTCCCGACGAATATCGACGATCCGGAGTTCCGAACCAAATATCTCGAGATGGCTTTGGCGGAGAGCGAACGGATTCGCGATCTGGTGAAGGACATCATGCGCGCGGCGACGGTTCCGCAGCAGGGGCACGAAGTGCAGCGTTTGGAGGAGCTGATCGATCACGCGGAAAGCAGTGTCGCCGGCGAGGTCCAAAAGCGCGGCATCGTGGTCAAAAAAATCATTGCGCCATCGTTGCCGTCGGTGCGGGTCCATGGCGAAGCCGCCACCTGTCTCCTCTTGACGCTCCTACAGAATGCCGTGCGGTTTTCGCCTGACGGAGCCATGGTCGAGATCGAGGCGCGGTTCGATGGTGCGTCCGGTCGGCTCGTGACGGAAGTGCGAGACCAGGGTCCGGGCGTTCCGGCCGATCATCGCGAGAAGATCTTCGAGCCGTTCTTCACGACGGCGGTCGATGGTCTCGGGATGGGTTTGTTCGTGGCCTCGCGGATCGCCGATCTGCAAGACATCCAGCTGCAGTTGATGGCTCCGCAATCACAAGGAGGGGCCGTGTTTCGGGTCGGGTTCAAAACGGCCTCGGCCGAAACCGATCCGGTGGCACAAAGCTATACCGGCTGGCGCGCGGCGTCGCGGGCTGTCCGTCTTTCACCTTGAGGGCCGCGCGCCAGCCGGTATAGCTTCCGCAGGATGACAGCGAGGGGTCTCGCTGCCCCCGGCGCTCACGCGCTCTGGGGGGACCGGAGGGCGATGAGCAATTCTGCGCTGGTGATCGAGGACAACGGTTCGCATGCCGTGCTCATCAGCGACGAGCTCGCTGAGGTTCTCGCGGGCTGGAAACTCGATGTTGTCGGTACGATTGCGGAGGCCCGCCGTTGCATGAGCGGGCACGCCTATGACCTCTACGTGCTCGACTACTGGCTACCGGACGGTGATGGCCTCGATCTTTTGCGCGAGATCCGCTCCAAGGAGACTCCCACCCCGACGTTGTTCGTCACGACGGCGTCCTCGGCGAAGATCGCCGTCGAAGCCATGAAGCTCGGGGCTGACGATTTCATCGTCAAGGAGGAGGGGTATCTCGCCGTCCTGCCCTACGCGATTCAGGAAGTGCTAGGTCGCTACCGTTTGGCCGAGGAGCGCCGCGTGCTGGAGGACCGATTGCAACGGGCCGAACGCGCCGCGACGCTCGGGTATTTGGCTTCTGGCCTGGCCCACCACATCAACAATCCCCTGGCGACCGTGCGCACCTTCTTGCAGCTGTTGCCAACGCACTACGAAGACCTCGAGTTCCGCAGCAAATACCTCGCGATGGCCATGGCGGATACCGACCGCATCCGGGGTCTCGTGCTCGACATCATCCGGGCGGCGACGGTGCCACCGGAGGGGCGCGAGGTTCATGCCTTCGGAGACATCCTCGCGATCGCTGAGGACGGGGTCGCGGAGGAGCTGAGGGCGAAAGGGCTCGTGTGTCGTCATCGGTTGCCGTCGGACGTTCCCGAGGTTCGGGTACACCGCGACGCTGCGGCGTGCCTCTTCCAGACGCTGTTGCAAAACGCCGCCCGATTCTCCCCGGAAGGGGGCGTGATCGACGTTGAAGCCAGCGTCGACCGATCCGCGGGCCGGCTCGTGACGATCGTGCGTGACCGCGGACCCGGTGTCCCCGCCGCGCATCGAGGTCGAATCTTCGAGCCCTTCTTCACCACGGCCGTCCACGGGCTAGGCATGGGGCTTTTTGTGGCCTCTCGCATCGCGGATTTGCAGAACATCGAATTCTCGCTGCTTCCGGATACCGATGGCGCTGCGTTCCGTGTCGCGTTGCCGCTGGCGTAGCAGTCAGCGCGCAGGGCGTGCCGAAGTCGGCTCCGCCGACCGCGGGAAGAGGAATGTCGGCCGCGTGAGAAGGGCGAGCGCGGGAAGCAGCGTGATCGCCGCCAGGCTCGACACGACCATCGAGAGGGCCACGAGCACGCCGAGCTCGATGTGAAACACGAAGCCCGAGACGCACAGGATCAGGTACCCGCCTGCGATGGCGGACGACACGTACACGAGGGCCTTTCCTGACGTCAGCATGGTGCTCGTGAGAGCGAGAGCGGGCGTGCGGCTGACGGCGAGTTCTTCGCGGAGTCGAAACAGGAAGTAGACCGCATAGTCCGATCCGATTCCGACCGCCATGGCCGCGATGGGCGACGTAATGACGTCGAGGGGGATGCCGAACAGGCCCATCACGCCGAAGTTGACGAGGACGGCGACGGCCAACGGTGTTGCGACCAACAGGCCGCCGACGACGGATCGGAGGACGAGCCCGGACACGATCACAATGATCGCCGCAATCTGCATCATGTTGTGTGTCTTGCCGCTCACCATCACCTCGGTGAGTGCGGCATTCGAGGCGACCGTGCCGGAGTAGCGGACCGTAAAGTCGGGCGGGAAGGTCGTGGCGACGTGGTCGCGGACTCGCGCGAGGAGGCGCTCGCCGTACTGGGTCGAGTCATTGCGAAGAAAGACCCGAACCGCAGCGCGTCGGTGGTCGAAGTCGATCTGGCTATTGAGATCCTCGGGACCTCCCGACATCGAGTAGAGGAACAAGTATTGGCTCACGAGATCGGCGGTTGGCGGGACCACGGCCAGTGCTTCATCGCCGCCGTTCAATCCGCGGTGCATCTGTTTCAGGAAATCGACGATGGAGATGGTCTTGCCGACGGCCGCATCCTGCTCGACGAAGCGTTGCAAGTCGTCGATGGCTCGCAGCGCGCCGGGGTCGTGCAGCGCACCTTCGCGCGGCGCCTCGATCAGGAAGACCAGGGTGCTGGTGCCGCTGAAGGTCTGACTCAGTAGGTCATCGGCGATCCGGACGGGGTGGTTGTGCGAGAACTGACGCTTGAAGGTCGTGTCGATGTGGAGCTGCGTTGCGGCCAATCCCGCGACGATGATGAGCAGCACGGTCGTGGCGATGACGACGCCCGGGCGCGCCGCCACCAGACTGGCGAGGCGGCGGAGCCCGTGCTCGAGTAGCCGGCCGCTTCGTGCTTCCCGCTCGATCTCCCGGGCGCGCGGCGCCCGAAGCATGGAGCGTACCGCGGGGATCAGCGTCAACTCGATGATGATCACCGACAGAATGCCGACCCCCGCCAAGAGCCCGAAATTCCGGATGGTGGCTGTGCGGAACGCGATCAGCGAAAAGAAGGAGAGGGCCGCGATGACGCCCGCGGTGATCATGACCGGTCCGACTTTGCTGACCGCGACGCGCACAGCGACGCGGCCGTCACGATAGCGCTCGTACTCTTCGTAGTAGCGTTTCAGAATCTGAACCGCATGACCGGCTCCGACGGCAAGAATGAGAATCGGTGTGGTCGTGTTGAATGGGTCGAGCGGCATGCGCAGCCATCCCATCAGCCCGAGGCTCCATACGACGCCCAGAATCGCCGTCACGACCGGCAATAGCATGCCCTGCCAGGTCCGAAACGCTTCGTAGTGGAGCAGGCCGATCATCAGGATCGCGAAAGGAAAGAGGACAAACGTGCGCTCGGTGATCTGCGCGAGCCCTGCGTTCAGTGCGACCGGCCCACCGAAATAGAAATCGAAAGTGCCGTCGTTCTCTTCCTCGAGAATGGGCTCCAGCTTGTACTGAACATCGGGTTGTCCTGGCATCTCTGGGCTGAGGTTGAAGTTGGCGATGATGGCCGCGGCGGAACCATCGGCGGAGGCCAGCGTCCCGACGTACAACGGGTTGGCGTGCAGGCGACGCTTGACCTCAGCGACGTCGGCGTCCGTCGTCGGGGCCGTCTCCATGATTTGCCGCACCAGCAACGTATCCCCATCGCCCTCGATCGCTTTGGCGAGTGGTGAGGCCAGGCTGAGGTAGGTGGCGCGGACCAGACCGGGGACCCCGCCGATCCGGCGCGCGATGCGTTCCAGCTTGCTCAGGAACGCGGGGGTGTAGATCGTCCCGTCTTTCGGAAAGAGCCCGACGACGACGAGGTTCTTCTCGCCGAAGGTTTGCTCCAGCGATTTCAGTGCTTGGATGTACGGATGGTCTTGCGGGAGGTTGGCGTCGGGGTCGATCTCGACACGCAGCGCCGGGAGTTGCGACGCCCAGAAGCCGGTGACGGCGAGCATCGCAACGACGACGAAGAGGCGATGGCGGACGATCCAATCGACGTAGCGCTCGAACGCGCTCAAGCCCCCACCATGCGTGTCTGTTTTTGCTGGCCGCGTCGTTCCTGGTCAAGACGCGTGGCGTTGCCGCGGCGGCGATGCTAGGCGACGAGCCGCACGGCGTCGGCTCCGATGAAGCGAGCGCGGCGCGAGGAGGAGGAATGCCTCGGATGCTCATGCTCATGATCGTTCTCGGGGGAGTGTTCGCGGCGGCGATCGCCGGCGCGCGCTTCAGCTCCGACGTCACCACGGCGCTCCAGACGTCCAAGGAGATCTACGTCGCCACGAAACGTCCCAACGGGACCCTCAGCAAGGTCGTTCCCGTGTGGTTTATGTTCGACGGCGACGCGATCTACTTCGCGACGCTCCCGAGCAGCTACAAGGCGAAGCGCATCAAGAAGGGCAGCCCGCTCTACGTGTGGGTGGGGAAGGCCGACGGGCCGCACTTCGTCGGACCCGCCGAGATCCTCACGGACCCGGAGGTCGCGGCGAAGATGGCTCCGGTCTACGCGCAGAAATACTGGATCGCGTGGCTCGGGCTCTTCAAGCCGAATCCCGAACGGGTCCGGACCGGCAAGACGGTCATCGTCAAAGTCACCGCGCCGGCGAGCTGACGCTCGCTGGCGGGCCGCGCCGGCAGAGGTTAAAAGCGGCGCGTGCTCACGATTGCGAACCTCAGTAAGACCTTTCGCGGCCAGCGGATTCTCGATGGCGTGAACTGGTTCGCACCCGAGCGTACCTGCATCGGGCTGACCGGCATGAACGGCGCCGGCAAGTCGACCTTGCTGCGCATGATCGCCGGTCAGATGGAGCCCGACAGCGGCGAGATCGTACTGCCGAAGGGCACCTCGGTCGGCTATCTCCCGCAGGAGGTGGTGGGCGTCTCGGGTCGGACCGTGATGGTCGAGGCGATGGACGCGTTCGCCGATCAGCACGTGCTCGAGGCCGAATGCCGCCGGCTCGAAGACGCGATGGCCCATGCGCCGACGACCGGTCCCGAGCACGACGCCCTCATGGCCAAGTACCACGACGTCCGCGAGCGCTTCGACGCGTCGGCGCGCTACGACCTCGAAGCCGAAACCGAGCGCGTGCTCCACGGGCTCGGGTTCGTGAGCGGGGACTTCACCCGCGACGTCGGCACCTTCAGCGGCGGATGGCAGATGCGGATCGCGCTCGCGAAGCAGCTGCTGCGCCGCCCGCGCGTGCTGCTCCTCGACGAGCCGACCAACCACCTCGACCTCGAAGCGCGGACGTGGCTGGAGGAGTTCCTGTCCACCTGCGAGTCGCTCGTGATCCTGGTCGCGCACGATCGCTACTTCCTCGACGTCTGCGTCCAGCGCATCACCGAAGTCTCGCGCGGCCGGCTCACCGACTACACCTGCAACTACACGCGCTATCTCGAGCAGCGCGAGGAGCGCCGGGCACAGGAAGCCGCCGCCTATACGGATCAGCAGGAAGAGATCGAGCGCGTCGAGGCGTTCATCCGTCGCTTCCGTTACCAGGCCACCAAGGCGGCGCAGGTCCAGAGCCGCGTCAAAC
>Ga0163151_10010127_pt1 | contig 10029 bp, 10 predicted proteins | sample OliLakLV19MP5IB2_FD_145596 | JGI IMG/M metagenome (GOLD analysis project Ga0163151, IMG submission 145596) | Freshwater microbial mat bacterial communities from Lake Vanda, McMurdo Dry Valleys, Antarctica - Oligotrophic Lake LV.19.MP5.IB-2 | ecosystem: Environmental > Aquatic > Freshwater >... | reverse complement strand
GTTTTAGATTACACATGCTGCAATGGCGTATGGCAGCATTCTCCTTTGATGTAAAATTGAAAGGAAATAAACTGATGACAAGCATCCTGACTTTAATAAAAATCTAATTAAAAGGTGATGAAAAAAATAATCTTACCTGCAATCGTAGTGGCATTATCAGCCTTTGCTTTGTTAACATTATTCCTGAGTGCCTCCGTAATCTTCGACCTTTTTAATATCAGGGAGAAGGAGGGCAATTATGTACCATTTATTGTATGGTCAAATTTTATCAGCAGCATCATATACCTGATTGCTGCATATGGCTTAATTAAATTAAAAAAATGGTCAACCTGGTTATTAGGGTTATCTGTAGTAATTCTTACGGCAGCTTTTATTGGATTAAAAGTACACATCAGCAATGGAGGTATTTATGAGCCAAAAACAGTCAATGCAATGATGTTTCGGATTGCCCTGACAATAGTTTTTGCTATGACATCCTATTTTTTAATTATCAAACAAAAACTAAACAAGTGATGGAGAAATTATTTTATTTATTGCCCGTTGCCCTTGTTCTGTTGGTTGCCTGCAACAACAGTACAGATAAAGAGACAGATCATAAAGGTCATGAATCAAATGAAATGACTAAAGTAGCAACTGAAAGCAACCATCAGTATGAAGAAGAACAAAACACAGTTGAGTTAGATGGCGGTAAAAAGTGGAAAGCTAATCCTGAAACTATTACTGGTATCAACAATATGCTTGCGCTGGTACAGGATGGCATTGCCGGAAAAGCAGCACTGTCAGCATTATACAAACCATTACAACTTGAGTTCAAAACTATTTTTGACAAGTGCACTATGACAGGACAGTCGCACAATCAATTACATAATTACTTGCTGCCTCTTAAAGAACATCTTGAAAAGTTTAAGGAGGGAAATGTAAGTACCGAAAGCCTGAAAGAAATGCAGCAATATCTCTTAACATTTAAAAACTATTTCGAATGAACCTGAAAGATTTACATAAAGAAGATAAGCCCCTTCAAACTAAAAAAATATTTACAGCAGTAGAAGGAGTCATATCTATACAGCTTAAATCCGGCGGCTTGTTAAAAGAGCATGTTACAATGGTTCCTGCATTGTTGGTTTGTGTAACCGGAAATGTAGTTTTTGAAAATGAAAAGGGAACAAAAGAAATCTTAACATCCGGTGATTATGTCAATATTGAGGCCTACGTAAAGCATTGGGTAACGGCCTCAATAGAGAGCGATCTTTTACTTATAAAGTAATTTTTTACCAAGCAAGTGTGTGAGTATTCACTTCAAAAAAATATCATGAGACAACTGTTATTTATATTACTACTATCACTAGTATCGTTACAGGGGTATAACCAGATAATGAGCTTGCAGCAATGTATTGACTCAGCCGTTCAAAATAATTACAACGTACAAATAGCCGGGTATGAACTGATGCAGGCAACAGAAAAAGTAGCAGAGGCAAGAGCCAACCTGCTTCCTAAAATAAATACAGCCTTTGACTACAGGTATTATACCAATCTTCCCTACCAGTTACTCCCTGCCGCCATATTTGGCGGTACTGCAGACACCTACAAGCAAGCACAGTTTGGTGTTCCACATAATATCAATGCCAATGTTCAGTTGAATTATCCATTGTATAACCCGGTTTTGCAGGCCAATATTAAAACGATAGAGACAGCAGAAGAAGTAGTTAGTCTTCAAAAAATAAAATCACAGGAAGATATTGCACTGGAGGTTTCGACTATTTATTACAACGCACAAATTTTAATCAGCCAGCAATCTTTTATTGACAGCAACATTGTTAACAGCAAAAAGTTAATGGCGGTTATGGAGTTGCTGTATCAGCAGAAGATGGCAAAGGGAACCGATGTGGAGAAAATTAATTTGCAGCTTTCACAACTGCTTACACAAAAAGAAACAGTACAAAATCAATACTACCAGGTAATAAACATATTAAAGTTCCTGATAGGAAAATTACCGGATGATACTATCAGCATAGAGTCAAATCCCGGTAAAAATGAATACCAGTTATTACCCGATAATCCGCTTACAGAAATTAAACTGGCAGAGAAGCAGATACGTTTTTTACAAACTGAAAATAAATCAATACTCAAATCAAAGCTCCCGGTAATAAATCTAAACGGCTTTTATGGCACAACAGGCTTTGCCCAAACCGGCCCCAATGATTTTTTAAAATTCTTTCCTTTAAGTTATGCAGGGGTGCAGGTTATTATGCCTTTATATACCGGCAATGCCACTAAACATAAAATAAAGGGTAAAGAAATTGAAATAGAAAAGGCAACTGTTAAAGCAGAAATGCTGAAAGCTAAAAACAATGTAGACAAGCTGAATAATATTTATCAATTGTCAAATGCACAGAAAAATCTTAATTCAATTCAACAGCAGATTGACTTTGCACAAACTATTTATAAAAATACATTGCTTCAACAAAAAGAAGGAGTGGCTTCACTTACCGATGTATTACTGGCCGACATTACAGTAAGGGAAGCTCAGCAAAACTATATCGCTGCATTGATTGCTTTACGCAGGGCCGAACTGGAACAACAAAAACTAACAGGTAACCTTTTAATAAAATAACAATGAAGAAACTATTTTATATCATTCCACTTCTTGCTGTTGTAGCAATCGGAATCATTAAACTGAGAAGTAATAAAAAAGAAACCCAGGAAAAGGTTTACACTTACGATAAAGAACAACCCATATTGGTTACTGCCGATACAGTGAGGCAACAACTGTTATCCGGCACCATACAGTATACCGGAACATTTGAACCTTTCAGGGAAGGAAAAATCATGGCAGAAATGCCGGGAAAAATCCTTCGCCTGAATTATGATGCAGGTGACTTCATTTCAACCGGTACTGTTGTTGCAAGCCTCGATGTTTCATTACTTTCAATACAGGTACAATCTACCCAGGTACAGATTGACGGATACAGCCAGGATGTAAAACGATATGAGATTTTGTTAAAAGCGGATGCTATACAAGGGGTGCAATTAGAAAAAGCGGAACTGGCATTACGCAGTGCTAAATTGCAAAAACAACAGTTGCAGGAACAAATCAGCAAAGCTACTATTACAGCTCCTTTCAGCGGGGTAGTTACCCAAAAACTGGTAGAAGTTGGCACTGTAGTTGGCCCCGGTGTACCCTTATTACAGCTTACCGATATCAGCAGGTTAAAGCTAACCGTAAATGTTCCGGAATCAGCAGTGCAAAAATTTAAAGAAGGCAATACGCTGCAGGTATCTGTGGATGTGCTGCCTGAAAAATTATTTACCGGAAAAGTAACTATGATTGGAAGTAAAGGCGATGCAGCACATAATTTTCCGGTACAGATTCTTATTACCAATCCGGCAGGCTTGCCCATTAAAGCAGGAATGTATGGATTAGTTAACCAGGCTACAACCAATGAAAAAGAAGTTATTGTAATTCCACTAAAAGCAATTATTGGTTCATCCGCTCAGCCACAGGTTTACATTATTAAAAACGGGAAAGCTGTTCTACAAAACATCACTATTTTAAAACGAACAGAAAACAAAGCCATTATAGAAAGCGGATTAAATGCAGGCGATGTAATTGTAACCAATGGATTTATAAATCTGTTTAACGGAGCGAATGTAAGTGTACAATAAAATCAGCGAATCATGAACATTACAGAAATATCAATCAAACGCCCTTCGCTGATAATCGTACTTTTCAGTGTATTGACATTGCTGGGCATTATCGGCTATAAAAATTTAAGTTATGAATTGATGCCCGATTTTAATCAGCCGGTAGTGGTGATTAAAACTGTCTATCCGGGAGCAGAACCCAATGAAGTGGAAACTTCTGTTTCACGAAAAATTGAAGATGCGTTGTCAAATCTTGAAGGAGTAGATTACCTCGTTACTAAATCTTTACCCAATGCATCTGTGATTATCGCCAACCTGAAATACGGAACCAACCTGGATAAAACCATGCAGGATGCCCAACGGTATATTGACAATATCCGTAAAGATTTACCATCGGATATTTTAAGCCCGGTAATGAGTAAAGTTTCCCCCAATGATTTGCCTATAATGTCCATCAGTGCCACCAGTAATTTGCCTGCAACCGTTTTCTATCAACAAATGAAAGATGAATACCTGCCACAGATTCAGCAGTTAAAAGGCGTGGCAGAAATTACCATCCTGGGCGGTGAGGAAAGAGAAATACAGGTAAAGGTTAACCAGGAAAAACTGAAGCTGTACAAGCTTTCCATTTCCCAGTTGGTAGAAGCTATTAACCGTTCGGGGTTAGATTTACCTGCCGGAAAAATTCAAACAAACACAGAGAGTAATTCTGTTCGCTTAACAGGGAAATTTGCAACGCTGGATGATATAAATAATGTGCAGATAGCAATGCCGGCTCCCGGTAGCCCGGTGTATGTAAAAGATGTGGCCACTGTATCAGATGCTGTTAAAGAAATTACTTCTATCAGTCGTTACAATGGTAAAAACGGCATAGGTCTTTTGTTGAAAAAACAGGGTGATGCAAATGCAGTAGAAGTATCAAAATTAGTTCGTGGAAAATTCAAAAGCATTGAACAGCAAAATACCGGAGCATCAGTAAAATTTATAATTGCTGATGACAGTACCGATAATACCATTGCAGCAGTTAATGCTGTGGTATTCGATTTGATATTGGCAGTACTATTGGTTTCATTGGTAATGCTGTTGTTTTTACGCAGTTTCAGAAATTCATTAATTGTATTGGTTGCCATACCTACATCATTGATTACTGCTTTTGCAGTGATGTGGTTGTTAGGTTATACCCTTAACCTGATGACTTTGCTAGCCATGTCTCTAATAATTGGTATACTGGTTGATGATGCAACGGTAGTGTTGGAAAACATCCAACGGCATTTGGATATGAAGAAAGAAAAACGGGTAGCTGCATTAGATGGACGTATGGAAATTGGTTTTTCTGCTTTATCTATTACATTGGTTGATGTGGTAGTGTTTTTGCCCATTTTATTCTTACAGGTATTTGTAGCAGATATGCTTAAACAATTTTCGGTAGTGGTGGTAACTTCTACACTTACAAGCTTACTGGTTGGCTTTACACTTACACCATGGTTGGCTTCACGTATAGGAAAGAAAGAAGATTTAAAACCCACCAATATTTTCAATCAGTTCTTGCTTTGGTTTGAGCGGCAGTTACAAAAATTTATCAATTGGTACGGCAAACAATTGGCTTGGGTGCTCAGCCATAAACTGATTTTCGCTGGCATTGTTCTACTGCTTTTTGTAATGACCGCAGTTATGCTTAAGCAAGGCATTATTGGAAAGGAACTTATTTCAACCGGCGACCAGGGCAAATTCAGGATGAGTTTGGAGTTTGATAAATCAACAGCCATTCAGCAAAACAATATCATTTCTGAAAAAATAGAAACTTATATTATACAGCAACCGGAAGTGGCCACGGTGTTCAGCAATATTGGTGGCCCAAGCACAGGCATCGGAAGTTTGGGTGTTGGCGCTGCCAATAAAACAGAATTTACCATTCAGCTAAAACCTGCTAATGAAAGGAAGAAACAACCAACGGAAGCGTTTATGAAAAAACTTCGGGATGACCTGAAAGTAAAATTTCCGACCATCAATTATTCAATGGCTGCATTAGGATTAATTCCCCGTTCAGCGCCTATTGAAATTACATTAAGCGGAATTAATCCGGATATGGTAATGAAATCGGGAAATGATTTAAAAGCCATCATCGAAAAAATTCCGGGTGCAGATAATGTCCGCTTATCGGTAGAAGAAGGAAACCCTGAATATAAAATTGTCCCCAATAAAGATAAAATGCAACGCTTTGGTTTAACAACTGCGTATGTGGGTTTGAATATAAGAACTGCATATACTGGCAATGACGATGCATCCTTAACAGAAAACGGAATTGAGTACCCGGTAAGGATATGGCTGAATGATTTCAACAGAAAAAGTTATGAAGATGTGCAACGCCTTACCATTGTAAATCCGCAAGGCCTGCCTGTTCAGGTTGCTCAATTTGCTGATGTAGTACAGGATAATTCTCCATCATTACTGGAAAGAAAAGACCGTCAACCGGCGGTAACACTTACTGCTGATGCTTTAGGCAGGCCATCGGGTACTGTGGCTGATGATGTGGTAGCATATCTCAAAAAAAATCCTTTACCTGATGGTATGGCAATGACATGGGGCAGCGACATTAAAAGACAGAACGATAGCTTTGGTGCATTAGGTTCAGTGTTAATGATTTCATTCCTGTTGATTTACCTGATAATGGTAGCACTTTATGATAGTTTTGTTTATCCATTTGTGGTGCTATTCTCAATTCCGGTTGCTGCTATCGGTGCATTTTTAGCATTGAATTTATCACTCAGTAATTTGAGCTTATTTGCTTTGCTTGGTTTGATAATGCTGATGGGGCTGGTAGCAAAAAATGCTATTCTTATTGTTGACTTTACCAACCAGTTAAAAGCCGGGGGGAAACATTTTAAAGAAGCATTAATTATTGCAGGGAAAGAACGTATGCGACCCATTTTAATGACCACCCTCGCCATGGTTTTCGGAATGTTGCCAATTGCATTGGCAAAAGGAACTGCCAGTGAATGGAAGAACGGGCTCGCCTGGGTTATCATTGGCGGGTTGCTTTCTTCACTTATATTGACAGTTTATTTAGTGCCGGTGGTTTACTATTTGGTGGATACAATAAAAGAGAGGTTCAGCAAGAAAAAAGTAAAAAGCAAATTAGCACCAATCATTATGAATGAACCTGTCATTTAAAGGATTCTAATCAAATTTAGCAAGCTGTCATTTTATTTTACTAACGCAGGGGTTTTTTAAATGACAGTCATTGTTGCAATTATTTATACCATTTACAAATAATTCGTAAGCAAGGCATAGGATAAATAAAAATAGGTTGTCTAAAAACATCAGATGAATCCCTTACTACGATTTTCATTAATTAGTAAACTACGATGAACCTTGAATACCGCCTCAAGAGAAGGCGTAAATTAAATTTTCTTTGAAAAGGCATTTATCTTAATGCTGTTAACAATGGCTTTTGCTTGTAAAACTATATCCCGCTGTTTTCTATTGTATTCAATATAGAGCACTATTGTATGTAACAATTGTTACTATAAATATAACAGGCAGCAAATACTTTTACTTTTTACCACAATTTAAAATAAACGATATGCCTGCTAAAAAAATCATTATTGTGGGAGGTGGCAATGCCGGCCTCTCTGTTGCCGCTCAATTGTTAAAAAAAGACAAGCGCCTTCAGATAAGTATTATTGACCCATCTGAAAAACATTACTACCAGCCCGCCTGGACATTAGTAGGCGCAGGTATTTTTGACATTAATAAAACAGTCCGCAACGAAAAAGATTACATCCCAAAAGGAACTACGTGGATTAAAGATGCAGTTGCAACATTTCTCCCGGATGAAAATAAAGTAGTTTGTAAAAGCGGTACTTCTTATCAGTACGATGCAATGGTAGTGTGCCCCGGCATACAACTTAACTGGGATAAAATAAAAGGCTTTAAAGAAACATTGGGTAAAAATAATGTAACCTGCAATTACTCATTTGATATAGCACCCTACACCTGGGAACTGATTAAAAATTTTAAAGGCGGCACCGCTGTTTTTACCAATCCTGTTGGCCCGGTTAAATGCGGCGGGGCACCACATAAAATCATGTACCTCGCATGTGACTATTGGCGTAAGCAGGGCATTTTGGATAAATGCAATGTGCATTATCTATCTGGTGCAGGGGTTATTTTTGATGTAAAGGAGTATGCCGCAACGCTCACCGATTTAATAAAAAAGAATAATATACAACCTCATTTTGGAGTAAATGTAAATGCGATTGATGGGGTAAATAAAACCGTTTATTACGAAGAAAAAAATGCCGATGGAGTAGCAGAACAAAAAGAAATGAAGTTTGATATGTGCCATGCAGTACCCCCACAATCGGCACCTGATTTTATACGGAACAGCCCGCTTGCCGATGCCAATAATCCTTTTGGTTTTGTGGAAGTAAATAAGGCTACCATGCAGCACAGCCGTTTTGCAAATGTTTTTTCGCTGGGTGATTGCATCAATGCACCTGCAAAGAAAACCGGTGCGGCTATTCGCAAAGAAGCCCCCGTTGTGGTTCAGAATCTATTAGCCGTTTTAAATAACCAGCCGGTGACTGCTGAGTACGACGGATATAGTGCCTGCCCTATTCCTACTCAATATGGTAAATTAATGCTGGCAGAATTTGATTACAGCGGTAACCCAAAAATGACTTTTCCCTTTGACCAGGTAAAACCGAGATGGAGCATGTGGTTTTTAAAAACCAAAGTATTACCGTGGTTATACTGGAATAAAATTTTAAAAGGTACAGCTTAATTTACAGCAGGAAGAAACTCCCGGTATGGCTAAAGCTACTTATTGTTTGTATACTTTGTGTGCTGTTGGTTTGGGGTATTATAAGTGGGATTATCTATTTAAAGCATTAAAATAGCTCCTTTTTTAAAATCCGATATTTATTACCTGACCAAACACTGATAGTTGCATTGTAGCCAGGTTTGTATAAATTAATTATACTTGTGCATCAATAAGTAATTACATGAAAGAATTAAAAAAATACCTGCAACATTTACCTACGGAATTTATTGAACAACTGGAACAGTTTGGGACTGTAAAAAGCTTTGAAGCAGACACCGAAATATTGAGAGAGGGCCAGTATGTGAAATTGGTGCCGCTTGTATTAGAAGGTGTGGTAAAAGTATTTACCCGGCATGGCGATAAGGAGTTGCTGTTGTATTACATTGAGAGTGGCGAAAGTTGCATCATGTCATTTAATGCTGGTTTTAAAAACAACCCCAGTAAAGTATTTGCTGTAGCTGAAGAAAATGCGGTTTTACTGTTGATGCCGTCAGAAAAAGTAAATCAATGGATAAAGATATACCCGTTACTGAATGAACTTTTTTATAACCTTTACGACCAGCGATATGAAGCATTACTGGATACCATCAACCAACTGCTGTATAACAAGCTTGACCAGAGATTATATACCTACCTGTTAGAAAAAAGTAAACAAAAGAATGGTAAAGTATTGAATATGCGTCACCGGGAAATTGCGGTAGAATTAGGAACAGTTAGGGAAGTTATCAGCAGGGTAATGAAGAAGTTGGAGCATGAAGGTAAAATCTTGCAATTACCAAATGGGATAGAAATTTTATAGGCTGGTAACTCATGTCACCAGCTTTTGTGTCAGGTAGTTCTACCTTTGTTTTTTACTAACAATTAAAAATTAAAATTATGAAAAAGAACATGGGCTCTGCCGACCGCATCATTCGTTTTTTATTAGCAGCCGTATTTGCCTGGCTTTACTTTGGGGGCATCGTTACGGGTACTTTCGGAATTGTTTTGGTAGTACTAGGTGCTGTATTTGTATTAACAAGCCTGGTAAGTTTTTGTCCCTTGTATACGTTGGTTGGATTAAATTCATGTCCGGCTAAAAGAAGTTAAATAGGATATTTAAAAACAATTTCCTTGCATTGGTTTGCTGCTTAAGCGTGTTAACTGCTTAACGCAACGAAGCACAGCAAACCAATCTTTCTATTGCTGAATTTTAAAAAGCCATTGCACAAGGCAATATCCAGGTGCTGGATGTTCGTACGTCCGGTGAGTACCAGTCGGGGCATTTAACCAATGCTTTACTTGCCCATTGAAACAACGAAAAAGAGTTTCAGCTAATGTAGAATTTGTAAGAGACTTGTAAGCACTTTTATTTAGTTAATAAATGATTTTAAAGAGTAGTATTTACTACTCTTTTTCATTTAATGTAACAATTGTTACGATACCGGTGGGCAACCCTTTCTATATTCGTTTGCTTATTTTAAATCACTTCAAAAGAATTAGCCTCAACATTCAATCAAATGAAAAAATATTTTATACAATCAGCAGCTCTTCTTCTGGTAACACTATCCACCATAGCACAAAAA
>Ga0163151_10010126_pt1 | contig 10030 bp, 2 predicted proteins | sample OliLakLV19MP5IB2_FD_145596 | JGI IMG/M metagenome (GOLD analysis project Ga0163151, IMG submission 145596) | Freshwater microbial mat bacterial communities from Lake Vanda, McMurdo Dry Valleys, Antarctica - Oligotrophic Lake LV.19.MP5.IB-2 | ecosystem: Environmental > Aquatic > Freshwater > Lake... | reverse complement strand
ACGTATTCTGTACAGGTGAAATTCAAAAAAGCAGGGTTGCCAACCGGAACTTCCATTATACCAATTTATTTGAATTCGAATGACCCGCTGAATGCACTGGATACTATCAATGCTACATTTGATATTGATGCTGCACCTGCAACTCCAATAGCAGGAAGCAACAGCCCCATCTGCTCCGGAAATAATCTGAGTCTTACAGCAAGCACCATCACCGGTGCAATTTATGCATGGACTGGGCCTAACAGCTTTACTTCCGCATTGCAGAATCCTGTTATTGTTGGCGCCACTACAGCAGCCTCCGGAACCTATTCCGTAACAGCTGCTGTGAGCGGATGCCCTGCCGGTGCTGCGGGTACAACTACGGTTGTTGTTAATGCTCCGCCTGCTACGCCTACTGCTGGAAGCAACAGCCCGGTTTGTTCCGGACAAGTATTGTCGCTTACTGCAAGTACAATTTCAGGAGCAACATACGCATGGACAGGACCCAACAGCTTTTCTTCTTCTTTACAAAACCCTACCATTTCCGGGGTAACTACTGCCGCTTCGGGTACGTATTCAGTAACTGCAACAGTTCCTGGATGTCCTCCCACTACAGCTACTACAACTACAGTTACAATTAATCAAACTCCTGTCGCTCCTGCAGCAAGCAGCAATTCTCCTGTTTGTGTTGGTAATGATCTCAGTTTAACAGCAAGCACAATTACGGGAGTAACGTATGCATGGACCGGCCCTAACAGCTTTTCTTCTGCAACACAAAATCCTGTTATCACAGGTGCAACGGTAGCTGCATCGGGCACATATTCCGTAACAGCAACACAAAACGGATGTACCGGGCCGATAGGAACAACTTCAGTAATAATAAATCCACAACCGGGTGCACCAATTGCAGGAAGCAACAGCACTGTTTGTTCGGGCTTAACTTTATCCCTTACAGCAAATACCACTTCAGGAGCCACATATGCATGGACCGGGCCGAATAGCTTTACTGCTGCTACACAAAACCCTACTATTCCGGGTGTAACCACCTTGGCTGCGGGAACTTATTCTGTTACTGCAACAGTAGGGGGATGCCCAACCAGCCCTGTAGGTACAACTACTGTAGCAATTAATCAAACTCCAATTGCTCCTTCCGCGGGAAGCAATTCTCCTGTTTGCGTAGGAAATAATGTAAGCTTAACTGCAAATACAATTACAGGGGTTACGTATGCATGGACAGGGCCTAACAGCTTTACTTCCGTATTACAGGATCCTGTTATCATTGGTGCAACGGTAGCCGCATCAGGAACTTATTCTGTAACAGCAACTATCGGAGGATGTACGGGGCCAAGAGGAACAACAACTGTAACTGTTAATCCTCCTCCCGGTGCGCCTACTGCAGGCAGCAACAGCACCGTTTGTTCAGGACAAACATTGTCGCTGACTGCAAATACTATTTCAGGTGCTACATATGCATGGACGGGGCCGAATAGTTTTTCTGCCGGCTCGCAAAACCCAACTATTCCAAGTGTAACCACACTTGCTGCAGGTACCTACTCAGTTACCGCAACGGTGGGTGGATGTCCCACAAGTCCTGTAGGAACAACAACGGTAGCAATTAACCAATCGCCTGACGCTCCTGTTGCAAGCAGCAACAGTCCGGTATGTTCAGGACAAACACTTTCTCTTTCTGCAAGTACCGCGGCCGGAGCAACATATTCCTGGTCCGGGCCATTAGGATATACTTCGGTATTCCAAGATCCTACAATCGCAGCTGTGCCGACAACGCGTGCAGGTACATATTCTGTAGTGGCAATTGTTGACGGATGTCCAAGTACAGCGGGAACAACTTCAGTTACCATCTATCAAACACCTGCTGCTCCATCAGCAGGAAGCAATAGTCCGGTTTGCGTTGGATTTACAATCAGCTTAACTGCCAATACTATTTCCGGAGCTACGTATGCATGGACAGGACCGAATAGTTTTTCAGATGCTTCACAAAATCCAACAATCTCAGGTGCAGGTACAATAAATTCAGGATCTTATTCTGTAACAGTTACAGTGAACGGATGTACGGGTGCTGTCGGAACTACTTCTGTTACCGTGAATGATACTCCTTCATCACCTTCAGCCGGAAGCAACACTCCTGTTTGTTCAGGCCAAACATTGAGCCTGAATGCAACTACTGTTACAGGTGCAACTTACTCCTGGACGGGACCAAATAGCTTTTCTTCTTCTTCACAAAATCCAACTATTGGAAGTGTAACTACACTAGCCGGTGGAACATATTCGGTAAGTGCTGTAGTGGGAGGATGTCCTCCAAGTGCACCCGGTACTGTAGCTGTTACCATCAATCAAACACCTGCTGCTCCGGTTGCCGCTAGTAATTCGCCTGTTTGTGTGGGGTCAACATTAAGCCTGACTGCAAGCACAATTACCGGAGCTACTTATGCATGGACCGGGCCAAACAGTTTTACAGATGCAACACAAGATCCTGCTATCAGCAGTGTGGGTACAGTTAATGCCGGAACTTATTCTGTTAGTGCTACGGTGAATGGATGTACAGGCCCGATAGGAACAACAGCCGTTGTTGTAAATACAATTCCTGCTGCGCCAATTGCCGGAAGCAACAGTACGGTTTGCTCCGGTCAAATCCTGAGTTTAACCGCAAGCACCATTTCAGGTGTAACGTATTCCTGGACAGGACCGAATAGCTTTACTTCTTCTTCACAAAATCCTTCCATAGCTGGAGTAACAACCGCAGCAAACGGAACATATTCAGTTATTGCTACACTGGGCGCATGTCCTCCTAGTTCTGCGGGAACTACAGTTGCTACAATAAACCAGACACCTTCTGCTCCAATTGCATCCAGCAACAGTCCGGTATGTACAGGAGTTACGCTGAGCTTAACGGCAAGCTCTGAGGGCACAACGTATTCCTGGAACGGTCCGGCAGGTTTTATTTCTTCATCGCAAAATCCAACCCTTGCAAGTGTAACCACTGCAAATTCAGGAACGTATTCTGTATCTGCAACAATGTTGGGATGTACAGGTCCTGAAGGAACTACTTCAGTAGTTGTAAATACAATTCCTATTGCACCTACTGCTTCAAACAAAAGCGCTTGTTTCGGAAGCACAATTCCTGATCTGACCGCTGCGGGAAGTAATATCCAGTGGTATGATAACCTGGGAGCGTTTGCGTTTAACGGAAGTCCGTTTGCAACCGGACAAACTGCGGTGGGAACATACACCTATACAGCCACTCAGACTGTAAATGGGTGTACGAGCCCATCAGCAACAGTTACATTAACTATTAACGCGTTACCTGCCGCACCTAATGCAGGAAGCGATGTTTCTATTTGCTATGGAAATCCTACACCGGATCTCACAGCGAGCGGAGCAAATATTAAATGGTATAATCATATCGGAGCATCCGTTGGAACCGGCAGTCCGTTTGCAACAGGCGTAACTGCTCCGGGCACGTATACATTTATTGCCACGCAAACTAACACAGTAACCACTTGCGAAAGTTTAGGCGATACTGTATTTCTCATGATAAATTCCACGGCTCCTCCCGTGGCACCGGATGTAGCGGTATGTGCAGGAAGCTCTGTACCTCCGCTTGTGGCTACCGGAACAAATATTGAATGGTATGATGCCGCACAAGTTCCGGTATTTAGCGGAAGCACTTTCAATACAGGGCAAACTGCTGTAGGAACTTACACGTACTACGTAACGCAAACAAATACGGTAACCGGCTGCCCAAGTGTGAAAGACACGGTATTGTTAATTATCAGCACTCAGCCTGGCTCTCCACCGGTGGTGGCGGATAAAAATGCATGTTTCGGTGCGGTGATTCCCAATTTAGCTGCCACTACCGGAACTATTATTAACTGGTATAGCGATGCATTACTTACCAACCATGTATATACCGGAAATCCATATGCAACCGGTTTAACCGGGGTGGGATCGTACACCTTCTTTGCAACGGATAGCACTTCGGGTTGTCCTGAAGGCCCTTCTGAACCCGTGGTTCTGCTGATCAATCCATTGCCTGCAACTCTTTCTGTAAACGATACGGCAAGCTGTTTCGGAAGTAATACGCCTGCACTTATCACTTCGGGAACTAACATTCAGTGGTACAATTCTCTTGCAGCTGTGGTTTCTGTGAACGACACGTTTGCAACCGGACAAACTGCGGCAGGAACTTACACATACTATGTAACTCAATCCAATTCCGGAACAGGTTGTGAAAGTTTAAAAGATACAGTGCATCTTACAATTAACTCCTTACCTGCAATGGTATCTGCGCTTGATACAATAGTTTGTTCAGCTGCAACAATTCCGAACCTTACTTCCACAGGAACCAATGTTCAGTGGTATGATTCAACAGGAACATTTGTATTCACAGGAAATTCATACGCTACCGGGCTTACGGCACAGGGAGTGTACGGATATCTCGTAACACAAAAAGACGGAATAACAGGCTGCGAAAGCGTTGCAGACACTGCTGTGCTTGCCATCTTGCTTTCTCCGCCTGTTCCAATAGCTAATAATGTGGCAGTGTGTGTAGGAAGTCCAATCCCTCCGCTTACAGCTACAGGAGTAAATCCTCATTGGTACAGTAACGCGGCTCTTACGAATCTGGTAACTACAGGCAATACCTACAATACAGGTCAAACTGCTGTGGGTGTTTACACGTATTATGTGAAAGATACTTTAAGCGGATGTGTGAGCAGTTCGGCTGATTCAGTTTCGCTTATCATAAGTACGCCTCCATCCAAACCAACAGCTGCAAATGCAACTGTTTGTTACGGAGCGCCTTCATTACTTACAGCAACAGGAGCGAATCCTCAGTGGTATACCGATGCAGCGCTTATCAATATGGTAGGAACAGGAAATTCATTCAATACCGGACTAAGTTCCGTGGGAACGTACACGTATTATGTAACTGACTTTACAGCAGGCTGCGGAAATTCAGTTTCTGATACTGCGGTGATCACCATCAATCCATCTCCGCTGGTAACTGCAAGCACATATACTACTACGATTGCACAAGGGGCATCTACCAATCTCTCGGCATATAATGCAGTAACTTACGCATGGGCTCCTCCTGCAGGATTGAGCGCAACCACAGGAGCAAACGTAGTTGCATCTCCTACGGTAACTACAACATATACTGTTACCGGAACAAATTCATACGGTTGTTCAAACAGCGTGAACATACATATCATTGTGAACCCGCTGGGAGTAAGCTCTTTTGCAAACCCTGTGCAGGATGTGAATATTTATCCAAATCCTGCGATTGGAAGCTTTACACTTGAGTTCAACACCACAATGGAAACACCCATTGATATTTATATGATCAACATGCTGGGAGAAAGAGTGAGAGTGATGCACAGTGAAGCAAGCAATGGACGCGGATTAATGCAGCATAAATATAAAATTGACACCGGTACACTCACCGAAGGTGTTTACAATGTTGAAATAGTAACTGAAAAAGGATCTCTCAACAGAAGAGTGGTATTGTTCCGGTAGGCCTTAGTCTTCTATGATAAAAAAACCCAGGCAATTATTGTCTGGGTTTTTTATTTTTGTTGCATGCCCTGGATATGCCCTAAATGCTTCCGCCAGTTCAAGCACAAAATATCTGATCACAGCTGTGTGAAGATAGACGTTAGAACACATTTCATTGGGAAACAACCCAATGTAAAAGCGATATATAATAAGCTAATAAAGGAAGTACACAAATTCGGCTATGTGAATGTAAGCCCTGTCAAAGGCAGCATCCTGCTGAAAAATGTAAGCACATTTATGGGTATCCGGATATCCAAAAGATGGGTTTCCATAGATTTTTTTCTTCCTATAGAAAGCATTGAATTCCCGATCTACAAAGCAATGCGCTATTCGAAAAAAAAGGTAGTGCACTTCGTCCAGCTTGAAAAACCAAAGGAAGTTGACAAGCAGCTGCTGCACTGGCTAAAAGTCTCCTATGATACCTGCGGGAAAAAGTGATTTTTATTGACTGTAGTCAATCCAGTCAGGTTTTGAAAACCTGACTGGATTGATTTAAATTATACCGATGCTCAATTGAAATTAGTCCACTGAAAACACCTCGTTTCGATCGGCATAATACCGTAATATTTTGAACTGATTTATTATGAGTAATGATATTACCTTTGCACTTTATGAAAGCAAAAAACCCACTGGTATTTATTTTCATCACCGTACTTATCGACTGCATCGGCATCGGGATCATTTTTCCGGTGGCGGCAAGCATTGTTACGGAAGTGAGCCATGTGAGCGTAAATGAAGCCACTACCTACAGCGGCTGGATGATGGCATCATACGCCATCATGCAATTTATTTTTTCTCCCGTGCTGGGCGGGCTGAGCGATAGGTTCGGGCGGAGGCCTGTGCTGCTTTTATCCCTGTTAGGGTTGGGAGTAGATTATCTTTTTCTTGCAATGGCAAACACGCTGCCGCTTCTTTTCCTGGGGAGAATTATTGCTGGGATTTGCGGAGCAAGTTTTCAAACAAGTTTTGCGTACATAGCGGATGTGAGCCCTCCCGAAAAACGCGCACAGAACTTTGGGATGATCGGTGCGGCATTTGGATTGGGATTCATCATCGGGCCTTTTATCGGAGGAATGTTCAGTGAGTTTGGAACAAGGGCACCTTTTATTGCTGCAGCTTGCCTATCTTTGCTCAATTTTTTATACGGACTTTTTATTTTACCGGAATCTCTTAAGCCTGAAAACCGCAGAGCATTTGATTTTAAGCGCGCAAATCCTTTTGGTGCTTTTCTTCAATTAAGAAAAAATAAAACAATACATGTTCTGATGTTTGGCATGTTCATGCTTTACCTGGCCGGACAAGTGATGCCTGCCATATGGCCATTCTACACCAAATTCAAATTCAGCTGGTCGGATAGAGAAATAGGATATTCACTTGCGTTTGTAGGAGTGATGGTTGCAATCGTACAGGGTGGATTAATAAAATGGACGCAAAAGAAATTTGGCCCCATACGCTCAGTTTATATTGGAATGATATTGTATGTGGTGGGCCTCAGTCTTTTTGCATTTACCAGCCAGGCATGGATGGTTTATGCATTCACACTGGTATATTGCCTGGGAGGAATTGGGCCTCCATCTCTGCAGGGAATAATTTCATCGCGTATGCCTGCCAATGAACAGGGAGAATTGCAGGGAATGATGACTGCCCTCATGAGCTTGTCCACCATCCTCTCCCCGCTCATCATGACCAATCTTTTTTACTTTTTTACAAAAGACAATACTCCATTCTATTTTCCGGGTGCAGCATTCGCTGCCGCGGCAATATTTGTTTTCCTGGGGTTGCTGCTTTGCGTTAAGGAATTAAAAAACAAACCGGCAACTACATAAAAGCGATATTGATAACTATCTTAAGGAAGAAAAAGGAAATAGAAATCATTTACAAATCAAAGCAATAAAAAAGCCGAAGAAATTCCTCGGCTTTTTACAATATATTTCACCTGACTTCGTCACTTTTAAAACTCTCCCGCTCACTTGGATTTATACCGATACCTCATATCTTTTAGTCCAATTATAATTTGTACTTGATCGGCATTATACCAAATGTTATGGACTAATATATAATCAGTAATGGTATTATCCTTTCCAAAGAAAAATATCCGCCATAGGACGGAGGGCATTATTCGGAGACTCTGCTCAGACACAGAAATCGGACTAAAATATATTCCGCATCAGATCATTCAATCACTTCATGCTCGTGGCAACTATGTGATTTTTTTTCTTTCTTCTCCGGCTTTTGCGTAGGAGAACCGCCTTTCTTGGCTTTTATCATCAGGTTGATGAGGCGTGTACGTTCTTTAAGAATTTCTTCGCGGAGCTTCTTGTCCATGTCTGCATCAAAATAAATCTGGCCGTCAACAATTGTTTTATCTGCTTTGGCGTAAACAGAAAGAGGATGATCCGTCCACAATACCAGGTCTGCACTCTTGCCCACTTTAATACTGCCCATGGTATTATCCAGGTGCAAAAGCTTAGCAGGATTTAGTGTAACAAATTTTAATGCTTCTTCTTCCGAAACTCCTCCATACTTCACGGCTTTGGCAGCTTCCTGGTTTAACCTGCGGGCCATCTCCGGATCATCCGAGTTGTACGCTGTTACAATTCCCATTTTATGCAGGATGGATCCATTGTAAGGGATAGCATCCTTCACTTCCATTTTATACGCCCACCAGTCCGAAAAAGAGGAAGCGCCTGCACCATGTGCCTTCATTTTATCCGCCACTTTGTATCCTTCCAGCACGTGTGTGAACGTATTAACTTTAAATCCCATGGAATCAGCTACGGTCATAAGCATGCTCATTTCGCTTTGCACATAAGAATGGCAAGTGATGAATCTTTTTTTATTTAAAATTTCCACCAGGGCATCCATTTCCAGATCTCTACGAAAAGCAGGGCTGGGGTGGGATGTTTCCCCCCCCTCTCCCTTCGGAGAGGCGGTAAGGGGGGAGAGATTGTATTCTTTCGCCCTTGTAAAAAAATCATAATACACCTGCTCAACTCCCATTCTCGTTTGGGGAAAACGAACAGTATGATTCTCTCCCCAGTTGCTTTGTTTTACATTTTCACCCAACGCAAATTTGATAAAGCCGGCTGCTCCTTTGATCTTCATTTCTTCGGGAGATTTTCCCCAGCGCAGTTTTACAAGTGCAGACTGCCCTCCTATCGGATTAGCTGAGCCATGCAGCAGCTGGGCAGCAACCACCCCTCCGGACAAGTTGCGGTAAATATTTATGTCTTCGCAGTCTATCACATCTCCTATCCGTACTTCTGCACTGGAAGCTTGCGTTCCCTCGTTAGCTCCTGCGCTAATGGCAAGATGCGAATGTTCGTCAATGATTCCGGGGGTAAGATGCTTTCCCGTACCATCAATGATCTTTGCCTTTACTGTGCCGGGTGTTGAAAGATTTTCTCCAATGCGTACGATCTTTCCTTCGGTGATCATTACGTCCTTGTTTTTCAGAATCCCTTCGGCTTCATTCGTCCATATTGTTGCATTTTTTATAATGATAGCATCCCAGCGGTTCATGAACTTTGCAATCATATTCGAATCCTGCTTTTTCTGTCCGTAGGCACAAAATGGATACATCACGTCCTCCAATGTTGGATATTTTTTTGCCTCACCCCGGCCCTCTCCCAGAGGAGAGGGGGTTTTAGTGCTGTCTTTTCCAGCAGTGTCCTTTTTGCTTTCGTATGCAGACTGATATGCTGCCGTCCAGGTAATCCAATTTCCATTGTACATCTGGCCCCGGCCCTTCATAGACCAAATTTCTCCTTTGGAAGAAAAAACTTCTCCGCTCAAACGGGTAGCACCGCTGTCATTCTTCCCTGTGAAACTTAAGGAAATTAATTTTCCGGAAAGTGAAAATTCTGTCGAGGCTTTTACTGAATCGCTTGTGCTGACCTCCGCTTTGGGTTTTTCAGCTTCCCCGGTAATTTTCAAATTATATTTCCGTTCCTGAGCACCGCCTGCAATCACCAACTGATAATTTGCCCGAATGTCGATCGTGTTCATGTCCTTCAGAATAAACTGATCGCCCTGAACCCAGTTTTCGTGAATGATCGTTTTCTCATCAAATAAATTTCCGGAGGTAATAATGAAGTTTGCGATCATACCCTTTTTCAACGATCCCACCTTATCTTTCACTCCTGCCATTTCCGCAGGAGTCATTGTAAGGGAACGCAAAGCTTGTTTTTCCGATAAGCCATATTCTATTGCTTTCTGCATATTCTTCCAGAAATCTTTCTTGTCTTTCCGTCCGCTTGCAGTAATTGCAAACTGGATATAATTTTTCTCGAATGCAGATGGGTTCATTGGCGCCATTTCCCAATGTTTCATCTCTTCCAAAGAGATCATATCTGTATCGTAAGGATCTTCCACATCGTACGGGGCCGGAAAATTGATCGGTATAATAAAACGCGCATTGGTTGCTTTGATCTCTTCCATACGCTGGTATTCATCCCCACTGCCTTTAATGATATAC
>Ga0163151_10010123_pt1 | contig 10032 bp, 8 predicted proteins | sample OliLakLV19MP5IB2_FD_145596 | JGI IMG/M metagenome (GOLD analysis project Ga0163151, IMG submission 145596) | Freshwater microbial mat bacterial communities from Lake Vanda, McMurdo Dry Valleys, Antarctica - Oligotrophic Lake LV.19.MP5.IB-2 | ecosystem: Environmental > Aquatic > Freshwater > Lake... | reverse complement strand
CCCCAACGGAGGCAAGCCCATCGACACAACAGACGTGCTGCGCTTCTGCATCGCCGTCGACAAGGCCACGCTGTTCATCGACAACGTGCGCCTGATCCGCGGCAGTGAAGAGATCCCGGTCGAAGGCATGAAGAAGTTCGACGCCGGCCCATCAAATTCGGGCGTGATGCCCGGATTCACGCGCCTGACCCGCGAAGAGTATACGAAGGAACGCGGCTGGGGCTGGCTGCCCGGCGCATCGTTCGGACGCGACTTCGACATGAACGAGATGCTCGGCCGGCACCGTCCGCCCGACGACCTGTGCCGCGATTTCATGCAGCCGCTGAACGGCACGCTGGCCGTCGACCTGCCCAATGGCGAATATGGCGTCTGGATCATGCTGGGGCCTCCGGGCAATGGCTGGGGCACGACCTTCAAGCGCCGCGTCATCCGCGCAAACGGTGTGTCGGTCATCGACCAGAGCTACGATCTGCAAAGCTTCACCGCACACGAGTTCCGGCTGCAGGACGCCGAGGACCTGCCTGGCGACGACCTGTGGGACCGGTACATCCGCCCGCTCTTCCAAGGCCAGCGCTTCAATGCGACAGTCACTGACGGACAGTTGAAACTCGAGTTCGACGGCTTCGGATCGCCGTGGTCGGTGATGTTGAATGGATTCGCGGTATGGCCGAGGAACTCGGACAAGGATGCCGAGCGCTGGCTGGCGAACCTGGATGTCGCGCGCAAAGAACAGTACCAGGCCAACCATGTTGAAAAGCTGCCGGACGCCCCACCACCCTACCCCGCCAGCGATGAAGATAAGAAGCGCGGTTATGTCCCGTTCGTGATCGCGCCAGACAGGGAGGTCCAGGTCAACAGCGTGCCCACTGCTGAAGAGGTGAAGCGCGCGGCGCTGGACATCGCGGCGTCGCCCGGCGAGCCGAAGGATCTCTGCTTCGGCGTCCTTCCGCTGAAAGATTGCGGAACACTGAAGATCAACGTCTCCGCGCTGTCTGGCCCCGCTGGAGCGATCCCCGCCGCCAACGTCCGCCTGCTCGTTCAGCGCTTCAAGGCGTTGAATTACACGGCGGTCTACACTCCGCAGCCCAAGTACCTCGACAATGTCCCGGCGGAAGGCATCGCGGTGAAGCCCGGCGTCACGCGCTCGTTCTGGCTGATCGTCGACGTTCCGGCGGATGCGAAACCAGGCGAATACAAAGGCCAGGTGAGCCTCGATTTCTCCACGGCAGCGAAACAATCGTACGAGGTCAAACTTACCGTCTGGCCGATCAAGCTGATCGAGCCCGAGTTTCCGATGGGCATGTTTATGATGGCGCCGTCCTGGGCGTCGCTGGAATTCGAGCCGGAAGCGCGCTGGGCTGCGATCAGAAACATGCTCGAGGATGCGAAAAAGCATGGCCTGACCAGTGTCGATCCGGGCCTCAACATTCCGCTGCAACGGATCGAGAACGGCAAGGCTGTCGTCGATTTCTCCGAAGCCGACCGCTACATGAAACTCGCACGAGAGATCGGGTTCACGCAGGAGCTCAACGGATACGCGATCAGCACAGGCCTGAGCCTGCGGGTCCAGGCCGACCACGCGACGGAAGCCAAGCGCTGGGGCGTGGCGACGTACGGCGAAGCGGTCAAGGCGTATTTCGACGCCGTGCGTGAACACTCCAAGGCCAACAACTGGCTGCCAATCGCGTTCTGCACGGACGACGAGTACATCGTCCACCCGGGCAGCAAGCCGGAGACGCTGGCCGCGCATCACAAGGTTCTCCAGGAGAATGCGCCGGGGTTCCATTTCGTCGCATACGACAGCGCATACATTAATCTCAAGCCGGAAGAGGTCGCCGGCCACGACAAGATGCTGGCGGAAATCGACACGTGGGGCGCAGGTCTGCATTCGGAACGAGAAGCTGAAATCGCGAAGAAGAACAATCGCCGCCTGTGGCTCTATAACACCGGCATGAACCGCTTCACCTTCGGCACGTATATGTACTTTGCGCGCACGAAATACAATGTAACGGGTTTCTTCCAGTGGGTCTACCCCAACATCGGCACGTATCATCCCTTCTATCATGCGTCGCACAACGAATCGCACTATGGCGTCGTCTATCCGTCGACGCGCGGCCTGCGCAGCACTCCGACCTGGGAGCGCGTCCGTGCCGGTTGCTACGATCATCGCTACTTCGAAACAGCCCGCCGCCTGATTGCGCAGGGGAAGAAGGAAAACAAAGGCACTGCGCAGGCGGTTGAACTCGAAAAGCTGATCGATGCAACCATCAGCAAGCTCAGCTTCGGCAACTCGAAGAAAAACAAGGACGCGCTCTCCGGTGAAGGCAAGGCCGACAATCCGTACACGCCGGAGAACATGGAAGCGTTCCGCCGCAATGTGGCCGAGGGTGTTGTGAAGCTTCAGGACGCGCTGAAGTAAGCATCTTTAAATCGTATGCTAGCTAAAGGGGCAAGCGTTACGCTTGCCCCTTTTCTTTTGTTCTTTTGCTGAAGATGATCGAACTGGAGATTTATGCGCGAATAATCTTGCGGTGAGAATGATTCTCAATATAAGAATCACTCTTTAGTAAGTGTTAAACGTTAGTTTTTAGGAGGAGCCCATGCGGCCCGTTGTCATCGTTCTTACAACCATCGTTCTCATGCTGTCCGCCACGACCCGCGCTGAGGAGAAAGCGCCCGACAAACTCGTCGTCGCGCTGAAGCCGGACAAGAACCCGGACCAGATTCTCAAGGAGAAGCAGGCGCTCTCCGAGTTTCTCTCCAAAGAAATGAGCATGCCGGTCGAGGTCGTCGTTCCTTTGAGTTCGGCGGTGATCATCGAAGGCTATTCCAACGGCACGATCGATCTGGGCTACCTCAGCGGCACCGACATGGTGCGCGCGCGCGATGCGAAAAGCGCTGAGTTGATGCTCGTCGGCGAGATCAACGGCAAGACGCACTACAACAGCTACTGGTTGTCGTTGAAGGACAAGCCGTATAAGTCCATCGAGGAACTGAAGGGCAAGCCGGTCGCCTTCGCCAGCAAGACCAGCACGTCCGGGTTCACTATCCCGCACTGGAATCTGATGAAGAAGGGCCTGCTGAAAGAAGGCGAAAAGCCCGAAGCGTTCTTCGGCGAGGGCAATGTGTTCTTCGGAACGGGATATGTTTCGGCTGTCGAACGCGTGTTCAAGGGCGACGCGGAAGCCGCCGCCGTCAGCGATTACGTCTTCGACAAGGACAAGCACCTGAACGCCGAACAACGCGGGCTGCTGAAGATCGTGCAGCAACAGGGCCCGGTGCCGACGCATATTCTCGCCGTTCGCACTTCGCTGCCGAAGCAAGTGAAGGACAAGCTGAAGGCGGCGCTGCTCAAGCTGAACGACGAAGGCAATCAGCCGCTGCGGGACAAGGTCTTCACCTCGAAGCTGGTGGAAGCCGATACGGACAAGCACCTGGAAAGCCTGACCGAAGCGCTGAAGCTGACCGGCCAGACGAAGTAACAACTGGAAACACAGTGTGAACGCAGTTCTCGAACGAGACCCTCACATCGAAGTCACCGGCCTGGGATGCCAGCGTGATGAACGCTGGCTATTCCGGGACATGGATTGGCGCATCCCGCGTGGAAAAGTGGTCGCGCTGGTGGGCCCTTCGGGCGTGGGCAAGAGCAGCCTGCTGTACTGCCTGGCCGGACTGCTTACGCCGGCCAGCGGGCAGGTCACCTACCGCTGCGACGGCGGCTGCGCACATCAGCCCAAAGCGTTTCGCGTCAAACTCGGCTTCATCTACCAGGACTTCCGTCTGGTGGCCAACAGCACGCTGCTGATGAACGTGCTCTGCGGGAAGCTCGGCCAGCGGCCTTGGCACAAGACATTCTTCGGTTTTCCTGCCGCCGACAGGGAGCGCGCGAAGGAACTGCTCGCGACGCTGGGCGTGTCGCGCCACATCCATCATTGTGCGGGAGAGGTTTCCGGCGGCGAGCAGCAGCGTGCGGCGATCGCGCGGGCGCTGCTGCAGGATCCGGAAGTGTTCCTCGCCGACGAGCCCGTCAGCCAACTCGATGAGACCAATGCGCGCCGCGTGCTCGATCTCTTCAAGACCGAAGCGCACACCCGCGGCAAAACGGTGCTTTGCACGCTGCATGACCAGGACCTGGTCGACGACTACGCCGACCTGGTCCTGCGCATGAACTGGAAACATCCGTCCCAGTGGCGGCTGGAAACGCGCTGACATGGGGCTGGGGCCTGAGCCGATTACCGCCGCCTCTTCGGGGCCGTCGGGCGCCAGCGGACGCCTGCCAGACGTGCGACCTGCCGATCTGCGTTGGTACGAACGCCTGAACGTGCTGAACCTCTCGCTGGTGATCTTCATCCTGCTCGCCATCGTCTCGGCGCCGGTGCTGAAAGGCTCCGGCCGCGACATCGCCGTTTTTGAGCGCATCGCCGATCTGTTCAAGCGCATGTATCCGCCGGACTACTCGGTGACCGGAGAGGCGCTCTGGGCCCTGCTCGACACCGGCCGCATCGCGGTGTGGGCGACGCTGCTGGCGCTGATCGTGTCTTTTCCGCTGGCGATGAGCGCGTCGTCTAACATCTCGCCGCGCTGGCTGGTGGCGATCACGCGGCTGTTCATGTGCGTACTGCGCACGGTGCCGAATATCATCTGGGCGCTGCTGGGGGTGGCGATCGTGGGCCCCAACGCCCTTGCCGGCGTGATCGGCCTGACGCTTTATAGCATTGGATATCTGGTGAAGTTCTTCAGCGACGCGTTCGAGTCCATGGACAACAAGATCGCTGACGGCTTAAAAGCCATGGGCGCGAGTTCGTTCCAGGCCTTCATCCACGGCACGCTGCCACACGCCAGGCCGCTGATCTGGAGTTCGACGCTCTTCATGCTGGAGTATAATCTGCGCAGCGGCACGATCGTGGGCTTCGTGGGCGCGGGCGGCATCGGCGTCCTGCTGCACTCGTATTGGGAATACATGCAGCTCGACCGCTTCGCGACGGTGCTGCTGGTCCTGCTCGTTCCGGTGGTGCTTCTGGACTTTCTAGGCAATTGGGCGCGCGCGAAGATCACGCGTCGGGTCGCGGCGAAGACCTGACCGAACCTCACGCGAAGACCACGTTTCAATCTTACTACTCGTCAATCATAGCGCTCGTAGTGGATGTACTCTTTGGGCATGCCGATTTTTTCAAGCTGCGCCTGAGCGGCTTCGATCATCGGCGTCAGGCCACAGATGAAGGCCTTGGTGTCCTTGGGGTGTTCAATGTTTTCGGCAAGGAAGTTCTGCACGTACCCGGTCTTGCCCCACCACGTGGCGGGATTGCGCGGGCGGGAGAGCGTAAACACCGGCGTGAAGTTCGGATGTTCCTTCGCCAGCATCTTGAAATTCTCTTCGTACACCACGTCTTCTTCGTAGCGCACGCCGAAGACGAGAACGATGCGCCTCTGCACGCCGGATTTCAGCAGGTGATAGATCATGCTCCAGAATGGCGCAATGCCGGTTCCCGACGCGATGAAGACAAGGTCGTGCTTGACGGGCTCTTCGCAGACGAACTTGCCGACCGGGCCGCGCATCTCGATTTTATCGCCGACGCGCATGTTCCAAAGCGTGGGAGTGAACTCTCCGCCAAGCACCAGTTTGATGCAGAACTCTAGGAAGCGTTTTTCTTCCGGCGGGGAGGCGATCGAATACGAACGGATCGTGCGTTTCATCTGCCCCGGCTTGTCTTTATCCGGCACGGGACAGAGGAATTGGATGAACTGTCCGGCGATGAACGGGAAAATCTCTTTTGCGCCATCGAGCGTCAGGCGGAAGAGTCTCACGTCGGGCGTGGGCTGCAGGATTTCATCAAAAGTCGAAGTGTAGGTGCGGAACTTACTGTCGGGTGTCGTTCCTTCGCGCGGGGCCCAGACCTTAGGCAGCATGGGCGGAAGGGGTGGAGGAATGCGCGGATCGGCTGAACCTATGGGCGCTTGCTTCTCACTCATCATTCAAAGCCTCTCCATTGCTCGATGAGCGTATCGTCTTACACAGTTTCGAAGCGCATCGCAAGCAGGACGAAAGCGCGCCTTCGTTTTTCAGGTTCTTTATAGAATCGACAACAGTTTTTCAGGCAAACTTCACTTCATGCGATATCGATATGAGGCGCTCTTTCGCGCTTCAAGCCAAGGCCGGCTGTCGCTGCGAAGAATTGCCCGGACGGCGCCCTTCGGCGTGCAGATGAGTCGCACGGTTCTCGGCGCGATGCTGCTCGCCATTTAGAATCGAGCGCGCCTGCTGGCGCAGTTCGACCGCACGCAGCATCAATCGGGAGACACGGTCGCGCATTTCGCGGTGGCTCTGGGACTCGCGCAACGCGTTCTGCGCCGCACGTTCGAGTTCAGAGCAGGTCCGTTCGAGCTGCGCGAGGTTCCACAGATACTCGTAGCGCAGTTCGTCGAGCAACAGCGTGCCGCGTTCGTACAAGCGTTCGAGGTCCGCACGATTGACGGAGGCCTCGTCTTGGGCGAGCCGGAACAGGCGCCGGCATTCCTCCGCGGCGGGCCTGTTCGACGGAGTTGCTTTACTTACCTGCAGAGGGGTATTGCGCAGATTCTCGTTCATTCCAGTCCCCTTCGTGCTTCGAACCGTGGCGCGGGTCTTCCGTGCGACGCTGCTCAACGAACTATGTCTGTAAGAGAAATTCGTTACATCACTACTTTGGCCTTTTTTACGTGCTCGTCGTTGCTCGCTCGTTACAGATCTCCTCGGCGCAAAATCGTCATCCAGTGTGCATCACGACACTAGCTGCTGGCCTGACTTTTCCGATTTGAACTGCTGCCGGTAGAGTGTGCCCTCTTGCGTGCCTGGGAGCGTTTCCCGCCTCGGCGCATGGGCGAGTGGTCTTCCTTCTTGCCAAAGCCCCCGCCACCTTTTTTCTCGCCGCCCTTGTGAATCTTGTTAACGGTGGCCCAGGCGCGGCGCGTGGCTTCCTTCTCGGGAACGCCACGCTTTCCGTAGCTTTCCTCAATGTGCTCTGCCTTGCGTTCCTGTTTATCTGTGTACTTGCCCTTGTCACTGCGGAGCATAGATGCATCCTCCGTATCAGCGAGGGGTTGCAAGCCTCATACCAGCGGGTTATCGATATGAATCAGGATCTAAAAGCAGGCGCGCGCGTGTTGCATTCCGTTTTCGGAATGGGAACGGTCCGCGCGATCAGCGGCTCCGGGCCGGACGCGCGTGTCACCGTGGATTTTGGCGGCAGCGTGGGCCAGAAGAAGCTGCTTGCCGGCATGGCCAATCTGCGTTTGGCCGAAGGCGATACCCCACAGGCGATAGCGCCCGGTGCGGCCGTCCGTACGTACTGGTACGAGATCTACGAGACCCAGATCATCGTCAAGCCGGGCCACCGGCCATTCATCGACAACACCACGGAATTGCTTTACCGCAGCCTGGCGGCATCGAATTTCTGGGCCGCCGTGCGTGTTCGATTGCGCGAGACCGGCAAGGTTCCACAGGCGCTCGACGACCTCGACGGCCGCGTCTATGCGCGGATCGCGCGCAGCGCCCCCAAGCAGATCAAGATCGCGCTGATGATCAAGCACGATCACCTGATGCGCCCCGAAGACGTGGTGCTGGCGCACGCCGCGGTTGAGCAGCTTGGCGGCTGGCACCTCGGCGACTACCACACGCTGCCGCCCTACGCAAACTACCAGGTCACGCCGACGCTGGATGAAAGCTGCCTGATCGAGATGCAGGAGAACGACCCCGGTCCGCTGCCTGATCGAACGCCCACGCGCCGTCCCATCCGCGAGCAGCCCAAAGGCGTGATTCGCAACCGTCAAACACGCCCGGACGAGTACTGACGTCCGAAGTCCGAAGTCCGGGGTCCGGGGTCCGATGTCAACAGCTCTGTAGCGTAAGCTTTAGCTTGCGCCACGCTCCCCGTTGCAGCCCACGTGGGGTACAAGCTAAAGCTTGTGCTACAAAAAAATCCGGCGCCCCCGCTTTGGATGGGGACGCCGGACATTAGGCTTCGGACTTCGGGCTTCGGACTTCGGACGCCGTCAGTTTCGATCGGTGATGCCGAGTTCTTCTTCGGCAGGCTCCGGTTCGTTGCGGCCGTTGGAGCCGTTTCGTCCGGCGCCCAGACTGAGATAGCGCCGCGAAGCCGCCGCGCGCTGGCTGACGCGGTTGGCGCCCGGCTTAGGCACGCCCGAGCCTGCCACGTGCGAACGCTCGTGCACGGCAGCCTTGCGGCCATCGTCGGTGCTTTCGTACTTGATGCCGATGGTCGTCTCCGCTTCGCCCTTGATCAAGCGGTTGACGAGTTCCACGCCCTGCATCAGCGTGTGATCGGTGTTGCTGACTTCGTACTTCCACATGCCGAAGCGGCCGCGGCTGTAGATGTCGTGAGACTCGAGCCACGGGATGACTTCCTGCAGAATGCTGTCGCGTTCCACCGACGGCGTGGGATAGCTGTAGCCGGCTTCGTAGACCCACGTATCGACGATGTCTTTACGGTCGGCATCGGAGATCAGCCCGGCGTTGACGAGGCCCGTGATGGTGTCGTCGACGATGCTGGCTTTGTCGACTGGCTTGTATTCGCTGTAGCTGGTTTCGCACAGCAGCGAATAATGCGTCTTGTTGTCCGGCGTCATGTGCGGTGAATAGTTGCTCAGGTACGTGACGCGGTAGAACGGACAGTTGTCTTCGGGGAAGTACATCCAGCTCTTGGTGGACGGGCAGGGCTGCTTGATGCCGACGCCGACCATGAAGCCGCCGGAGTGGCGCAGATCCGACGCCTGCTCACGGATGGTCACGGGAACGTCGCCGCTAAGCGTCCGGTTCACCAGCATGTCCACTGGCGTGGTGCTGATCAGGATGTCGTATTTCTCCACGTCGCCCGAGCGGAAGCGCACGGTCTTGTTCACGTAGTCGATCTGCTCGACACTGGCGTTCAGGTTGAAGTGCTCCAGGCCGATCGCAGGGCCGAAGCGGCGGTAGAACTCGCCCGTGCCGCCGTAGAGCGGGAACTTGAACTGGTTGTTGGGGCCCCAACCGAAGTCGTCCGTGCCCATCACCACGTTCTTGATCGCGCGGTTGATGTCGACCATCGCCACGCGTTCGCCGATCCACTCCTTATTCATCATTTCGGCAGGATGCGCCCAGACCTTGAAATTATAAGGCTTCATGAAGTGCTTGACGATGCCGTCGCCGAAGACCGCGTCCATGAACTCCTTGAAGTTCTTCGCTGACTTGAAGTCGCGCTTGGACTGCGCTTCGATCAACCCAGCGAGGCACTCGTAGGTGACGTCCTTGGGGAGGTAGCGGATGTTGTTCTGGAACGGGTACGGCACCCAGGCGTTAAACATCCGCACCCAGCATTCGCGCATGTTGTTCTGAAAATCCTTGCCCATCAGCTTGTCGAAGCACTCGTCATAATACTTATAGTGGCTGAACATGACGTGGCCGCCGATATCCCAGGTGAAGCCGGCAGGATCGCGGAAACTCGAAGCCAGCCCGCCGATGTACGGACTGCGTTCATAGATGGCGAAGTTGGTGTGGCCGAGTTCCTTCAAGCGGTAGCCGGCGCCCAGTCCCGTGGGCCCCGCTCCAATGATCACGATTCTTTTCTGCATAGCTCCCCCGTTGGTATTTTTTCGGATTTTAGATTGTGGATTGATCTATCTCTTTGCCCTATCAACAAAATTTGAGTTCTCTGAACTGCCGCGGTGCGGATCCCGGACGCGATCTGGCGAAGCCAAATCGCAATCCGAGATCCGCAATCCGCAATTCCTTACGAGCCTTGCACCGACGGATAGCTCCAACTGACTTCGAGCAGGCCGGTATCGGTTTCGATCATCGCGGCGTCGCTGGCGGTATGGGTGATGCCGCTTTCCTCGCGCTTCTTCACGGCGTCGTTCATCAGGCCCAGCATCTTGCCGACGATCGAGTTCCATGAATTCTGGTTGGCCATCTCGATGCCGCGCTGGATGGCTGCTTCGTCGCGATGGCGCACGGCGTCTTCGCAGGCCGCGATGAACTCTTCGTGAGAATTACCGATCTTG
>Ga0163151_10010115_pt1 | contig 10041 bp, 6 predicted proteins | sample OliLakLV19MP5IB2_FD_145596 | JGI IMG/M metagenome (GOLD analysis project Ga0163151, IMG submission 145596) | Freshwater microbial mat bacterial communities from Lake Vanda, McMurdo Dry Valleys, Antarctica - Oligotrophic Lake LV.19.MP5.IB-2 | ecosystem: Environmental > Aquatic > Freshwater > Lake... | reverse complement strand
GCCAGCAAGCGTTGCACGCTCTGCACGAGGATCCCCGCACCACCCAGCAGCAGGAGGGCCAGCGACAGCTCGAGCACCACCAGCGTGCGACGCACCACGTCGTGCGCGCCGCGCGCGACGGTGCGCGAGTTGATCGCCAGCCGGTCACGCAGCCCGCGCGCGCCGGCCAACATTGCCGGCAGCAGTCCGCTCACCATGCCCAACGTCACGGCGAGTGCGACCGCCAGGAGGGTGATCCGGAGGTCGGCGCGTGCCTGGTCGATGCGCGGTATCGATGCGGGAGCCAGGGCAAGCAGCGCGCCCAGCGCGGCGTGGGCGAGGGCCAGCCCGAACAGCGCCCCGAGCCCCGCAACCAGCAGCGCCTCGATCAGCAGGCTGCGCGCCAGTCGCCAGCGGCTGGCGCCGAGTGCATCCCGGATCGTCGTTTCACCGCCACGCTGGATGGCGCGTGACACGAAGAGGTTGGTCGTGTTGGCCAGCGCGATCAACAGGAGGAGTGCGGCCGCCCCAAGCACCGCGAGCAGCGGACCGCGCGTCTTCTCCACCAGCGTATCGCGCAGCGGCGTCAGCTGCAGGCCATGCGACGCGTACACCGCCGGATACTCGTCCCGCAGCCGCGCGAAGATCGACGCGACGTCGCGCGAGGCAACGGCGATCGGCACACCGTCCCGCGTGCGCGCGACCGCCCGCAGGTGGCGGCAGTCGCGGCAGGCGAAACCAGCCGTTTCGAGATAGCCCAGCGGCCGCAGGATTTCCGCGCCCGGAGTCAGCACGCTCTCGTAGTCCGCCGGAAGCACGCCGATCACGCGGTGCTCCACGTCCTCCAGTCGCACTGTCCGACCGACGATCGAGGTGTCGCCGCCAAAGCGCTGTTGCCAGAAGCCATGGTCGAGCAGCACTACCGCAGTCGCGTTCGGGCGGTCCTCCTCCGGCGTGAAGTTCCGCCCGAGCGCCACTCGCGTACCCATCACCTCGAGAAAGCTGGACGACACCGCGAGTCCCGTCAGCCGCTCGGCTCCCGAGGCGTCGGTAAGCGTCGGGGCCCACGCGCGGACCGCCGCGATCGCCGAGAGGGTCGAGCTCTGGCGGCGCAGGTCGGCAATGGTCGTGTAGCCGAGGTTGCCAAGGCTCCCGTCGCCGAAGCGTTCGCGCAGCGTGACGATGCGCTCCGCATCGCGGAACGGGAGCGCCCCCCACAGGGCCGGTCGCGCCACCGCCGTGATCGCGCAGGCGGCGCCGACGCCCAGCGCCAGCGTCAGGCTGGCCGCGAGGGTGAAGCCGGGGGTGCGCCGCAGCCGGCGCATGGCGAGGGAGACGTCGAGGCCGAGGTCGGTCATGAGTCCGCGCGTGAAGGGGATGGACTGGTGATCACGCTCTCGCCGCAGGCTGGCGGCCACTGCCTCGCGCCAGAAGCGGCGACGCGCCCCGCGCTGGTCGCCATCGGACTCACAGGCGTCATGAAACGCCTCGACCAGGTCGCCCACAAGGAACTCGCGCTCGTGCTCCGGCACGCGATGTTGCAGCAGCCAGAGGGCAAGGCGCGGCGGATGTCCACCGCGGCGCGAGCGCTCGGGCGACATCACCCCTCCAGCTGGGCGCGGAGTCCGCGCGACAGCGCCTCTATCGCCTGCCACGCCTCGGCAATCGCCGTCCGGCCGGCTGGCAGCACCTCGTAGTGCCGACGGCGGCGCCCACCGCGCTGCGGGAGCGGCTCGCCGATGCGGGAACGCACGAAGCCCTTCTCCTCGAGGCGCGCAAGCGCGGTGTAGACCGCCCCCAGCGTGACGTCCCGCCCCGACCGCTCGGCGATTTCGCGCTGGACGGCGGCGCCGAATCCGCTGTCGGCGAGGCGCAGGAGCGCCAGCATCACGAGTTGTTCGAGATCGCCAAGGGCCATTCTATTTCTCCGTAATTCCAGAGTAAATAGAACCGGACGCTCACGCAAGGGTGATAGCGGACACGGCGTAGCGAACTGGCGCTGGCATCCGGCGTCGCTCTGGCGACGCCGGATGCCAGCGTGTTCTCGCCCTTGGCTGCGTGGGCCGGTCGTTCCCCTACTGGCGCCACCCCGGACCGCGCACCACGACCCCCGGCTTGGCCCCGGTGTGGGCGTTGTTCAGCACCACCGCCACGCCATTGACGTACACGTCGCGCACGCCCGTGGACAGCTGGTGCGGCTGCTCAAACGTCGCGTTGTCCGTGATCGTCGCCGGGTCGAAGATGATCACGTCGGCCTTGAGCCCCTCCTTCAGCACGCCACGATCGGTGATCATGAGGCGGGTCGCCACGGCCGACGACGCCTTGCGTACCGCGTCCTCGAGCGCAATGACCGGCTCGCCGCGCACGTACTTCGAGAAGATGCGCGGGAAGTTGCCGTAGGCACGCGGGTGGGTCATGCCCTTCGCGGTCGCCGGGTCCTGCGAGCTGGCGTCGGTCCCGAACTTCATCCACGGCTGCTGTAGTTGCAGCTTCATGTTGTCCTCGCTCATCAGGAAGAGGATCTCCCCGAGGCCGAGCTCTTCCTCGACGTTGAGGTCGATGATCACCTCGGCCCAGTCCTTGCCTAACGCCGAGGAAATCTCGCTGAGGCGCTTGCCCTCGAACTGCTGCAGCTCGGGCTTCTTGAATCCCACCACCATCACGTTGGCCGGCGAGGCGATCTCGCACAGGTTTTCGTAGCCGGCGTCCATCGCGTGCATCTCGGCCACCATGGTCGCGCGCAGCGCCGGGTCCTTGAGGTTCTCCAGCAGCCGCCCCCCCTCGGCATACTTCGGCGGAATGCAGCTGGCGAAGGAGTTCCCGCCGGCCGGGTACAGGTACATGTTCGCCTGCACGTCCTGCCCCGCCGCGCGCGCCGAATCGATCTTGGCGATCGCCAGCGGCATCTTGGGCCAGTTGCGCGGCCCGCTCGCCTTGAGGTGATAGATCTCGACCGGCACCCCCCCCTCTCGCCCGATACGCAGCGCCTCATCGATCGCCTCGAGGAACTTGTCCCCCTCGCTGCGCATGTGCGTGATGTACACGCCACCGTATGGCGCCATGGCCTTCGCTGCGTCGACCAGCTCCTCGGTCGAGGCATACGTGTTCGGCGGGTAGATGAGGGCGCTGGCCACCCCGAAGGCGCCATCTTCCATGGCACGCCGCACCATGGCCTGCGCGGTATCCCGCTCGGCCGCGTTCAGCGCACCGGCCCCCTCACCCTTGGCGTACACGCGCACGGTCCCGTCGCCCAGGAACGAGCCCACGTTCTGCGACGCGCCGCGCGCCACCATGTACTCCAGCCAGGCGCCGAAGCCGTGCGCCCCTTGGAATTCCTCAAGCACCCGGCGCGCCGTGGTATCGGTCTCGCTGGCCAGGATCTTGTCGTTCACCGGCCCTAACGACGACCCCTCACCGTGGATCGCCGTCGTGATTCCCTGCGTCACCATCGAGATCGCAAGTCCATCGCCCCGCATGTAGTGGCCGATGGAGTGCGCCTGGATGTCGATGAAGCCGGGAGCGACGACATGCCCCGTCGCATCGACCCGCTGCGCCACGCGCGAGTCGCGAAAGGCGCCACGCGGCCCGATCGCCGCGATCCGATCGCCCTGCAACGCCACGTCGCCGTAGTACCAGGCTGCCCCGGTCCCGTCCACCACGCGCCCGTTCTCGATCACGACGTCGTAGCTGGCGTCGGGACCGCCGCGCGAGGACGCACCGTCGCCGCTGGAGCGGCATGCGGCGAGCAGGGGGAGGAGGGCAACGACTGCGGACAGGACGCGCATGGGCAAACCTGGGGTAAGAGTCGGGGAGAACCTACAGGATGTCACCCGAGGGCGCAGCGTAAAGCGCCGCCACGATCGCGGCGACACTCGGCCCGCCGCCGACCACGCAGCGCGCCCCGCTCCCCTCGGCACCGCCACCACCACTCACGTCATGCCCCGCGACCAGTACGGTCGGCGACCCGAATCGTTGATAGCGCGACGGCGTCGCCGAATCGAGCGTGTCCCACTCCTCCCACACCTCCGGGACACCGGCATGCCGCAACGCCTCGCCCACGCGCCGCCGAGCCTCCTGCGCATGCGGACACCCTTCGAAGTACACCAGTTCGATTCGCGCACTCATGGTTGCCTCCTGTTGTCCGACGCCTAAGGTGTGGCGCGACACGGCGCCGCGCGAGTATCCAGACGCGTTGCCGCGCCCCAGCCCTCGGGCGATAGTTCAACTTTTCGCGAGCCCCCCGCTGTCGTGCTGACCTCCTGCGCCTGGCGCAACACCAGCTTCCCCGCCAACGACGGCGCGGGTGCTCTCCGTGCGTGCCCGGCCGGCCACGGCGCCATGCGGATCGTGGCGTGCACGGCCCACGCGTCGGTGATCGATCGAATCCTCGCCTACCTCCGCACCCACGCCGACGCGGAGTGCTCCCTCGAAACGGGGAGCGTATGCACTGGGCGCGACGCGACGACCCGCAGCGGCCTACCGGACTCACTCGGTCTCACCCCGACGCCCCGGCCACGTGCAGCGACGGTCGGCGTGCGCGTCAGTCCCCCCAGGGCGTCCGATCAGTTCCCGCTGGACCGGGCGCCCACGGGAACCGCCGACTGGTGGCGTGTAATCGAAGTTCGGATAGCACCAAGCCGGACGGGGCGCCCGGGTGGCAAGGCGGAAACCGCAGCAATTCCAGCGGTATTGCGAGGATTTCTAACGCCGCCAGTCGGGATGCTCCGGCTGGCGACTGCCTCCCGAACTTTATTTACAGGCCACTAAAGGCTGGCGCTGGCGCGGTGAGCCATGTGCCGAGCCACCAGCAGGCGCGGACGCCAAGCGGGCGCGCTTGACTCTCGCTACCCCACCTCCCCGATAAAGAATTGACTTAAAAGGAACTTGTCGACACCATGACGGATCGCTCTATCCCTATGCCAAGGATCAATATGTCTCGCTGTGTTCGCCACATCCGGGCGGCGGTCGTCACCTGCCTCGTTACCTCGATCGCCGCACCACAAGTGGTCGGCGCGCAGGAGTCACTGAGCAGCCAGTCAGAGAGCGCCATTTCGCACCTGCGGCTGGGGATGCGCGAGGTGGACAAGGGACGGTTCCCGACGGCACGTCCGCATTTTGAAGCGGCCGTCGCCGCAGATCCCTCGTGGGGCTACGCCCACCTGCAACTGTCCACCCGCGCCGCGAAGACCGCAGATGGTGGCGACGTCGACGCGCGCCGCCTTGGGGCTGACGCCGCGTCGTTGGTAAATATCGGCCTTTCTTCGCAGCAGCTCGAAGAAGGATTTACTTCAATGTTCAGGGCACCTCTAAAAATTGCTGCCACTTTTTCCGCTAGAAACAACCGCGACGAGGCCTAACCGGATAACATTCCGTCCATGGAAACCCCTCGAGCACACGCGATGAAAAGTAAGAGGCAGCCAGGATTTTTTGACATAGCGGAACGCACCGCCAAGCTTACCCGGATGGGCGACCCGCTGGTTGGGCTGAAAGACCATATCAACTGGGAAGCGTTCCGCCCCGACCTGAATCGTGTGCACGAGAAGGCACGCAAAAGCAACGCGGGCGCCAAGCCGATTGATGTCGTGCTCATGTTCAAGGTGCTGGTGCTGCAACAGCTGAACAACCTGTCCGACGAGCGCATTGAATATCAGATACGCGACCGGCTCTCCTTCATGCGCTTTTTGGACTTGCAAATCGAAGATCGCGTCCCGGATGCCAAGACCGTCTGGCTGTTTCGCGAGCACTTGAAAGCACTGCAACTGGTTGACGTGTTGTTCGCCCGCTTCCACGAACAATTGGCCACGCAAGGCTACGCGGCACGTGCCGGCCAAATGATAGACGCCACCTTTGTCGAAGTCCCGCGCCAGCGCAACACCCGCGAAGAGAACGCCCAGGTCAAGGCAGGCGAGACGCCCGCCGAGTGGCAACAACCTGCACGGAAGTTCAAGCGGCGCCAAAAGGACGTAGATGCCCGCTGGACCAAGAAGAACCACGAAAATCACTACGGCTTCAAGAACCACGTCAACGCGGACCAAGGGAACAAGCTGGTGCAAAGTTACGAGGTCAGCGATGCGGCGGTACACGACAGCCAGGTGTTTGAAACGCTCCTGGATCCGACCGAAGACCACGAGGGGAAGAAGCGTGGGATCTATGCGGACAGCGCCTATCGCTCAAAGGAAAAAGAAGCACAACTGGCCGCCGCCAACATGCCCAGCCACATCAGCGAGAAGGGCGCGCGCAAGCATCCGCTGACCGAAGAACAGAAAGCATCGAACACCGAGAAAAGCAAAGTGCGCTCGCGCGTCGAACATGTGTTTGGAGCGCAAGCACAGATGGGTGGGCACATCGTGCGCACCATCGGCCTGCTTCGTGCCAAGATCAAAATCGGCATGATGAATCTGGTGTACAACATGGTGCGTCTTGGGCAGTTGCTCAGGCGCGACAGGAGAGGTGCGCCCACGATGGCATAAAATGGCAAAAATGGCAGCAATGCCTAGGAAATAGGCGGCATTCGGACGCATTCAACAGACAAATCGCTCGAGTTGCTGAACTTTTACGAAATGTTGAAGCTGAGAGAAATTAAATCGTATTTCTAGAGGTGCCCTTCAATGGCAAAGATTTGTCCGGTTGGGACGGGGCGACCGAATTCTGGACCGTACAAGATGGTGCAATTGTTGGCGAAACAAAGAGAACGAGTCAGCAGACAATCTTCCTGTACTGGACAGGTGGCGAACCCGCAGATTTTGAGATGCGTTGTCGCTTTCGGATTTCTGGTACGGAAGCCAACTCTGGCATTCAGATTCGCAGTCAACGGGTTCCAGAATGGGATGCATTAGGGTATCAGGCTGACTTTGATGTGAGCGGCTATTCCGTAGGCAATCTGTATCTTTTTGGTCGCAAGCCGCTTGCTACTTTCGCACAACGCGGAGACAGTGTGCGTATTGACTCCTCAGGGAACAGGACTGTCAGTAATTTCGCCAATCCAGCCAAGCTACTCGATGCATACAAGAGGGGCGACTGGAATGATTATTGGATTATTGCCAAGGGGCGACAGGTAACGGTTTTGCTCAATGGTGTACTGATGACCAAGGTCGAGGATCATGAACAAGAGTATTTTTCGCCCAAGGGTATTATTGCCTTACAGCTTCACTCGGGAGAGCCTATGCGTGTAGAATTCAAAGATCTCAGGATTCGTCAGTACTGAGGTTGAGGAGAATCAGTTCCAGAAATTACCCGCGGCGGATTCAACCGGTTGGTGCAACGCCTTCCGCGAGCATAGCGACCGGTGTGCGGTAGCCGAGCGTTTTCCGTGGCCGTGTGTTGAGCTGGGCGGGCTCCGCGCGCCGGACCGCGCCCCGGCGCCGCTGCGGGTGCGGAGGTGCGTCAGGATCTGATCGATGACCGACGCCTGCGTGATGAACGCCACGATCCGCATCGCGCCGTGGCACGTCGGGCACCGGAGTTCGCACGCGAGCCATGCGTCTGCAGACACGCGACGATGCCGACCGCCAGCTCGCGCTCGCCGGTGAGCGTGGTGAGCGTGCGGATCGCGGCGGTCACGGTGCGCGCGGCAAGAGCAGGTACTCGTGGGCACAGGCGTCACAGCGGATGCGCGCGAAGCCGTGCTCCAGGACGCCGCAGGCCAGGAACTTGTCCGCCACCTGCCCGACGACCGGGCGCCACGGGCCGTACTCGCGGGCAAACCGCTCGTCGTAGACCGTCTGCAGCCGGTGGAGATGGTCCTGCACCAACCGGAACAAGGGCGACGCCTGCGGGCGTCGGGGCCGGTAGACGCCGCGCGCCGCCGGCGCCGGCGCCGCGTCGTCCATGCGCGCTCTTGGGCCGTGGAGCGCCGAGCATACGCCAGCCCCGCGCGCAGACCGTCACCATCCCATTGCACGAGGGGCTCTTCCGACGCAACGTCCACCTGTCGCCGGCCTTCTACGATGCTTGCTGCTGACAGCGCATTTCGGAACGCGCGCTGCGCGCGCAATCTCGTGTCCGTTCACCTGAGAAACACGGGGAGCAAATCGTCCACCTTCGGCTGCGCTGCCCACTCTTCGAGATACGCCACATCGGGACGCGGTCTGTTGAGCGCAATCAGCCGTCGAACATCCCGCTGTTTCACTGGAGTCGCGAGACTCTTCATTGCGGGCGACGGACAGGGTTGGCCGGTCAGGGCCACTCCGGGCGGCCGCGACCGGCGCCTCCCCGTGAACCGCCCGATCCGGCCCGATCCTAGCCCCCAAATCCCGGCGACGGAGGTCCGACCCGGTCGGCGGGACTCCGATTCGTGCTGTTGGGAGCACGAATTCGACGGCCGCGAGCAGGAACAGCTTGTAGTCCATGCGGCCGGGCCGGGCCGGCCCGTCGAGACCGGCGTAATGGTCACGGCTGTCGGTGGGAACCGGCCATCGAGCCGCCCGTCGGCGGCCAGCAGATCTGGACCCCAAGGGATGTCGAGGCCGTCGAACGTGCCCCCCGGGTGTCACCGGCCCCCTGGCCGCTTTGCCCGGACCGGGTACGGCGGCATTCGTTTGAGCGGCGACTTCCAGCCCTCCAACAGCTTCATCCCCTCCTGCACCGCCCGTTCGAGCTGCGGGTCATGCCCCCGAATCATCTCCGCCGGCGTTTCCTCCACCTCGATATCCGGAGGGGTCCCCTCGTTCTCCACCGCCCACTGCCCATCGGTGTTGAGGAACGCCGGCCTCGGCGCCGTCTGGGTCCCGCCGTCGATCAGTCGCAACGTTCCAGTCGCCACCAGCCCGCCCCAGGTTCGGGTTCCGATCAATGGGCCAAGCTTGAGCTTCCGGAACATGTACGGCAGCATGTCGCCGCCCGATCCGGCGTTGGAGTTGATGATCATCACCTTGGGACCCCAGATCCCGGCACTCGGCGACGGCGAGAGGCGATCCGGATCGACCCGATTGCTGAAGAAGCCGACCAACTTCCGATCCATGACCTGCACCATGTAGTCGGCCGCCTGCCCGCCGCCGTTGTCCCGCTCGTCCAGGACGACGCCCTGTTTGTCCTGTTGCGAGAAGTAGTAGCGGGTGAAGTAGCCATAGCCGCCGGTGGTGCCGGCCCCGGTGTTCGGCAGATAGACGTAGCCCAGCTTGCCGCCGGAGAGCCGGTCAACGGTGCGCCGGTTCGCCTCGACCCAGGCGCGGAGCCGGAGTTGGTACTCGCTCTCCACCGGCACCACGGTCACCAGCCGCGATCCCTCGAGGGTCGGCCGGTCGTTGACCCGGATCGTGGTCTGCTTTCCGGCGGTGCCCTCGAGTGCCTGATAGGGACTGGTCGGCGCGGCCAGCTCGATTCCGTTGACCGCCAGCAGGTAGTCTCCCTGACGCACCTCGAGGCCCGGCGCGGCGAGCGGGGCCCGGAGGTCGGGATTCCAGTTCTCACCGGTGTAGATCGTGGCGATCCGGTAGCGACCGTTGACCTCCTCGAGATCGGCGCCTAACAGGCCGACCTTGACGATCTCCTCCGGTTTGAGCGGCGGATCGGTCGAGAAGGAGTGGCCGACCGACAGCTCGCCTCCGACCATGTCGAGGACGTACGTCAGATCCGAGCGGTGCCCCGCTGCCTCGGCGAGCGGCTGGTACATCTTCCACACCTGGTCCCAGTTGGCGCCGTGGAGGTTCCTGGCATAGAAGAAGTCGCGTTCGAATCGCCATCCCTCCCGGAAGATCTGGCGCCACTCCTCGCGGGGATCGACCCGCATCCGGACGGCGGTCGTCAGGCGGCCGTCGCCGGGGCGCGGTTGGCCGCTGGTCGGGACGGCACTCCAATGGGTGCCCGCCTGATAGAGGAGGCTCTTCCCGTCGGCCGCGATCGAGAAGCTCTGCACTCCCGTGAGGAAGTCGCGCGCTTCGCGGGCGCGGACGTCGTAGCGCTTGAGGACCGCCGGTCGCTGGGGGCTCCGTTCGAGGAAGAACACCACGCCCGGCGTCGCGGGGACCAGCCCGGCGTAGTCGCGGAGCGGCAGGTCAACCGCCACCACTCGGCGTTCGATTCCCTCGAGTTCGATCCGGATCGGCCCTTTCGTGGCGGCGGACA
>Ga0163151_10010114_pt1 | contig 10041 bp, 5 predicted proteins | sample OliLakLV19MP5IB2_FD_145596 | JGI IMG/M metagenome (GOLD analysis project Ga0163151, IMG submission 145596) | Freshwater microbial mat bacterial communities from Lake Vanda, McMurdo Dry Valleys, Antarctica - Oligotrophic Lake LV.19.MP5.IB-2 | ecosystem: Environmental > Aquatic > Freshwater > Lake... | reverse complement strand
TTGCTTATAAAGGTGAGTGTACTGCCTACGACTTTACCGAATTACTCAACCGCGAGCAAACCATACACAAAGCTTGGTATATCTCTTATTTTGAGGAGCTAACTGCCTTCAATCATCCGCTTATGTATGCACTAGATACCTTTGCATATAATATAAGCAATGATTCTGCTCTCAACAGCAATTAGGCATCGGTAAATGATTGGGGAAATTTAGGCGGCTGTACAGACGTTGTAAGCAAGCCTAAAGAACGACCGTACTCCGAAAAAACAGACATCTGAAAAACGAACTTTGACCTCTTGACAAAAACTTACGGACTGACATTGGCGACACACAGACCACCCGTTTGTTTTAAAAATTTTCCCACCGCACATTTTAAAAAATAATTTTAGCCAGCCGCACATTGGCACATTTGCAAAACCGCACAAGCCAACACACAAACCAAGTTTTGCAAAAGAGCCAATTTCCCTACGCTCAACTAGGATGTTGAAAATAATTTGAAATAAGTGAAGACAAATCAAAAATATTTATCTACTTTTGACACATTATGTCAACAGAAGTTATGTCAACAGAAACGATAGGTGAAAAGCTAAGACACATTCGAGAAGAAAAGGAACTTCCATTGCGGAAAGTTGCTGCATTGCTCGACATTGATGTAGCTATTTTGAGCAAAATGGAACGTGGAGAGCGAAGAATTACAAAAGAAGTTGTTCTGAAACTTGCCGACATATACGGCTACAACGCAAACGAATTGTTGGTTTCGTTCCTAAGCGACAAGATTTTGTATGAAATACAAGACGAAGATTTAGGAATTGAAGCTTTGAAAGTAGCAGAGGAAAGAGCAAAATATATAAAAGCGAATAAGAAGAAATGACAATAAAGCAACTCATAGAAAAATATACAGCCGACAGGGATTTTTACTTGACAAGCAAGTATAATGAAACACTGCTTCGCAGTGATTTCTTAGACCCGTTTTTCGAGTTGCTTGGTTGGGACATTAAAAATAATGCAGGAAAACCAACCAACGAACGAGAAGTAATTTTGGAAGAAGCTCTAAAAGCAAATGCTTCCGAACATTCAAAAAAGCCTGATTATACTTTCCGACTTTTTTCCGAAAGAAAATTCTTTTTGGAAGCAAAGAAACCTTGCGTTTCTATTGAATCAAACAACGACACAGCAAAGCAAGTTAGACGATACGGATTTACGGCAAAGTTGAAAATTTCTGTTCTTTCAAACTTTGAATACTTAATCATTTACGATACTTCTGTAAAAGTTGAGAAAGACGACAACTATACAAAAGCACTTATAAAAAAATACCATTACTCTGAATACGAAAGTAAGCTTGATGAAATCAAACAGCTTTTAGGAAAAGAATCAGTTTATTCAGGAGCATTTGAAACGGAGTGGAAAGAAATTGAAAGTAAAATCAATCATTATTCGATTGACAATTTATTCCTAAACCAAATCAACGAATGGCGAAAAGCCCTTGGTGCTGATATTTACAAACACGAGCCAAAAATTGACGAGCAACAATTAAATGATGTGGTTCAAAGCTACATCAACCGAGTTATTTTTCTGCGTGTTTGTGAGGACAGAAATTTGGAGGACTACCAAACCCTTTTTAAGTTTGCAAATACGAATGATTTCAATGCTTTAATCAAGAAGTTTGAACAAGCCGACAAACGTTACAATTCAGGACTTTTTGACCAGTTGCTTAAAGACAAAATTGTAGAAAATATTAGTTCGGTATTTTGGAATATCATCAAGCAATTGTATTACCCTGAAAGCCATTATTCTTTTAGCGTTTTTTCTTCTGACGTGTTGGGAAGTATTTATGAAATTTTCCTTTCCGAAAAATTGACCGTTCAAAATGGTTCGGTTGTTTTAGTCAAGAAACCAGAGAATGTTGACCGTGATATTATCACCACACCGACATTTATCATCAGCGATATTTTGCGAAATACCGTTTTGAAAAAATGCGAAGGAAAAACAGACAAGGAAATTCTAAAACTCAAATTCGCTGACATTTCTTGCGGTTCGGGTGCATTTTTATTGGAATTATTCCAGTTGCTCAATGACATTCTGATAGATTACTACCTGAAAAACGAAAAGTCAAAACTTATTCAAACCAATATCAACACTTATAAATTACCGTTTGAGATTAAGCGACAAATTTTACTGAATTGTATTTATGGAGTTGATAAAGATTATAATGCAGTTGAAGCAGCCAAATTTGGTTTACTTCTTAAATTGCTTGAGGGTGAAGATGTAAATTCAACCAACAAAACAAAACCTGTTTTGCCCGACCTTTCTCAGAATGTTTTCTTTGGAAACAGTTTGCTGAATCCGAAGCAAGTAACAAAAAAGAAAGACCAAGTAATTATCAATCCGTTTGATTTTTCAAAACTTCGTTTTGATGTCATTGTAGGCAATCCGCCTTATATGAAGTCGGAGGATATGAAAAATATTACTCCACTTGAATTACCACTTTATAAAACCAATTACGATTCTGCTTACAAGCAGTTTGACAAATATTTCCTTTTCCTTGAAAAAGGGATTAACTTATTGGCTGATGATGGAATTTTAGGCTATATCGTTCCAAGCAAGTTTACAAAAGTTGGATCAGGCAAAAAACTCCGTGACTTACTCGCAGACAAAGAAAATTTACACTCTATTGTTTCATTTGGAGCAAATCAGGTTTTCACAGATAAGACGACTTACACTTGTTTGCTAATTCTGAATAAGAAACCACAAAAGACTTTCCAATATGCAGAAGTAAGAAGCCTTAAAAGTTGGAAAGTAAGAGAACCCGAAGCTGCAAAATACGGTTCAAAGAAAACAAATGAATTAGATAGTGAAGTTTGGGTTTTAGTTCCACCCGAATTGACAAACACTTACAATAAAATCATTTCTCAAAGTGTAAAACTTAATGATTTGGTTGGAAGCGATAATATTTTCAATGGCATTCAGACCAGTGCAAATGATGTTTACATTTTCACCCCAACGAAAGAGAATAAGAAGCATTTCCATTTCACAAAAAAAGGTGTTGATTACAAGATTGAAAAGGAAATAACAAAACCCTACTTTCAGACTTCATTAGGCGAAGATAATTTATACACTTACAGAACTTTCAAACCGAATGCAAGGGTAATTTATCCTTACATAACAACGAAAACAGGAGTTGACATTATTCCTCTAACAACAATTCAAAAGAAATTTCCTTTGGCTTATGATTATTTACAAAAGCATAAAGCCATTTTAAATAATCCGAAACGAGATATAAAACCAGAGCCGAAAACCAAAAACGAATGGCACAGATACGGCAGACATCAAAGTTTAGATAGCTGTGGACTTCCTTCAAAAATTATTGTTGGTGTTCTCTCTGTTGGCGACAAATATGCAATAGATGTACACGGAACTTTGATTTCATCAGGCGGAACAGCAGGATATTGTGTAGTAGCAATTCCGACAACTTCCGACTATTCTAATTATTACTTTCAAGCCATTCTCAACTCAAAATATTTGGAGTGGTTCAGTGCTTTGTATGGAGAAGTTTTCAGAGGTGGTTACATAGCAAGAGGAACAAAAGTTTTGAAAAACCTACCAATCAGACAAATTGATTTTTCAGATACCAAACAAAAAGCACTTCACGACAAAATCGTAGAAACTCAAAAAGAATTAATCAGCATTTATGATCAAATAGATTCAAATGCAGGAAACAAAAGAGCTTTAACTCCATTGCAAGGTCAATTTATAAGAGAGAAAGCCAACCTAGAAAAGCTATTGGCTAAATTATACGATTTGGGTAGTGAAGATTCATTAATCCCATTAATCAAAGAATTGTATGAAGCTAATTAAAAACGCAACAGCCGAGAAATTGAGAGGTGGATTTTATACGCCTGAGCCAATTGCTGCATTTATTTTGAAATGGGGCATCAATGGAAGTTCTGATTATGAAATTTTAGAGCCAAGTTGTGGTGATGGTGTTTTCCTTGAACAATTGAAAGAGAATAACCATAAATTCAAATCGGTAACAGCCATTGAGTTTGACGAAGTGGAAGCGGAAAAAGCCGAAAAGATTAAACTCAATAAAAAGAATGTTATCAATACTGACTTTCATTTGTATTGCAACGAAACCACGGAGAAGTTTGATTTAGTGGTTGGTAATCCACCTTACATACGTTACCAATATTTTCAAGAAGAACAGCAAAATGAAGCCATTAAAGTTTTTAATCGAGCTAAACTCAAATACTCAAAACTAACCAACGCTTGGGTTTCCTTTGTCGTTGGTTCAAGTTTATTACTCAAAGAAAAAGGCAAAATTGGATTTGTAATTCCTGCGGAATTGTTGCAGGTTTCTTATGCTCAACAACTACGTGAGTTTTTGGCTCATTTCTACAATAAAATCAACATCATTTCTTTTGAAAAATTGGTTTTCCCTGACATACAACAAGAAGTTGTTTTATTGCTTTGTGAAAAAAACGGAAGCGACTCACATTCGATTGAACACCTTGAATTAAGGGACGCTTCAGACCTTGAAAAGTTGGATGTAAACATCCTGAAAAGTCCTTCCAAAAAGATAGATTTTAAGTCAAACAAATGGACTTATTATTTTTTGGAACAAGAAGAAATTGACTTTTTAGAACAGATTGCCAAAAAACGAAAAGTTCCGACAATTAGTAATTACGCAAGTGTTGAAGTTGGCATTACCACAGGAGCAAATGATTATTTCACTGTTCCCTTGCCAGTTGTAGAAGCATACGACCTAAAAGAATACGCAAAGCCAATGGTTGGCAGAAGCGTTCAGGTAAACAGCGTAATTTTTACAGAAAAGGATTGGAAGTTAAACAGACTAACCAAAGCCAAAGCCCATTTATTGGTATTTCCAGCCAAAGAGAAAATCAACGGGCACAAAGGAGCGAACTCATACATTCGTTTGGGTGAATCAATGGGCGTTAACAAAGGTTACAAAACGGGCATTCGTGATGATTGGTTTGTGATTCCTTCCATCAAACTTTCTGATGCTTTGTTTATCCGTAGAAACAATCTCTACCCTCGTTTAATCCTGAACGAAGCAAACGCATATACAACCGACACAATGCACCGTGTTTTTATGAAAAAAGACACGGATAAAAACGCATTCATTGCCAGTTATTACAATTCATTGTCATTGGCTTTTTCTGAAATTGTTGGTCGTAGTTATGGTGGTGGAGTTTTGGAATTGATGCCAAGCGAAGCAGGAAAAATACTGCTCCCTTATCAAACCGAAAACGCTGATTTACTCGCCACTATTGACAAAATGATGCGAGAGAAAAAAAGCATTGATGAAATTTTAAAAATCACCAACAAGAAGATTCTGAAAGACGGTTACGGCTTTACGGATAAAGAAATAAAACTTGCGGATAGTATTTGGAAGAAGCTTTCTGCGAGGAGATTAAATAGGAATAAATAATGAGAATTAAATCCATTCGAATTCAAAATTTCAGAAAACTTCACTCTTGTCAGATTGCTTTTTCCGAAAAAGAAACAATTTTTGTAGGAGCAAATAATAGCGGAAAAACAACTGCTATGGATGCTTTAATGATATTTCTGAAAAGCAAGAGCTTCAAAACACAAGATTTTACCCTTTCTAATTGGAAAAATCTTAATGAAATTGGAGAGAATTGGATTAAAGCCGCAGAGCTTAAAGAAGAAGACAAATCTGTAAAGCTGTTAGAACCATATTTACCTGTATTGGATTTATGGATTCAAGTTGATAATTCGGAACTACATTATGTAAGTCATATAATACCAACTTTAGATTGGAAGGGTGGATTATTAGGTGTCAGATTAAGATTTGAGCCAAAAGATATGGATGAATTAATACAAGAATTCATAACCCTTTATAATAAGTCAAATAAACTATCGCAAGAGAAAGGTAAAGATTTTAAGCTTTGGCCAAAAACATTTTGGGATTTTTGTGAACGAAAACTAAATACTAATTTTACATTAAGAACCTACCTGCTTGATCCAGAAAAGCCTAATGAAAAACAAGAATTAGCGGAAAACAATATTCCAGTAGATGGAGATGTTTTAAAGGGTCTTATAAAAATTGATATTATTAATGCTCAACGAGGATTCAGTGATGCAAATTCAGAAACAGTTGATAGTAAAAGTACTAGAAATTTATCATCACAATTACGAACTTATTATGACAAACATCTTAATCCAGCATTAGAACCAACAGAAAAAGATATAGATGCTTTAGAATCAATCAATAAAGCTCAAGATGATTTTGATAAAAATCTAAAAGAAAGTTTTAAGGCCTCTCTTTCTGAATTAGAAGGATTGAATTATCCTGGTTTTGGAAACCCTCAAATTCAATTATCCACCAAAGTTTCAACTTCTGATGGTCTTCAACACGATTCTGCGGTAAAGTATTTAATAGACAAAGAATTATCACTGCCAGAGAAGTACAATGGATTAGGTTATCAAAACTTAATATCAATCATATTCAAATTAATTAGGTTTAGAGACGAATGGATGAAGGTTGGGAAAAATAGTATAACAGAAGAAGATATTATTGAGCCATTACATTTAGTTCTAATCGAAGAGCCAGAAGCGCATTTACACGCTCAAGTTCAGCAAGTCTTTATAAAGAAGGCTTATGATGTATTGCGATATTCCGAAAACCTCAAAGACAAGAAAGATTTTACTACTCAATTAGTAATAAGCACACATTCAAGTTACATTGCACACCAAAAATTTGAAAGTTTACGATATTTCAAAAGGAATAATACTTTAGCTCTACCTACATCAGAAGTTATTAGTCTGAAAGCTGTTTTTGGCAAAAAAGAGAAAGAAACAGAAAAGTTTGTAATTCGATATCTGAACACAACGCATAATGACATATTTTTTGCAGATGCTGTTATTCTAGTTGAAGGACCTGCTGAAAGGATATTATTGCCGCATTTTATAAAGAATGAGAATTTTTTATTAGACAATTGCTACGTAACAATATTAGAAATTGGAGGAAGTCACGCACACAGATTGAGGCCACTTATAGAAACATTAGGATTGGTTTGTTTAGTGGTTACTGACCTTGATTCTATTGATCCAAATGATGGTAAAAAATGCCAACCAGAATTAACGAAGAATTATAAAACCAATAATGACACATTAAAGAGTTGGCATCCCAAAATAGAACTCTTGGACGAATTATTGAACTTGAACATTGATGATAAAGTAAAAAAAGATTTGCCAATTAGAATTGCATATCAAAAAGCGATAGAAATTGAAAGTGGTAGTGGAAAAACCACAATTTATCCTTACACATTTGAAGATGCGTTGGTTATTGAGAATAAGGAAAGCTTTAAAACGATAACTGGTTCTACTGGACTTTTGAAGAAAATGGTTGAAGTTTCAAAAAAAGCTGATTTGGCAGAATTAGCAAAAGAAGCATATACTATCATCAATGATAAACAGGCTAAAAAAGCAGAATTTGCTTTAGATATTTTATATTTTGAAGATCCCAAAAAGATAAAAACGCCAACTTACATTAAGGAAGGTCTAGATTGGATTGAAGAACAATTAAAAGTCAGTAAACAAGGATTAATTATTAACACCAATGGCTGATTATTCAAATAAAATAGACGAACCTGTTGATGATTTAATTTTTGAAAGCATCAAACCAACCTCCCAAAAAAGTTTTTTTCTTTTTGCTGGTGCGGGTTCTGGAAAAACTAGAACGCTTGTTAATGTACTGGAACGATTTAAAGTAGAGTTTGGAAAGAATTATAAACTCAAAAACAAAAGAATTGCCATCATCACTTATACAAATGCAGCGGCTGATGAAATTTCTCATAGATTAGAATATAGTTCAATTTTCAACATCAGTACAATTCATAGTTTTTGCTGGGAATTAATTAAAAACTTCACATCTGATATAAAGACTTGGATAGCAGAAAATTTACTTGTTGAAATATCAGAGCTAGAAGAACAACAATCAAGAAGTAGAGACCTCAATAACAAAACTTCAATTAGTAGAGCTCAAAAAATAGAGTCCAAAAAAAAGAGACTGCAAGGACTTGAAAACATTCAGAAATTTATCTACAACCCAAATGGAGATAATATTACTAAAGATTCTCTGAACCATAGCGAGGTAATTTCAATTGCTGCTGATTTTATTAAATCAAAAGATTTGTTCAAGCAAATTCTAATGAATAGATTCCCTGTTCTGCTTATTGACGAAAGTCAGGATACTAAAAAAGAGTTGATAGATGCTCTTTTTGAACTTGAAAGTCAAAATGAAGGGAAGTTTACTTTGGGTTTGTTTGGAGATACAATGCAAAGAATTTATGCAGATGGCAAAGAAAACTTAGGAATGGGGTTGCCTGATAGTTGGGTCAAACCATCAAAAAAAATGAATCACCGTTCAAAATCAAGAATAATTGATTTAATAAATAAGATAAGAAAAGATATAGACGGTCAGGAACAATTTCCACGACTTGAAAATACTGGGGGAATGGTTAGATTTTTTGCTGTTTCTCGCTCACAAGATAAATTTGAAATAGAAGAGCAGATTCGTCATACAATGAAAGAAGAAACCTTGGATGAAAAATGGATTGGTGATTTATCTGATGTAATGACATTAACTCTTGAACATCATATGGCTGCACGAAGAATGGGATTTTCTACATTTTTCGACCCGCTTTATGCAGTTGATAAACTTAAAAATGGATTATTAGATGGTTCATCATCATCAATTAATTTATTTACAAAAATCGTTTTACCTCTATATAACGCTCATTTAAAAAATAACAAATTCGAAATTGCTAATATTGTTAAGCAACATTCTCATTTAGTCAACAAGCAAGCATTACAGAACGAAGACAATAAATTAGATATTTTTCACTCTACAAATGAGAAAGTTAATGAGTTTCTATCCTTATGGAATGAAGATAATCATCCTTCGTTGGCAGAGGCACTAAAAAAAATAATAGAAACTAATTTATTTAAAGTTACATCCACACTAAAATTAGTATCTCAGAGAGTAGGTATTGATTCTGACGAAAATTCTGAAGATGATGAAACAATGGAAGATGACGAAGTTTTGTTAGCTTGGGATGAAGCAATGAAAGCCAATTTTTCTGAGATTATTAAATACAATGAATACATAAATGAAAAGTCAAAATTTGGAACTCATCAAGGAGTTAAAGGATTAGAGTTCGACCGTGTAATGGTAATCATAGATGATGAAGAATCAAGAGGCTTTATGTTTAGTTATGACAAATTGTTTGGTATAAAACCTCTTACATCTACAGACCAAAAGAATGTTGATGAGGGAAAAGAAACTGGAATTGACAGAACATTAAGGTTGTTTTATGTCGCTTGTAGCCGAGCAAAGGAAAGTTTAGCGATTGTTTGTTATTCAGATTTTCCTTCAGAATTGAAAAGTAATTTAGTTAACTATAACTGGTTTTCTGAGAATGAAGTAGAAGTTATTGAGTAATGAAAAATATCCATCCCACAGGTGTAAGCACATTTGCAATTCGCACAAGCCAACGCTCAGACCAAAAATTGCAAAAGAGCTTTCACCTTTGCCGCCCAAGGGAAAAATTATTTTTTTAAATCCCTTCCCTCTAAAAATTTTAAAACAGCCGACACACAAGCCAAACAGAAAGAAACAGCACTAAGAATATGACAGCAAAAACACAGATATACAACGACTTGACAATGACGGAGGACAGAAGGCCAGCTTACAACATCACCTATACGCAAGCAGGGGTTTCGTGCTTCGTAGGACAGAAAAGTGGTAAATTTAAAGTTCAGTTCTTCGTAGGTAGTTCGGTGGTTGAAATCCCTGCCTGCGTATAGCTGAGAACCGAATTGTTTGTAAGTTATGATAATTTTATTGTAACTCAGTTGAGTTCTGTTAGCATTTCTTGGTACCGCATAAGAGACACAGATACGAGTTTTATTTCATCGTTACGAGAATTGGCCATAGCCATTGACGAACCAACGAGAACAAGCAGCTATATTCAAAATGTGATAACAGAGAACTAC
>Ga0163151_10010104_pt1 | contig 10051 bp, 11 predicted proteins | sample OliLakLV19MP5IB2_FD_145596 | JGI IMG/M metagenome (GOLD analysis project Ga0163151, IMG submission 145596) | Freshwater microbial mat bacterial communities from Lake Vanda, McMurdo Dry Valleys, Antarctica - Oligotrophic Lake LV.19.MP5.IB-2 | ecosystem: Environmental > Aquatic > Freshwater >... | reverse complement strand
GCCGGACAGCCGGATGTTGACGCGTGTGCTGCCGGAGTTCGGTCGCGGCAGATAGCGGAAGGTCAGCACGCAGCGATGGCCATTGGTCAGTCCGGGAATGTTGGCCTGATAGATCGAGTCGTTGTTTCCCGTGCCCGCTCCGGTCGCGACGATCCGCAGGCTGCCCGCGCCGGAAGCGACAGGCGAGGCGACGACCGACGATCCCGTGAAGTCGGCGGTGCGCGTCCAGCCGCTGGTGATGGGAAGTTCAAAATCGCCGTTGCTCACCACGTTCGGCCCGAGATAGGTCGTGAAGTTGGTGGTGATGTTGGTGTTCGTCTCGGTGATGTTCGTGGCGTAGGAGGTGTTGGTGTAAATCACGCTGAGCGTCAGATCGTCGATCAACGCGCTGCCCGCACTGGACAGGTAGATGTAGAGCGTCGCTGCGGTGACGCGGCCGGTGACGGTCACGGAGGTCCAGTTCGTGTCGAGCACCGCAGTGACGCCGTTTGTCATGCGCGTGACATAGCTATCCGGCAGTTCGCTGATCCCTTCCGGAGCGAGCTGCTCGTCGATGTAAGCCTGCGGTCCCATCGCGGCGACCCGTTCCAGTTCATCGGGCGTCGGGCCGTAGGCGAGCCGGTTCAGGACGTTCGCGGTGAGCAGGGCGTTGCTGCTCATCTGGCCCTGCGTCAGCTTGAAGAACTGGCTGGCCAGCGAGTTGTTCAAGGTCAGCGAATAGCCGTTCGTGGTGGTGCTGATCAGGAGCGGGTTGAGATCGGTAAAGGAGCTGAGAGCGGAACCGAGGCTGAGCTTGTTGGTCTCCAAGGCCGGAATCAGCGGACGCGGCCAACTGACGGTTTTAACGCCGTTGGAGGAGACATGAAGCTGAAGGGGGCCGGAGAGGGCGGTGGCGGCAAACGTCTGAGGCTGGGCAAGGAATCCCAAGCAGACCGTTACAACGAAAATACGTGTCTTCATACAAAGCTATGGAACTTGAACAGAGTGCCGTTGGACCCCAAATGTAACAAGTGAATTATGGGTGACGAAGGGTGTGTGGGCACCTTCGGGCGGCCCCGGACTGCGGCTGTGCCGAAGGCCAGTCGCAGCGGGTTGAACGACAGCGTTATCTCAGGAGTATTTCAACGTCATGGCGTGGCGAAGCTGCTGCGGCTGGTCTTCGGCACAGCCGCGGTCCGTAGCCGCGGTGGCCCCATTTCCATGCGCGTTGTGTTTGCGGGGAAGGGGTTATTCGCCTACTTTCCCGCGTGCCACTGAATTGTAACATTCTGCCGTTTATGCCCAGGCTTGTCGTATTGCTGCTACTCGGAATGCTGACGCTGCCTTTCAGCGGGCGCGGACAATCCTTCTCCGCAGCGGTCCCCTTTGGAACGGTCACCACGCCGGAGATCATCGAGGCGTCGGGCATCGTGGCCAGCCGGCAGAATCCGGGCGTCCTCTGGACGCACAACGACGGCGGGCATGCCGGGAGCATCTTCGCCCTTTCGACAAACGGAACTGCGCTCGGGCGTTATTACATCCCGAACGTGTTCTTCGGGAATTTCGAGGACATCGCCGTCGGCCCCGGCTCCAGCCCGGAGCATCATTACCTTTACCTCGCGGACATCGGCGACAACTTCGCCTCGCGGCAGTCCATCCGCGTCTTCCGCTTCCCGGAACCTGCGGTCTATCCGCAGTTCTCCAACGCGCCGCCCGTTTTTCCCCTCGTGGCGGCGCAGGAGATTGTGATGACTTACCCCGACAAACCTTACGACGCCGAGGCCTTGATGATCGATCCGCTGACCGGCGACCTCTTCATCGCCACGAAGGAAACCAACAGCGCGCGAATCTACATGACCACGCGCGCGAAGCTCGATGCGGGCGGGCCCGTCGAGCTGACCTTCGTCCGCGAGATGGCGTTCACTGAATTCCGCTCTGTCTCGGCCGGGGACATCTCCTTCGATGGACGTTTGATCTGCATGCGCCGAAACGGCCGGGCCTGGACCTGGGCCCGCTCCGCGAGCCAGACCATTAGCAACGCGCTCGCATCGGCTGGCACCACCCAGCCTGTCGCGACGAGTCCGAAAGATGCGAACGGCGAGGCGATTGGATTTGAAGCCACGGGTTTGGGCTATTTCACCATCAGCGAACGTGATCCCAACGCCTTCCAGGATCCCGTTCCGTTGAACTATTTCCGCCGCACCTCCGGACTTCCCACGCAGCCGATTGTCTTCATCCCGCCCGGCGATGTCTGGCGCTACGATGATGAAGGCATTGATCAGGGAACCGCCTGGCGCGGCACGAACTTCAACGACTCTGCCTGGGCGTCCGGCCCGGCGCAGTTGGGCTACGGGCAAGGCGACGAGCAGACCGCAATCTTCTACGGGTTCGATGATTTCGAGAAGAACGTCACCACTTACTTCCGCAAACGATTCACGCGTCCAAGTGCGGTGACGAATCTCGCGATGCGGATCTGCTTCACGGACGGCGTGGCGGTGTACTTGAACGGCGCGGAAATCTTCCGGCGCAACCTTTCGACCAATGCTCCCTACGACGAGCTGGCGACCGGCTCGAACACGGAACGCCAAAACTTCTGGACCTCGATTCCCGTGACGCCTTCCTTGCTGCGCGCTGGAACGAACACTCTGGCGGTCGAGCTTCATCGTCTGGATCGCGTGCAGACAGATCTGAGCTTCGATCTTCAACTCGTGCAGGCGAGCGTGGAGCTCCGTGCGCGGTTCAGCGGGCCGCCTCAAGTCGCAGGCGGCCTCTGGAAAATTAATGTGGTGGGAACGGCCGGATCGGTCGCGTTCATCGAATCCTCCAGCAATCTCGAACAGTGGGAAACGGCCGGGCAGGTGACGCTTGCCAGCGGGACAGGAGTCTTCCAGGAAAGCGTGAGCTCCGGCAGCGCGCCGCGCTTCTATCGCGTGCGAAACTAAGGCGGGGACTTCGTTAAACCGGAGGACGGAATCTGAACCGTTAATCCGCGCTCATCGTCGCTGATAGAGAATTTGCCTTCGGGCCGAATGCGCCCCTCCGGGTCCGTCTTCCTTCTGAATCAGCTTTGATTAGCGCAGATTGGCGGTTTCATTTTTGAACCGGTTTGCCCGCCTTCTTCCAGCCATCGAATCCAGGAGCCAGATCGTAAAGCTCCTTGAAGCCGACGGCCTCGAGTTTCTTGCAGGCCTTCGCGCTGCGCATGCCGACGGCGCAGTTCACCAGGTAAGTCTTGTTCTTGTCCAAGGCCCCGATCATCTCCGGGAAACGCGGAGAATTCACGTCCATGTTGATGGCGCCAGGAATCCGGCCCTTCTCGAACTCCGCGACGCTGCGCACGTCGAGCAGCACGATGTTCGTGTTGCTCCGCAGCTTGTCATACTCATCGACGCCGACGCGTTTCACGACGGTCGTTGGCGCGGCTGGTTTGTCGTCTGCGGCCCGCAGCACGATGGGAATCAGCAGGGCGGCGAGGAGTGGGAGAAGCAGTTTGGCATTCATGTTTCGTGACAAGTGGTGGTTGGACGTTGCGCGGGTCGTCGGATATTCGCGATGAAATCGGGCCTGGTGAAGGCGTCACTTGGGCTTGGGCAGAAATTTAATCGCCTCCGCGTGTGCAAAGATGACGTCGGGATCGCGCTGCAACGCGTTGTAATAATGACCGGAGAATCCGTCCGCAGCCTCGGAAGCGACGAGCAGCAGTCGTGTTTCCTTCATCAGCTCGTTGGCAAGCCGGACCTTGAGCGCCTCGGAATCATCCAGCGCCTCGTCCATTGCGACGATGAGCAGGGACAGCGGATGCAGCCACGCGAACCAAGGGTCGTTGATGAGCAGTTGCAGGAGCTGGTTCGGCGACTGAATCGTCCCCATCGTCTGCTCGTAGCTGGCGCGCTCGGACTCCACCAGAACCTTGTGCAGATTCAGCAGTGCGTCGCGAAGCCCGCTCAATTTCGCGTCCAGCTCAACAGACTTCGAAGTCGGCTTTTTGCGTCTCGGCTTTCTGTCTTTCATGCAATGTGGGCGGCAGTTTGCCGCCTCCAACCGGAAAGGCGAAGAATTTTTCATCGTCTGTAAAGCCGGGACGATGCGGGCTGATGGAATGGCTGGCCCCGTTCGTCGATCCCGGTACGCCAAGTCAAAGGAGTGCTTCGCGTCTTTGCCTGCTGACGCGGTCAGCGTGTTTCGGCCGGGCTTGATTATTTTTCCACGGCGGGCTTTGGCTTCGGCACCATCCGATAGCTGTCGAGCTGAGTGCCGTAGCGGTTGAAGAAGCGGAAGAGGATGTAGTTCTCCGAGGCGTCCACGCGCATCGCGCCGTAGTCCGCACTGTAGCGCACCACGCTGCCGGGCACGGGCGTGGAATGGAACTTGTCCTTGCTGTCGCCGCCCAGGCCGTTCACGAAGTAAACAAGCCCGTTCGTATGGATGCGTTCGTAGATGTGATCGTGTCCGGCAAGGACGGCGTGCGCGCCCCATTCGTGGAAGGGCCAGCGCATCCGGGCCGTCTCGCCGGTGTACGTGCCATGGACCATGCCGGAGGAATACGGCGCGTGATGGAAATAGACGAGCTTCCAGACGGCGGTGGAGTTGGTGAGCTGCTGCTGAAGCCACTGGCCCTGCGTGGAATCGGGCGTGGTGCCGTCCGGCTCGGCCTTGTCGGAATCGAGGCAGAAGAATTCCACGGCGCCGCGCCTGAAGGTGAAGTAACGCTCGTTGCCGGGCAGCGTGAAGTAATTGAGGTAAGGCTGCGCATGCGGCGTTCCCCAGTCGTGATTGCCGAGGCAGGGGAAGAAGCGGTTGGTCAGCGCTCCGGTGCCGTAGCGCCCTTTGTAGTCACCGATGAACTCCTGGTAGAACTGCCCGATGTTGCGGTCGATGGTGGCCGCTGAGCCGACGGGATAGTTGTTGTCGCCGAGGGTGAGGACGAAGTGCGGCTGCCAGCCTTTGACGAGCTTGGCGACCTGGCGCGTGGAGAGGTTGTCGGAGCCGAAGTCGCCAATGGCGGCGAAGGTGATCGGCGGAGAGGGTGCGGCGAGAGCGGCAAGGGTCAGGAGGGAATGAACGAGGAGCAGGGAGCAGGGACGGAAGAATGACCAATGTCCGATGAACAATGCCCAAGTGCGGAGGAGATGGGATGTGTTCTTGGTTGGTTTTGCGTTCATGCTCTCCAACGCTCGTGTGTCCAGTTTCTCAGGAGGCTGATTCATGATAATGCTCCAGCGAGATTCCAGCTCCAGCCAAAACGCTCAAGAAGGTTCTGTCCAATCTGAGAACCGGCGTTGATGACGCGGTCTTCACGAACAAAGTCGCCTCCGCTCCTTCGGCACTCATCTGGCGCAGGGAAGCACCATGTTTGCCGAGAGCCTTTACCGTACGGATGCACCAGCCGTCCACGTCACCGTGCACTCCCAACTCCAAGACAAAGAAATCCATCTTGTCGTTCGGGCGCTCGAATGGGGATGGATGCAAGCCGGTGACTCCATCGAGTCGCAACAAGGAATTGGCAATTACTGGTGAGGTCATGGCGGGCTAACAGACTCCGAGCCTCAGACCCTGATCATTGGGAATTGCACATTGGTCATTCCCCACCGATTTCCTACCTCTTCCGCCTTTTCGCCGGGCCGAAGAAATAGCCGCCGCTGATGCGGACGCCGCGCACCTTTCCGGGGAAACCTGCGCCGGGCTTTTCCTTCGCGTCCTCGAAGAGCGCGGTGTAGCCGTAGTTGAAGTTCTCCAGTTTCACGCGCTCGATCTGCTTGCCAATGTAACGCTCGATGGCGGCCATCGGCTGGCGGTCTTCCGCGACCATGATGGTGAATGCGTCCCCCGTGGCCTGGGCGCGGCCGGTGCGGCCGATGCGGTGAACGTAATCCTCGGGATGCTGCGGCACGTCGTAGTTGATGACGTGGCTGACGTCCGCGATGTCGAGGCCGCGCGCGGCGATGTCCGTCGCGACGAGGACTTCAAACTTGCCGTTGCGGAACCCTTGCAGCGCCTGTTCGCGCTCGCGCTGGGTGCGGTTCGAGTGGAGCACGGCCACCGCGTGATTGTTCTTCTTGAGCAGGGCGGCGATGCGGTCTGCGCGATGTTTGGTGCGGCAGAAGATGATGACGGAATCGTATTTGACCTCGTCGAGCAGGGCGCGGAGCAGGTCGGACTTCTGCTGGTCGGCGACGGGATAGACGACGTGCTTCACGGTCTCGGCCGGGGAACGGCGCTGCCCGATCTCAATTGTCTCGGGCGAACGCATGGCCCATTGGATGAGCGTTTCGATTTGAGGCGGAACGGTCGCGGAGAAGAGCGAGGTATGGCGGTCGCGCGGGCAGCGTTCCACAATGCGGCGCACGTCGGGGAGGAAGCCCATGTCCAGCATGCGGTCGGCTTCGTCGAGGACGAGATGCTTCACCTCATCGAGCCGCGCCGTGCCTCGCCCGATGTGGTCGAGGAGACGTCCGGGCGTCGCGACGATGATGTCCGCGCCGTCCTTGAGCGCGTCGTTCTGTTTGCCGTAGCCGACGCCGCCGTAAATCACGGCGGCGCGGATGTTCGTGAAGCGGCAAAAGTCGCGCAGCGCGGTCTCCACCTGGGCGGCGAGCTCGCGGGTCGGCTCTAGAATGAGGCAGCGGGTGCGGCCGGTGCTGGTACCGAGCTTGGTGAGAATCGGGAGTGCGAAGGCCGCCGTCTTGCCGGTGCCGGTCTGGGCGCTGCCGATGACGTCCTTGCCCTCCATGATGAGCGGAATGGCGCGGAGTTGGATCGGCGTCGGCTCGGTGTAGCCCATCGCCTTGATCCCTTCGAGCACTGGTTGTGAAAGTCCTAATTGCGTAAAAGGCATGCGCGGACAGTAAACAGGCGGGTTTCCCGATACAATGCCCAAAAGGGCGTAGCGCAGACCTCCGGTCTGCCGTGTCGCAGGTTTGCAACCTGCGGAGGTTGGCCTCTCGGCAGATGTGCCCTTGCCGGCTGCAAGCCGGCGACACGGCAGGTCACAGACCTGCGCTACGTGGAGCATCCGCCTGGAAAATGCGCGTCTGAGTTTTGCTTTCGCGTCCTTTCGCGTGGTTGGCGGATCTCATTTCGGAAAGCGGAAGGAAATCGGCCGCGCACAAAAATCATTCGCTTTTCAAACATGGAACAGGTAGGGAAATCGCCGAATCGGACACACCACGCGGCCTCCTGTTTCGCGGATGCGACTCGGATCGCTTGCGGGTGTCTCCATCGCAACACGGCTCCGCTGACCGATGGCTGAACGACTCGACCAACTCTTCGTGCTTCTCAAGCACTGGCTGGTCGGCCATCTCCCGGACGCCTGGCAGCCGCTCGCCTCCATCCTTCTCTCCATCACGCCCATCCTGATGGTCTTCCCCGCGCTCTTCGCCATCACCACCGTCATCGAGCGCAAGGGGCTGGGGCGAATCCAAAACCGGCGCGGCCCGAATCGTGTCGGCATTCCCCTCACGAACATCCGGCTCGCCGGCTTCGGCCAGTTCATCGCGGACGGCATCAAGGCGCTCATCAAGGAAGACATCGTGCCGCGCGCCGCCGACAAGGTGGTTCATTTTCTCGCGCCCGTCGCGCTCGTCGTGCCCGTGCTGCTCGCCTACTCCGTGCTGCCGTTCGGGCGGAACATGGTGCCGCTGGATCTCGATGCGGGCGTGCTCTTCTTCTTCGCGGTCGGCTCGGCGACGGAGCTGTGCCTCTTCATGGCCGGCTGGTCGAGCCGCAACAAGTATTCGCTGCTCGGCGCCATGCGGGCCATCGCCCAGATGATCAGCTACGAACTGCCGCTCATCCTTTCCGGCCTCGCGGTGATCATGATCACCGGCACGCTCTCGCTGCCGAAGATTGTCGAGGCGCAGAACGCTTACACCGGCACCATCGCCCACTGGCACGTCTTCACGCCGTGGGGACTCGCGGGCTTCATCTTGTTCTTCATCTCGTCGCTGGCGGAGGCGAACCGTTCGCCGTTCGACATGCCGGAAGCCGAGTCTGAAATCATCGCCGGCTACTTCGTCGAGTATTCGGGATTCAAGTTCGCGCTCTTCTTCCTGGGCGAATACCTCGGCCTCTTCGCCGTCGCGGGCTTCGGCATCACGCTCTTCCTCGGCGGCTGGACCGCGCCGTTCTCGTGGCTTGTCTGGATTCCGAGCTGGGCGTGGTTCATGGGCAAGCTCGTCACGATGATCGCCATCTACATCTGGATTCGCGGCACCGTCCCGCGTCTGCGCGCTGATCAGCTCATGAACTTCGCGTGGAAATTCATGCTTCCGATGGCGCTGCTGAACATCGTCGTCACCGGCCTCTGGCACTTCACCGGGCAGGCCGGCTGGAACATCGTCGTCCGCTGGATCGTGTGCGCGGGAATTCTGATCGTGCCGTATCTACTGCTCGGCCGCGCCTTCAAAGCCAAAGTCGGCCAACGCGAATACCGCTATGCGAGCTGAGAACCAACCACGGATGGACACGGATAGGCACGGATTAAACTCTGGCGACTTCAGTCGTTCGTCCGAGTCTCTGCTTGCCAGGTTTTTGTGTGTTTGGCGTGTTTCGCGGTTAATCAATTTGTTCAGCATCCGTGTCCATCCGTGTCCATCCTTGTTTAAACCATGACTTTGCCTTTCGCCATCATCGCGGGACTCACGGTCGGCAGCGCCATCGCGGCGATGTCCTTGCGCAACCTCGTTCACTGCGCGCTGAGCCTTGTCTTGACCTTTGCCGGACTGGCCGCGCTCTTCCTGCAGCTCAACGCGCAGTTCGTCGGCTTCGCGCAGGTCCTCGTCTATGTCGGCGCGGTCGCCATCATCATCGTGTTCGCCATCCTCCTCACGCGCAGCGCCGAGCCAGGACCGCCCGTCGCGACGACCACGAGTGCAGGCTGGGGAATCGCCATCGCCATCGCGGCATTTTTGGCGATGGCCGGCGCCGTGACCTCAAGCGTCGTCATGCAGCGAACCGCGCCGCCGCCAGCCGCCGTCACCGTGCGCGCCATCGGCGACAAGCTGATGACCGACTACGTGCTGCCGCTCGAAGTGATCGGCCTGCTGCTCACCGCCGCGATGATCGGCGCCGTCATCATCGCGATGCACGAGAAGGTGCGACGGCCGTCCAGTGATGATCCGACCATTTAAGAAACGTCGTCGCGATGAACCAATCGAACCAAGAGCAGGTGAGAAAGTGGGAAAGTGAGCGGGTGAAAATTCCCACTTTCCCACTTTCCCACTCTCTCACTTTCCAGTCTGCATGACCCCTCTCCACTACTATCTCCTACTCAGCGCGCTGCTCTTCAGCATCGGCCTGGCCGGCGTGCTCACGCGGCGCAACGCCATCCTCGTCCTCATCGGCATTGAGCTGATGCTCAACGCGGCGAACCTGAACTTCATCGCTTTCTGGCGCTACAGCCCGAACCCCGAGGCGTTGCACGGCGTGATGTTCGTCATCTTCGCCATCGCCATCGCTGCCGCCGAAGCCGCCGTCGGCCTCGCGCTCATCATCGCGATTTACCGTCACTACAAGACCACGAACCTCGATCAGGTGGACTCGATGAAGGGATGAAGCCCGCCTAGCCTATGCCCCTGCAATTTGAATGGGACGACAACAAGGCCCGCGCGAACCTTGCGAAGCACGGTGTGAGCTTCGAGGAAGCTTCCACGGTGTTTGCCGACCCGCTCTCCATCACCATTCCCGATCCGACCCATTCGCAGGCGGAAGATCGCTTCATCATCCTCGGTCAGTCTCATCGCCGGTTGCTTCTTGTGGTTGTCCACACCGAGCGCGGTGATAAGCTCCGGCTCATTAGCGCCCGTCGCGGATCGCGAAACGAACGGAAACAATATGAAGAAGGCATCTAAAAAGTCAGAAACCGACCTCGCCCCGGAATACGATTTCTCCGGCGGCGTGCGCGGCAAATACGCCCGCCGTTACGCCCAAGGGAGCAACGTCGTGGTGCTGGAGCCGGACGTGGCCCGTTCCTTCTCCAACGCGGACGACGTCAACCGCGCCCTCCGCGCCCTCGCCGGCATCATCCGAATGCAAAAGGGCAAGGCGTGAGAACGCTGTCGGTGATCGCCATCGC
>Ga0163151_10010098_pt1 | contig 10057 bp, 5 predicted proteins | sample OliLakLV19MP5IB2_FD_145596 | JGI IMG/M metagenome (GOLD analysis project Ga0163151, IMG submission 145596) | Freshwater microbial mat bacterial communities from Lake Vanda, McMurdo Dry Valleys, Antarctica - Oligotrophic Lake LV.19.MP5.IB-2 | ecosystem: Environmental > Aquatic > Freshwater > Lake... | reverse complement strand
GTCTTTGGCATCCGTCAGCTTCATGGATTTTTGTTGTGACGCATCGTCCGGCCTGTCGGAGGTGATGCTTTGCATGCCGGGCAAGTTCCAAAAATTTTGAACTGCGCGTCGATAACCTCAAAGTTATAGCGAGCGCCAATCTTCTGCCCCGCTTCTTCGAGAAAATGGTCCTCGAACTCGATTGTGGTGTTACAGCTGATGCAAATAATATGCTGGTGCGGTACCTTGTCTTGCTTCAGCTCATAGTGCTTGTGACCTTCTGCGAAATCCAGTTCGCGTAACAGCCCTAGGGTCGAAAGTAACTTTAAGGTTCGATAGGTCGTAGCCAGGCTGACTGTTGAACCGCGCCCAAGCAGATTACTGTAGAGCTCTTCTGCTGAAAGGTGCGTACCATGAGGCTGTTCGCGGAAGATTTGCAGAATGATTTCGCGCTGTGCTGTAATGCGGTGACCGCGTTTACGAAGACTTTCATAAACCGGTTCCAGGTGCTCGTCGTGAGGATCGCCTGTCACGACTTTACCTGCTGGGTTGTTTGGCTCAGTCAAATTTCACCGTAATGCTCATAAGGCGCTCACCGCTATTTTACCGGCTGATGGTCGCAAAAACCCGCGTCCCCCGATGAATATCGGCTAATGACATCATCCAACAAGACGCACGACGGCGCAAGGTCCTTTACATGCCTTGATACACCGCAAGAGCTGTCGCCTGAACTGGCTATACGTCCCTTAACAAGACATCCTGCCTTTGACTCTCGAAGACAACATCTGCCAGGGCAGTTGAATCGTTGCCAGAAGTCTGGTGGACAGAAAGGGGTCGTTCCAAGCAAAATCGCCTCGGGTGCCGACAACCCCTCCCTGCAAGCTAGCACCACATCTGGTGCTCTATTTTGCCGGCGCGACGTCGATAATCACAATTTCCGGCTTGCAAAGGAAACGCAGGCGCGGAGCGTGAAACCGTTCCATACCAACGCCTCTGGACACAACCAAATGCTTCCCCGGACCCAATTCCTGCAATACTCCAGCTGCCCAATTGTTCGGCACCTCAGACAACGTCAGCAATGGACCGACCATCGGGATTTGCACTTGCCCGCCGTGAGTATGTCCTGCAATCAGTATGTCCGCGTCAATTCGACCGAGCGAAAAGTCTGGTGCATGTCCAAGTGCAATATGGAAGTTCTCAGATTTTCGCGGCACTACCAAATGTGTGTTAAATGAGTCTGCAAGCGTCATTCCAGTGACATCGATGTTAGCTGTCGTGAGTGTTTTCAGCTTCTCAACAGCTTGAACTGAAGTGCCTTCAAAGATCCTAGTCCATTGATCATTTTCCGTATTACCGTGCACCGCAAAAGCACCCAGAGGTGCTGTCACGTGCTCATCTAGCAAAAGTTGACGCAACTTCATCATTTCCATCCAACAGCTGTTCGCATCCAGCGCCTGAATGTAGTCGCCAGGAAAGACGATGAGGTCCGGCTTTTCTGCCAACATTCGTCGCATGGCGTCGCGTTCATAAGCACCGAGGCGATCCGTTTGTAGGTCAGTCAGCACCGCGATTCGCAGAGGCTTTGTCAGTCGTTTGCTTTGAATTGCATAATGAGTGATCTGAAGATCGTGCGGTTCCAGTATGAAGGCATCAATTGCAATGAGGGGCAACAATACAATCCAGAAGCCAAAAAAGATGGCAATCACTTTGAAGCGCGGCCATGCAAATGCAGTCAACAGACACGACAGAACAAACCCGCCGCCAAACACTCCAAAGCTCAACAAGCGAAGAAAGTCAAAACCATCTATCGACAGTTTTGAAGCAAGAACTACAGCCCAGACAATATAGAGGATCGCGGCAAAGAAGTATGTGAACACGCTATTGCGATAACGCGGCAGGTTCCAACCAAGCGAGGTAAGAAAAACCACAAGGGCGGCAAGGTAGATGAGAGTTTGTGGCCCGCGATCTTGGACCCAGTCGAACCAGTTTAATGACATCAGTTTTCGGGCACTATTATGACGATGAAGAGAATTTTACTCGGTCTACTTTATATCACTTCTAGTCCAGCATTGGCGCAGGACTTCGATTCATATTACGCGCCAAATACCCAGCAGGCTCAAACAATCAGCCCACAGTACCAGCAAAACTCAGGTTATCCAAATCAGACCGGCGGCTCGTTCAATCAGCAGGCTCCAACGTTTTACTACCAGCAGCCGCAGTCGCAACAGATCCCAACGTACAACAACAATCAGTCCGGCGGTTACAACAACCAGCAGTCGAATGGGTTCAATAATCAACAGCAGTATCAGGGATTTGCCAACCAACAGGCTCCAGCGTTCGGGCAACAGCAACAATTTCAGAATTTCAATCAACCGCAGCAGCGTCCGAATCTCTTCCAACTTTTCCGAATGGCAAATGGTGCTCAGCAGACGCCACAGCAACAGCAAACGCAAACGCCAGCGCAGAATCCATTTGGCATGCAGTCTCTGATGAAGACATTTTTTGACGGTGGCGCTACTACCGGTCCGGCAGGCGCAGCAGGAGATCAACAAGCACTCCGCACGGCGCAATCAAATTGCCAGACTGCACAAGATCAAGCAAGCCAGGCCGAAGGCTGTGAATCCCGCACCAGATATGGTGACAAGGGAGGTCGCATGTCCGCGGCCAGCGAAGCACAAAATCACGCCAATGCCGCCAGAGCAGCAGCAAACAGAGCCACGTCCGCCGCAGCAGGACATTTTTCACCGGCAAACGATTCCGCTTCCCAAGCAAGAAGTGCCGCCGATCGCGCGCAGGCAGCAGCAGACCGCGCAAGCTATAGCGCCAGTTCCGCAAACTAGCGAAAAGCCATTCTGCGCCTGATTATCGCATTGAAAACCGAATGACGATTATTTCCAGTCCAGTTTCTGTTACCGAATTTGCAAGGCAAATAATTTTGCGGCTATGATTTGCCCACTTCGGGGAATTTTTCGGCAAGCCAGGCTTTAGCCGAGTCTATGTCTGTAAATGCCCCTTCGCGTTGAGCTTCCAGTGCGCTCTCTTTGATTTGACCAAGACGCTCACCAGGCTTAACACCCAGACCGATCAGTACACGTCCGTCTATTATTGGCTTGGCACCAAGCTTCTGCGCGGCGTTTTCAGCGCTTGCAAATTCCTGCTGCTTCCCTACCAACCATTCTCTGTTCGATTTACTCAGACCATCGGTGCGCCCGGTGCCCATGGCGTCGGCATGTTGCAATGCGATATGGTCTTCGACAATTGGACTGCTCAGCAGGTCCATCAATCTCGACCGTCTCCACTCTTGAACGTTGTGCATCTTCATGTGGTCAGCCACTAAAGTCACCACAACATCTTTCTCCGCATTCGACATCTTGAAGCGATTGCAGATGTCGCGCGCCATTGTTGCGCCCACTTCGGCATGGCCATGGTTACTTATCCGACCGTCTGGCCACACTTGTTGTGTGGCAGGTTTGCCACCATCGTGAAGAAGTCCGGCCAACATTGTCTCCCAACGTGAGCCCGTTAGATTGTTCACCACAAGGCGCGTGTGTGGCCATGTCTTGCCTTCTGGATGCCAAATCGGATCTTGCGCCGCCTTTGGTCCAGTTAGCTCAACGATTTCCGGAAGCACTGCCTTCATCAATCCGCTGTCCATCATAAAATCGAGCCCGGTTAATGGATGGCGGCTGGTCAAGATTCCACGCAATTCATCGCGCACCCGCTCAGCAGAGACAGAAGTAATTTCCGGCGCCTTCCGGGCAATCGCTTCTGCGGTGGCCGGCTCAACGGTAAATCCTTCATAACGTGACGCGAACCGCGGAACTCGCATCATTCTCAACAGGTCTTCTGAAAAGCGCTTATGGGGATCACCGACAGTGCGAATTCGTCGGTCAGCTATATCTTGCTTGCCGCCAAAGAAGTCATATACGGCATTGGTTGTAGGATCCTGGAACATCGAGTTAATGGTCAAATCTCGGCGAGCGGCATCCTCGTACAACGAGTTGACATGCCGCACGGAATCAGGACGGCGACCGTCTGTGTATTGCCCGTCAGTGCGAAGTGAGGCAATTTCGAATTGCTTTCCTTCCACAATTACGTTAATTACACCGAATTGCTTCCCCGTGAGAATCACGTTGTGGCCTTTGGCTTTAAACAGCTGTTCCACTTGCTCCGGAGTTGCTCTAGTGGCAATATCGAAGTCTTTGGCAGTGCCGCCCATGACTTTATCGCGCACGGCACCGCCAGCGAATACGGCCAGGAAACCGGCCTTTTGCAAGTCGGTCACCAGGCCGGTGCCCAGGCGTTCCAGTTCCACAACGCTGCGCTCTTTTTCAGTCAGCGGTTCTTTGGGCGCAGCCTCAGAGCGACGCTCAGGATCGTAAGGCTTAGTTGCAGCGACGGTTTCACCCGGACGCCACTTACCGCCAGAGTCCTGGAATTGTTGGAACTCCAACCGCCAGCGATATTCATAAGAGACGCCACCAGGCGCTGGCCATGCGCCTAATTCCAGCGCCATATTTTCCGGGACCAAACGATCCGTCAACCCCAATGAGTGATCGACAATGTTCTCGGTTTGATGCGCGGCGAGTTCTTGAGTTGCGCGGACCTGACGGAATTGGTTCCAAGCATCCTGCACACGCCCTGCCGTCAATTCCGCAGTCGCCCCATTGAAGCCTGCTTCATGAGCTTTCGATCGAGCTTGAGTCAGATGCTCCAGCCCCTTCGCTACAGCACCGGGTGTTTCTTGAACGTGCGATACATCAACTACTTTTGAGCGTGCATCAGCATCAGCGTGAGTGCTCACCCTCACCCGGGCCCATTCATTTTCCGCCAACAATGCGCGCAGCTCAGGTGATTGCGCCGCCGCATCGCCATGCTTCACGTCGAGATAGCGGTCAACTGGAGCGCCAGATTTTCTTTGCGTCTGAAATTCAGTAATTTTACGGTTGGCATATTCTTGCACCACTGGCAGTGCAATGTTCATGACGGCACCGCCAACACCAGCTTGGGTCAGTTCTTCCGTTGTAGGCAGCTGTCCTTGCGAGATAATCTTCGAAACGGTTATCTGCGTATCGCCGCCGATAAATCCAGCAGTCGCTCTGGCTGACAATCTTTCTATCCCTGTGAGATTCTTGCTCAGGTCATTGCCTTTTCCAAAAACATAAAATGCTGCTGCTCCGCTGACGGCGTTGCCCAGGCGACTCTCGCCCTCGTGCACAGGGCGCAACCCGTCATAAGCGAAAGCGCCGGTCATAAATGCGACTTTCTCGCTCTTCATTAAAGCTGCTCTGGTTCCTGTCATCTCAAACCGTGCGCCAGCCCCTCGAAGTGTGCCACCTGCAAGTTTTCCTGCAATCGTGTAAGGCACTAGGGCGCCTAAACCGCCCGAAAGACTCTGCGCAAACCAGCCTGGAGAGTACGGCTCAGCAGCAGTGACTTTAAGGCAGAAATCTTCCGGCAGCAAAGACTCGCCAATCAGGGCTTTAGTGCCACGATTGACGTTTTCCGTCACGGTCTGGCAAGGCTGCAAAACTGCGCTATTAACCAAAGGGCACAAGACGTCATTGCCGGCGAAGTGCATGAATTCGTCGACCAGTAGCGCCTGTTCTTCAGCCGGCGGATCGGTAAAAATGTAGTCTTTGAGTGCGAACTCACTAGGCATTGTGCCAATGTCGCAAGAATCAAATGATGAGACAATCGTAAATCTCCCCCGATTGGGGCGAGATGAGAACAATTTAGCCTTGCCAAGCGGATCTGGTCGTCCCGTTCCGGTCACCTTTGATAGCTGTTGTTTCTGAGGGTTTGTGCATTGGATGCGCCAAGTAACGCCAAAATGGCAAACAAAGTTACTCAATACAAAGGACAAGTAACCCTAAGGACGATTCTGCTTTCAGTCGTAGTCTGCTTTGCTGCCTGGCTTGGGTTATTTGTCGCTCCGTGGGTTGTGAGTTCTGCCTTTTTCGACGGTCCTGCATTCCTTTTAGCTTATGGAGTTATTTTCTGCGCTGTGTTCTGGCGACTTGGTGCACCGCTCTTACTGCTGCCGGTCCATATTTACGACGTATTGAATTCCAACCCGAACAATCAAGCACGCATAAACAAGGTCGATGCCGCATACCGTCAACTGCTCACGCTGGTGGAGACCTTGGCTTTGCACAAAGGACCATGTGTTTCTGGTTTGCTAGCTCGTCTTGCGCAAACACAGCTGTCGCGCGGGAATTATGAGCGAGCAAGCTACTACTATGACAAAGCGCTGGAAAATCTCACAAAGCAGAAACATGGGAAGCATCACGAGTACACCATGGCGATATTGAAGAACAATCGAGGAGTCGCTTATTTGGGAGATGAGCGCTACGTTGAAGCGGAACTTGACGGCACTGAGGCAATGGAGTATTTGCAGGCACTTTCGAAGAAAGATCCGAAGACCTACTCGCCAACGATGCTCGCCGCTCCGCTCACGATACTTGGGACAGCAAGACTGCGCCTTGGGGAGTTATCGGCAGCGGAAAATTATTATCGTGAAGCGCTAGTGCATATCGATCACCCCGACGCGTTCAGGAATGCCAACCCAGTTCTTGCAGCTCGCAGCAGAGCCTGTTTCGAGTTAACCATGGCATTGATCAAAGTTCGCCTAGGTCAAGTTGAGGAAGCAACGACTCTCACCGGCAAAGCGTTGGACGTGCTTGAGCTAGAGGCAGAGGAACTTGACCCACAGACGTTAGTCGGGCTTGGACAGTTGGCGGAAGAGTGGATTGCTCGGAATGAATTGGTACAAGCAGAACGAATTCTAAAAATTGGATATGCAGTAGGAAAAGTCTGCCCGTTTCACAGAGAAAACCGACGCATTATCGACGCCTACACAAAACTGTTGCGGTTATCTGGGCGCGATGGCGACGTCGAGCTGATGCAACAGTGGTTGCTAGAGTAGGGAAGGGGCTTGTCCCCTCCCGTCGTGTCTTTTCAAACGGGAGGGGACAAGCCCCTCCCAAAACTCATGCAACGTCGACTAGCGAATTTTCTTGCTCGGAGCCAACCGTTTGCCTGCGACCTGCTTCTTCTTGGGCACAGTTGCGGATGCCGGGAGGCTCGCCAGGCCCTCAGCCAGGTGCGACTTCAAGAAATGTCCGGTGTAGCTTTGGGGAATGGACGCCACTTGCTCCGGAGTTCCAACTGCAATCACCTCACCGCCGCGGTCCCCGCCTTCCGGTCCAAGGTCAATAATCCAGTCGGCTTGTTTTATCACGTCGAGGTTGTGCTCGATTAGCAGGACAGAATTGCCCATGTCCACTAGCTTGTTTAGCACCACCAGCAATTTGTCCACGTCGTGGAACGACAAGCCGGTTGTTGGTTCGTCAAGAATATAGAACGTGCGTCCGGTGGAGCGGCGTGATAGTTGCTCAGACAGTTTCACTCGCTGAGCTTCACCACCGGACAGTGTGGTGGCAGGTTGCCCCAATTTGATGTAGTCAAGCCCAACTTCCTTCATCGTGAGCAGTTTAGTTTGTGCTTTCGGAACATTGGCGAAAAACTCGCAAGCTTCTTCCACGGTCATCTCCAGCACATCGCCGATCGATTTGCCTTTGAATTTGACTTCAAGCGTTTCTCGGTTATATCGCGCACCTTTGCACACGTCACACGTTACGAAAACCGACGGAAGAAAGTTCATTTCAATTTCGTTCATACCTTCGCCGCGACAAGCTTCGCAGCGTCCACCTTTCACGTTGAATGAAAAGCGGCCGGGCAAATAGCCTCGCGCCTTGGCTTCCGTCGTCATCGAAAACACTTCCCGAACAACGTCGAACAATCCAGTATAGGTAGCAGGGTTGGAGCGCGGTGTGCGTCCAATTGGTGATTGATCAATATCAATCACTTTATCAATTTCGTCCACCCCATCGACTACTCGAAGTCCTGCAGGCGCAGGTACCGTGCCGAGCAGGAAGTGACGGAGATAAGTAAAGAGCAAATCGTTTACCAAGGTGCTCTTACCTGATCCGCTGACACCGGTAACAGCAACAAATTTGTTGAGCGGAATTTCTAAGTTGATGTTCTTGAGGTTATTCAGGTTCGCGCCTTTTACCTTCAAGAATTTGCCATTGCCTGGTCTGCGACGAGTTGGTACTTCGATCTGTTTGCGCCGTGAAAGATAGGCACCAGTCAAAGACTCTTCTGCGGAACTTATGTCATCAATGTTCCCTTGAGCGACAACGTGGCCGCCGTGCACTCCTGCTCCCGGACCAATGTCAATAATCCAGTCTGCCTGCCGAATGGTATCTTCATCGTGCTCAACGACAAGCAATGTGTTTCCCAAATCGCGTAAACGTTGCAACGTTCCGATCAATCGATTGTTATCCCGCTGGTGCAGTCCAATTGACGGCTCATCCAAAACATAAAGCACACCGGACAAGCCAGAGCCGATTTGCGTGGCAAGGCGGATGCGCTGAGCTTCACCACCGGACAATGTACCGGCGCGTCGGTCCAGGGCAAGGTAATCCAGACCAACATCAAACAGGAACTTCAACCGCGCATTGACTTCAATTAGCACCTGGTGCGCGATCATCTTTTGACGCTCGGTCAAGAAACTCGGCATGGTGGCACAGAACTCTATCGCATTTCCAACAGACTTGGCACTGAACTCCGCGATGGACAAACCGCCGATCTTCACAGCCAGTCCTTCCGGGCGCAAGCGTGCTCCTTTGCAAGCGGCACAAGGCATCTGAGTCATGAATGTCTCGATGTCGGAACGCACCTTATCAGATGATGATTCTTCATAGCGGCGAGCTAAGTTCGGAATGACACCTTCAAACGCTTTCCGGTATTCCCAGAATTCCTTTCCATCAAAAGAATCATGGCCAATCTTCAGCTTGGTCTCCCCACTTCCATAGAGAAGAACATCTTGGTGGGTCTTCGAAAGCTCCTCGAAGGGCACGTTAATACTGAATTTGTAGTGCTTCGCAACGGACGAAATAATCTGATCGTAGTAGGAGTTGCTTGTGCGTGACCAGCTGTATATCGCACCTTTAGCCAGAGTCTTTTTCGGGTCCGGCACCACCAAGGAAGGATCGACTTCATAGGTAAAGCCCAGTCCGTGGCATGCTTCGCACGCGCCATAAGGAGAGTTGAAACTGAATGTGCGCGGCGCAATTTCAGGAAAGCTGATACCACAGCCGGCGCAAGCGAACTGTTCGGAGAAGAGCATCTCCTTAGATTTAGTCTTTGTGTCGCTTTCACGCTCTGGTAAGACCTCAACTACGACGTTGGACTTGCCCCACTTCAAGCCGAGCGAAAGGCTGTCTGCCAGCCGTGCTTGAATGGTCGATTTGACCACGAGTCTGTCAATTACCAGCTCAATGTTGTGCTTCTTGTTTTTTTCAATTGGAATTTCGTCTTCCAAATGGAGAACGTTTCCGTTCACACGCACACGCGCAAAGCCTTCCTTGCGCAGGTCGTTGAATAGCGCCTGATATTCACCCTTGCGACCTTGCACCAAAGGCGCCAGGATTTGTATGCGCGAGCCTTCCTTCAGCTCCATCACCTGATCGACAATCTGGTCAATCGTCTGTGGATTGATGAGGTTGTCACACTTGGGGCAATGAGGAGTGCCGCAACGCGCGTACAGAAGGCGCAGGTAGTCATAAATCTCGGTGACTGTTCCGACGGTGGAACGCGGGTTCTGGCTGGTCGCTTTCTGGTCTATCGATATGGATGGGCTCAGGCCTTCAATTGAATCGACATCAGGTTTATCCAGTTGTCCAAGAAACTGGCGGGCATAGGCAGAAAGAGACTCTACATAGCGCCGTTGACCTTCGGCAAATACCGTGTCAAACGCCAGGCTCGACTTGCCCGAACCACTGACTCCCGTGATTACGACCAGTTTGTTACGCGGGATGTTGATGCTGATGTTCTTAAGGTTATGCTGACGCGCACCCTTCACAACAATCGCATCAGCAGATCCGCTAGAGTTTGAGCCGCGGACTTTCAACTTATCAGCCTCGTTGGCCATATCGATATTCAGCATGGATACCTTGCAGCAGTGCTCGAACGCCCGATCCCGTCCGAATAGATAACAATAACATATGAC
>Ga0163151_10010095_pt1 | contig 10058 bp, 8 predicted proteins | sample OliLakLV19MP5IB2_FD_145596 | JGI IMG/M metagenome (GOLD analysis project Ga0163151, IMG submission 145596) | Freshwater microbial mat bacterial communities from Lake Vanda, McMurdo Dry Valleys, Antarctica - Oligotrophic Lake LV.19.MP5.IB-2 | ecosystem: Environmental > Aquatic > Freshwater > Lake... | reverse complement strand
TCGTTGGACCGCATACGCCGGACCTTGCCCGTCCGATTTCTGCAATGGCCCAGGCTGTTAAAGAAAGCGGGTATGAAGACCATATAGCCTACGCGTTAATCGGCAGCTGCACGAACTCCTCCTACGAAGACATGAGCCGCGCAGCAGACGTTGCGGCGCAGGCAACCAAGCATGGATTGAAATCAGCGACGGGATTTCTGATAACGCCAGGCTCGGAGCAAATTTATGAAACCATCAAGAGAGACGGTCAAATGGAATCATTGGAAGGCATCGGCGGTACCGTCCTTGCTAATGCTTGTGGTCCATGTATCGGACAGTGGAAGCGTGAGGACAAAGAGGCGGGCAAGAAGAACTCGATTATCACTTCATTTAACCGCAATTTCAGCCGCCGCAACGATGGTAACCCAGACACGGCTGCCTTTATTGCAAGCCCGGAGATCGTCACTGCAATTGCCATAGCGGGACGATTGAGCTTCAATCCTCTGAAGGATACAATCACCACGCCGGACGGCAAGCAAGTGAAATTCGATCCGCCTAAACCGGCTCCGCAGATTCCTTTGAAAGGCTTTATTGAAGACGAGCGCGGTTATGAACCACCGGCGAAGGATCCAGACAAGGTGTCGGTTCAGGTAAGCCCGACGAGCGAAAGGCTGCAGCTGTTAGCACCGTTCGAACCGTGGCATGGCAAGGACTATACGAGTCTAGTGTTGTTACTCAAAGCGCAAGGCAAATGCACCACAGATCACATTTCTGCCGCAGGTCCGTGGCTACGATATCGTGGTCACATCGACCGTATCAGCGACAATATGTTTATCGGTGCGGTGAATGCATTCAACAGCAAGGTCGGCGAAGGGCTTGATGTTGTAGATAATGACTACAAATCATTCCCGCAAGTTGCCCGTCACTACAAGGCATCGGGCCTCGGATGGATAGTTGTCGGCGATCAGAACTATGGCGAAGGAAGTAGCCGCGAGCACGCTGCAATGTCACCGCGTTACCTGGGCTGCAAAGCCGTCATAGTCCGGAGCTTCGCACGCATTCATGAAACCAACTTGAAGAAGCAAGGTGTGCTAGCCCTGACTTTCGCGAATCCTGGCGACTACGATCTATTCAGAGAAAAAGATCGGATTAGTATCAATGGACTGACGCAATTGGCACCAGATCAGCCGTTGGAATTAGTTCTTGAGCATGAAGACGGTACGCACGATACGATAGCCGTAAAGCACACGATGACCGACGAACAAATTGAATGGTTCAAAGCCGGATCAGCACTTAACTTGATCCGCAAACGCCGAGAGCTCGCAGGCTCCCATTCCTAGTGCATCGCCATTCATATCGGGCGATTGCGATTGTGGTGGCATTCTTTGCTTTTGCCGTTGCTGTCGTCCGATTGCCAGGTTCTGCAGAAAATTTGGTGCTGGATCAATCACCTCCGGCGGTTCTTCTCCCACTTTTCGGGCGGTCTCAAGCTAAGTCAACTCCGCAGTCTCCGAAATTTCTGCAGTTTCCAAATGATCGTTCCATCGGCAGAGTATTTCAATGGCTGCCTCACATGGCTCGTGGCGACGATTACTGCGAGGCAATCGGCAAGGTTCCGTGCGCGCCCGGCTACATTTTCGTACTGAGACCACACGCTACGCAAGTTACCAAACCTAAATACTTTGACCAGGTCCCAACCAATGTTGAAGGTTTGGACATGGCATCGTTCGACGTCGACAACGCGCTGGTAGAACGGCTTAGCAATCGATTTAAAAATCTGCGGGTGTTCAGCATCGAAGATGGAGATATTGACGATAAGGTCTTCGATTCTCTGGTCAAGCTTCCGCGACTTGAGTATCTCGATTTAAAAGCAACAGCAATTAATGGAAGCGGATTGACAAGACTGAGCAGAATGCCCGCTCTAACACAGATTAACTTCACTCAAAGCACGCTATATCCGGAAAATTGTAAGTACCTATTGTTGGCTCCAAACCTCATAGATGTCCGGGTTGCTCACTGCGCAATCTCGGATCTATCCTGCAGATATCTCGGTCAAATGACCAAGCTGAAACTGTTGTGTATCGACAACACGTTGGTGACGGATAAAGGGATAGCGCAGCTAATTCCGCTGAAAAACACACTGATTGATATAGATCTTTCTAATTGCAATGTGGTGGATGGAGGCTTTAAGTCGCTGGGTCAAATAACATCACTGCAAACTATAAAGATGCGAACCGGCTTCAGACCGGCACTAACGGCAAAGGCATTTAAATACCTTCGCAGTGCCAAGAACCTCAACTCCTTAGACTTGGGTTCAAGCGATCCTGATAACGAAATCGTGGAAGCGATTGTCAAATACGTTCCGATGCTCAAAAGCTTGAATCTTAGCCGTTGCAAGAGAATCACAGATAAAGGGCTATCCAAGCTTTCCAGTATGAAAAATCTGGAGGCAATTTACGTTAGCGAATCTGGCGCTGGCGATGGATTATTGGAAATGGCAAAATTTTTGCCGAAGTTGGGCATGCTGCAGTCCGGAGGAACGCAAATAGGTGACAATGCAATGGTTCGCTTTTGCGATTCGTGCAGCCCGGTTGAGCAATTAGTTTTGGACAACACCAAAATTACAGATGCCGGATTGAAGTCTATTTTTAAACTGAAAAATCTTAAATCGGTCGCCTTCAATGGCGACAGGCTGACTGATCGCTCCGCGAAGTATCTATCAGAAGTGAAATCATTGCAGGGTTTAGGTTTGCAGAATACTCAATTCACTCGAAAAGGTGTCAGTCAAATCAAGCGAGCATTGCCCGGTTGCTTCGTCAGATATTAAACGAGAATGGTTATGGCAATTCTTCGATAAATTCTTTTAGCTCGGAAACAAATGTCTCTGGAGACGTACACCAGATGTCACTATGGGCACAATCTGGTAACTGCACAAATCGCTTCGGTTCTGAGGCTGCAGCATAAACTTCTTCTGCATGGGAAAATGGCACCACCTGATCTTTTGATCCATGAATTATCAGCAGAGGATATCCAGTTCTACTTGCGACCCTCTCTACAGCATTCAAAAAGGGTTTTGGAAATAACACTTGCGGATAAATCTTCATTATAGGAACGGTCTCTTGTCCGATTTTCCTAAGCGAAGAGAATCCTGATTGAAGGACGAGCCCGGAACAAGAGCGCTCAGCTGCTATCTCGCAACTGACAGCAGTCCCCAAGGACTCACCATAAAGAACAATGTCTGTTGGTTTGAGCCCACGTTCTTGAATCAGATAATCGAAAGCAACTACGCCGTCTTTGCAGATGCCTTGGATGGTGGGAACCCCTTTGCTGCGCCCGTAGCCGCTATAGTCGTAAATGAACACCGATGAACCAGTTTCCAATAAAAGACGAACGAGGTTCAACCTTCCGGTCAAATTGCCGGTGTTCCCGTGACTGAACATGATTGTTTTTTTCGCGCCTGGTTTGTCAAAAAACCAGCCGTGGAGCTGCGGACTGCCTGGTCCACTGAAATAACAGTCCTGGCGAGCGATTCCGTTCACTTCCAGGACATCCCAGGTCCCTTCAGGGAAGGCGTAGGGACGAAACAGTCTGCCTGTATAGAGCCCAGGCGACAGTCTTGGTGAAAGCCCCACATACAAGGCCGCAAGCAGAGAAGCGGAGCCAAGCGCCAATTTCGGCAAGTTCCGCAAGAGCCCTTTCTTTACTGAACTATCCATGGTTGGTCGCCTAGAGAATCTTTTGTACAAAAGTTACGTCAAGCCAGCGGTCGAACTTACGGCCTACTTCTTTTATCTCACCGACAGAGCTGAATCCGAAGGCGTGCGATAGACGAATGCTGACGTCATTTTCGCTACAGATAAGCCCGACAATACAATGATATCCCTTGCTCCGTGCCAATGCTATCAATTCGGTCAGCAGCATTCGCCCGACACCTTTGCCACAAGACTGTGGATCAAGATAAATGGAGAATTCCACTGTTGTTCGATAAGCGCAGCGCGCGTGATAGTAGGAAAGACTTGCCCAGCCGACAATCAGACCGTTTTCCTCGGCAACTATAACTGGCAGCCCTTCCTGCTGATGATGTTTCAGCCACTTGAAGCGGTCGTCGAAAGACTGCTCTGCCTCGTCGAAGGTAACAGTCGAGTTGAGTACATAGTGGTTGTATATCGATAAGATGCTATCGATATCGCCATCACAGGCTGCGCGTAGTTTGACTACAACACTGGCGTTCGGGGAAGTCACTGCGAAATCCTCGTTAGGTTCCAAAGCGATGCAATGATGGTAGCACATGCGCTAGAATGGCTGGGCATTTGAGGTTTGTCATGCTCGTTGCAGCAAAAATTTCATTATTAGTGCTCAGCATTCTGATCGCTGTCGGCGGAATAGTCGGATTTCTCAAGGCTCAGAGCAAGGCCTCGCTCATTTCCGGAGTAGTTAGCGGCGGGCTACTTGCCACCGCATACTCCATAGCAGAGCGCAATGCAGAACAAGGAATGATCTTTGGTGCGGTAATCTGCGCCCTGCTCTGCATCGTCTTTGGTATCAGGTTGAAGAAAACTGGCAAAGTCATGCCTTCCGGCATGTTGCTCGGGTTATCGGCACTCGAACTGGTTTTTCTCATCGTGGTAGTCGTTACGAGCAAGGGCTAGGCACAAATAGGGTCGCCTGCATTGATCTAAGAATTTGCTCGCTACGAGCCGCCGGGACGGCGGCGCTCCCAGGCAATCAGCGGTCCCGGGAGCGCGGGCATCCTGCCCGCTTTTGTGGGCGCAAAAAGATGCCGGCGGGACGGCGGCGCTCCCGGGAAGATTCCCGAGCGGTATCGTCTATAGTGGCAGGCCTACTGTCATCCCGCCGAGTGAAGTTTGATGAAACACCGCACATCTTCGCTGTTTTGTGTTGCCAACAAGCAATAGAAGTACTCCGACAACAGGAAATGCGTGGTGCCATTCGTTTATAATATAGTCGCAACTTAACGCGACCTCATGCGGGTTGGCACGCATTAAGGGGATCCTAAATGACTGAAACACAGCCTGCCGAAGCAGCCACGAAGCCGTGGGCAACGCAGCGAAAAGACAACTGGTGGGTAGAACCGGCGCTGGTAGCGATTGGTTTTTCGCTCTTTATTATTTATGCGACAATTCGCGCATTTCAAAATCAGTATTTCGAAGTAGACAATTATCTATCTCCTTTTTATTCACCAAAGCTAGTGTTTGATTGGTGGAAGTTCTCTCCGGCGATTCTCATCCTTTGGATACCGGCGGGTTTCCGAGCAACCTGCTACTACTATCGCAAAGCCTACTATCGGGCTTACTTCCTGGACCCACCAGGTTGTGGCGTAGGGCATCTGGGCGGGGAAAATTACACTGGCGAAACAGCGTTTCCACTTATCTTTCAAAATCTGCACCGCTACATGCTCTACTTTGCGATTCTTGTGCTGATGTTTCTGTGGTACGACGCCATCAATTCATTCTTTTTGAACGGACAATTTCGCGTAGGTGTAGGAAGTCTTATCTTTCTTGCGAATGTATTGCTTCTCAGCAATTACACCTTTGGTTGTCACGTGTTTCGCCACCTTGTCGGCGGAAAACTTGACTGTTTTACTTGTCCGAATCAGAAAAAACCGACCGCCCAGTATGGTCTATGGAAGTTCGTTAGCAAATTGAACGAGCACCACATGCTCTGGGCATGGTTGAGTCTGTTCTCCGTCGGTATTGCCGACGGCTATACGGCTTATGTTGTAGCTAATCATGTAAATGACACGCTCCTCGGACCGGCACTTCCATTTCTTCTCGTCAGATAAAAGGTACTCGAACAATGCCAGACTACGAAGTTCACGAACACGACGTTCTTGTGATCGGCGCCGGTGGCTCAGGCTTGCGTGCGGCCATCGAAGCATCCGCGCAAGGCTTAAGCGTAGGATTAGTATCCAAGTCGCTACTTGGAAAAGCACATACTGTGATGGCTGAAGGCGGTGTCGCCGCTGCCTTAGCTAACGTTGATGAGCGCGATAACTGGGAAGTTCACTTCTGTGACACCATGAAAGGTGGCAAGATGCTGAACAACTGGCGAATGGCGCAATTACATGCGCAGGAAGCGCCCGATTGTGTGCGTGAGCTGGAGCGCTGGGGCGCTGTTTTCGATCGCACTCAGGAAGGGAAGATACTCCAGCGCGCATTTGGCGGACACACTTATAAGAGACTGTGTCACGTTGGGGACCGCACCGGCTTAGAGATGATTCGCACGCTCCAAGACCATAGCGTCCACCAGGGAATGTCGGTTTATATGGAGTGCACCATAAGTCGGCTGCTCAAAGACGGCGACAAAATTGCTGGTGCTTTTGGCTATTTCCGCGATGACGGTCGATATGTTTTGTTCAAAGCCAAAGCGGTAATCCTGGCAACTGGTGGCGTTGGTCGTATTTATCCAATTACTTCCAACTCTTGGGAATATACCGCCGATGGACAAGGACTGGCTTATGACGCCGGTGCTGACCTGATCGACATGGAGTTCGTTCAGTTCCATCCTACCGGCATGGTTTGGCCCCCAGGTGTTCGTGGTCTGCTGGTTACCGAGGCTGTTCGCGGAGAAGGCGGCATACTGAGGAACAATAAGAAAGAACGCTTCATGTTCAACTATCTTCCAGAATCCACGCGCAAGGATTACGCGGATGATGAAGCAGAAGCTGAAAGATGGCTTGCAGACACACTATCAGGTAAGTTGAAGACCGAACACAAACGTCCACCGGAGTTATCAACACGCGATAACGTCGCCCGCGCCATCTATACCGAAGTTAAAGAAGGCCGTGGTTCTGAACACGGCGGTGTCTATCTGGACATTGCTTATCAGCCTGCGGATCGGGTCAAGAAGAAGCTCCCAAGTATGTATCACCAGTTCAAAGATCTGGCCGACGTGGATATCACCGCCGTTCCTATGGAAGTTGGGCCGACGATGCACTACATCATGGGCGGCATTCGCGTCGATGCTGACACTGCTGAAACCCGCGTTCCGGGCTTGTTTGCCGCTGGCGAATGTAGCGGTGGAATGCACGGCAGCAACAGACTTGGTGGCAATTCGCTGTCCGACCTGATCGTCTTTGGACGTCGTGCTGGACGCGGAGCTGCTGATTATGTACGAAAAGTTGGTACCGCTCCAAAGGTTGACGAAGCCGAAGTACAACACGCCCTCAATGAAATGGAAGCTCCATTCGCTCGCAATGGCTCCAGCCCTTATGAGCTGCAGAAGGAAATGTACAAAATCATGAGTGAGCATGTCGGTATTTTCCGCGAGGAAAAAGAGCTCAAGATTGGCATCGAAAAGCTGGCAGATCTGCGCAAGCGGGTCAAAGAGGTTTCCACGAAGGGAACGAAAGCTTATAACCCTGGTTGGCACCTCTGCCGCGATTTGCAAAACATGATCATAGCTTGCGAGGCCATCGCACGCAGCGCTCTGTCCCGCACAGAAAGCCGTGGTGCTCACAGCCGACTCGATTACACTGAACTTGACGAGAAACAAGGCCACGAGAACACCTCCGTTTTCAAAGAAGGTGATGAAATGAAATTGACTAAGACTCATCTTCCGGAAATGCCGCAGGAGTTGAAGTCCTTGTTTGAGAAGAAGGAGCCCGCACATGCCTGATACCGCAGAAAACACCAGCACCGGACGTGTCGTCGCAATGCGCGTGTATCGCGGTGACAAGACCGGTGGAGATTTCAAAGATTATTCGGTACCGGTTGAGTCTGGCATGGTGGTGCTTGATGCGATTCACTACATCCAGCGTGAATTGCAGCCGGATCTGGCAGTGCGTTGGAACTGTAAGGCGGCTAAGTGCGGTTCTTGCAGTGCTGAGGTAAACGGTCGGCCGATGCTTATGTGCAAGACGCGATTGGATCGTTTTGCAGAAGGCGAGACGTTAACGGTGCAGCCAATTGCCGCATTCCCGATCATCAAGGATCTGGTGACGGATGTGAGCTGGAATTATGAGCAGAACAAACGCATTCCACCATTCACACCTGATCCCAATGCTGATTTCACATTCTTCCAAGAAGATATCGATCGCGTGCAAGAGTTTCGCAAATGCATCGAATGCTTTCTTTGCCAGGACGTTTGCCATGTTCTGCGCGATCACGATAAGAAGGAAGAGTTCGTTGGTCCACGCTTTCTTGTTCGTGTCGGCAGCTTAGAAATGCATCCGCTGGACACAGTTGATCGCATTCCATTCTTGAAAGAACAAGCTGGTCTGGGACTGTGCAACATCACAAAGTGCTGTACGGAAGTTTGCCCGGAAGACATTCACATTACCGACAACGCCATAATTCCACTCAAAGAACGTGTCGTTAGTCGCTACTATGATCCGATCATGATGATCCTAAATTCCATATTCGGCGGCAGGAAAAAGAAGAAGCCGGCAGAAATCAAGCAACCGGTAAAGACACCGTAAGGACTAAAGGCGTTACGCTCAAAAGTTGCTCAAAATTGGCAGCTACTATTGGTATATGCAATCCAATTCACTTGCAACAAACGATTTAGACATGCACCGGTTGCAGTTCTTCGGTGACGGTTGCTCCGCCGGTCGGTCCTTGATCTTGGTGGTCGACTGCTACAGCACGAGCTACTTTACCCATAGCAAGGGCGGCTTTCTTAGCATGCGAGAAGATAAGCTTTCCTCTGCTTTCCTTGGCAGCCGGTGTATCGCCTGCGATTGCGAAAGCAGCGACAGGGACAGCCACAGGGTTCAGTGCAACAGCTGGTCTAGCAGGTGCAACGGCAGCACCCATGGCTAGTCCTAATGTTGCGTTCATGAGCTCTGTATCTACAGAAGCTTCGGTCACAATGGTTACCAGGTTTTCCGGCTTAGCATTGGATGCACGGTTTTTATGGAACTCGACGATGTCTTGCCATACAGGCAAATCGATACGCTGACGCGCACGTAGTTCAACAACGCGTTTGCCGTCTAAGTACGATTCTTTGGATTGACCGATGTTGAGGTCAGCGATCAACCAGCCCAATTCAGCTTCGTGGAAGAGGTGTTCTGCCAGTTTCACCAGGTCTTCGTTGTGACGAACCAACCAGGTTGGGCGGGTAAGAGCCTTGTACTTGGGACTTGCGGCAGAATCGGTGAGTTCGGTGACGTCAGCGCCGATATCAGAGAGCTTAGCTAGTTCGGCAGTCACGGTTAGGTTAGCGATCTCTGCCTTCTTCTTGGCAGCGCGTTCCTTGGAAACGCTGGCGGATACAAGGAGGGCGACCAGAGCGATTTCAGCACCGAGCAGTGCGTGGCTCTTGCCATTGGTGTTGTTGAGGCGAAACTTGCGCGTGGAGTCAAGCGATGCGACACCTTTCAGAGTCTCTCCGCCGTATAGGGCGCGGTTAATAGAGACTATTGAACCGTCGGACGAGCGTGTGATCATGCTGGTGTTGTTGGTGTTGTTGCCAGCATTATTTGTGGTGACTGAGCGACCGGCCTGCGACTTGCCTACAACAACGCTTTCGCTGCTGCTCACTGCGCGATACGGAACTCCTAGCTTAGGGGTGGAGGAGATCTCGGATTGGCGAGCAGTTCGAGTCGCTTCGGCGGCACTCTGGCTCACTTGTTTGCCAGCGCTGAAGGTGTAGTTCCCGTGCGCAGCAAATTTGGAAGCGAAGGCGTCGCCGACTTTGAAGGAGCTAGCCACCGATAGTCCGCTGAACGAGACTCCAACAACTGGATTTTGTCTCGTAGGGTTGAATACAGAATCGACAGTTTGATTCCTGAAACCGCTCTTGAGCCCAGCTTCCGGTTGAGTGGTGATTGCACCTGGTGCAGCACCTACAGCACGCGTTGGCGGAGCGGCGTTAATCAATTCCTGGAAGGCTTTAGCTACGGTGAACACACTGTCGCTCTTCGCCAGAGCGGCTTGAACGGCAGCCTGACGTGCTGCAGCTGTGGAAACTGCTGTTTCTGCTACACGGGACGAATCAGATGCAGCGGCTGCGGCGCGGTTGAGCTGAATTTGCTCAACTTCTTCAGTGCGGTCAGCTTTAAGCGCGGCTACCCGAGCTTCAATTTGTTCAGCTTCTTCAGTGCGCTCAGCTTTGAC
>Ga0163151_10010093_pt1 | contig 10061 bp, 13 predicted proteins | sample OliLakLV19MP5IB2_FD_145596 | JGI IMG/M metagenome (GOLD analysis project Ga0163151, IMG submission 145596) | Freshwater microbial mat bacterial communities from Lake Vanda, McMurdo Dry Valleys, Antarctica - Oligotrophic Lake LV.19.MP5.IB-2 | ecosystem: Environmental > Aquatic > Freshwater >... | reverse complement strand
CAGCGCGATCGAAGGGCTTTTCAACAGACGAACGTCTGGTCAACAGTGCCTCTCGGCACTGTTCCTCTGTTCCGTATAGCGCCATGAACTTCGCCATTGAAAGACCAGGCTGGAATTGAACGCGATTAATTGCCATGACCCACCTCCGCATCGAAAGTGGCTCTACCATTCACCCCGCCCGTCTCAGATCACGCGATCTTCGGCTGAGGTTCGGCGCTAATCAGGTCGCGGCTTCCGATTTTCCGACCCCGCTTGCAGTTTCTCCAAGTATATTCACATAATGCACACGTCGCATGTTCCGGAGGGTCGATATGAAAAATGCCGTGCTCACGATCGTCATATGTTTTTCGCTCTGCTTTTCTTTGCAAGCACGTGCACAGTGGTGGGATTGCAAATATCGGCGCCCGGACGTTTTCCAATGCACGCTATGTTCATCGACGCCAGGAATCGGCTTTTCCTATTTCAAGCAAGCAGGCGTTTGCTATGGCTGCCAGCGGACGTGTACCCAAATCACACCGATTGCGCCTTCCAGTACGAACGCCCCGATGGGCGAGCCGATTGATGAAGCGAGCTACTTATCGTTTTCCCCAGAAGAATTGCGCAGTGCTATCGGTGCGGAAGAGGCCAACGCCTGCGCCTTGGGCGTCGACGACCCCAACCCGACCGAGTTCATCGCGATACAGGTCACTCGAAGGATCGTGGCGGCTGTAGCGCAAATTTCACCGGCTGCGGCCCAGACGCTTGTCGTGTTGCGTGCGGCACCGGTGGTGCCCCCTTTGCGGGTTCATGGTGGCGAGGGCTTTTCTGACCGGGCGCCCACAATGGCGTCGGTGCTCAGCGCCTTCGATGACCCCACCGATGAGACTTCAACGGAAAAGATGATGGCACCCCTGCCATCGGCAATGGGGCACCTTTCAAGACTCGACATCGACATGATCGGTGATCGCACCCTGCTTGTGGTCCAGGCCGGTGTCGCAGATGAGAAGAAGCATTTCATATCCACCGAGCGGCTTTTCGCGATCGAACTCAGGGCAATACCCGGCACCAACACCGGAGTCGGGGGCAACGACGAGCATCGGGCGCAGGTATATGAGGTGCTCTCGTTCGGCTACCGGGATCGCTACTGATTCGAGGCGTCAAAAGCAAAGGCGGGGTTAAAAACTGAGCTTTCCCCAGAAAATTACCTTGTGAGCACGGCATTTGCGACGCTCCTGATGAGCGACTTCGCTGCGCTCGGTTTAGGCCTCCAGCGATGGTTTTGCAGAAGCCGCCATCCGACACGATGCCGGGAGACGATGGTTCGATGCGCAGTCCGTACGAGCTGATCTTCGATGGCTGAGTACAGCTGCGGTGAGGCCTTCCGCGCAGCAATCCAAGCGGCAACACACGCCATGGCGTTAAGCATCAAAAAAATCGCCAGGCGACCGCCGACGCGGGTGAGATTGTTCTCAAAGCCGACGCCAAAACGGTGCAATTTCAGGTCGCGGAAAGATTGTTCGATGTGCATTCTTCGGGCGTAGAGCGCGATCACTTGAGCAGTCGATAGCGCATCAAGATTGCGCGACACCGCCAACAGCCTCGGCTCGCTGTGATGCTGTGCAATTTTCCGGCTGTAACGCGCACGACATCGCTTACCTTGCAGCGTGCAATGCACTCGGCCCTTTGGCGACGCGACAGCGCATGCCCCGTGCCAATGCCCCTGAGGCTAGCTCTTCATGATCGGTGTCGGTACCCGACAAGACGAGAAAACCGGAAGCCGCGAAGAGATCCAGGACATTCTCAAGACGGTGAAAATCGAGCGGTAGGTTCGGGCGAGGTGGTCAGGCTTTGACTATTGCCTCGTCGGTTGAAAGTTTCGAAGCATGTCCCGCCCACTTCGAATCGAATTTTCCGGAGCTGTCTATGGTGGGGTTGGACCTGGAGGGCAGAGACATTTCGGGTTAAATGTCTCTGGCACCTTCGCCAGATCGGGCCGCGGTCACGACTAGCCAAGCAAATTGCTACATTGCTAGACCTGACACCTGCTTCAATAACCCCTTCTTCCTCAACGCCAAGCGCATCGAGCGTTGCTGCATATAGGTCGGCCTGCTCCTGCGGTGAGCGACCAGCCGCAGGCGGCGTTCCCAAATAACCCGGTCGCGATAGCGCGATCGCACGAAAGCGCGTTAGATCCAAAGCTCGCGCAAGGATCATGGAATGATCCCAGCCACCGATTCCCCATGCAGCGCAAGCACGGCAGGCCCTTCGCCCGCGGCGGCGTGCTCCACGTCGCCACGGACCGTTTGTAGGGTGATAGGAACAGGCTTCACAGTCATGGATGATTTCCGTGCGCAATACCACGCCGGCAATTCCGTCCGTCGACGCCTAACCTGACCGTCGCTGGCTTCGACCCATGACTCGTAGACCCGCGGGGTCGTTACCCCATCGCGGGGAGAGGCGATGCGCCTCCGATGAGCTGCCGGCGTCGCAGCGGCGCTGCTGACCTTCGCATTCTCGCGACGCGTGTCGTTTCATGCACGTGTTCCCGTTTACTTAAGCCGCAGCCAACACTCACCGCATGACGCCGGTACACGCTCGCTGCTCGACCATTCGCACTCATACGGAGAAGAACATGTCACGTTCCACACTGGCCATCGCGCTGGCCGCAGCCATCATGTCAATCGCCAACACCGCGTCGGCACGCGAACAGACCTTGTTGCTCGAAAACGAAGCGCAGGTCAACAACTCGTTGCAACCCGACCCCGCGCAGTGGGCCAAGGCGAACGCATCGCCATGCGGGCTTTCACCAACAGACTGCCAGCAATACCTTCGATGCCGGTGGTAGCGAGGGTTCGCACAACCACGCTGGTCCGCATTACGACTATGGCGGTGGAGTGATCACCTACTACGCCGGCGAAGACGAAGACGGCGGCGCCCGCTTCGGTCGCGCACTCGTACAATCATGCTCAGGCACGACGCGCTTTCGCGGCTGGCTAAAGTCATCCCCAACCACCGGCAGTTGGGGCGACCCCAGAGCCGAGTTCTACGTGGCACAGGGCCAGGTGCTCGTCATGCATCTCTGGGGCAACAATCAGCACAGCCTATGGATGGGTTACGACGCCGACGACATGCGGTTCCGCGCGGATGCGGTAAACGACGCCACCTTCGGATCGCGCATGTACTTCGCGAAGTACGGCTGGGGCACGCGGTGCGACATCAGGTACTGATCCGAGTCGCGTAGGGCGGGAGATTCACCCGCCACAATCGGGCCTCAGACAGAAACGACCGGCGGGTGAATCACCCGCCGGGCGCAACGGTTCCGATTCGATCCATCGCGGCCATCGGCGACGCGCCAGCTACTGCTAGAAACTATTTGGCGTACGCCAATTGCCGAGATTGCGGTGACTGCGCCGGAATACTGTTGCCAATTGGCAAAGTGCAATTAAACGCCCAAATGGGAAACCGCTACCGATCGCCATGCTGGTGCGCCAGCAGCGCCGTGGAGCGCGACTACACCGGGGGAACTACGGCGCAGGGCGTTGCCAGTCTCGTAAACAGCCGTTTCGATCATGCGTCAATACGAGACTGATCCCGATGATCGTCGCCGGGCAACCGAGGAAACCGGGCGGTCTCAAGAGTCAAGCGCAACACGTTTGGCAAATGCGGAAATTTCTCCAGCCACGGGTTCGTCTGGCGGTTTCCATACCAATGTTTTTCGCGGTCGACCGTTCAGCAGACGTGCGATGTCATTGAGTTGGGTTTGGGAGACGCCTGACAAGTCGGTGCCCTTGGGCAGGAACTGGCGCAACAAGCCGTTCGTGTTTTCGTTGCTGCCACGCTGCCAAGGTGCATAGGGATCGGCGAACCAGATATCCAGTTTCCGCCGCTTGGCCGCCTCGACGTGACAGGCCAACTCGCTGCCGCGATCGTAGGTGAAGCTTTCACGCAGGAACGCTGTGATCTTGCTCGTCTGGCGTGTGAATCCTACCAAGGCGTCGTCGGCCCTCTAAGTCAGGCTGGCTGGCGCCAAGAGGCGACTACCCAGCGATCGCCGCCGGTGTTGACGAGGTTGGTTGCCGACTGGGCACCATTGGGATCCGCGGCGTTGTCGTCGATGTTGGCGACGATCAAGCCGTCGGTGGTGTAGATGACGGCGGTTCGGTTTCTGTGTTTGTGGAAATCGGCGCGGGTGATGGCGGCTTTCCTGGTTTTGCAGATGTCGATGTTGAGTTCGTCGCAGGGGGTATTGGGGTAGCTCATAGGGGCGGTCCTCGGTCAGGTGCTGGTACACGCAGCGGTGGCGATAAGGTCAAGATCGTTGACGATGGAATCTGCCGAAAGCACTGCCTGTAGCGCCGAGGGCGTGGTCGCAGCTTTGATGGCCAGCACATCGGTGTCGCGCAAACCGGGCACTGCTGCAATGCCATTGAGTTTCGCCGTTCGTTGGTCCGCGGTGACAGTGCTACCGAAAAGGCAATCGGTAATCTTGCTGCGATCGGTGTCGCCTGTGGCCTGAGTTGCCTTCGCCGACGAAAGCGTATCGACCGTGGATTGCAGCATCTGCACCTGACCCTTGGCCTGTTCGCCTTCGGCGTCGACCGGCGAAGTGGAAATCAACTTGGAGGCATTGTCGCTGGCACCAAGCCGCTGTGCCGCGATGCCGGTGGCGAAGAACTGCGCGACAGCGGCTTTGGCAGTGCCGGTGCCGCCGCTGGCCTCGCCACCGAAACTGGCGAATACCGAGTAGGTGTCCGATTCCAGAGTCGAGCCGCCGACCTGGTTGCTCACACCTTTCGCTTCGCCAAGATATTTCGGGTTCCACGATGCGGACTGGCCCCAACGCGCGCATTCTTCGGGCTGCGCATCGACCGGTTCGATGCATACGACGCCGGGAAGACGCTTGATGCATTCACCCGTATCACGATCGAATTGGGCACAGTACACCGCGCTCTCGGTCGCATTGACGATCAGCGGCATCCAGACCGCTTCGCGGCGCTTGTAGCCGATCGATATATTGGTGACCTGCGCGTTGGCCGGATCGGCACCGACATTGACGCCGAGTGATGTATCGGTGCCGAAGATCAGCACATCGTGGTGCCGCGTGGCGCAGGACGCCAGCAGACACGCGACTACAGCGACAAGGGTACGGCGCATAGGTTTTCTCCAGTGATTCCAGCGGAATGCAACATCTCGATAAACCGCTCCAGCTGTTGCTCGCCCTGCGCGTGCACCGCGAGATGACAGCCCTTGGGTGTGGTGGCGCGAATCTGGTGGCGATAACCGATGCCTATTTCCGGGCCGAACCACAGCCCCAGCAGGTGCGTATTACTCAGGTCACCGCGGCGCACTCGCTCATGCGAACCCAGCGCTTGTGCATTCGCTCGCGTGTCAGTTATGTCGACAGCGGATGCCGGATCTGGCTCGATCAGGATGCGCGCATAGCCGAAGTGATGCAGATAGGTTCTGCCATCGGCATTCGTGGTGACGCAACCGGCGAGCAAGCTGCAGATGCAAATCATCCCAGCTTGCGAAATTCGTCGCACATGATGCCCCTATTCGACGGACATCAGCCCGCGCCCTTGATCGAACGATAGCGGCCCACGGAGCAGACACCAGCTGTAACTCTTTACAGGTTAATGATTGACCTTCGGGAAACGGACAAAAACTGGACACCCGTTTTTTACGTGAGCAAACATTGCAGCCTTCGCGCGCTGCAACGGTGTTGGTAAGGAGGTTTGCGCTGAGAGTTGATACCGCGAGAGCCGTCGAACATTGCGGCTTTGGAGGCTGCCTTTGTGCGGCAGCGGACTGCGCGCACACTGACTTGGACATAGGTCCGAACCGTCGCGTTGGACTGGCGTCGATCAGAATGTTGCTGCGGCCAATCGCCTCGCCACGCCAATCCCTCGCAACCACTTCTGGCCCATCGCTTTGGCTTTCTCGATCAAACTCTCGACATCGCCGATGGCGCGGTTAAATCCGCAGCCGGTGGCCATCACTTGGCGTGTCCATCGCTCTGGCTGACAACCGAGTTGGCGAACGATGGCTGGCGCTGGAGCATTGATCACGCCGCGTTTGTCGGCACGGAAACAGGGGTTAGGGGCAGAGTACTCTGAAGACCCCTGTTTCGCGCCTGCGCGGCAAGGCATGGTCATCGTGGTGCCGGAAGGTGACTCGCATGATCCCACCCGGATCCCCGAGTGCTACGACCCCGCGTTCGCGTTGCTCAAAACCGCAGGGATTCCAAACCTGAACCGCCAAGCGACAGCCAAGAGTGAGTCGGCGGCGAAATGGTGACTCTTGTCGTTGTGCCGAAAAGCGCGCGAAAGTGTGTGACACGCCTCGAGCCGGCTCTCCGGGAATGTATAGTTCGCCGGGTATGGCGGGTACGGTGCCTGGCCACGAATCGCGGAGAAATGTGATGGGTCTTATTCAGGCAGTGACGGGTTCGATCGGTGGTGTGCTCGCCGACCAGTGGAAGGACTTCTACACGGTTCCGGGCGGTCTGCCGGCGACGGCGGCGCTGTTCGCCGCGGTGCCGCAGGGCACCAATGCCGGACGCGGTTCCAATACAAAGGGTTCCTCGAACATCATCACCAATGGTTCGAAGATCGTCGTTCCCGAAGGTTACGGGCTGCTGCTGTTCCAGGATGGCGCGATCACCGGCTTCGCGGCCGAGGCGGGCGGTTACGAGTGGCGGTCGGACGACCTCAACTCGAAGTCGATCTTCTCCGGCGACGGCCTCGTCGATTCGCTCATCAAGCAGAGCTGGGAGCGTTTCAAGTTTGGCGGCCAGCCGGGTTCGCAGCAGGCTGCTTTCTTCGTATCGCTGAAGGAACTGCCGGACAACCGCTTCGGTACGCAATCCGAAATCTACTGGGACGACGGCTTCCTGAACACGCAGGTCGGTGCGGTGACGCGTGGCTCCTACACGCTGAAGATCGTCGATCCGATCCTGTTCGTGAAACACTTCGTGCCGGCCGCTTATCTCCAGCCTGGCAAAGTCTTCGATTTCACCGACATCGACAATGCCGCCGCCAGCCAACTCTTCAACGAAGTGGTGGGTTCCCTCGCGCCGGCCTTCAGCCTGTACACGAACGACCCGAGCAAGGGCAATCGCATCACCAAGCTCCAGCAGGATTCGATCGGTTTTGCCAAGAGCCTGTCCGATGCGGTGGAGAATGCCTATCAGTGGAAATCCGATCGCGGCTTGGCCATCGTCAAGACCGCCATTGTTTCCATTGAATACGACGCCAACACCAAGGAGCTGCTCAAGACCGTGCAGCGCGCCGACGCGCTGTCCGGTTCGCGCGGCAATTCCAATTTGCAGGCCAGCGTCGCTGCGGGCATGCAGTCGGCGGGCGAAAACGGCGGCGCGGCGGGCATCATGGGCTTGGGCATGGCGTCGGGCATGATGGGCGGCATTGGCAGTTTGCAGCAGCCGGTTACGCCGGCCGCGCCGGCTGCTGATCACCCCATCGCCAAACTGAAGAAGGCCAAGGAGATGCTCGATCTCGGACTGATCACGCAGGATGATTACGACGCGCTCAAAGCCAAGGCGTTGGGTCTGTAAGCCGCGAACCGCACAGCCACCATGTCGAACGCCAACATTCCGCCGCCGCCACGGGTGCCGCCGCCGGTGCCCGCATACACCGGCCCCGGGTCGCCGCAGGACGTGCCGCCGCCACCGGGCAGTTTTCCGATCGACCCGGCCACGTTGCCAAGACCCATTCGCGACGAAGTGCTGGCGCCCGATCCGGTCGCCATCGACACTTCCGCCGCCGAGCTCAAGGACGGCCTCAACCGCTGCCCGAAATGCGGCGCGACCGACATCCGGCATAAGCCCGGCAGCGACCTGCTGATCTGCCTGTACTGCCGCAACGAATGGCATGGCGTGCGGGTCGAGGAGGAATTTGGATTTGGCACGGGTATCGACCAGCTCAAGGGCAGGGTCATCGCTTCCGGTGCGCGCGACATCGCGGCCGACGCCGCCAACCTGATGAGCTTCAAGTGCACCGGCTGCGGCGCCGAAGTGACGGTCAATACCCAAAGCGCGATGACTGCGCGTTGCCACTGGTGCCGCCACGTCTTCGGCGTCAACGAGCAGGTGGCGAATGGCGCGGTGCCCGATGCGGTGTTGCCCTTCCACATCAAGAAAGATGACGCGGTCGCGCGCATCCGCCAGTTCGTGGACAAGCGGCGAATGTTCGCGCTGAAGGCATTCAAGGAAGAGTTCACGCCCGAGAACGTCATCGGCGTCTACCTGCCGTACATGATTATCGATGGCAACGTGAGCGCCGATGTCGCCGGCCAGGGCGAGATCGAAACGCGCCGCTACACGCAGGGCAGCGGCGACAAGCAGAAGACCTACTACGATGCCGACGTGTACCAGCTGGAACGGCACGTGGACTTCACCGTGGACGACCTGACGCTTGAGTCCTCCACCGATCGCGGCAACCTGGACACGCGCGCCAACACCAACAACATCATCAACACCATCCTGCCGTTCGACACCAAGAACGCGGTGAAGTGGAACGCGTCCTACCTGGCGGGCTTCACCTCGGAGAAGCGCGACCGCGACGTGGAGCACCTACAGACGCGCCTGGAGGACCAGTTGCTGTCAATCGCCCGCGCCCAGGTCCAGGCATCGGTGGGCCAATACAACCGTGGCGTGCGTTGGGAACAGGAACGCCTCAGCGTACACGGCACGCGCTGGGTGTCGATGTACCTGCCGGTATGGCTCTATTCGTACCACCAGCCGGGCAGCAAAGGCGGGCTTCTACACTACATCGCAGTGAACGGTCGCACCGGCGAGACCATGGGCAGCGTGCCGGTGCAGCAGTGGAAGCTGATCATGGCCGCGCTCACCGTCGGCACCATTCTTGAAGGCATTGCACTGGTTATTCTGGGGAGTTCGTCATGAGCGACGATGGCGGACTATGGCTGCTCATGATGGGCCCGGCCGGCGCAACCGGGCTGTACTGGTTCTTGTATCGGTACTACCGCAACACCGACAAATCGCACGCCTTCGAACACGAAACAGCCGTCGAGGCCAAGCCCGTGACCGGCTCAGACCAGAAGGTCAACGAGGTGAAGGGCACGCAGAAGACGCGCATACCCGGCGACAACGTGGGTGAGTACCGCAAGCGCGTGCAGCGTATTCAGGGTGATAGCTCATAACGAGGCGAAAAGCTGGCACTCGCTGCCTGGGTATCGAGCAGTGGCCCTATCTCGTTAGCCATCTGACTTTGACGAATTTCGTGGTCCTCCCGGAATCCAAGACGATGGTCTGCCAATTGATTGGGAGTTCGCGATGCGCACGGCGGCGAGCGCGCCTTGTGCAATGTGGTGCGATCAAGTCAGGGATACTGGACGCATTCCACCGCCCCGATTCCGCCCGCCGATGCAGACCCTGAAATACCTCGCCGGCTACCCGCAATCCCTGCAGACGCAGGTGCGCGCGCTCATCGATGGCGATCGCCTCGGCCCCATGCTCGCGACGAAGTACGCCCAGACCCACGCCGTTCGCAACGACCGCCAGCTATACGACTACGTGCAGGAAATGAAGTCACGGCACCTGCGCAAGTCGGTGCCTCTTGGCAAAGTGCTTTACGACGGCAAGTTGCAGGTGGTCAAGCACGCGCTTGGCACCCACACGGCGATTTCCCGCGCGCACGGCCGCCAGTTGAAGGCCAGCCGCGAGGTGCGCATCGCCGGCGTGTTCCGCGACGCGCCGGCGCCGTTCCTGCAGATGATCGTCGTGCACGAGCTGGCGCACCTCAGGCAGCTGGAGCACGACAAGGCGTTCTACCAGCTATGCACGAACATGGCGCCGGACTACCACCAACTCGAACTCGATATGCGCCTGTGGCTCACCCATCGCGAGGCGGTTGCGCGCAACGACGCTGCGGGGCCGGAGCGCTGAGCCCGCTACACCACTTCCCGACGACTCAAGCGGTGGTTGTCAATCCAGTTGTCGCGTCTAGTGAATCGCTGCGGGTGTTGAGTTGGTTGCTTCAGATGGCTTGATTTTGGTGGGATTGAGATGGACGCTGGTGATGGGTTGCCAGTTTCGGGTTGAG